>Ga0182745_1000758_pt1 | contig 33428 bp, 34 predicted proteins | sample eDN3rd30CKraftBY_FD_128523 | JGI IMG/M metagenome (GOLD analysis project Ga0182745, IMG submission 128523) | Enriched backyard soil microbial communities from Emeryville, California, USA - eDNA 3rd pass 30_C Kraft BY (version 2) (version 2) | ecosystem: Environmental > Terrestrial > Soil >...
GATTCAAGTTTTCATGCAGCATATGCAGCAAATGCCATTTTAGGGTTGGTCATTCAATGGTATAATGATGACTTTCAGCAAGATGCGAACTATCTCAATGATCTGCTCGTGAAAATTCTGAAACTCAAATAACTTTATCTAACAATTCAACTGTGGATAGGTTAAAATGAGAAAATATACTTCGTAAACCGAAATGAGAGGAGACTTTTATGCTTTCAAAGTTTTTTGCCTATTATAAACCGCATAAACGGTTATTTATGGTCGATTTTTCAAGTGCCATAATTGTAGCAATATTAGAATTAGCGTTTCCTATGGCAGTTCAATGGTTTATCGATGAATTGCTTCCAACGAACGAATGGGGAATGATTGTTAAAGTAAGTATTTTATTACTAATGGTTTTTGTACTAAGTGCGATTTTGAACTTTATAGTCAACTACTTAGGACATAAACTCGGTATTAATATTGAAACAGATATGCGACAAGATTTGTTTAACCATTTTCAGAAGCAATCCTTCCGATTTTTCGATAATAACAAAACAGGTCATTTAATGAGCCGTATAACAAATGATTTGTTTGATATTGGAGAATTTGCCCATCACGGACCGGAAGACTTTTTCATCGCTATTATGACGTTTGTCGGGGCGTTTGTGATTATGTTCAACGTCAACCCAACATTAGCTTTAGTCGCTTTAGTTGTAATACCGTTTTTAATATGGATTGTTACATATAGCAATAAGAAGATGAACGCAGCTTGGAGAGAAATGTACGGCAAAATTGCAGATGTAAATGGACGAATTGAAGATAGCGTTTCAGGGATTCGTGTTGTGCAATCCTTTACAAATGAAAAATTTGAAATGGAGCGCTTCCGTGAACAAAATGGTTTGTTTAAAACAGCGAAACTAATGGGCTATAAAGTAATGTCCAGTACAAGTGCGGGAATTTATATGATGACAAGACTGTTAACTTTAGCGGTTCTTGTTGTTGGTGCGTGGTTAAGCTTTAATGGCAAACTATCTTATGGTGAATTAGTAAGTTTTGTACTTTACACAAATGTGTTAATAAAACCAATCGATAAAATTAGTGCGTTACTCGAGCTATATCCAAAGGGAATGGCTGGATTTAAACGATTCCAACAGATGTTAAATGAACAACCTGAGGTGCAAGATAAATCGGACGCAATCGATGTTGAATACTTGCACGGAGACATCAAATTTGAAAATGTTTCCTTCAGTTATGAAAACGAAAAAGTCATTTTAAATAATCTTTCATTTGAGTTAAAGGCAGGTGAAATGACCGCATTTGTAGGTCCTTCTGGAGCAGGGAAAACAACGATTTGTTCTTTAATCCCTCGTTTCTACGATGTGACAAGTGGAGCCATTTCAATCGATGGTATGGATATTCGCGATATGTCCAAGCGTTCATTGCGCGATCAAATCGGTATTGTTCAACAGGATGTTTTCCTATTTACAGGGACAATTCGAGAAAATATCGCTTACGGTAAACTTGGGGCTTCTGAAGAAGAAATACGTGAGGCATTAAGAAAAGCTCATTTAGAGGAATTTGTTAATAATTTATCTGAGGGCTTAGAAACAGAAATTGGCGAGCGTGGCTTAAAGCTTTCAGGAGGACAAAAGCAACGACTAGCGATTGCACGTATGTTCCTGAAAAACCCGCCAATCCTAATTTTGGACGAGGCAACTTCAGCCCTGGATACGGAAACAGAAAAGATTATTCAAGAATCTTTAGCAGAATTAGCAGAAAACCGTACTACACTTGTTATTGCCCATCGACTGGCTACTATTAAGGATGCAGACCGTGTAATCGTCGTAACGCCAAAAGGAATCGAAGAAGACGGCTCGTACAATGAGTTGGTTGCAGACAATGGCGTCTTTGCAAGATTACATCAACATCAATACAGCTAAAGAGAGAAGAATCCACTTTTTTTCGAGGTGGATTCTTTTTTGTATTGCTTTATACTGGATGTAAAAGAATGTAAACGAGAAGGTGTTTTTCGAGATGAATCCTCCTATTCATCAAATAACGGAATATTATGCAGAGGCACCAGTTGAGTTTGTTGATATGTTCATGAATACGATGACAATAGGAAGCAAGGATAGTGGACGGTTTACTGCGCCTAATGTGGCTGGAATCATCATCCCGTTAAAAGGAAGTGCGATTTTTAGTTTGAATGGCAAGCCTTATTCAATGTCAGCTAACACAATCGTCCATGCAGGGCCAAGTATGGAAATCGATATAGAGGTTCCACATACTGAGGTATGGCACTATGCTGTAATCCATTATAAAATCGCAGAAAATCAGAGAGAACAATATCCATTTTTTAATCAGCATTTCTCCATTTCTGTCGATGGAAATAGACTGTTATCCAATATTACGCATCAACTGATGAAGCATTATATTACACCTACTAATATGGCTCGAATCTCTTGCAAAGGGCTATTTCTAAAGCTAATAGAAACAGTCTTAGAAAGCCCATCGAAAAGAATAGAAAATGAGAATGAAAATCAGATGGCGATGGCAGCAAAATTACTGCATGAAGAGTATTTTAAGCCGATTACAATTCAAGATCTAGCACTGCATCTTGGGATAGAGCGAAGGCGATTTGCTTATCTTTTTGAACGTTACACAGGCTTAACGCCAATCCACTATTTAACGGAAATTCGAATCAGAAGAGCAAAAGAATTATTGCGAAGTGGCAGTACCGTTTCAGAGGCAGCCGAAAAAGTAGGGTATTTTGATAGTTTTTATTTTAGTAGAGTTTTTAAAAAGCAGACGGGTATGTCGCCAACAGAATATAAAAAGTTTTATGGAGATGCTTCAGAGTAATTTGAAGCATTTTAAATTTGCTAAATATATGCAAAAGTCCATATGAATTGTAAATTTGTCCATTCTAATAATTTTGATAATTTGCTAGAATTACAAAAGTAATGAGAATGATAATCAATTAGCTATTGACTTATAACTGAAAACGATTATCATTATCATTATAGAGATAAGTCGACTTATACAAAAAATATATAGATACTTTAGGAGTGTTTTAAGGTGAAAAAACGTTGGGGATTTGGTGCAGCAGCACTTTTAACAATAGCTTTAGCAGGATGCAGCTCTGGAGAAGAGGCGTCAACTGAAAAAACAGAAGCTTCTCAAGAAGACACAACAACAGTTACTGCAGAGGAAAAAGCAGAAGCGACAACTCAAACTATTTCATATTTAGGCCAAGATTACACAGTGCCAGCTGAAGTAGATAGCATTGTAGCGGCTAGTTTAGAATCGATGGAGGACGCAGCGATTTTAGGCATTAAACCAACAGGGGTACTGCAAGTTGGCGGTGCAATTCCTACTTATCTAGCAGAAGATTTAGCAGGAGCTGAATTGATTGGCGATAAGAGAGAGCCTAATGCAGAAAGCATACTAGCTCTTGGCCCAGATGTGATTGTTGGTACATCGAAATGGACTGAAGAGGTTGCTGGCAAGATGAATAAAATCCAAACAACAATTCCATATTCTCATATTTCAACAAACTGGAAAGAAAACTTAACGGTTCTTGCACAGCTTGGAGGAAAAGAAGCTGAAGCGAAACAAATTATTGCAGATTACGAGGCAAAAGTAGCTGAAGCACAAAGCTTATCAAAAGAAAAATTGGCCGATAAAGAAATTGTAATTATTCGTATTCGTGGAGGCTTAATGTATATCTACTCAAAGGATACGTACTTAAACCCAGTGTTGTATGAAGATTTAGGGGCGCCTGTACCGGATGTTATTGCTCAAGCAAAGGCACAAGCTGAAATTACGCTTGAAACGTTAGCTGAAGTAAATCCAGATGCGATTTTCCTTCAATTTGAGACATCAGAAAATGCTGATGCACCGAAAAGCTTAGAAGAATTACAAAGCAACCCAATCTTTAAAAACTTAACAGCTTCACAAAATGATCAAGTATTTGTTAATACAATTGAACCTTTAGCACAGGGTGGTACAGCTTGGTCAAAAGTTAAGTTCTTAGACGAAGCTTACGAAAGTTTACTTAAATAACATCAAGTCGCTGGTAGCTAGAGTGAAAAAAGCTCTACTGCCAGTTTTTATGCTTTCTCATGAATGATTTATAAAAGGAATAGGTGTTTATTTTGAAAACTACTTTCCATCGACCATTAGCGATTTTAATAGGTTCACCGTTTCTCATATGTGCAATTGCACTACTATCCATTTTATACGGGACAAAGGATATTAGTACCATAACAGTTTGGAATTCAATATTTTACTTTGATGCAAATAATATTGATCACCAAATTATTCGTACTAGTCGTATTCCAAGGACATTAGCAGTAATTCTAGTAGGTGCATTTCTAGCCGTTGCTGGTGCAGTAATGCAGGGAATTACACGAAATTACTTGGCCTCTCCCTCGTTAATGGGAGTGAATGATGGTTCTGCTTTTGTCATTACACTGGCGATTGTATTTTTTCCGGGACTGCCAAACTATCAAATGATCTTATTATCAATGCTTGGATCGTGTATAGGTGCAGGGCTCGTATTTGGATTTGGCTCTTTAATTCGAAACGGGTTATCTCCCGTTCGATTAGCAATTATTGGTACAGTTATTGGTACATTCTTAAGCAGTATTGCGACAGCGGTAGCCATGTATTATCAAGTATCCCAAACCATAAGCAGCTGGTATAACACTAAAGTACATACCGTTGACCTTAATATGCTTTTTCTTTCAATTCCGTTCGGTTTAGTGGGTCTCTTACTTGCGATTATGTCGGCTCGGGCAATTACAATCTCTTCGTTAGGGGAGGATATTGCAGTTGGACTTGGGCAAAAAACAAAAGTAATTCGCTTTATAAGTATGGTCTCTGTCGTCTGTTTAACAGGAACAGCTGTAGCCCTTGTAGGGAAAATCGCCTTTGTCGGTTTAGTGATTCCGCATATTACAAGATTTATAGTAGGGGTAGATTATCGCCATATTATTCCTTGCTCATTATTTTTAGGGGCTTTGTTCCTATCTCTATGCGATTTGGTGAGTCGATATATTAATTTCCCTTACGAAACTCCAATCGGCGTAGTCACAGCATTGATCGGTGTTCCGTTCTTCCTATTTTTAATTCGAAAATTTGGGGGTGAAAATCGTGGCTAACAAATCCTCCCGTTCTTTTTTTCTTTCAGTACTTATTTTGATTTGCTTTATACTAGGAGCGAGTTACTTACATATTACAAACGGAGTTTTCGATATGACAGTAGTAGAAGTATTGAAAACAATCTTAAGAATTGGGTCAAACGAGAACTTTGACTTAGTTATTTTCGAATTCCGTTTACCGCGTATTATTATTGCTGGACTAGTTGGAATAGGTTTAGGGATAGCTGGAGTAGTGCTACAAGGGATTACGAGAAATGGATTAGCAGACCCAGGTATCCTTGGAATCAATGCCGGAGCTGGTGCAGCCGTTGTAATTTTCATGTTCTTTTTTCAAGTTCAGTTAATCAATGCAGATATTACGAGCTGGCTTTCCATCTTAATGATGCCGCTATTTGGTTTCGTGGGAGGGACCGTTGCAGCAACCCTTATATTCCTATTTGCTATGAAAAATCGACATCTGGATATGCAGCGTCTCATTTTAACTGGAATCGCGATTAATAGTGGTTTCGGAGCATTAACCATGTACATTTCTTTAAAAATGAATGAAAAGGATTATGAATCAGCAGCGGTTTGGATGGCAGGGTCGATTTATAATGCAAACTGGATTTTCATCGTTTCCATGCTGCCATGGATTCTGATTTTAGGATTTTATCTGTATAAAAAGGCTTATTTACTCGATTATTTTCAGTTAGAGGAAAGTAATATTACAAGTCTTGGCATAGATGTAGAGGGGGAGAAAATAAAACTATTACTTGCCAGTGTAGGTTTAGTAAGTGCCTGTGTTTCTGTTTCAGGCAGCATTGGCTTTATTGGTTTAATGGCCCCTCATATTGCTAAACAGCTGGTGGGGATTCGCCATCAATATGTATTGCCAGTTAGTGCGCTAATTGGTGCTGCTCTACTGATTGTCGCAGATTTTATCGGGAAAACGGTGTTTGCGCCATCAGAACTGGCAGTTGGAATTATTGTCTCTATTATTGGGATTCCGTACTTTTTATATTTACTCGTAAAGGCAAAGGATTAGGAGGGAGAGCATGAAAACAGCGTTTCGTATTGAAAACCTTTCTTCTGGATATCAGGAACAATTAATTCTAAATGGGTTAAATGTCGTCATACCAGAAGGGAAAATTACAACCATTATTGGTCCAAATGGCTGTGGAAAATCCACACTGCTAAAAACAATTGGACGTATTTTAAAAAGAGATTTCGGGGAAATTTATTTGCAGGAGCAAAATATAGAGGACTTATCATCAAAGGAAATTGCACAGAAATTGGCGATTTTATCTCAATCTCCTACTGCACCTTTTCAGTTAAAGGTAGAGGAGCTGATCTCTTATGGTCGGTACCCTCACCGAAAAAATGTGAACCGACTCACAAAACGCGATATAGAAATAATCGAATGGTCAATGGAAGTAACAAACACAGCTGAATTTCGCCATAAGGAATTGTCGCAGCTTTCAGGAGGACAAAGACAACGTGTGTGGCTGGCAATGGCTTTAGCACAAGAAACGAAAATCTTGCTATTAGATGAACCAACGACATATTTGGATATGGCTCACCAATTAGAGGTGCTAAATATCGTCAAAGAGCTCAATGAAAACCACGGTACGACAGTTGTAATGGTATTGCATGATATCAATCATGCTGCACGTTATTCAGATGGTTTAATTGCGATGAGACAAGGGAATATCATGAAGTGTGGAACGCCACAAGAAATTATTACAAAAGAAGTGATGCAAGAAGTGTTTCAAATTCATGCCAAGATTTTACACGATGAGGAGACAAATGCTCCGATATGTTTTAGCTATGATATTTTAAAACAAAAGCTTCCATCTCTTCAGGAGGTATAAAATGAACAACTTTTCAATCCAATCAAAAAATACAAATTATGAATATGATATCTCGGTATTTGTCCCAAATTGCCAACAGCCGGAAGGTGGATTTCCAATTATCTATGTATTAGATGGCCGCAACTATTTTGAGATTGCTAAGCAAACCGTTAACTTACAGTCGAGAAATGCAGCTAAAACGAATGTAGAGCATGCGATTGTTGTAGGAATCTGCCATCAAGAACATGATGAGAGAATGAGGCGTTTTCTTGATTTCACGGCACCAGCACAAACGTATCAATTTCCTGAACGTACTAAAGGAAAACTAGATAATATTCGAGACATGGGTGGAGCAGAAAATTTCAGCCGATTTATAGAGGAAGAATTGAAGCCTGTCATTGAATCCCGCTACTCAATTGATAAGAAGAAACAAACACTATACGGACATTCCCTAAGCGGTTATTTTGTGCTGTGGAGCTACATAACAAAGCCAAGTAGCTTCCAAACTCACCTTGCAGTGAGCCCTTCTATTTGGTGGAATGACCAGGAGTTATTCCACTATCTTGAGAATGCCGATTTAGGAGAGCAGAACTCTGTATTTATCATTGTGGGTGAACAAGAAGGATTCATGGTAAAGGATGCCATTTGTTTTTACGATAAACTGCCAACCGGTGCGATGAAACAATTATATATCGCCCAAGATGAGAACCATGCCTCCGTTGTTCCAACAACAATGAGCCGTGCATTTCGCTTTTCAACTGAACGGCATAAAATTAAATTAGTACTAAGAGCAGCCAAGTACATTGTTTAATTGTCAGACTGTAGTCAACTCTGAATATCGAGTTGCTACAGTCTTTTTTATTGTTAAGGAAATTAATGCCGCGAAATGTCCCAATTGGAGCTTCATCATACTATATTCCAAGAACTAACCATAAGACTTCTCTAGGACAAAAAAGGGCTCCAAGCGTGCATCACGGTCGAATAGAACTTTTACTATCATATAAATGGCGCACTAAGCAGTTAGATCATAATAATGTAGGTATAAATTACCTATACATAAACGGTGACTTTTATACTAAAATGGTGATAACTACACATTTCCAAATTGTTCATAAATGTAAGAGGAAGTGGGAATTTTGAGGCATAAAGAACCGAAAGTGAGCATTTTAAAACGGCTTTTTAATAATGAAGAACAAGATGGTGCCACAGAGTGGAACCAAGTGATAAAAGAGATGGATCGAACGATAGAAGACACGATGAAAAATGGAGAAAGCATACATGAAATGGGCAGTTTTCACTATATTTTCGATCACTTAACATCAGGAATCTGGATGCGCGAAGAATTATATGGAGAATTAGTCTATGCTTCAAAGGGCTTTGAGGAGATTTTAAAGTTTCCATTAAATAAAATCTACGAAACGCCTTCTTTGAGATTTCAGCTTGTCGACCCACTACATAAAATAGAAGTTACAAGTAATTTTGAATTCGTTGCTCGCGGCAAGACTGTGCAAATGCTATATCCCATAACTGATGGAGAGGGACAGAAAAAGTGGCTATTGGAGCAGATTGTTCCGCGAGTGAATGAAGCCGGTAAAGTTATGCAAGTTTTCGGGATGATTACGGACGTCACGCGTGAAATGGCGATTGAAGAAAAACTGAAATTTTTGGCAAACTTTGATTCATTAACAGGGCTGCCCAATCAAAAAAGTTTATTTGAGAAATTGGATCACTACTGTATTGGCAACGAAACCTTTGCCTTACTTTATTTAGATATCGATCGTTTCCATGTGATTAATAATTCTTTAGGGTATCAAATAGGCGATGAGGCTTTAAAGCAGATTTCACACCGTCTTTCACATTTAACGCCGGATAACGGATATCTAGCACGATTGAATAGTAACGATTTTATAATGATTGTGAAGAGTTTTACGGATAAAACAGAGGTTTACAATTTAGCGGAAAAAATTCTGCATTCATTTGAAGAATCTCTTATAATACAGGATTATGTCTTGCATGCAACAACGAGTATCGGCATTACCTTTTTCCCGGAGGAAGGGGAGCGTCGACTATCACTGTTGGAAAACGCTCATACCGCTTTGTATCAAGCAAAACGACAAGGGAAAAATAATTATCAATTGTTTTCCCGCTCGAAAGATATCCCTTCTTATAAAAAATATGTCCTTGACCGAGATATGCGTTCAGCTTTGTGGAATGATGAATTTACCCTGTATTTTCAACCTCAAGTTGAGCCGAATAAGGGGTTCATGGTAGGGGCAGAAGCCCTTATTCGTTGGAACCACCCTGAATGGGGAGATATCTCGCCTGCAGAATTTATTCCTTTAGCGGAAGAAAATCATATGGTCAATCAAATTATCGATTGGGAGATTGAAAAGGTCTGTTCCTTGCTGCGTACGTGGAAGGAAAAGGGCTATCGACTGTATCCCGTTTCGATTAACATCTCACCGATTCGTTTTATGAAAAAGGGCTTGGTTGAATATGTACAAGCACAATTAGAAAAGTATGACGTGAATCCACATTATCTAGAACTGGAGATTACGGAAAGTTCCTTATTGAAAACCGACCAATCAGTCTTAACAATCTTAAAGCAACTAAAAGAATTAGGTGTAAAAGTAGCGGTTGATGATTTTGGAACGGGGTATTCCTCTTTGGATTATTTGCGGAAGATTAAACCGGATACCATCAAAATCGATAAAACCTTTATAGGCAATATTAAAAGCGAAAGCGAGATAGATAAAGGGGTCGTTGCTTCGATTTTATTTTTAGGAAAGAGGCTGGACATGAAGGTCGTTGCCGAAGGGGTAGAAGAACAGGGGCAACTGGAGTTTTTAAAGCAAAACGAATGCGATATGATACAAGGCTTTCTATTCTCAGAGCCAGTTCCGCAACAGCAATATGAAAAAATGATGCAGGTAGGGTATTTAAAAGCAGTCCATCGAACGAAGAAACAAGGGGGATTGCGGGAAAATCGGAATTTTTATCGATTTGAATTACCATTCCATATCCAGGGGAAAATGACCATAGTAGAAGTTAATGATCGGGTAGTTCAAGTTGGCTCTACACCTGTATTGATAGAAAATATTAGCTTGAGTGGCATTAAAATATTATCGAATTTGAAGCTTCCGATCAATTCGAATATGAAATTTAAATTTGAGTTTAAAATACTTGATGAACTGATTGAGGTAAATGGGAAGCTACGCTGGATTGAAGATGAGATTCAGACCATTTATTCATACGGAGTATTATTTAGCCTAAATCGTTCTATGGAGGATCATCTTGCTCGAATTATTAATCGGATGACTACTTTAAGAATTACGAACCAACCCATCCCTCACACAGAATTTGTTTATGATCAAGTAACTAGATTTTTTAATCATGCTTAATAAGAGCCATATAGATTGTTGTGATTCAACTATCTATATGGCTTTTCCCTATTTAGTGAATGTATTGCAGTAACTTCCCTACGATTTGTTCGCCTGCGCGAACCCATTTGTGTTCGTTCCGAATGTCTTCATCATTTTGGAATGGACGAAATTTATGAGCATCAAGCAGGGTGCTTTCATCAAAATCCAGGCTTCCCTTTGCCATCTGTTTGATGACATAAGGTGTTTGAAATTCGATATGAGCATTATCTGTTTCAAACATGCCACTAATGACGACGAAGGGCAGTCTTAAATAGATGGTCGCGTCTTCTTGTTTTGATAAGGTCACATCGAAAAAGCCTCGATCGTAATCTGGGTAGCCACCAAGACAAAGACCATAATTTTTTAGTTTCGTTCGCAAAAGGTCGATTTGTGCATGTTTCCCATCGATTTCGGATTCAAAGTGCAACATGGGTTTCTTACTCCTCCAATAAAGTACTTGTCAAAAGGATAGACAAAAAAAGAAGAGCCAATACGATAAGCGTATGATTTCAAACTACCCAATTTAAAAAAACACAAACTAGTTATGTTTGTGTTTTGAAAATGTGCGTATTAATGGGAATCATTTGCAAAGCCTCTTTTGCACTTGAAAAAGGAGGACGAATTGTTAGCAAACGTTCAATATAGTCGATTACTTCATCTGGTAGTTGAAGCTCTTCCTGCCAGCTTTGTTCTTTCTTTTTAGTCGGATGGTAATTGGAATAAAGTAAAAAGAGCAGGAAATGTCCCATAAAGTATAAATCGCTAATATGGTTTTCTGCTCGTTTTGGATTATCCATTTTCTCGCGGGTCACTCCTTTTTTTATGTAGGCAGCTAACCCGAAATCGATAATATGAAGGGAATGATCCTTTAATAATATATTAGGAATACGTAAATCCCTATGGACAATCCCTTTTTTGTGGAACTCGATTATGATAGTAAGGAGATTTTTTGCAATCTGAAGAGATTGTTCTAGTGAAAAGGTCTGCCCCTCTTCAAAAATCACCTGTTCGAATGTTTTACCCTCTACATAATCCATTATATAAAATGGGATTCCTTGTATCTCACCATAGGTAATAAAAGCAGGCACGTTTGGCAGGTTGAGTTCTTTTAGAATCTGCATCTCCTGCTGAAATTTATGCAAAATGGCTGTCTTTTTCTGATGCTTTGTTTTCAAACGTTTTAATGCATATTTTTTATGGGAGGTGGCATCCTCCAGCAGATAGGCTACACCATAAGCTCCTGCCCCAAGCTCCTCTAGGAAGGTATATGCCGTTTCTGCTGCAAGATAGTCTTTTACGAGCTGATCATATTTCTTTTCTGAAAAGTAGTGAAGCATCATTAGCTACTGAAAAAACTGCGGGAACTTCTTGAGCCGAAAAAGCCTGAACTGCGTTTGTAGCCTTTTTTATAATGCTTATGGCCATAGTAATTATGTTTTCTAGAATAATGTCTGCGACTGCTTGAGGAATGACGGCGTTTTCCATGGCTTCCACCTAATAATCCTTTTAAAATCTTATCTAACATAGTATGTTACCTCTCTTTTTGTGATTTTATTTAAAAGATGTTGTTTACAAAAATGCTAATAATTATTATACGTTTAAAAACGAAAGAAGTTTCAATCAATCGCAATATAGTGAATACAAAAGAACTCAGATAGCCTAGACAACATTTTGGTGTTGATGTAGACTAAAATAGTTAGTTAGGGTAACTATTTGTTTTGGAGGTATGATATGAGCAACAAAGAGAGAACGATTTTTGATAGCTATCGAGATTTTTACCGTCCATATGTAAATGCCATGAATAATCGGCTGGTAAAGTATCAATTATATACATCTCAGTGGGGGATATTACGCTTAATCATGCTAAGAGAAACGTGTACATTGGCGGAGCTGGCAAAAGAATCACGTGTTGAGAAGCCTAGTGTTACGCGCATTATTCAAAAGTTAATTGAGCTTGGTTATGTAGAGGTCAATCAAGGGAATGACAAAAGAGAAAAGTATGTCCGCCTTACACAAAAAGGCATAGACGTGACTACTTCGATCAAGCAGGAAATCTCAATCTATATAAATGAGCTTACCGAAGGAATTGACGAACGGGAGCTAGAGACTACTCGAAAAGTGTTAGATCAAGTTTTACAAAAGATATTGGAAAAGGAGAGTTAAGAGAGTGTTAGAAAAAGAACCTTTATGGACCAGGAATTTTATCATGATTTCTTTAATCAACTTTCTGGTTACCTTAATCTTTTATTTGTTAATTGTTGTAATTGCTGGTTATGCAGTCGATATCTTTGATGCATCGACAAGTACAGCGGGGTTAGTATCCAGCATCTTTATCGTTGGATCATTATTGGGAAGGCTTCTGACAGGGCGAGTTATAACATCGATTGGCAGTAAAAGAACCTTTCAAATCGGGTTAGTTGCATTTTTAGTTACGACATTTGCTTATTTTATCGCTGTTAATTTACCGGTATTAATATTAATCCGTCTACTGCATGGTGTTGCAGTAGGAATTATCGGCACAACAACTGGGACATTGATAGCCCAAATTATTCCTCCATCTAGACGTGGCGAGGGAATTGGATATTTTAGCATGAGTGCAGTGCTTGCAACGGCAATCGGACCGTTTTTGGGCATTTTTCTTAAGCAACATACGGAAAGCTTTACATCCATCTTTATTTTTAATGCTATTTTAGTCATTATTTGCGTATTAATGTATTTCACTGTGAATTTGAAAAGTATTAAAGCACCGGCCAAAGCCACTGCTACAGATGTTCAAACAGAAAAAGGCTTTAAATTTAGCAACTATATAGAACTAAACGCATTGCCAATATCGATTATTGTATTATTTGTTGGTTTTGCATACTCTGGTGTCATGTCGTTTCTATCATTCTACTCAGAAAGTATTAATTTAGTAGAGGCGGGAAGCTTCTTTTTCCTTGTCTATGCGATTACGGTACTTTGTACACGACCAATAACTGGTCCGTTGATGGATCGCAAAGGGGCTAATATTGTTGTCTATCCGGCTTTAATAGTTTTTGCTATAGGAATGCTGATATTTAGCCAAGCTACGAATTCGTTGCTGTTTTTAGTAGCGGCTGGTTTAATCGGAATAGGCAATGGCAATATGAACTCAATCGCTCAAGCTGTAGCCGTAAAATCGACGGAGCCTCACCGATACGGTTTGGCAACCTCAACATATTTTATATTTCTCGATTTAGGGCTTGGAGTGGGCCCATATATATTGGGACTAATTGAACCTTACACAACATACCGCATGCTATTCTTAGCGATGGTACCAGTCATCCTAATCGCGCTAGTCTTTTACTATTTCTTAGTGCATAAAAAGCAGAAGGTAGCAAGTGCCACTGTTAGTTCCAGTGTCAATAATGCCTAAAAAATAGGGACCAGGTCTTTAAACAATTTAGAATTGTTTTAGACCTGGTCCATCTTTTATTCTTCCAAATAGACCTCGCCGTCTTTGTAAGTCATTTGTTCAGGATAGCGAAGGTTGATCACTGCATCTTGAATTTCCTGTGAAGGTGGTTTTGTTGCAAGAGACACAATAATATTCGTTGCAAATGCTGCAATTGCTCCGAACACACCGGCACCAGTATCAATAATCCCCAAAATTGTAAAGCCTCCATATTTGGCTGCAAAGATATAAACCAAAGTGACGCCTAATCCAACCAGTAACCCGGAGATTAGCCCCTTAGAATTCGAACGCTTCCACCATACTCCAAGCACTAAGGCAGGGAAGAACGTACCCGTGGCAAGTGCGAATGCCCACGCAACAATTTGCGTAATCGCGCCAGGAGGATTTAATGCAACTAAACCAGCTAAAAGCGTTGCAACCACAATCGTAATACGCCCAACATTTAACCGTTGTTTGTCTGTAGCAGTTGGTTTTAAAATACGATAATAAATGTCATGTGCAAAAGCAGAAGAAATCGCGATTAACAAACCGCCAGCCGTTGATAAGGCAGCTGCCATGGCACCGGCTGCGACTAAACCGATAACGAATACGCCTAAATTTGCAATTTCTGGTGTTGCCATAACGACAATATCATTTGCAATGATTAATTCATTCCATTGAAGAATTCCATCCGCGCTTGTATCCGCAACTTGCAATAAGCCAGTATCTACCCACGTTTTCGTCCAAGCAGGAAGTTCAGCGATTTTACTGCCGGCAACTTGCGTCATTAAGATGAAACGTGAGAAAGCTGCATAGGCAGGGGCTGAAAAGTATAGTAAACCAATAAATAATAGCGCCCAAGCACCTGACCAACGAGCTGCTTTCATAGTGGATACCGTGTAAAAACGGGCAATTACATGTGGAAGGCCAGCAGTCCCAGCCATTAATGTGAACATCAGTGCAAGGAATTGCCACTTACTGCCTTTCTCAAACGGCGCAAAATATTCTGAAAAACCTAATTCACGGTCGAGCTCGCCCAGCTTCCCAACAATTTCTCCATAGGATAACCATGGAAGCGGATTTCCCGTGATTTGGAGAGACATGAAAATAACCGGAACAAGATAAGCGATGATTAATACAAGATATTGCGCTACTTGTGTCCATGTAATCCCTTTCATTCCGCCAAATGCCGCATAAATTGCAATTAAGACCACACCAATAATGGTGCCAAGCTTGGCATCAATTTCGAAAAGTCGCCCAATTACTACTCCTGACCCGGATAATTGACCGATGGAATAAGTAAAACTAATAATCATTGTACAAATAGCTGCAATTATTAGTGCTGTTTTGCTTTTAAAGCGATCTCCTATAAATTCAGGAACTGTATAACTGCCAGACTTTCTTAGCTGTGGAGCAAGCAGGAAGGTTAAAAGTAAATAACCACCGGTCCACCCCATAATATAAGCTAATCCATCATAGCCAAGAACCATAATTGTTCCCGCCATCCCGATGAAGGAAGCGGCACTCATCCAGTCGGCACCAATCGCCATCCCGTTCCAAACAGGAGGTACTCCACGACCAGCAACATAGAATTCGGACGTCCCTTTAGCCCGGTTGAATACGGCTATCCCAATATACAAGGCGAAGGTCGCTAGAATAATTGCCATCGACACGAAAAATTGTGTATTCAAAAACTATCCCCCTTATTTTTGAATAATGGAATCTAATGCTCGACAGTGCTTTCTCGACCAATTTCTTCGTTTTTGTTATGGTCTATTCCATACTTTTTGTCAATTTTATCCCCAACAAATGCATTCACAAACAGTAAGATGATAAAGACTGCTAAAGCGCCCTGTGCTCCCATGAAATAATGGAAAGGGAAACCGTTAAAGTAAAGGTCGCTTAAAGGCTCAGCAAATAGCACAACACCATAGGAAACTAGTGCCCATATGATGAAGTAAATGATCATATAAGTGTTCTTCTCACGGAAATATGCGTCTGCTTTACTTTTGTCAATTTTTTTCACTAAATCACCCCTGTTTTTAATTCGCTCAAATTCTAATGCAAGGATGGCGATTATTTTCTTTTAAAATTAAATTCTCACTTCCTTTATGAAAGAATCATATTTTTACTTTGTCTTTAAAGTAAGGCAAAGGAAAAATGACTATTAATGTTTAAGGTTTTTGACCGTGGAAGATTGAATGCATAGGAAGCTGTTGTTTTAGTGGCATAAAATAAGAGGCTGCAAAGCGATGTGTCTACTGTAGACTAAAGATAAATTTTAGTGTGTCTATAAATGAAGCAGGGACGAGGATAATCTCCATGACCATATAGAGTGCAAGTGCTGCGAAGGGGATTGCTAAAAAACCAAACCGTTTTCTTCTTAATGCGAACCATAAACTGATTCCTGATAGTAAAAGAAAAATGTATAAAATGGCCCATGACCTCCTTGAGTACCAATAACATTTTAATTCATGTTAAAACGTATGAGTAAAAAGGTCACAATATTATCGATTTGATGAGAAAAAAATGTGTAAAGTAACAAAAATACAGCAATTTAATCCGTCATTCGAAGGGATTATTTTTAACTGGACTGGTTTGTGGGAACTATTATTTGGGGGGAGGGATATTCTATGTGATATCAGGAAGCGGATGGGGGAGAGAGATCGCAATGCGAAAGAATAAATTAAAATTGGCCCAAATTTTTAGGCCAATCGATCATTTGCTAGAGGATATACTTACAAAAGTATTCCGCCATTTCTTGATAAGTAAGATTTAACTTCCTCATCAATCCTAAACAACTGGATATTACAATGTCTGCTCCTTCAGATTGTTCGAATTCTACCCCATACTCTGTTTGAAGAAAGTTGGCGAAATCCCATTTTTCAGGGGAGTTTTGTTTGCTCCCATTATAATAGCTATCCATTTCGCTATATAAATCCTCAAAAAATTGCTCAAAAAGCTCGCTGCGGTCTATTAGATACCGGTAAGTGCTGCTATTTGCTGGAACTTTAGAAGCATACACGTCTTTTGACACAATTTGAATTATATCTTCTTCATTGATATATTCGCTGGCAGTTTCTTCTATAACCCAAATAGCCGATTGAAACAATGGATGGGATTCAAGCGTTTGCACATTGTCTAATTCTTTTCGGTAAAAATTTTTTAAAATAATGCCCTCATCTGATACATACAGAACTTCGTAACGGAATGTTGTATCCATTTCACATCTATTGCATTCTTCTAAAATGGCATAGCTCTCCCCAAATAGTACGTCGGTTTGCATCTGGATAGGTTCAAACTCATAATAGGTTGAGCCTTCAACTGCATAGCCAGAATACTTCACATAGACGTCTAGAACATCTTTTTTACTTGGATTCACAAGACATAGGCTATATTTTTCCTTTGGAATGACAAATTGAAGAATAGCATTCAGCTCCTTCTATGTTGTTAGCCAAGCTTCCTTGTCTCTTTAAGAAAAAGCATTCGTTAAAACATATTCGCCAATTTAAATAATATTCATCATTAGGGGATTTTCTTATAGGCTCCGAAAAATAAGCTTTATAAAACCGTAGAAAGTGGTCTAGAACGATGTATGATGTAATTCTTAGAGGGCTAGTTGTAAAAAATTTTTCATAGAAAGTTTTATAGTAGGGATGGACAACCTAGACCATCTCTTTTTTTCTACATAAATTGATTATAGTTTAAAGTGAAAGGAGGATTGCATTGAACCCTATTGATGATTTTTCTAATAGATTTGGCGATGATTCCCCTAGTAGAGGCGGTGGACGTCAACCTGGATTTCCAGGAGGAGGTCCCGGATTTCCTGGATTCCCAGGCGGATTTCCTGGAGGTGGTGGATTCCCTGGATTCCCAGGTGGAGGCCCTGGAGGCGGAGGATTCCCTGGATTCCCAGGTGGAGGTCCGGGAGGAGGCGGATTCCCAGGAATTCCCGGTGGCCAAGGTCAGCTTCAGCCCCCAACTGCACCACCACCAAGTTTTACACCGCAAATGACAACGGTTCAACAACAAGCGTTCACTCGCAGTGGTGGAGTAGGTGGCATAAGACGCTGCTTTTTCAGAAACACCTTTGTATGGATGACAAACGGTATTAGTTTCTGGTTCTTCCCGATGCTTGTTTTCGGAAATCAAATTGTCGGATTCCGATGGAGAGGTACAAGAGGATGGGTATTCGATTCCATCAATCGACAAAATATCCTGTTCTTCCAGTGCTACTAATTAGTTTATCAAGACATCCACATCCCCTAAAAATCGTATATACCCCCATTTTTAAAGTGAGATGCCGTCTGCAGCTCACTTTTTTAATAGTCACATCGTTCTAAGCGCATAAAGCGAAGAATATGAAATAATAGTGCCATTTAAGGAGGGATAGAGGATGGAGGATTTACATAAAATCCGAGAAGCTATTTTAAATAGTGTTCAAAATTTAACAGATGATCAATTGAACAAAGTGATTGCAGAAGGTTCTTGGAGCATTGCACAGGTTTTAAATCATTTATATATAATGGAGGACAATGTCGTTCATCAAATACAACGGGCACTTAAACGGGAAGCATTTGAAGAAGCGAAGCCATTTCCACTGAATGCAATTGCAGATCGCACGAAAAAAATCAGTGCACCTGACTTTTTAATGCCTTCTGATAATTTTCAAACATCAGAAGAGTTAAAAGTAAAATTAGCAACATCAAGAGCCGCCCTAGAAAAACTGGTGCAAGAAACGGACGAGGAAGAGTTGAATCGAAAGACGCTAGCCCATCGCCGCTTTGGGGTCCTAACATTGAGTCAATGGATTGCATTAGTTGGCTACCATGAAAAGCGTCATCTTGGCCAAATAGAGGAAATCAAAGAAACGCTAATATAAAATTATGAAAGAGCCGTTAGCTGGGCATGCTAATGGCTCTTTCACATTGTTGAAGAAATTGTCTCCACTAACTTATAAATGATGGCTAGATTAAAGTGGAAATCTACTTTCGTACTAATGCATAAATATTATTATGAATTATAGATAGTTTAGTACCTAGACGGTAAAAAATAATAAGAGTACAATACGTCAATGTGGGTAAACAATATTACTATTAGATAAATTTTGAAAGAGGTTTTTGGGATGACTAATATTATATTAATTTTAATATTACAGCTCGTATATGTACCATTATTAACATTACGAACGATTTTCTTGGTAAAAAATCTTACTTTGTTTGCGGCCATCTTTGGGATATTGGAAATGCTTATTTATGTATTTGGGCTTTCTTTAGTGTTTAATGGCGACCAAAATATACTTGCGATGATCGTTTATGCAGTAGGATTTGGACTAGGGATGTTCTTAGGAACGAAAATAGAGAACAAACTAGCAATTGGCTATGTTTATATCACTATTAATACTCAGCATAAAAATCAAGAACTCATTGATACATTAAGAATTAATGGCTTTGCTGTCACGACGTATGTAGGTGAGGGGCGAGATAGTGACCGTTATAAATACGAGATTTTAGCGAAACGAAATCGTGAAAAAGAAGTGTTTACACTTGTTGAAAATATTGAACCAAAGGCATTTATCATTTCCTATGAACCAAAGTCGTTTAAAGGTGGATTCTTAGTTGATAGAATGCGCAAACATGCAAAATTTAAACTATGACAAAGAGCTAGGGCGCATTTTCCTAGCTCTAGTTTTTTGTTTAGGAATGCAAACATGTTATAAGAGAGGTATAAGAAGCATTTAAGGGAGAATTATTTATTTTTTAATGAGAGAGGTTTAATGTTTAAGTTATAAGCTTGGATGAGTTGTTGGAGTCTTTCGGTTTTTGCAGGACCGTTCGGGCAAGGGTGATAATACTCATTATTCTCGGATTGGATACCGAAGAAAGGAATGCCACTGTCTTTGATTAATTGGAGCCATTCTCTTTTTTCTTTCTCAAAAAATCGCCATCTACTTCTCTTTTCAACACCCCAACCAATTAAAGCCCAAGGATGCTGTGTCATTTCAAGCAGAGAGGGAAGCGTGATGGTCGGGTATTTTCCGGTTGCTTTTAAAAGCTCGAAAAGTTCAATGGCCTCCACCCCAATAGAATTTTTGACGTAAAATAGATTGTAAATATGAAGTCTACCTTCTAACATTGTATGAGATGTTTGCATAAATTGAATCAATTGTCTCATCGTATGATCTATTGAGGTTTCATCCGTATGGGAACCGTTCATAATAAGCTTTTTCCTTGCCTCTCCCTGCAAATCGGCTGAGCCGGGATTTAACATAACCACGGCACCCAATGATTTTCGGGAAGAACCGAATTGGATATACGTATTTGTTCGATAAATTTCCTCTCCAATTAGTTGAAAGGTGGCAATCGCCTTCACATTTTCCAACACCCAAACCCCCATTTAACTTAGTGTTCTTCATCATATTCGTAAGAGGTTGGAAATATTAGTTTAAATTTACTATTACATAAACTTTTCTGATAAATCATTTTCTCCAGTTAGATAAAGAGTGAAAATGCAGTTAAGGGACATGTTTGAATTGTAGCCGATATATAGAAATAGCATTATTCTATTGAAATAAAAGTGAATTTGGATTCTTCTACACTAGAGCTTGTTGTTAAATATTTTTCTGGCTAAAAATATCTTCTATCATTAACGCCATGTTCAAATTTGTTCGAGTAAATGTATGATTTAAATTGACATCGAGTAAAGCCTCGATTTTTTTTATTTTATAGTTCACGGTGTTGCGGTGAATGTATAATTTTTTACTAATCTTATTTGTACTTCCTTCCTCTTCAAGGAAAATACGCAGGAAATGTATGAAATCTGTATTGTGAAGGTGATCGTACATATAAAGCGGCCCTAACATATCCTGCTGAAACTGTTTAATAATTGAGCGGTCTGGTACGCTCATGAGCAGCTTATAAGCTCCTATCTCCTTGTACTTTTGAACTGAAGGATTTTTATGCTTCTCAACTAAATGGATAACTGTTAAGGATTCGTTATAGCTTTTCGATAAATTTTCCACTAATGTCGAGAAATTCCCCATGCCAATTATTAAATCTACTTGCCCGTTAAGTTCGAGTACCTTTTCATAAATTTTCTCTACTGTACTTGAAAAGGGAATATGATTCGTCTTTACTTCTTGCCGACTTATTAAAAAGATTAGTTGATTCTCATGCTTTAAGGTCAAGAAGGATTTGTAACGCTTTTGAAATTCATAAATAATAAAGGATTCATAACGATGGATGCTGTTTGTTGAGGATGTGGATGTTGTACACGTGATAATTCCTAGCTCTGCCCCCTTAGAAAATCCGCGTTTCTCAAGTTGCTCAGCTGAAAACTGTTCGTCATCATAGTGAAAAATCAAATTATAAAGAAGTTTTGCATCTGTTTGCTGCTGGTGCGCGGAATGCTGTTTTAATGAGAGAAATTGAAAAGTGCTTTTTAATAAGTCGGCAATACGGTATTTCCACGGCATTTCAAAAATCGGAAAGTTATTGTCATTAGCAAATTGCATAGCAGAAGACGGAATCTTAGTGATATAAGGTCCTGTATTTATGATAAAACCCGCAACTCTCTTCTCAAACGCCTTCTTTATGAGCTCATCCAATTGAGTAAAATCATTTTCTAAATGAATGCCTGTCGTAACGATTATTTCATTTGGCCGGCAAAAAGGAATTAAGTCTACACTTTCAATCACGTTTATACCCGAAATTTGCCTCGTTACACCAGTTTCTCCTGCGATTAACTGCAGCATTTTAAACTCAGGTTCCGCTATTAGTTCACTTACTGACGCCATATTAAACTACCTCCATTTTTATATGTTAGAAGAGTTAACGTTAGAATTGTGCAATTGCACAAAAATTTTTAGTAAGAATGACCATATTATGTAAATGTATTTTACATTAAAATGAACTATAAATCTATATGTTAAAAAAGTTGACATAAGAATTGGGGGTATTCGATGTATAAATGCAATGAAGCTCGATTAAAGGAATTGATTGTTACGTTTAGTCGTTTTGGTGCAACTGACAATGGTGGTGTAACGAGGCTTTCTTTATCGCCTGAGGATTTAGAAGCGCGTAAATTTTTTATAGAATGCTGCAAGGATTTAGGAATGGAAATCCGTATAGATGATATGGCCAATATTTATGCAACACTTCCAGGGAAAAGTAGTCTACCTCCAATCGTTATGGGCTCGCACCTAGATTCGGTTGTAAAGGGTGGCCGATTTGATGGCGCATTGGGTGTGTTAACTGCATTAGAAGCGGTGAGAACCATCAAAGAAAACGAAATTGAATTAGATGTACCTTTAACAATTGTCAATTTTACAAATGAAGAAGGGGCAAGATTCGAGCCGTCCATGATGAGCTCGGGTGTTTTATCAGGAAAATTTGATAAGGCGAAAATGCTGAAATCTACTGATCAAAACAATTTCTCCTTTGAAGAAGCCTTGAAAATCAGCGGATATGAAGGCAGTGAAGAAGCTCGGCTAAAAGAAGCCTCTGCTTATATTGAATTACATATTGAACAGGGGCCGGTATTAGAAGCTGAGAATATCCAAATTGGTGTCGTAGAAGGTGTCCTGGGGATGGTTTGTTACGAAATCCGTGTATCGGGTGAATCCAACCATGCAGGCACAACCCCTATGAAAATGCGAAAGGACCCATTATTCTTAGCGAACTATTGCATTACAATGCTGATTGAAGAGCTGGCGAAAATAGACGAAGAGCTTGTCTATACAATTGGACGCATGAATGTAACGCCGAATATTCATACAGTCATTCCGGATAAGGTTGTATTTACGATCGAAGCAAGACATCAGAATCCAGAAAAAATAAGTAAAGTAGAAGAAGTTATTCACTCCCTTCCTCAAACAGAAGGTGGATGCAAAATCGAAAAAGAAAAGCTGTGGGGTCGTGACACAGTGGTATTCGATTCAGAAATTTGCGATCAAGTAGAGAGAGCGTGCAATGGCTATGGGTACTCATCGAAACGGCTCTATAGTGGTGCGGGTCACGATGCCCAGTTCATGGCAAGCTACATTCCATCTGCTATGATCTTTGTCCCAAGTATTAATGGAAAAAGTCACTGCGAAGAAGAAAAGACAACCTTTGAAGACTGTGTGAAGGGGGCAGATGTTTTACTTGAGACAGTGCTGAATCTTCAAACAAAGGTTGCGATGAGAGAAGCGTTAATATAAACCTTCTATCTTAAATGAGCATGAAAAAGTAGAAAAATAATTTGTATTATGAGATTTGCTGAGAAAATGAAACCATTTTATCAATTACAAAAATTGTAATGTTAAGAGAAAAGGAGAGTTCCAACTATGGCAAAAAAAATTATTACAGGTGGTACGATTGCGACTGCAACAGATACTTTTAAGGCGGATTTATTGATAGAAGACGAAAAAATCGTCCAAATTGCTAACAAAATAGTAGACCCTGAGGCTGAGGTTATAGATGCAACAGGCAAATATGTATTCCCTGGTGGAATTGACCCTCATACCCATCTTGACATGCCCTTTAATAATACTGTGACGGATGATGATTGGGAATCTGGAACAATTGCTGCTGCATTTGGAGGAACAACGACAATTTTAGACTTTGTTTTAACGGCCGGTGAAACGAAATTATCTGACGCTGTTGCTAAATGGAATGAAAAATCGAAGGGAAAAGCAGCCATCGATTACGGCTATCACTTAATGATCAGTGATTTAAATGAGGAAACAGAAAAAGAGTTGCCTTTGCTGTTAGAACAAGAAGGAATTACTTCTATAAAAGTATTCATGGCCTATGCAAAGGAATTCCAAGCCACTGACCGAACGCTTTATAAAGCGTTTAAAATCGGGAAGGAAACAGGCTCAATTGTAATGGTCCATTGCGAAAATGGTTCTGTAATCGATGAACTTGTAGAAGAAGCAAAGCTTGCTGGGAATACAGCTCCTATATATCATGCTCTTACAAGACCACCGGAAATTGAAGGAGAGGCAACTAAACGAGCGATTGAATTAGCTCATGTTGCAGGAGCGAAGCTTTATGTTGTTCATGTGACATGCAAAGAAGCGGTAGACGAAATTATTAAAGCGCGTGAAAAAGGCTATGATGTCTACGGTGAAACGTGTCCTCCATATTTAACTTTAGACCAAACAGCACTTGAGAAACCGGACTTTGAAGGTGCCAAATACGTATGGTCACCACCTCTACGTCCAAAATCACATCAAGAACCCCTTTGGAATGCTTTAAAAGCAAAACAACTTCAAACAATTGGCTCTGACCAATGCTCTTTTAACTTCAATGGCAAAAAACAACTAGGCATTAACGACTTTTCAAAAATACCAAATGGCGGTCCGTTTATAGAAGATCGTTTTAGTGTCTTATATTCGGAAGGTGTTGCAAAAGGGAGAATTTCACTTAATGACTTTGTGGATATGATTTCAACAAATGCAGCAAAAATTTTCGGTTTATATCCTCAAAAAGGGACGATTGCCATCGGTGCGGATGCAGACATTGTCATTTTCGACCCGAATGCAAAAAGAACGATTTCAGCTGAGAGCCATCATATGAATGTAGATTACAACGCATTTGAGGGATTGGAAGTATCGGGTGAACCAGTGAGCGTTCTATTGCGCGGAGAGTTTGTCATTAAGGATAAACAATTCGTTGGATCGTTAAATAATGGAAAATACCTAAAACGCAAGCTAGCGAAAGAAGAAACGGATGTATTAGAAGCGGCTGTATCAAATTAGTTAGTTTTCACAGTGCAGATCTTTAGGGGGGAATTTTATGAGTACTATTATTGGTGGTCGCATTTCTTCAAATTTAACAGAGAATTTCGAAGAGATCTATAAAGGACTGACAAGGAGTGAAGCAATTGAGGAAGCGAATCGCTGTTTATATTGCTATGATGCGCCTTGTATAAAAGCATGTCCGACAAGTATCCAAATTCCGAATTTTATCAAAAAAATTGCAACAGATAACTTAAAGGGCTCGGCTAAAACGATTTTAGAATCCAACCCAGTTGGTGCCAGCTGTGCACGAGTTTGTCCAACTGAAGAATTATGCGAAGGAGCATGTGTCTTAAATCATGACACAAAACCAATTTCGATTGGCAACCTTCAACGCTATGCGACAGATTGGGCGATGAAGCAAAAAGCGCCTTTGTTTAAAGCGGGGGAGCGCAATGGTAAAACAGTAGCGATTATCGGTAGTGGACCTGCGGGCTTATCTGCTGCCAGAGAGTTAAGTCTACTAGGCTATCAAGTAACTATTTTTGAAGCACAAAAAGAAGCTGGTGGATTAGACCGTTATGGGATTGTTTCCTTCCGCTTGCCAAAAGAAGTGGTTCAATGGGAAGTGCAGCAAGTTGAACAGCTGGGTGTAGAGATTAAAACAAATATAACTGTCGGTGTAGATATCACGGCAGAAGAGATTATAAATCGGTTCGATCGTGTTATTTTAGCTATTGGAATGGGCAAGGTGCCAAACCTGGGCATTGAAGGAGAAGCTCTAAAAGGTGTTTATGACGCCATTGAATTTGTTAAAAAGACCAAAATAGAGGCTCCAACAGATGAGTTGATTGGCAAAAATGTTGCAGTCATTGGAGCTGGAAATACGGCAATTGATGCTGCAACAACAGCGGTTCGCTTAGGTGCAGCCAATGTCCAAATAATTTATAGAAGAACAAAAAATGAAATGACGGCTTATCAATTTGAGTATGATTTTGCTAAACAAGACGGTGTGGAATTTAAATGGTTAACGGCACCGACTCAAATTATTGGCGATGAACATAACGAAGTTGTGGGCTTACAATGCGTAAAAATGGTTTTACAGGAATCGGACGCTGATGGAAGGCAAAAACCGGTACCTATTCAAGATTCCGAAATGATACTAGATGTCGATGTGGTGATTAAAGCAATCGGTCAATCCAAGTATACAAAGCTAGTTGAAGCCTTTGGTTTAAATCATACAAAGGGTGTAGTGGATGTGGATAGCAGGACCTATCAGACTTCACAAGAGAAAATCTATGCTTGTGGCGACTGCATTTTTGGAAACGGTCAAGGGGAGGCAATGGTGGTAACTGCTGCCCAGCAAGGAAAGGATGTAGCAAAAGCCATTCACCACACCTTTATGCTACAGTCTGAAATCGCATAATAAGGAGGAACTGATATGGCAGATTTACGAATTAATTTAGCAGGCATAAAGTCACCAAATCCTTTCTGGCTAGCTTCTGCTCCACCAACGAATTCTGGTTATCAAGTACAAAGAGCATTTGAAGCAGGGTGGGGAGGTGCAGTTTGGAAAACACTGGGTGATCCGATTATTAATACAACGTCCCGTTTTGCTGCAGCAAGCTTCAACGGAAAAAAGGTTGCTGGATTTAATAATATCGAGCTCATAACAGATCGCCCTTTAGAAGTGAATCTAAAGGAAATTTATGAAACGAAAAAGAGATTTCCAGACCATGCGATTATTGCTTCAATCATGGTGGAACCAAAGCAGGAAAAGTGGCATGAAATAGTGAAACGTGTAGAGGATGTTGGGGTGGACGGCTTTGAGCTGAATTTTGGTTGTCCTCACGGGATGGCTGAACGTGGAATGGGTGCTGCTTCTGGTCAAGTTCCAGAATTGGTTGAAAAACAAACCTATTGGGCAAAAGAAGTGGCAAAAACACCGGTCATTGTTAAACTAACGCCTAACATCACGGATATTACTGTAACGGCAGAGGCGGCTGTACGAGGCGGAGCCGATGCAGTAAGTATGATTAATACGATTAATAGTTTAATGGGTGTGGACTTAGATAGTTGGAATACAGTTCCGAATGTTGCTGGTAAAGGGGCGCATGGCGGATATTGTGGTCCTGCTGTTAAACCAATTGCTCTTAACATGGTTGGGGAATGTGCGCGGAATCCATTGATTAATGTGCCGATTTCGGGAATTGGCGGTATTTCAAACTGGAAGGATGCTGCTGAATTCATATTAATGGGATCGACAGGTGTGCAAGTGTGTACTGCAGCTATGCATCATGGCTTTAGCATCGTAGAAGATATGATTGATGGCTTAAATAACTATTTAGATGAAAAAGGCATCGTCTCGGTTATGGATTTAGTAGGGAAATCTGTTCCAAAATACTCCAATTGGGGAGATTTAGACTTAAATCACAAAGTTGTTGCACGTATTAATAACGATACATGTATTAACTGCAATAAATGTCACATATCCTGTGAAGATACATCCCATCAATGTATCGAAATGTTAGTTGATGCGAACGGCAAATCCTACTTAAAGGTGCGTGAAGAGGATTGTGTAGGATGTAATTTGTGTTCAATCGTCTGTCCTGTAGATGGTGCAATTGATATGGTGGAGATTAAACAGGCACTTCCAAGCATGACCTGGAACCAACGTCAGTCGAGAATTGCGAGCTTTATGACTGAAAAGGTAGCAAAGTAATTTTTGAAAATCTAAGACTTCGAGTAAAAAAGTGAGGTGTAAGCATGTCTGAGTATGAAACTTATATGGAAGAGAAAAACAGAATTGATAGTTACTTTGACAAAGGCTACCAAGTCATCAGCATTTTTGAAAATTTAAGTGGGACATTTGTAGACTTTGTTACCGGTGAGGGTGCAAGCGAACGAGAGGTTGTTCAACTTCAATTAATTACTGCTGAAGCGAGAAAATATATTGCGACAAAATTATTGTTCGTTAGCTAACAAACTAAAGTAATGGAGGAGGGGATATTCCTTCCTCTATTTTTTGTACATATTTAGATTATTTGTGGAATAGACATTAAATCCATGTGGAAGCCTTTTATGGAATCTGAAATCCAAGAAAAAATTGCACGATTTTGATTTTGCATGTTTGTAGATTAATTTCTCTTCAAGATATTCAGAAGAAAAACTCCCGTAGCTATTTGCGGGAGTTGTAGTCGTTTACCACCTTATTAATCGAGGTCAGGCTCGCCTTCATCTATCCATTTTAAGGCATCCTCAATATTGTCAAACGGTACTTCGAGGCTGCTTTTAAGATTATTTTCTGCGCTCTCGCCATTTTGCAATTCACTAGCTTTAAACCCTTCGTAATCATTACGTTTTTCCAATATGAGTCCCCCTTTTTATGTTCGCGTTATATTAAGTTATGTGCTTGAACTTAAATTTATTTAATTGTCTTAGCACAAGTTATGGGGAGAAAATTTTTCCCTACTTTATTATTACCGGGTCTTGCAATTTGAAACGTACAAACAATATTTAAAGTGTTGAGCAGATCCTCAAGCTAATCTTGACAATCTATAAACGATTTGTTAAATTGTTGTTTATATTGATAAACATAATTAATATATGTTTGTTAAATGTGTAAACGAAGCGAAATGTGTTTAGGAGTAGGGGTGTTCATAATAGATGAGACAATCAGAAACGTTTTGGAATGCTGCATTAGAGGAAATGAAGAACGGCTATACAGAAGATGAAAACCACTATACATGCTTGTTATGTGGAGAACAGATTGAAAAAGGCGTGATTTACCCTAAGGATGGCATACTATATGAAGCGAAGCGATATATACGGTTACACGTTGAGAAAACGCACGGTTCTGTATTTGAGTATTTGGTAAGTTTAGATAAAAAATTCACAGGGTTAACCGAGCATCAAACGGCACTTTTGCGTCATTTCTATACAGGAAGAAGTGATAAGGAAGTACAGGAAGAAATGGGGATTGGAAGTGCTTCAACTATCCGCCATCACCGTTTTGTATTGAAGGAAAAGGAACGTCAAGCCAAAACCTTGCTTGCTATTATGGAGCTGTTGAAGGAAAAGGATCAAAATGCACCTGCATTTGTCCCGCCTCACAAGCATGCCACAATGGTGGATGATCGCTATTCAATTACGACAGAAGAACAAGGAAAGATATTGGAAAAATACTTTACCCAAGGTATGAATGGGCCTTTAGCAAAATTCCCGCCAAAGGAAAAGCAGCGAATTGTCATTCTGCGAGCGATTGTAGAGAGATTCAATCCAAAGGTCGTCTATACAGAGAAGGACATGAACCTCGTTTTAAAAGAAATTTACGAGGACTTCGTATTGCTTCGAAGATACCTTATCGAGTATGGCTTTTTTGACCGAAAAGCAGACGGAAGTGCTTACTGGGTAAAAAAATAGGGGTGGTAAGCAAAAAAAAGGGAGTGTTGAACATGGATAGAAAAAAAGAATTGAAGCAGCAATATCAAGAAATTGAAATTGTGGCAGGAGTTTATCAAATTAAAAATAACTTAAATGGAAAGCTATTTGTTGAGAGTACACGAAATTTAAAAACCATCAATGGGGTTAAATTTACGCTCAACAACAATACACATATGAACAAATTACTCCAATCGGATTGGAATGAGTTTGGAAAAGATGCTTTTTCCTTTGAAATCCTAGAAAAGTTAAAAAAAGATGAGAAGGATCCCTATTTCAACGAAAAGGAAGCTTTAAAGAATCTTGAACAAAAATGGTTTGATCAGCTACAGCCTTATGGAGAAAATGGCTATCATTAATATGGGAAAAAGTGTGCACTTGAAAGATGTAGAGTGATGCACTTTTTTTATGTCGATAAGACTGACTAAGTTAAGGAAAATGTAATAAGAAAGCGACAAAAACATTTAATATTTCAATCATTACAATTCATTAACTTTAGTAATATATAGTGACGAGTAAGAAAGGAGGATAACCTTTGAAGTTTTTCCGCTTTCTCTTAATTTCCATCACCATATTTTTGGTGGGATGCAAGGAGTCAGTGGAAGAAAATCCAGTTGTTACGGCATATGCTGAACCAATAATTGAAGCAAGTTCAACTATAAAAGTATCGGAAGCAGAAAATTTAGCAGCGGAGACTTCCAGTGACGAGGTTGAATTATTGAACGTTTGCTATAGTAATGAGATTTATATTGAAAAAGAAAATTCTTGTGCATTGAAGAAAGAATGTAATGATTCTAGCTCCTGTATTGAATGGGGGAATGAAGTAATTACAAAGCTTGAAGCTGATTATGGTTCGCTAGTATATGAGGAATCTGTTGCAACTGGTCATGAAGGGATTACCTTACTTGCAAGTTATGATGTTGAACACGAAGGAGACTCGATTTATTCAAAGCAAGAAATTCCGGATGACATGTTGGAGTATCATTCATATCTTTGGAATAGCTTTAGTTGGCTGATTCCAGAACAAAGTCGAGAAGAGATTAACCGATTTGAAGTATTTGAAAGTGGCGATACGCTGGCCTATGTTTCCTTGCACGATGGTCATGGTCGATATTGGACATTAGGCATGAATAATGAAGATATACAACTCGCTTCTGAAACCCTTGTTACCTATTTGCATGAATACGCACACTTTCTCTCTCTAAACCAAAGTCAAATTGACTATAGGCTAGTAGAAGAACAATGTAATTCTTTGTATTTGAAGGATTCTGGTTGTTTTTATGAAGATGCCTATCTCAGTGGGTTCTATCATCGTTTTTGGGAGAAAGCAGGAAAAGGGAAGCTAGAGGATTTCTATGTCTCCAGATACGCTATGTACTCTCCGGAAGAAGACTTTGCTGAATCCTTCGCTCATTTTGTGTTGACGAAAACACCAAGTGGAGGCAACGTCAGGGATGAGAAGCTGCAATTTTTCTATCAATATGAAGAATTTATCCAATTACGAACGGAGATTTTAGCTCGAACAGCTACGTGGCTTGTTCGAAGTACGCTAAATGAAGAATTGTGATTAGTTCAATTACGAGCAGGCCTATTAAAAAGCAAAAAAACCCCCTTCGCCTATTGCGTCGGGGATGTTATTTTCTTAATGAGATTGTACAGTTATAGTACCCGCAGATTCGAAAACCATGATTGTTATTTTAAACCATCGATGAAGGCTTCGATTTCTTCTTGTGTTTTACGATCCTTACTTACAAAACGGCCTGTTTCTTCATTGTCTTTATAAGCAACGAAGCTTGGAATGCCAAATACATCTAATTGGATACATAAATCGATATATTCATCGCGATCGACTTTTATAAATTGAAATTCTGAAGCATATTTCTCTTCGATTGTTGGCATAACAGGATCGATGAAGCGACAATCTCCACACCAATCTGCTGAGAACATAAAGATTGTTTTTCCTTCTGCTTTAAGTTGGTCAAATTGCTCGACTGATTGTAAATTTTTCACAGAAAATTCCCCCTTTATTTTTTCCTCATCTTACCATACCTTATATGCCACTTCCTATTAGATAGTTAAGAAATGACAAAAACTTCTTCAAATATTATCCCACTAAACGAACAAAATAATTACATTAGATAATTTGGCTATCAGTAAAATTTTTAGCCAGGTTGTACCAATGTTTATCTACTCATGGATTATCAAAATTCGTGCATTCTATGGATGAAAGGAGGTTTCTTTTTGGTCCGGCATTCGATTTCGTGGTTAGTATTAGTGTTAATGGGTGGCATAGTTCTGTCTAATGTCGTACATGCAAATGAAGCACCTTCAAAGGAAGCTACTTTGGAACAACGTATGTCGTTATATGTACAATTTCAGGATCATATTGTTCCGTGGTATTATTTAGCCGCTATTGATCAGTATGAGCGCAATATCCAAGATGTTCGACCAGACATCCCAAAACGTGAAAGCACCGTTGCCATTTTGTTTTCTAATGAGTATTGGGCGGGGGCATTGAACCCTCATCAAGATGATACTTCCCCTTTTACTATTAACTATTTTGGTGGTTTAGGACTTGATGGGAATGGTGATGGTATTGCAAGTCCAGAGGATGATGAAGATATTCTTTTTACTTTGGTGAGCTATTTAAGTAAATTTGGTCCAACTGTAGAGGATTTCAAAATTGCACTTTACGAATATTACCAAAGTGAACAGGTCGTAAATCAAATAATGACCATTGCTAAAATGTATAAGCATTACGATAAGATTGACTTAAATACACATGTTTTCCCAGTTCCTGTGCGCGGATATAATTACAGCTATAGAGGAACTTGGGGTGCCAATAGAGGTTGGGGCGGAAGACGTATACATGAAGGAACCGATATTTTTGCAGGTTATAGTACACCTGTTGTTTCTACTTCCTATGGGGTTGTTGAAGTTATGGGATGGAACGAATTTGGCGGCTGGCGTGTTGGAATCCGAGATAATCACAATACGTATCATTACTACGCCCATTTAGCTTACTTTAATAAAGATTTAAAGGTAGGCGATATTGTTGAGCCAGGAATGATGCTTGGTGGTGTTGGTAGTACTGGGTACGGGAAAGAGGGTACCTCAGGTAAATTCCCGCCGCATTTACATTATGGTATGTATAAATTCAATGGCCGGACAGAGTGGGCATTTGATCCATATCCGTCCCTTAGACAATGGGAGAAATTCACCAGACAGCAAAAGAAATAACGGAAGGGCTGCTTGTAAAAGAGCAGCCCTTTTTGTATGTAAAAATGTAAGTGATGCATGTTTTTAACTCTTCTATCCATACTAAAATCTAAATGAAAGGAGTGTAAATTCGATGAGGGTACCTTATTCGCAACTTTGGCTCCAGGAGTGCTCATGATTATTAAGAGATGCACTTTAAAAAATTTTTTAGAAGTTCTGTTGACAAAGGGAATGAAAATATGATAAATTTATCTCGAATTAAAGATAACTTAATTCAAAGTACATCACATTAAAATGTTAGTAAATTATTTTTTTAATATAATATCTCGATTTCGAGACAAAACAAATGGAGGAATTTAAAATGGCAAAATGGACAGTAGATCAATCTCACTCAAGCATTGGATTTGAAGTAAAACACATGATGGTATCAAAAGTGAAAGGAAGCTTTGAGTCTTATACAGCGGATATTGAAGCAGCAGATCTTGCAGATTTAACTACTGCTACAATTACTTTCAACTTAGATGTTGCTAGCATCAACACTCGCAGCGAAGATCGTGACAATCACTTAAGAAATGCAGATTTCTTTGATGCAGAACAATTCCCTGCAATCACTTTCAAATCTACAAGAATCGCAAAAGACGGTGACGACTACAAACTTACTGGTGATTTAACAATCAAGGACGTAACAAAGCCTGTAACTTTTGATGTTGAATTCGGCGGTAAAGGTACAAACCCATGGGGCGTAGAAGTATACGGTTTCGAAGCAGAAACTAAAATAAACCGTGAAGAATTCGGCTTAACTTGGAACGCAGCATTAGAAACTGGCGGCGTTTTAGTAGGAAAAGACATCAAAATTAAAGTTGAATTAGAAGTAAACCCAGCAGCGTAAGTTTTAGTTCAGATATGAGGGTAATACATTATGGTTACCCTCATATTTATAAGAAAAAATTAGAAGTGAATTGTTGTTGACAGCAGATTGGCTTCGGGGATATGATTATCTCGGATTAGAGATACTTTGATTCGAAGAGATTTAAGGAAAATATAATTCGTTGTTATAAATGAAAGAAATGAAACCATATTAAGATTAGTTTGTCAGAAACTAATTTATTTTTTTAAATAAATATCTCGAAATCGAGATAAAATTGGAGGTATTAAAATGGATGAATTAAAAGGTCTTCACCATGTAACGGCAATCACAAGCAGCGCGGAAAAAATTTATGACTTCTTTACTTATAC
>Ga0182745_1000759_pt1 | contig 33404 bp, 31 predicted proteins | sample eDN3rd30CKraftBY_FD_128523 | JGI IMG/M metagenome (GOLD analysis project Ga0182745, IMG submission 128523) | Enriched backyard soil microbial communities from Emeryville, California, USA - eDNA 3rd pass 30_C Kraft BY (version 2) (version 2) | ecosystem: Environmental > Terrestrial > Soil >...
CTGCCCACCGAGGCCGAGTGGGAGAAGGCCGCGCGCGGCAGCGACGGCAGGCCGCGCGAGTACCCGTGGGGCGACGCGCCGCCCACGCGCGCGCACGCCAACCTGGGCGGAGACACGTGGGGGCCGGCGCCCGTGGGCAGCTACCCGGAGGGGGCCAGCCACGACGGCGTCTGGGGCCTGCTGGGCGACGTGTGGGAATGGACCGCGAGCGACTTCCGCCCCTACGCGGGCTTCAGCGCCTTCCCCTACCGCGAGTACTCCGAGGTGTTCTTCGGAGAGACCTACAAGGTCCTCCGAGGCGGCGCGTGGGCCAGCGCCCCCGTCGCGGTCCGCAACGGCTTCCGCAACTGGGACTTCCCCAACCGCCGGCAGATTTTCGCCGGCTTCCGCTGTGCACGGGACGTGAGGTGAGGCGATGCGGGTGACGACGGTACCAACGGTGGCGGCCCCGGGAGAGGACACGCAGCACACCCCGGGTGTCCAGGTGGACGTGTACGTGAAGCCGGGCGATGCGAAGCGCGCCCTGCGCGAGGAGGCGCTCCAGGGCCTGTGCGGCACCCCCAAGGAGCTGTCGCCCAAGTGGCTCTACGACGAGCGCGGCAGCCAGCTCTTCGACGACATCACCCGGCTGCCGGAGTACTACCCGACGCGGCGCGAGCGCGAAATCCTGCTGGCCCACGCCGGTGACGTCGCGCGGCTGAGCGGCGCGGACACGCTCATCGAGCTGGGCAGCGGCACCAGCGAGAAGACGCGCCTGCTCCTGGACGCGCTGGAGGAGGCGGGCCAGCTGGCGCGCTTCATCCCCTTCGACGTGAGCGAGGCCTTCCTGCGGCGCGCGGCGGCGGGGCTGGCCCGCGAGTACCCCGGCATCACCGTGCACGCGGTGGTGGGGGACTTCGAGCGGCACCTGGGCCAGCTCCCTGGCGGCGGCCGGCGGCTGGTGGCCTTCCTGGGCGGAACCATCGGCAACCTGAAGCCGGCGCAGCGCGCGCTCTTCCTGCGCCAGCTCTCCTCCGGGCTCCAGCCGGGGGACGGGCTGCTGCTGGGCACCGACCTCATCAAGGACCGTGAGCGGCTGTACGCCGCCTACAACGACAGCGCGGGCGTGACGGCCGAGTTCAACCGCAACGTGCTCCAGGTGCTCAACCGCGAGCTGGGCGCGGACTTCGACACCGGCGCCTTCGACCACTTCGCGCCCTTCGACGAGCAGAACGCATGGGTGGAGATGCGCCTGGTGTCGCGGCGGGCGCAGACGGTGCGCCTGTCCACGCTGCGCAAGCAGGTGGACTTCCGCGAGGGCGAGGTGCTGCGCACCGAGGTGAGCTGCAAGTTCCACCAGCAGCAGGTGGCGGCGGAGCTGTCGGACGCCGGGCTGGCGCTGTCCCAGTGGTGGACGGACGCCGCGGGCGACTTCGCGCTCTCCCTCGCCTTCAAGCGCTGAGCGCGAGGCGAAGGACTTGATGCGGGGCGCGCGGGCGGGCACCTCCCCACCTGCGCACCCTTCGCCGTTTCACCGGTGAAACGGCGAGCGGGGCCGCGCCTCTAGCGGCGCGGGTTGCGGCGCGGCGAGCCACGCACGGGCACGGGCACCGGCTGCGCGGACGGACGCGTCCAGGCGGCCCAGAGCGCCCCCAGCCCTGCGACCACGAGGCCTCCCACGGCGATCAGCTGCTCACCCATGGGTGAAAGGTCCACGGTGGCGAGCGGGAGGGGGAGCATTCCGGAGAACGACATGCGGGGACTCCTTGCGAAGGCACTGCGTGGAGGTCCTGGATGGGTCCGGGCGGGCACCCAACGCAGTCCGGGAGGACGAGGTTAAAGATTCGTGACGGCCAGGGGAAGCCCCCGGACGGCGCTGACCCCGTTGCATGCACGGAAGTACACCGTGAATGCATAACGTTGGGACACCTGGGACGCGCTGGATGTTCACCAGGCCGCCACGGACGCCCGGCTGCCCACCGTGCTTCCGTTGAAAGCGGGCATGCGCCCTGCCTCGGTGTGTGATGCACGCGGACCTGGGGTGCGCCACCCGGCACCGGGCGGCCCGGGGAGCGGGCCTACTGGAGCGCGCCCTGGACCTGGATGTCGCGGCAGGCCTCGGTGGCCAGCCGGACCTCTTCGGGTGAGGCACCTGGCAGGCTCGCGCAGAGGAACAAGTCGTTGCCCACGCGCCGCGCGCCGAAGAAGCCGGGGGCCTCCAGCCCCACGCCACCATCCGCCAACTGGGGCGCCAGGGTGATGCGCAGCAGCGAGTACCGCTCCGTCTCCTCTTCCTGGTCGAACGAGAGCTCGAAGTCCTTCAGCTCGTCGCGGACGCGCTCGGCCAGCGCGTCCACGGAGGGCATCTGCTCGCCGTCCCCGCGCCGCAGGTCCACCCGCAGCACCGGGCGGCCGGGAGGGCCCGCCTGGAAGCTCTCGTCCGGGGCCACCTGCGCGGACCAGCCCTCCGGCAACGGCACCTTCACGCCGGAGCGGATGGAGGACGGGCGGCCCTCGCCCTCCTCGCTGGAAGCGGACTCCTTCCCGCAGCCCTCGCAGCCGCCCAGGAGGGTCAGCGCCAGCAGCGAGGCTGGCGCCATGTGCTTCCAGGAGGACACGCCTACTTCTTCTCGCCACCCGGAGGCGGAGGCGGCCGGGCACCGGTGCCCAGGTTCTCCATCTTCAGCGAGCCCTCGAAGATGACGCCGCGGTCCATGGACAGCGACGGCGTCTCGAGGTTGCCCTTGACGCGGCCGGGCGTCTTCAGCTCGATGATTTGCGTGGCCTTCACGTTGCCTTCGACCTGACCGTTGATGATGACGGTGCCGGCCTGGATTTCGGCCTGGACCTTGGCGCCATCCCCAATGACGAGCACGTCCTTGGTGATGATCTGCCCCTGGAACTTGCCGTCGATACGGACCTGCCCTTCGAAGGTCAGCTTCCCCTCGAACTCGCTCCCCTTGCCCAGGAGCGTGTGGACCTCACCAGAACGCTGCGACACGGATTCCTCCTCCCGCCTGAACAGAGGCTTGCTGGATGCTTCGTCTTTTTTCCCGCCAAGGAGCGCCACGTCCTACTCCTTCCTGAGAAGCTTCAAGAGCCGGTCGAGGTCATCGTAGGAGAAGAAGTCCACCTCGATGGTGCCCTTTCCGGGGCTTCGTTCCGTGAGCCGGACCTTGGTCCCCAGCCGCCGCTGAAGCTCCTCCACCAGTGCCTTGACCTGCGGGCTCTGCTTCGGTGCCGCCTTGCCCGCGTCCTTCTTCCCGCTGGAGCGACTCTGCTGGACCAGCCGCTCCGTGTCACGCACGGAGAGCTTCTTCTCGGCCACCTGGCGGGCCAGGTTCTGCAGCTCGGGCAGCCGCGGCACGCCCAGCAGGGCGCGCGCGTGGCCCATGCTGAGCGAGCCATCCGCCACCATGCCCTTCACGTCCGCCGGCAGCGACAGCAGGCGCAGGGCGTTGGCCACCGTGGAGCGCTCCTTGCCCACGCGCACGCTGACCTGCTCCTGCGTGAGCTTGAACTCCTCCACCAGGCGCTTGTAGCCCTCCGCCTCTTCGATGGGGTTGAGGTCCGCCCGCTGGAGGTTCTCCACCAGCGCCAGCTCGAAGGCCTGGACCTCCGTCACCTCGCGGACGATGGCGGGCACTTCCTTGAGGCCGGCCGCCTGCGACGCGCGCCAACGGCGCTCGCCCGCGATGATGCGGTAGCCGTCCTTGTCCTTGCGGACGAGGATGGGCTGGAGCAGCCCCTGCGCCTTGATGGACTCGGTGAGCTCCTTGAGCTTCTCCTCGTCGAAGTAGCGGCGCGGCTGATCCTTGTCGCGGTGGATGGACTCGATGGGGAGCTTGAGGACGCCGGCCTTCGGGGCCTGCTCGCCCTTGCCGGCCCCGGTGGCGCCCGCCTGGGGGATGAGGGCGGACAGCCCGCGCCCCAGGGCCCGCTTCTGCACGTCTGCTTTCACCACGTCGTGACTCCAGCGCCGCCGCGAGCAGGCTCACGGCGGCCATGGCCCAGAGGGGCGCGGCTCAAGCCACGCGCCGGCGAGGGCTCTTGGGGGTGTCCCGCTTCATCAGCTCACGGCCGAGCGCGAGGTAGCTCTCACAACCCTTCGACTTGATGTCGTACAGGATGATGGGCTTGCCGAAGGACGGGCACTCGGACAGGCGCACGTTGCGCGGCACGATGACCTCGAACACCTGCTTCTTGAAGTACCCGCGCACCTCCTCGACCACCTGGTGGGCGATGTTGGCCCGCGAGTCGAACATGGTGAGCAGGATGCCCTCCATCTTCAGGTCCGGGTTGAGCCCCTGCTTCACCAGATCGATGGTGTGGGTGAGCTGCGAGAGCCCCTCGAGCGCGTAGTACTCGCACTGGAGCGGGATGAGCACGGAGTCCGCGGCGGACAGCGCGTTGAGCGTCAGCAGGCCGAGCGACGGCGGGCAGTCGATGATGATGTAGTCGTACTCGGAGGCCAGCGGCCGCAGGGCATCGCGGAGACGGAACTCGCGGTTGTCCTGGTTGACGAGCTCGACCTCGGCGCCGGTCAGGTCCGGCGTGGCGGGCACCACCTGGAGGTAGCGCAGCTCCGTGGGATGGAGCAGCTCCTGGATGGGCCGGTCATTGAGGAGCGCTTCGTAGATGGTGCCGTGGATGTTCTCCTGCTTGATGCCCAGGCCGCTGCCCGCGTTGCCTTGCGGGTCCATGTCCACCAGCAGGGTGCGGCGCTCCGCCGAGGCCAGGCTCGCGGAGAGGTTGATGGCGGTGGTGGTCTTCCCCACGCCGCCCTTCTGGTTGGAGATGCAGATGATACGACCCACGATGGCCCATCCTCTCTCTCCCCGGCCGTTGGCCAGGGCCCCGCGCGTGATGCAGCGCACGGTTGCGCGCTGATCCACGCTGCTAGCACGCGGTTTGGTATCGGATCAAATTCACGGCGAGCCTTGCCTCCCTGCTCTCTTCACGAGGGTTTACGAGGACCTGGAGGCCCCGTCGCGGGTCCCCAGGGAAAGGCCGGACTGCCGGGTGTGCCCTCCTTATATAAGGAGGCGATGCGCCCCGGGGCCAGCCGAACGGGCCCACGGAGGGGTCGTGTCAGCCTCCTCTATAATGATGCGGCCGAGCCGCCGGCCCGTGGCGAGGACTCGCCGTGATGAGAGCCGCACGGTCCGGCCGCGCGGCCCTCCCGGATTCAGATGGAACCCCTTGAGGGTTCACCTGCGCCTGGGCGGCCAGCGGCCGGGTGGGACTGTGGAGCCCGTGGAATTCAGCGGACCTGTCGGTGACGCGGGCCCGTGCTGGGTCCTTTGTGCCAGTTTTCAGGGGTCGGATTTTGGGAGCCGTGCGCGGCGGGCTCCGGAAGCTCGGCGCGTGCGCGGCGACCCTGCGCGCTTGGGTGTGGGCTGAACGTGGATGCCGCGTGCTTCCGGCACAGCGATGGGCGTGCGGATCGGCATGTGTCCTCACGAAGCAACCCTGTCGGGTGAGGCTGGGGGACGAACGGCGTGACGGTTCGTGGCGCGGAGTCCTGCGCTCGGGTCTCCCGCAGAGAGGCACGGACGTGTCCGGTCCCCGTAGAAGTGGGCCATCCGTCTGGCTGACTCGCGGTCGTGGGATTCGCGCTGCATGCGATGCCGAAGCACGCGCGAACGGAGCAGCCGCATCCGCGAAGCCCTCTTCAGTCTATTCGTGCGGTGCCCCGCTCCGATGGAGCGCGAGCCGGACACTCGCCCATGGCGCTGTGGCCCCTGCGTTCAGAGCGTGCGGTGTCCGAGCCATCCACCTCGACGCCGTATCGACCGCAGCGAGATGAAACGGGCCCTCCATCCAGAGGTCGGCCGGAGCGACATGCATCGAGCGAACCGTTTGGACCAGATGCCCCAGCCACATTGAACGCGGCGGCGCTGAGCCTTCACCGGAAGCTCTCATCGCCAGCGGACCACATCGGCTCCTGGCCTCTTGAAGCATGGAACTGCGCCCCATCACGCAGTCCAAGGACTGCTCGTCACATGGGTGTGTCGGCGCCCGACTCACGCCATTCGAACACCGAAGGATGAGCGACTGGGTGGATGCATCCACTCAAGCTTCGGCCTGAACCAGCGTCGGCACCTCGTTGAGTCGGCACTTTCCTTCGCGTCAGCACCCAACGACGTGCAAGTACGTCACGCAGCTCCTCTGGTTCCATCCGGCGCTCAGAGTCAGCGCCACGCCCGACTCAAGCGATGTCGGGCACGAGTCCTCGATGTTCATCCGAGCTGTTGATGCCAACGAGCCCCGACCCAGCCGGCGCGGTGCTCACCGGAGCGCTCGTGCCGGAGTTCAGCTCCATCACGCATGAGCACTCGACGTCATGAAGGCCCATCGACGTCGCGAGCCGGACCGTACAACCTGCCCTCGCGATGCGGAGCCGCTGCCTCCTGAGGCCAGGTAGCAGCCAGCAATCGAGCCCATCGACGTGACTCCCCAGCCGCGTCTGGCCTCGCACCGAGCGATGTGCCGTTCAACACGGGTCGAGCCCCACCTGGATCGAACCCACGCTCTCGATGTGACTCTCCACCCCATCGCCAACGCATCACGCGCCACGAGGTCGATGTGCATCGACGTCAGCGCCTGCGCAGGCGCAGGTGAACAGCGAGCGGCACCACCGGCCCAACGCTCCGAACCGGAGCCGATGGATTGGAGCCCCGCGTTGAGCAAGCGCGGACAGCGGGCGCGAAATAGAGCCGAAGGCCACCAACCGGTCCGACAGGGCGTCTTCCTTCGTTGAGCATGCGCGGACAGCGGGCAAGAAGTGATGCCACCGAAGTCGCTCGACCGGAGCGGATGACCGCTCTCGTTCCACGCGAAGCGACGACTGCATTGTGGGCGTGCGGATACCTCGCAATCAGGCGCGACGATGCGGTGCCCTGCTCCGTCCTGATGGGGTGACTGCGCCGTCGCGCTCATCCACCTGACTCGAACGCGCGAACTTGAGCCGGACCACTGCTGGCCGGAGCTCCCTCGCGAGCGCCTCCGGCATGGCTCTTCGGCGCCGTGCTTCGCGGCATCCGCCCACGCTCCGCACGAAGCACGCGTACCAATCATCCCATCGGGACAACGGACCAACTATCGCGTCCATCGCTCCGCTTCGGGCACCTGCGGAACCGCCAAGCCGCGTACGCGCATCAACCGTCCCAACCGGGACAACGGACCAGCAGTTACGCCCATCCATCGCTCCGCTTCGGGCACCTGCGGAAACGCCAAGCCGAGCACCCGCACCGGCATTCCAGCGGACCAACGGTCTGGCAGTTACGCCCATCAGCGAGTCCATCGATTGGCCTCAGCCTCCACCTGCAAGGCCGCGCACGCGCATTCATCGGACCACCGGGACCAGGGCCCAACATCGCCGCCATCGGTGCGGTCTTCTGGCTCCTCGACCCTCATTAGGAACACCACGTCGCATACGCGCATCGAGTCCCCAGACCCCGGCCCGCTGGCGAGCGCGCACCGACGAAGTTCTTCCGCCCGTTCGAGCCTCACCATGAACACCACACCGCGCGCTCGCACCTAGCACTCGGACCTCAGGGCTCGCCGGCATGCGCGCACCAAGGACCTACTCCCGCTCGCTTGGGCATCTTCAGGAGCGCCGCGCACCCGCATCAGACAGCCTGGACACGGAGCCCGCTGGCGAGCACGCACCCATGAGGGACTTCGGCCTCGTCGAATCTCACCAGGAACAGCACGCCCTGCACTCGCACCGAGCCCCCTGACACCGGGGACACCAGCGAAGGCGCGCGATGAGGTTCTTCTGCCGCCCCGAACCTCACCAGGAGCACCACACCGCGAGCTCGCATCGAGCCCCCGGGCAGCGAGGCACAAGCGAGACGCGCGATGAGGTTCTTCTGCCGCCTCGAACCTCACCAGGAGCACCACACCGCGAACTCGCATCGAGCCCCTGGGCAGCGAGGCACAAGCGAGACGCGTGATGAGGCGCTTCTGCCAGTTCGGACCTCACCGGCTGTTCCACATGGAGCCGGTACTTCACGCGGCATGCTCGCGAGCCTCGCGCGACCGCGCCAGCGAAGGCGCTCCGCCCGAGGCGTTGAGCGCACGCCACGAAGGACGACCGCATCAATCGACGTGAACGAGGAACGCTCTTGCGCGCATCGACCTGGCGCCTATCGCCACATCCAGTCCTCACCTCGTTCCACGTGGAACTGGCACACCTCCGACCGGCGCTCGTGATGCGCGCCTTCGGAACCCAGCCCAGGCGACATGCCCAAGCGAGACCACGGCCGTCCCGCGGTGCCCTTTCGTGCTCGTCGCCAAGACGGCTGACGCGGCGGCTTCGGCATGGACCTCGCCACCACGACCTGGGACCGGACTTCGCACCGCGAAGCAGCGCTTCGCACCGCGCTCCACCGCGGCTCATCCATCCGCCTCGGTACACGTTCCACGTGGAACAGGCACTGGTCGCCCACCGACAACCTTCCGCTGTGCTCCGCCTCGACACGCAGGCCAACCAACTCGTGCTGGCGGCTCCGCCTCATGGCCATCACGACCGCGTGCGGAGTGCATGCACCACGGCGTAGCCCCACGCCTGCATCCGCTCCATCGCCAAGCTCGCGAAGTGGGCATCCACCCGGCCCCCATGAGCCGCCTCCCATCCACACCAAGCAGTGCCTCGAACCCCGGCTCCTGGTTCCACGTGGAACAACGGCAGGCCGTTTTCGCGAACAAGCGCGTGGTCACAGCTCGCTTGTTCCACGTGGAACGCGCACCCAGACGACTCGCTCGAACGGCGCGAAGCCCATCGTGTCGATGACGTGTCCACGCCAGTTCCCGCGTTCCACGTGGAACCAGCATCAACCATGGCGGCAGGCGCATCCGCATGGACCAGACGCCTGGGCGGCGCACCCGAACAGGGCGGGCAGCATCCGGTCCGATGGCGTGCCTCCATCCACCGGTTCCACGTGGAACACGCGATGGGCGCATGGCGTGAACACCACCATCCTCAAACACTGCGTTGATGCGCCCACGCTTCCGGCGCCGTTCCACGTGGAACAGCAGCAAGCCATGCACGCGAGAAACTGCCCCTTCGGATGACGTGCGCGCGCTGCGCTTCATGCTCCACGTGGAACTGCCGTCAGGCGCTTCGCGTGAGCAACCACCACCACGAAGAAGCGCTCAGGCCGCATCCACATCAGGACGGCCATCGGGCACTTCGCGTGAGCACCTTCCCACCGCGAAGAAGCGCTCATGCCGCATCCACATCGGAAGGACCGATGCGCCGCACACGCGAACAAGCGACCTCACCGGGATGACGTGGGTCCTCGTCGTTCATGTTCCACGTGGAACGGTGGCCAACGAGCACGTGCGCGAGCGGTGCCCTTTCACCGCGACGGCGCGCCCACGCCTTCTCCATGTTCCACGTGGAACCATTGCCGTGGGGGGCACGCGAAGCAGGCGCCTCTACTCACCACCACCACGTGCCCAAGCCATCTTCGTGTTCCACGTGGAACGCGCACGGAGCCGAAGGGAGCTCAGACCGGCCACCGCGAACTGGCGTTCATGCCCTCTCCGCCATGTTCCACGTGGAACCGGTGCTGGGGTGATGCGCAGCCACCGAGGCGCATCGAACGAGTCATCGCGCCCATGCGCCCAAGCCGTCTCCATGTTCCACGTGGAACGAGGACCAAGCGTTGAGCACGCAAGCCAGCGATGCATCCTCACCACGGCCACGCGCTCTCGCCTTCTCCATGTTCCACGTGGAACGGGGACCGTGAGTTGAGCGCGCGGGCCAACGATGCACCCTCGCCACGGCCACGCGCTCGCGCCTTCTCCATGTTCCACGTGGAACCCGATGGGGCCCGTGAGCACGTACCGCCACCACGCTCCTGACCTTCTTCACGTTCCACGTGGAACTGACCCACGGGCCCGTGGGCGGTGGCGTTCGTTCCCTCGATGTGGTGCGCGCGCCATCCCCATGCGCCACATGTGACGAGCCCTGGAGCCGGCGCATGAACGCGCCGCGCTCACTCATCACGGTGACGTCCGGGGCTTTCCTCACGTTCCATGTGGAGTTGGCGCATGGGAGCACGTGTGCCGATAGCGACGTCGCTCGTGCCTTGGCGCGCGTGCCTTCGCATGGAGCGAGCGTCGGTCCGGGGAGCTGAACGAGTGGCGCTTGCCCACCACCGCCACGGCTCACACCAGCACCCGCGTCGCCGCTCGAAGCACCACGCAGGTCTTCATCCATGTTCCATGTGGAGCGCGCCTCTGACTCGCGTGCAGATGGGAACTGCTCCCGCTCGATGACGTGCGCGGCGCGGCAGGAGACCGCGCGATACCGGGCCTCTGTGCAGCCATCCATCCTCCGCGCTGCCTGATGCGAAGCGCTCTTCTGGCCCCGCCCTGAACTGGCACCAGCAACGCACGCGGCGAACCTCGCTCGACACATCCGCGTCCCTCGCGGATCGAGTGCCGTGACGCATGCGCGCTGACGGCTCCCATCCACCACATGGCGTGGCTGTGCACGCGTCGGCCTCCGCGTCGAAGGTCTTCACATGGTTCGCGCCTTCATCGCGTCAGCACGCAGTCACCCCCTCGCTCATGCTCCCGCGCGGTCCTCCTAGGCTCGGCTTGTTTGGAACCGACGCAGGCCAACGCGCGTCGCTGTGGCCGCTGGCCACTCGCTCCCCGCACATCGTCAGTCACGAAGCACGCATGCCTCACCCGCCTCTGCTCGTGCTCCCCATGAAGCACGGGCTCGATGAACCAGCACTGAGTGGGCCTCCGCATGGGCTCGCGCTGCACCTGACGTGGGGACTCGGCAACCGTGGATGGGGAGCCGAGTCGACGTGCTCGAGGTCTCCTCGATGCGCTCCACCCTCCCCTGCTCCGCACGGAAACCCATGCCGAGACCTGTGCCCACGGTGGACATCCCACGCACGCGAGCCGCCCACTTGGTGGAGATCGACATGCGGCTCCTGTTCGCGAGCAACTTGCCCACGCTCCAGCAGGCAGCCGCGCTTCGGCATCCGCATCGGAGTCACCTTGAATCAACGAGCAGCTCGCGCGCCTCCGAGGCCACAGCCATCATCGCTCCCGCACGAAGTGGCGCGACACGAGCCATCACCGGATGCGCTCACGACCACATCGAGCCGTGAGCGTTCTGTCGCCTCGCGAGATGCCGCATCGGCTGCCTCGCAAGCGGTGTCAGGCGAGTCACCTTCACAACTTCCGCGCAGGCGCTCGGCATCCCGGACTGAGTTCGAGCCAATCCACGGAACCCGAATCAAGCCCCCTGCCCTGCTCGCGCGACCGTCATGCGGCTCGCGAGGACCGCATGGATGAGCGCGCGCACCAGACGTGCAGCGTCGTTCGGATGTCGCTCGCAGGTCGCCAGTGAGTAGGCGGCCATCCGAGCGCCCGGCGCCATGATGGGTCGGATGCCCACTGGGCAGCCTGAACTCCGAACCGACTCCAGCTCATCCGCAGCAATCCGACCGGCACGGCGCCAGGCACTCTGCTCGCTCACCAGGCTACCAGTGCCCGAGGGCGGTCACTTCCGGGTGCAGCCCTGATTCAGATGCGGCAACGCGCTCGCCGCGCCTCACGTGGGTGCGCCTTGAAGAGCGGCAGGCGACCGCGCCTTCGAGCGCTCACCAGGGAGGCGGCGCATGGAGCAGCCGGCGGATTTCCTCCCCTATTGGCAGCGCATCATGCAAGCGAAGGTGCCAGTGTCGCCCGAAGGTTGGCGCATGGAGGAATTAAGCGCAGACGCAGCTGCGGTGCGGATGGAGCCGCATGCTGAGCGCTTGTATGTGCGCGCCGCTCCGGTGGACACGCGCCGGAACTTGAACGGACTGAACGCAGTCGTGGATTGGTGAGAACCCCGGCCACTCCATGCGACTCGTGCGATGCGCGTGTGCGTGCGCGCCGCTCCAGTAGACATGCGCCGAAGCTTCGACGAACTGAGCGCAGTTGTCGTGACGAGCCCCTGGGCTCTCCATGCGACGCGTGCGATGCACGTGTGCGCGCGCGCCGCTCCGGTGGATATGCGCCGGAGCTTCGATGGACTGAACGCAGCGGTGGAGCGGCAAGCCCCCGGGCACTCCTTGCGACGCGTGTCGCTCGCCGCCATCGAGAGCCCTGGCACCATCACGCTCCCGAAGAGCCTGGACTGGTGCCTCTCCCGGCTGAGTCAGCTCCTCGCCAAGACGGGGCACAGCGAACAGTGACGACGGTCGCGCTTGTCGGCCCGAATCGAAAGCAGCAGCCTTCCAACCCCGCAGTCTTCCACCCCTTCGCTCGACGAGGTCACCGATGCATCGAGGTTCCTGCTTATGCGGCGCAGTCCGATTCACCGTGGAGGGTGAGTTGCCCGGCCCTGACGCCTGCCATTGCAGCAAGTGCCGCAAGCACTCGGGTCATTACTTCGTCTCGACCGACGTGCCGCGCTCAGCAGTCACCATCGAGGGCGAAGACAAGGTCGGCTGGTTCCAGTCGTCCGAGAAGGCGCGTCGCGGCTTCTGCTCCGTCTGCGGTTCGACGCTGTTCTGGGATCCGCTCCAGCGCGATTGGATAGGGATCGCGATGGGCGCCTTCGACACGCCGACCCGCACCCGCGTGGCGGTCCACGTCTACGTGGCCGACAAGGGTGATTACTACGACGTCGCGGACGGGGTGCCGCGGTTCGACACGATCCCGCCCAAGCCGCAGTGAAGGTGCTCCATCACCAGCGGCGCGCAGCATCGGCCCGTGCCGATGAAACCTCCGCGCATCCACTCGCGCCCTCCGCGAACACCATCGCTCACGGAAAGGAACGTCGACGCGCAAGCCTTCGCAACTCACCTCACCGCGTCACCGGCTTGCACATGCGCCCTCACGCTGCCCCGCCGCGACTGAAGGCACGGCTCAAGAACGCGTCGACACCGGCTCCACGAAGTACGTCTGCTTGTGTCGCGGGTCCGCTTCGTAGGCATCAGCGAGCGCGAGCGCGCCCGCCTCGCTCTGGAGCCGAGCCACCTCCGCGCGATGGCCGTACGCATCCTGACGGATGACCGCCCAGTCCTTCCGTGCCGGTTCCTCGCGCGTGGGTGCGCCGCGAAACTCGACCGAGTACGACTGCTTGTGCCCACGGTCCTCGAGGATGCGCGCGAAGCACGCCGCATGTGCATGCACGGGCGACACGGCGACGTCGTAGCGATTGCCTGTCTCGTCCATGCGCGTGACGGCCCAACCCTCATTCGCGAGTGGACATCCCGCATCCGCCCGCCACTCCACGACCTCGTTGTTCAACCCGAGGTGGGCCATGGCATGGTCGACCTCCAGCGGCTCGAAGAAGACGTGGAAGCAGTCGGCCTCGGGCAACGAGACGACCACCAGCTCAAGGCCACACTCGCACCGCCATCCCCAGCGCGCCTCCTCGAAGCGGCCGCCGTCGCGAGCCACCACCCGGTGCGGCGGTCCCCACATGCGCTCGAAGCTGGAGCGCGACGCCTTCATGGTGGCGGCGGGCGTGGGACGCTCGAACAGCCAGACGAGGGGACGGTCCGTGGGCAGCGGCTTCATCCGTGGCACCTCCGCCACCAAGCCTAACGAGCGCCACCCAACTCAACGCACTTCGCTGAAGGGATTCAGCAACGCCATGCATGTGCTCACGCGGCCCGGAAGCACCCACGGGCCGCGCAGGGAGGCGTCCCCTCCCCTACTCCTTCGCGAACACCGCCACCTGGCGCTCGGCGCCGGAGAACGGCAGGCGGTACGCCCGCGCGGAGACGACGCGCAGCTGCCGCTCCGCCGCTCGCTCCGCCAGCTCCGCGTCCGTCTGCGCCTTGCCGAGCATCGCCACCACGCGTCCACCCGGCTCCACATACGCGGGCGCCAGCGCGAGCCAATCCGGCAGGTCCATGAAGGCGCGCGCAATCAGCACCTCGGCGCGCGGAATTCCCTCCGCCTCCGGCTTGCCCTCCGCACGCGCGTGCAGTCCGCGCACGCCCTGCAACCCGAGGCTCGCCGCCGCCGCCTTGATGAACGCGACCTTCTTGCCCACCGTGTCCACCAACGTGACGCCCAGCGTGGGCAGCGCCAGCTTCAGCGGCAGGCCCGGGAAGCCCGCGCCCGCGCCCAAGTCCAGCAGCGTCGCCGCACCCAACACCTCCGGCAGCACCGCGAGCGAATCCAGGAAGTGCTTCTCCAGCACCTCCTCCGGCGCCGTAATCGCCGTGAGATTCACCTTCGCGTTCCACTTGAGCAGCTCGGCCATCAGCCGCTGGAGCCGGGGCCCCACGTCCTCCGCCACCGTCACGCCCAGCGCCCGACACCCCACCCCGAGCTGATCCACGAACCGCGCGTTATCCACAAGCCCTCCACGTCAAACCTGCTTGCAACTCACTGGAATCATTCAGGAGAAAGCAATCACCAAAGTTTCCCACACCTTGTCCACAGCCCCTTTCTTGATCAGTCCTCGGGCTGGGAGCAAACTGTCCGCGCCTCCGCGCCGCGCTTGAGCGCCACCAGCAGCAGCGACACCGCGGCCGGCGTCAGTCCGGGAATCCGCCGCGCCTGCCCCACCGTGCCGGGCCGGTGCGTGGTGAGCTTCTCCACCGCCTCCGCGCTGAGGCCCCGCACCTCGTTGAAGCGGTAGCCCTCCGGAATCCGCCACCGGTCCGTGGCCTCGGCCTCGCGCGCCGCCGCGCGGGCGGCCTGGGCGATGTAGCCCTCGTACTTCACCTCGACCTCCACCTCCTCGGTGACGTCGGGAGGAAGCCGCGGCCATTCCTCGTGACCCTCGCCGAGCTGCGCGTACGTCATCTCCGGCCGCCGCAGCCGCGCCGCCAGCCCGGTGCGCTTCAGCCGCGCCACTTCCTCCGTCACCGCGCGGGACCGCGCCTCCACCCGCTCCAGCGCCTCGCGAGGCAGCAGCCCCACCCGGTGCCCGTGCCGCGCCAGCCGCAGGTCCGCGTTGCCCTCGCGCAGCTTCAGCCGGTGCTCCGAGCGGCTGGTGAACATGCGGAACGGCTCGTCCACGCCCTTCGTCACCAGGTCGTCCACCAGCACCGCGCCGTGCGCCTCGTCGCGGCCGAGCAGCAGCGGCGGCTCGCCCTTCACCTGGAGCGCCGCGTTGATGCCGGCCCACAGGCCCTGGAAGGCCGCCTCCTCGTAGCCCGAGGTGCCGTTGAGCTGCCCCGCGAAGTACAGGCCGGCGATGGCCTTCGTCTCCAGCGTGGCCTTGAGCTGCGTGGGCGGCGCGTAGTCGTACTCCACCGCGTAGCCGAAGCGGACCACCTCCACCTGCTCCAGGCCCGGGATGGTGCGCATGAAGGTGAGCTGCACCTCCGCCGGCAGGCTGGTGGACAGGCCCGCCGGGTACACCAGCGGCGACGTGGGCCCCTCCGGCTCCAGGAACACCTGGTGCCGCTCGCGCGAGGCGAAGCGCACCACCTTGTCCTCCAGCGACGGGCAGTAGCGCGGCCCCCGGCCGACGATGTCCCCCTGGTACAGCGGCGAGCGGTGCAGGTTGTCGCGCAGCACCGCGTGCGTGCGCGGCGTCGTCTCCGTGAGCGCGCACGTCACCGCGGGCTGGCGGGGGAACGGCATGCCGCCCTCCCCTTCCACCTTCGTGCGCCACGAGAAGGGCCGCACCACGGTGTCTCCGGGCTGCGGCTCCAGCGCGCCCCAGTCGATGCTCGCGCGCGCCAGCCGCGCCGGCGTGCCCGTCTTGAAGCGGCCCAGCGTGAAGCCCAGCGCGCGCAGCGACTCGGACAGCCCGCGCGCCGCCTCGTCGCCCAGGCGGCCGCCCACCTCCTTCTGCTCGCCCACGTGCATCAGCGCCTGGAGGAAGGTACCCGTGGTGAGCAGCACCGCGGAGGCCGCCACCTGCGTGCCGTCCTTCAGCACCACGCCCTCCACCCGGCCCCCGCCCGCCACCACCCGCGCCACCTCGCCCTCGCGCACCGTGAGGTTCGGCTGGGCGAAGAGCACCTCCTGCATGACCACCGCGTAGGCATCCCGGTCGCACAGCAGGCGCGAGGCCTGCACCGCCGGCCCCTTGGAGGCATTCAGCGTCTTGAAGTGCGTGCCCACCTGGTCCGCCGCGCGCCCCATCTCCCCGCCCAGCGCGTCCAGCTCGCGCACCAGGTGGCCCTTGGCCGTGCCCCCCACCGCGGGGTTGCAGCTCAGCACCGCCGAGCGCTCACGCTTCAGCGTCAGCCCCAACGTGGCCAATCCCATCCGCGCGCAGGCGAGCGCCGCCTCGCAGCCCGCATGGCCCAGCCCCACCACGATGACGTCGTATCGGAGTCCCATGTCTCACGAAGCTCGCACGCGGCGCTGGCGGGCTGCCCCACCCCGCCGCCGTTTCGCGCCTTCGTATGGCTCCCACCAGGGCCCCTTGGCAAGCAAAGGCCCCCGGCGGCGCGGACGCCCCCTGGCCTCCTTCGAGAATTTACGGAAGCGCGCGAGGCAGGCAGTGGGAGGGGTGATGCGCTGCCTGCCTCGCGCGCACCGGCCTCCCACCGGGAGCTCCAGCCAGGCATTCGAGCCTGACCTCGCCCCCTGGCCTGGGTGGCAAAAGCCAATCGCGCCGTGGGAAGGGAGGAATGGTGCCGCCCGCCCCCCCGGGTTGGCGGCACCTCTCCCGCTCCACGGACCCGAAGGTCCGCCCACGCTGGCGCGGCCCCGGTCCCCATGGCCGGAAGCCGCGCTTTTCCCCCGCGCGCGACGTGCTTCCGCCGCGCGCGGGGGAACCGGGTGTCGCGTCCACGAACGGGTGGAACTGCTTCCGTGCGGTGAGGGCGCAGCGGGAACATCGAGCTCGGGCCACCAGGGCCCGACACCCTCGTGTGCGCGACGGGAAAAGGAATAACCCGGGGGTCTGACATGCGGGCGAAGGCGGGGCCGGGCGCCCGGGGGCCCGCGCATGCAGCCACGCCGTTTCCTCCCAGCAATCACGCTTCTGGGTCCGGCGCGCATTCGCTGTGCGGTGGCGCGGCGCCGGTTATTGGCCAGGGTTTCGCTCAGGGAGTCCATGACCACGCCTTCGAACACGCCCGCCGCGCGGGGCACGCTCGGCCTCGAGCTGCTCCTGGGAACGCTGACCGCGTTCGCGCCGCTCTCCATCGACATGTACCTGCCGGCGCTGCCGCGCATCGCGGAGGACCTCCAGTCCAGCGCGCCGGTCATCCAGCTCACGCTCGCGTCGTGCTTCGCCGGGCTCGCGCTGGGCCAGCTCTTCACCGGCCCGCTCATCGACCGCTTCGGCCGCACGCGACCGCTCTACATCGGCCTGGCGCTGTACGTGCTGGGCTCGCTCGGCTGCGCGCTGGCGCCCACCGCGCCCATGCTGGTGGCCATGCGCTTCGCGCAGGCGCTCGGGGGCTCGGTCGCCCTGGTGGTGCCGCGCGCGGTGGTGCGGGACTTGTGGTCCGGTGTCGAAGCCGCGCGGACCATGTCCCGGCTGATGCTGGTCATGGGCGTGGCGCCCATCCTCGCGCCGCTGCTGGGCGGCTTCGTGCTCCAGTATTCGGGGTGGCGGGCCATCTTCGTCGTGCTGGCGGCGGTGGGCGCGGTGGCGCTGGCCTTCGTGCTGAAGACGCTGCCGGAGACGGCGCCGCCGCACTCCGGCTCGGAGTCGGTGTCCTCGCGGCTGGGCGCGCTGCTGAAGGACCCGGACTTCGTGGGCCCGGCGCTGGCGGGAGGCTTCGCGCAGGCCGGCATGTTCGCGTACATCGCGGGCTCGCCCTTCGTCTTCATCTCGCTGTACGGCGTTCCCGAGGAGCGCTTCGGCTGGTTCTTCGGGCTCAATGCCATGGGCTTGATCGCCGTGGCGCAGCTCAACCGCAAGCTGGTGACGCACCTGCCGCTGCACCGGCTGCTGCGTCTGGCATTGAGCCTGTGTGTCATCGCCGCCGCGGGTGTGCTGGCCGTGGCGTGGACGGGCTTCATGGGGCTGTGGGGCATCGCCCTCGCGCTGTTCGTCTTCGTCTCCGCCATGGGCCTGGTGGGCCCCAACGCGACGGCCATCGCGCTGGAGCGGCACGCCGCGCGCGCGGGCATCGCCTCCGCGGCGCTGGGCGCGCTCCAGTTCAGCGCGGCGGCCGGCGCGTCGTGGGCCGTGAGCACGTTCAACAACGGCACCGCGATACCCATGGCCGGCGTCATGGCCGTCATGGCCGTGCTCGCGTGGTTCGCCGCCTTCCTCGGGCTCCGGGCGCGCACACGCCAGCAGGGCGCCGCGGACGTGGGCGGCGCGGCGGCGGGGCAGGGCGAGGCCCGGGCCGGGTGACACGGCGCCTCTGAAACCCACACGGGCGAGGGGAGGGGGCCCCAGACACGCGGGCGCGAGCCGTGCCATCTTCCCCAGTGCCATGACTTCCTCCTCCATCACCGTCCAGGGCCCCGCGGGCCGGCTCGCCGTCACGGACACCGGCAGCGGCGGCCTCCCCGTCGTCTTCATCCACAGCAACGCGGGCCGCCGCGAGCAGTGGGCCGCGCAGCAGGCGCACCTGAAGCAGCGCTCGGTGTCCTTCGACCTGCGCGGCATGGGCGAGTCAGCGCCCGACGCCCAGGGCCGCTACGGCGCCGCGGACATGGCCGACGACGTCCACGCGGTGGCCAACGCCCTGGGCCTGGAGCGCTTCGTCCTGGTGGGTCACAGCTTCGGCGGCTGCGTCGCCGGCGAGTACGCCCGCAACTGGCCCGCGCGCGTCGCCGGGCTCGTCATGGTGGACTCGACGGGCACGATGCCGCCGCTCCCCCCGGAGCAACTGGAGGCCTTCCGCCAGGGCACGCGCCCCGAGTCCTACCGCGCGTACATGGACGCGTGGTTCGCGCCCATCCTCCAGAACGCGAAGCCGCACACGCGCGAGTCGGTGATGCGCTGGCTGCACGAGACGCCGCGCGAGGTGGTCGTCGGCGCGCTGGAGAGCATGCTCGCCTATGACTCGGACCTCGTGTTCGCGCGCTACCTGGGCCCGCTCCATACGCTCGTCGTGGACGCCTTCATCCAGCCCAATTCCTATCATCTGCTCTACCCGGAGACGTCTCACACGGCGTTCTCGGGCGTCAGTCACTGGCTGATGATGGACGCGCCGGAGCGCTTCAACGCCGAGCTCGACGCGTTCCTCGCCACGCTGCCGCCGGGGTAGCTGCCAGGAGCTACCCCGGAGACACGAAGCCCCACGGCGCCGCGTGGGCACCGTGGGGCTTTCACACTTCGAGGGGCAGGGACCTACCTCGTCACGGCGCGGCCGGGGCCTTCACGGGCCCCGCGGCCTTCTTCTGCGCGGCGGCGAAGTCACCGGCGCGCACCTGCGTCACCTTCGTCCAGTCGAGGTGACGCTCCATCGCCTTGCGCACGTCCTCCGGCTTGAGCTGGGCCAGCTTCTTCTCCAGCGCCGCGTCGAAGGCCAGCGTGCGGCCCAGGTACAGGTAGCTCGCGAGCTGCCGCGCGAGGGTGCCATCCTGCGCCCGCGCCGACTGCCGGTACTCCAGCAGGCCCGCGCGCGCCTTCTGCAGCTCGTCGGCCGAGTAGCCCTTATGCACCGCGCGCGTCACCTCCTCGCGCATGGCCGTCTCCAGCCGCGCCGCGTTCTCCGGCGCGTAGATGGCGTAGGTCAGGAAGGTGCCCACCTCGTCGATGTCGCTCGCGTCCAGGTTGCTGGCCACGCCGTAGGACAGGCCGTCCTGCTGGCGGATGCGCGTGGCCAGCCGCGAGTTGAGGAACCCCCCACCCAGCACGAAGTTGCCCAGCACCAGCGCCGGCCAGTCCGCGTCATCCTTGCGCAGCTTCAGCGCCTGGCCCGCCATGTAGTACGCGTTCGCCTTGTCGGGCGTCTCCAGCGCGACGGCCGTGGCCGCGCCGCCCGAGAACACCTGCGGCACGCGCTGGTACGGCGCCGGGCTCTTCCAGTCGCCCAGCAGGCTGCCCGCCAGCGACACCACGTCCTGCGGCTCGAAGTCGCCCACCACGGCCAGCTCGCCGTTGGACGCGCCGTAGAAGGCCTTGTGGAAGGCGCGCGCCTGCTCCAGCGTGGTGTCCTTCACGCCCGCGATGCGCTCGTCCAGCGTGGGCACGTAGTAGGGGTGCCCCTTGGGGTAGTGGCCGGACACCGTCCGCCAGAAGGCGATGCTGCCCAGCATCTGGGGCTCGCTGCGGTCGGACTCCAGCGCCGCCAGCCGCTCCTGCTTCAGCAGCGCGAACTCCTTCTCGTCGTAGGCGGGCTCGCGCAGCACCTCGGTCACCAGCTTCAGGACTTCCGGCAGGCTCTCGCGCGGGCACTCGATGGAGACGGACGCGCCCGTGCTGCCGCCATCCACGCCCACCCGCGCCTTCAGCTTGTCGAACGCGTCCTGGAGCTGCTGCCGCGTGCGCTTCTTCGTGCCGCGCATCAGCATGCGCCCGGCGTACTGCGCCGCGTCCGACCTGCCTTGCAGCATGGCCTCCGTGCCCCAGCGCAGGGAGAGGGACACGTTCACCATGTTGCCGCGCGTCTTCTTCGGCAGCAGCGCGTACTTCACGCCGCCCGGCAGCTCACCGCGCTGCACGCGCGACTCGATGTTGGCCGGGGACGGGTCGAAGGCCTCGCCGTGCGCCATCGCGTCGCGGCCCTTGTAGCCGTCCATCATCCCCGCCACGTTCACCGGCGCCGGCAGCTCCGCGCGGTCCGGCTTCGGCGTGGGGATGAACGTGCCCAGCGTCCGGTTGGACGGCTTGAGGTAGGCGGCCGCCACGCGCGTCACGTCCTCGGGCGTCACCGCCTCGATGCGGTCGCGGTGCAGGAAGAGCAGGCGCCAGTCACCGGTGGCCTCCCACTCGGACAGCATGATGGCGACGCGCTCCGAGTTGTTGATGACCAGGTCGATGTACTTGGACAGCGTGGCCTTCGCCCGGTCCACCTCCTCCACGGTGAAGGGCGTGCGGGACGCCTCCTCCACCGTCTTCAGCAGGGCCTCGCGGGCCATGTCCACCGGCTGGTCCTCGCGCAGCTCCGCGTTGAAGACGAGCACGCCCGGGTCGCGGAGCTGGAGGTTCGACGCCCCCACGCGCGCGGCCTTCTTCGCCTCCACCAGCGACTTGTAGAGCCGCCCGGAGGGGCTGTTGCCCATGGCCAGCGTCAGCACATCGATGGCCGCGAAGTCCGGGTGCGCGCCCTCGGGCACGTGGTACACGCTGGTGAGCAGCGACGTATCGCCCACGCGGCGCAGCAGCACCTCGCGCTCACCGTCCTGCGTGGGCTCCGCGGTGTACGTGGCGGGCAGGGGAACACCGGGCTTCTTCAGCTTGCCGAAGGTGTCCTGAATCATCGACAGGGCCTTGGCCTCGTCGAAGCGCCCGGCCACCACGAGCATGGCGTTATCCGGCCGGTAGTACTTCTTGTAGAAAGCCTGAAGCCGGTCGATGGGCACGTTCTCCAGGTCGGAGCGCGCGCCGATGGTGGCCTTGCCGTAGCTGTGCCAGATGTACGCGGCGCTCATGACGCGCTCGAAGAGGATGCCGCGCGGGTCGTTCTCGCCGGACTCGAACTCGTTGCGGACGACGGTCATCTCGCTGTCGAGGTCCTTCTTCGCGATGAAGCTGTTGACCATGCGGTCGGCTTCGAAGGACAGCGCCCAGCGGAGGTTGGCGTCCGAGGCGGGGAGCGTCTCGTAGTAGTTGGTGCGGTCCAGCCAGGTGGTGCCGTTGGGCCGCGCGCCGCGCTCGGTGAGCGCCTGGGGCACGTTGCGCGTGGTGGGCGTGCCCTTGAACATCAGGTGCTCCAGCAGATGGGCCATGCCCGTCTCGCCGTAGCCTTCGTGCTTGCTGCCCACGAAGTACGTCACATTGACCGTCACGGTGGGCTTGGTCGGGTCGGGGAAGAGGAGCACCTTCAGCCCGTTGGGCAGGCGGTACTCGGTGATGCCTTCCACGCTCGTCACCGGGGCGAGCGCCCGGCCCTTCGCCTTGCCCTGGGTGACGGCGACCTGGGCAGCGGGGGCCTGCGCGGCTCGGGGGGCGGGGGAGGGAGTCTGGGCCCACACTGGAGTGCCGGCCACCACCATCAGGGCCGCCATCAGGGAGAGCGGGGTACGTCGCTTCATGCGGTCCTCGCGGGTCGTCTGGGAGTGCACGGGCTTCTAACCCGAGATGCCTCCCCGGCCATCCCGAACGGTGGCACTCCAGGCGACCCGGCGTCGCGGAGGCGACACCCGTGGGCCGCGAGTGGCGAACAAAGCCCGTGGGACGGGGACACGGCATCGCTCCATGAGCGTTACTTCGAGCGGTTCGGCCGTGCCCTGGGCGCCCTCGTCGAGCAGCAGTTGCAGGACCGGGGCAGGATGGACGAGCACGGCCAGCGGCTGCTCGTGCTCGAACGCGCCTGAGCAATCATTCCCAGGGGCGAAGGTGCCGGGGACGCCTCCATTTCCCCGACACCACACGCGGGGGAGGCCCGCCTCAGGCGTGCGCCTCGCCCTGCGACGTTCGCGCTCCCTGGAAGAACGCCTCGATGTCCCGCAGCGTCTCCGGGGCCAGCCGCAGGTCCCCGGCGCCGATGAACCCATCCACCTGCTCCGCGCTGCGAGCACCGACAATCGCCCCGGTGACCGCGGGATGTCTCAGCACCCAGGCAATGGCCACCTCCGCGGGCGAGCACTTCAGCCGGCCGCCCACCTCGCGCAGCAGCTCCGCCAGGGACAGGTTGCGCGACAGCGCCGGCTCCTGGAAGTCCGCGCTGGAGCGCCGCCAGTCATCCGGGGGGAAGCCCGCCACGCGCTCGCGCGTCATCTTCCCCGTCAGCAGGCCCGAGGCCATGGGGGAGTAGGCAATGACGCCAATCCCGTTGCGCTCGCAGAAGGGCAGGGTGTCCGCCTCGACGTCCCGGTGGATGAGCGAGTAGCGCGGCTGCAGCGACGTCACCGGGGCGATGCGGTGGATGCGCTCCAGTTGGCTCGCATCGAAGTTGGACACGCCCACCCACCGCACCTTGCCCTCGCGCTGGAGTGCAACCAGGGTGGACCACCCCTCCTCGCACTCCTCCTGCGAGTCCGCGGGCCAGTGAATCTGGTACAGGTCGATGGCATCCACCTTCAGCCTGCGCAGCGAGGCCTCGCACTCCCGGCGGACGGAGTCGGCCTTGAGCGAGCGGGTGATGCGCCCCTGCGCGTCCCAGACCATGCCGCACTTGGTGAAGACATAGGGCCGCTGGGACATCCCCTCGAGCGCCCGGGCGACCAGCTCCTCGGAGTGTCCCAGCCCGTAGACGGCCGCGGTGTCAATCCAGCCGATGCCTCGCTCGACGGCCCGGCGGATGGCCTGGATGGACTTCTCGTCATCCTGCGGTCCCCAGGCGAACTGCCAGCCACCTCCACCGATGGCCCAGGCCCCAAAGCCCAGCCGGGTGATGTCCATGTCGGAATTGCCCAAGCGCCGCGTCTGCATGGCTGCCTCCTGTCGTGCGAGCAATGGGCCGCCATGCCCCTTCACGCACCGGAGACGGGGCACGGGGCCGGAGCGCGGTGTCCTTCGCGGACAGGCGTCGCCCCGGTGAAGCATGGTGACGCCCCGGGCCGGAGCAGCGATGCCGGCCACGCCCGCTCCTCCGTCGGGCGGGGGTGAGTCGGGGCCATCCCCGGCCTGGCAGCGGCCTCACGGCCCTCCAAATGAAAGCGTCCGCACGCGCAAGCATCGTCGCCAAGGCGCGTTAGTAGTAAGGACCGCTTGCCAGGGCCATTCCCTGTCTCTCACGGGCACCAGGAGTCCCTTCGGATGAAACGATTCTTCATCGGCGCGCTTGCGTTCATCGGCGCGCTGTCTGTCCTCTTCGTGGTGGGCCTCGTGGGCCTGATGCTGCTCGCGTCCGCGAGCAAGCCCGGCGTGCCCTCCAACCTCGTGCTGGAGCTGGACCTCGAGCACCCGCTGCCGGAGCACCATGCGCCGGACTCGCTCGTGGGCGCCTTCGGCGAGGAGCCCACCACGGTGCGCGACATGGTGGACGCGCTGGAGAAGGCCGGGGGTGACTCGCGCGTGAAGTCGCTGGTCGTCCGCATCGGCCAGCCGGGGACTCCCGCCGCCACGCAGGAGCTGCGCGACGCGGTGAAGGCCTTCCGCGCCAAGGGCAAGAAGGCGGTGGCCTACGCGGACTCGTTCGGCGAGCTGGGCAACAGCACCCTCGCGTACTACCTCGCGTCCGCGTTCGACGAAATCTACATCCAGCCCTCGGGCGACGTGAACATCAACGGGCTCGCCTTCGAGATGCCCTTCGCCCGCGACGCCTTCGCCCGGCTGGGCGTGACGCCGCGCTACAGCGCCCGCTACGAGTACAAGAACGCCATCAACACCTTCACCGAGCGGGACTACACCGCGCCCCACCGCGAGGCCACCGAGCGCTTCACGCAGAGCCTCTTCGACCAGATTGTGCGCGGCATCGCCGAGGAGCGAGGCCTGACGGAGGACGTCGTGCGGGGGCTCATCGACAAGGCCCCGCTGATGGCCGACGAGGCGCTGGAGGCGAAGCTGGTGACGGGGCTGCGCTACCGGGACGAGGTGCTCGGTGAGCTGAAGGAGCAGGCCGGCACGGGCGCCCGCTTCCTCTACGTGAAGAAGTACCTGGAGCGCGCCGGCCGGCCCAACGTCTCCGGTGACACCGTCGCCCTGGTGTACGGCGTGGGCGAGGTGATGCGCGGGAAGAACCAGTCCAACCCGCTCTCCAACGGGCAGACGATGGGCGCGGAGAGCGTCGCCGCGGCGCTGCGCAAGGCCACCGAGGACTCGCGGGTGAAGGCCATCATCCTCCGCGTGGACAGCCCCGGGGGCAGCTACGTGGCCAGCGACACCGTCCGCCGCGAGGTGCAGCGCGCGAAGGAGGCGGGCAAGCCCGTCATCGCCACCATGGGCAGCTATGCCGCCAGCGGCGGCTACTTCGTGGCCATGGAGGCGGACCGCATCGTCGCGCAGCCGGGCACGCTCACCGGCAGCATCGGCGTCTACGCGGGCAAGTTCGTGACGTCGGACTTCTGGGAGAAGCTGGGCGTGAACTTCGACACCGTGTCCGCCGGAAAGAACGCGGAGATGTTCAGCACCGACCAGGACTACACGCCGGAGCAGCAGGCCCGCATGGACGCGGTGCTGGACCGCATCTACTCGGACTTCACGACGCGCGCGGCGGCCAGCCGGAAGCTCCCGCTGGAGAAGCTGCAGTCGCTGGCCAAGGGCCGCGTGTGGACGGGCGAAGATGCCCTGACCCACGGTCTGGTGGACGCGCTGGGCGGCTACCCGAAGGCGCTCGAGCTGGCGAAGGAGGCCGCCAAGCTGCCCGCCGACGCCCGCGTCAACGTGGAGGTGTACCCGCGCAAGAAGCCCGCATCCGCCGTGCTCTCCGAGCTGCTGGGCCAGACGGGCGACAACAGCGAGGACGACGCCATCACCGTGAGCGCCCTGTCGCCGTGGAACACCCTGGTGGCGGGCACCCGGCAGGTGTTCGCCCTGGGCGCGAAGCTGGGCCTCTTCGAGCAGCAGCGGGGCGAGCTCTACGCCCCCATGCCCGCGCCCACCTGGTAGTCCGCGCGCCCGCTCGGGACATGGCCGCGTGGCCCCGGGACGCTCCGGGCGCCACGCCCCCCGGCCGCGGAGCCTGGGACTCCCGGGCTCACAGCCGCGCCGGGGACGGCGGCAGGGCCTCCAGGGGAGAGAGCGGCCGCCCGAAGACGGAGTGGTAGCGAAGCTCCCGTGAGACGCAGCGCTGCCGGCGCGTGTCGAAGACGAGGCACCGGTCCACCGGCCCCGCGTAGACGTGCAGCGAGACGGCGGGCCCCTGCGCGGCGATGACGCGGTGGATGGGCGCCTCGGGGCAGCGGAAGTCGACGTGCCCCGCGCCCACCGGCCCCACCACACCGGACACCGCGAGCCTTGCCGCGCCGGGCCGCAGGCCGCCGGACTCCAGGGTGTAGTTCTCCAGCCTGAAGCCTCCCGACTGGACGCTGAACCAGCACTCCTGCCCGTCATGGTCATGGATGGGTGAGGCCGCGCCCGCGTCCCAGCAGTTCAGCAGCACCTCCAGGCGTGCGTCCCGATAGACGAGGTTCCGGGTGTAGCGGCCCCGCCGGAAGTGCAGGTAGGGCCGGAGGCTGGAGGGCTCCAGCACCAGGCCCGCCAGCCCTTCGTCCACGCCCATCAGACCCGGCATGCCGTCGGCCTTCTGGCGGAGGAGCTCCACCCATTCGCCCAGACACATGGCGCTCATGCAAGGGAAGCTAGGCAACGCTCCGACAGGGTGCCTTCCCGCGTGTCCGGAGGAGGACGCCTGCCTGGGCCCCAGTGCCCCTGGGGACAGGTCCTTCATCCACTGGCCGACACCCGTCGGCGCTCCGTGGCGCGGCGACGGAAGCATCTGTCGCCTACCGGGAAGCTCACCGTGACGTGAAGGCGTAGAGACACTGTGGCCTTCCTGGACTCGGGCTGCCCCACGGGGCTGGCGGCCAGGAGGGAAGGCGTGAGGGGGACGACATGAGGAAGCGACTGGGGGACATCCTGCTGGAGCGGGGTGTGGTGGACGCGTTGCAACTCCACTCGGCGCTGGCGTACCAGCGCAAGTGGGGCGTGCCGCTGGGGCAGGTGGTGGTGGATCAGCGCTTCGGCACCGGGCAGCAGGTCCTGGAGGCCCTGGCCTCCCAGGCGGGCATGCAGACGGTGGATCTGAACGCCCAGCCCGCGGATCCACGCCTCGCGTGGCTGATTCCGGAGCGGGTGGCGGAGGCGCACCGGGTGGTGCCGCTGAAGCTGGAAGGGCAGGGGACCCGGGACTCGGTGCTGGTGGTGGCCATGGCCGCGCCCGCCAGCCTGGCCTCGCTGGACGCGGTGAAGAGCGTATCCGGCAAGCCGCGCGTGGTGGCGAAGCTGGCCACGGACGCGGCCATCCAGCGCGCCATCGGCCGGCTCTATCGGGGCGAAACCGGCGAGGCCGCGCCCCGGCGCCCCGGCATGGAGAGCTTCTCCCTGCCCGAGGCCGACGAGAGCATGCCCATGGTGCTCGGCAGCAGCATGGCGGAGCTGACGCACATGGAGGCTCCGGGTGGGGATGACGGACTGCCGCTGCTGTCCTCCCTGGAGGACATCGTCGGGCAGCCGCAGCCGGTGTCATCGCAGATGCAGCGGCTGGTGCAGGCCATCCGCGACATGCCTGAACCGGAGGCGCAGGCCGCATCGGCCGTGCCGGCTTCCCTCCAGGAAGGGGCGCACGTCGCACACCCGCCTCGGCCGAAGTCCACGAAGGCCCCGTTCTCCGCGCAGGCCGTGCAGTTCGCCGCGAGGAAACACGCTCCCGCCGTGCCCGCGGCGTTGCCCGTGCTCACGGCCGCGCAGCCGGAGCCCATGGCTCAGGTCCTGGTGTACGGCTGGGGGGCGGAGGCCACCAACGGGCTGGTGCGAGTGATGACCGAGGCGGGCCTGCGGGCCCGGGTCGCCAGCACGGAAGAGCTGCTCGCGGCGAACGCGGCCCAGGTCGTGGTAGCGCCGCTGCCGTCGATGGAGGCGCTGCCGCGTCAGGTCCACGCGCAGGTGCTGGTCGCGGGCAAGATGCCGGAGCAGGACCTGCCTCGCGCCCAGGCGGTGGGGGCCCGCGGCTTCCTCGCCGCTCCGGTGGATCCGGATCTCCTCCTGCGCGCGGTGCGGAGGCTGGCGCGACCCGCGGGTGGCGCGGACCTCAAGCGCGCCAGCTGAAGGTCACGCGGCTCATCGGGGGACGACGGCGCAGGCTTCAGCCGGGTCCCCATGAACATCACACAGGCACCAGGCCGCACCCGAGTGGCGCTCCATCGCGGGTGGAGCGCCGGGCCGCGAATCGCTTCGGCGAGCGGACGGAACCCGCCATCGCGCCCACCGCGACTCCTGTCGCTTGACACGTAAGTACTTCCTTACGCATTATGGGCGCACGATGATGAACACCGAGCCAGGGGTGTTCGGAGCGATCAGCCATCCGGCGCGGCGCCGCATGCTCGACCTGCTGGTCGACGGCGACCGCCCGGTGAATGCGATCGCCGAGAACTTCGAGATGAGCCGCCCGGCGGTGTCTCAGCACCTGCGCGTGCTGCTCGATGCGGGCCTCGTCACCGAGCAACGGCACGGCAGGGAACGGCGGTACCGCCTCGTGCCGGAGCGACTGGAGCCGGTACGCGACTGGATCGCTCACTACGAGCGGTTCTGGGACGACAACTTCGCCCGCCTCCGGCGGCACCTCGAGAAAGGCGACGAGCAGCAATGACGACCAAGACCATCCGACGGGAGCTGAAGTTCACCCAGCCGCCCGCCGTCGTGTGGCGCGCGCTCGCAACCAGCGAAGCGCTCGCTGACTGGATGTACCCGAACGACTTCGAGCCGCGCGTCGGGCATCGCTTCACGTTCCGCGTGCCTCCGGACCCTCGGGCCAGGTTCGATGGGCTCATCGTGCACTGCGAGGTGCTCCGGTGCATGCCTCCGTCCGAGCTCGAGTTCACGTGGGTCGTCGGTGATGGCTGGCTGGATACCCGCGTCAGCTATCGCCTCGAAGCCGATGGCGAGGGGACGCGCGTTCTCTTCGAGCACTCCGGCTTCAAGGAGGACCAGGCGTTCCACGGCGCCGCGTACGGCTGGCAGATGATGCACGGAAAGCTCGCCAAGACCTTTTCCCTCAGCGACAACCCGGCCTCCAAGGCCTGATGACCGAGCCCCCCCATGAACATCGTCTTCTGGATTCTTCAGGCTGTCCTCGCGCTGCTGTTCCTCGCAGGCGGGTCGTACAAGGCGTTCTCGTTTCAGCAGCTCGCGAGCCAGTTCAGCGAGGTTCCCCACGGGGCATGGCGGGCACTTGGCTTCCTCGAGATGGCCGGTGGCGTGCTGCTGATCATCCCGGCGGCGTTCAAGTGGATGCCCAGCCTCACCGCGCACGCGGCCGCGGTGCTCACGTTCGAGACGTTCGCGCTCGCCGTGCTGTACGCGCGTCATTCGACGAAGATGACGCCCGAGAACCCGATGCTCTGGTCGCTCGTGATGGGTGTGCTGATCGCCTTCGTGGCGTACGGCCGCTACATCCTCGAGCCGGTGGTGGCGGCCGCCGCGTGACGGAGCGAAGGACGCTTATCAGGCGGCAACCCTTCTTCGGCGTCGGCGAGGTGGGCTCCTTCACCTCGTTCCCCTGCTTCGACAAGTACGTCCCGTGGACGCAGCGAACGCACCGCGGGCGCGTGCATCACGGAACAGCGGCCAGCAGCGACGGCTTCTCGGAGCCCTCGGGCAACCACAGCGAGCCCAGCTCCAGCACCGAGGACGGGAAGGGGTCGGCGCGCACCAGCGCGTCGTCCTCGTAGCTGGCTGTCAGCAGCCAGCCCCGCTTCACGCGCTGGTACACCTCCAGCGTGCGCGCGGCCGGGTCCACCAGCCACACGTGCGACACGCCCGCGCGGGCGTAGAGCGGCAGCTTGCGGGCGCGGTCTAGCGCGGCCGTGGAGGGCGTCAGCACCTCGCAGACCCAGTCCGGCACCAGCGTGAGGAAGGGGACGTCCGGCTCGAGGGGCACGTCCACGCGCTCGCGGCGCCAGCCCGCCATGTCCGGCACGAGCATGTCGTGGCCGAGGTGCAGCTCGGGCGCGCGCAGGAAGCACCAGCGGCCGCTGCCACCGCGGCGCCGGTCCAGCTGCTCCCCCAACTCCACGCCCAGCATGAAGGCCGCGCGCGTCTGCGCGGCGGTGGGACGAGGCGAGGCGACCAGCTCCTCGTCCAGAATCTCCCCCACCCAGCCCGAGGGCAGGGCCGAGAGCATCGAATGGTTCGCCAGGGGGATGGTGCCTTCAGTCACAGCGCCTCCGAGAATCACCGGTTGAGGCGGGCATTCTAGGGAGCCGTCTGACATGTCCTCCGGGCGGTGGAGGACCTCACTTCCCGATGCAGAAGCGCTGGAAGATTGCGTCCAGCAGGGCCTCCGAAGCGACGGTACCGGACACTTCGCCGAGCGACTCCAGCGCGAGCCCGACTTCCCCGGCGACGACCTCCAGGGTGGACACCCGCGAGGCCTGCTCCGCGCTCCGCAGCGCCTCCGACGCGCGACGCAAGGCATCGGCGTGGCGCTCCGAGACGAGCGCCACCGCCGAGGGCGTGCCACCGCCCCACAGCAGCCCGAGCATGTCGGCGCGGAGCGCGTCCACCCCCTCGCCCGTGAGGCCACTCACGCTCCGGCGCGGCGCGCCGCCGTGAGCGGCCCGTGGCGCAGAGGAGGTAGCCGCCACGTCGCACTTGCCGTCCACCACCAGCACCGGGGTGCCGCCCGCCTCGCTCAGCCACGCCTCGGCCTCCGCCGCGGTGCCTCCGGGCGGCAGCACGAGCACGGCCAGGTCCACGCCCGCGAGCAGCTCACGCGTGCGCGCGATGCCCAGCGCCTCGATGCGGCCCGGCGCCTCGCGCAGCCCGGCGGTGTCGAAGAGCGTCACCGCGAGCCCGTCCCACTCGGCGCGGGCCTCCAGGACGTCGCGCGTGGTGCCGGGCTCGTCGTCCACCAGCGCCCGGGACTCGCCCACCAGCCGGTTGAAGAGGGTGGACTTGCCCGCGTTGACGGGGCCGAACAGCGCCACGCGCGCGCCCCGGCGCACCAGCCGACCGCGGCCCGCCTCGGCGAGCAGCGCCTCCGCCTGGCCCCTCAGCGCGGCGACGCGCTCCGCCACGTCCGCGTCCGCGCCCTCCGCCTCGTCGGGGAAGCTGAGCACGCCCTCCATGTCCGCGTGCAGCGCGCGCAGGGGCTCCTCCAGGGCCTGGACGCGTGTGGCCAGCGCCCCGGACAGCCCCGCGGCGGCGGCGCGCACCGCGGCCTCCGAGTCCGCGGCCACCAGGTCCGCCACGGCCTCCGCGCGCGTGAGGTCCATCCGGCCGTTGAGGAAGGCGCGGCGGGTGAACTCACCGGGCGCGGCGTGGCGCACCCGCGCGTCCTCCAGCGCGCGCGCCAGCAGCAGGCGCAGCAGGCGCGGGCTGCCATGGGCCTGCAGCTCCACCACGTCCTCGCCGGTGAAGGACTGCGGCGCGCGGAAGTAGAGGAACAGGCCCTCGTCGAGCGAGCGGCCCTCCGCGTCCACGAAGGCCGCGAGGTACGCGTGGCGCGGCGTGGGCCGCGCGGGGATTCCCGGGGCCAGCGTCCGGCCCACGTCCAGCGCATCGGGGCCGGACAGCCGGAGGATGCCCACGGCCCCCGCGGCGGGCGCGGTGGCCAGGGCGGCGATGGTGAAGGAGGCAGACGTCATGCGCGGGCGGCCCGTCAGCGGGCGCCCACAGGAGGCGTGGAGCCGCGGGCGGCCTTCTCCACGGCCTCGCGGTTCTCCTCGATGTACCGCTCCACCGCCTCGTCCTCGAGCTCCAGGTCCCGCAGGACGCCGGGGTAGACGAAACGGAACGCGGGAGACTCCTCGTCTCCTCGCAGGCGGAAGCTCATCTTGAGCACCGCCGCGCCGTACAGCTTGTCCTTGAGAGCTTTCGCCTTGCCCATCCCTCGTCTCTCTCCGGAGCTCCAGCGCGCACGGTGCGCGCGGCGCTCACGCGTCGAAGTCGTCCTCGTCGTCGTCCGGCAGCATGCTCCGCTTGGGGAGCGGCGCGGGCTTATCCGGCGTGAACACCACGCGGCGGTTCCGTCCCTCGCCCTCCGCCGACACCTTCACGCCACCCACTCCTTCTACTGACGTGAGGACGCGCGCGCGGTCTTCAATTCTCATGGCTGCAATCGCGTAGAAGCGGCCCAGGCTGGCCGACTTCTCCGCGAGCCGGCGGACGGCCGCCTTCAGCTCGGCATCCTCGTCCACCGACACGGAGCGCTCGTCACCCTCCGCCTTGGCGGCCGGAGCGGCCTTCGCCTGGGCGCCCCGCTGGCCGCCCTTCTCCGGGGCAGGGGCCGCCGGTTGGGACGCCGCGCGGGGCGCCGCGGGAGCGGGAGCCGCCGCGCCCGGGGCCACCGCCTGGGCGGCGGCCTGGGGCTCACGGCGCTGCCGAGGCTCGGGGTGCCCCCCCGCGCCCAGCATCACCCAGCGCCGCTCCGTACCGGGGCGGTGCAGCATCTTGTTCAGCAGGAACTGCAGCGAGTCCACCACCTGGCTGCGCCGCCCCACCTCGACCCCCGGCGGCGGCGCCGGCTCGAAGTGGAGCGCCACGGACAGGCTGCCGTCGGCGACGTCCCGCATGTCCAGACGGGCCGGGAAGCCCATCAGCCCGAGGATGTCGCCGAGGAGCTTCTCCACCCGGCCCCGGAACTCCGCGGACGAAGCGCCGGAAGCCGGGGCGGGCGACTGCTGGGGAACCTGCTCGCTCACTTGCGTCTGCCTCCCGCACCGGCCACCGCCGGTGTCCCACCGCCCGTCTGGGGCTTGTTCCGGTCCAGCCACTTCCGCAGGCCGTACTGCTGCGCGATGGAGAGGATGTTGTTGGTGAAGATGTAGAGCGACAGGCCGGCGGGGTACTGGAGCAGCGTCAGCGTGAAGACGATGGGCAGGAACCAGGTCATGATCTTGGCCTGGGCCGCATCCATCATCTGCGGCTGCATCTTCTGGGTGATGACCATGGACACGCCCAGCGCCAGCGGCAACAGGTACGTGGGGTCCTTGTAGGTCAGGTCGCGCCAGATGGGCCCGATGAAGGGCTCACCGTAGATGTCGAAGCTGTTGCGCAGCGCGGTGAAGAGCGCGATCCACACCGGCATCTGGACGAGGAGGGGGAGACACCCGCCCAGCGGGTTCACCTTGGCCTCCTGGTACAGCTTCATGATTTCGAGGTTCTGCTGCTCGCGGTTGTCCGCGTACTTCTTGCGAATCTCCTCCATGCGCGGCTGGAGCTTCTTCACCTGTTCCATGCTGACCATGGAGCGGTAGGTGAGGGGCAGCAGCGCCAGCTTCACCACGACGGTGAGCAGGATGATGGACACGCCCCAGTTGCCGGTGAGGCCGTGGAAGAGCTTCATGACGAAGAGCAGGACCTTGCAGATGACCGCCCAGATGCCGAAGTCCACCGTCTCCGCCAGCGGCGGGTGGAAGGAGGCCTCGCCCAGGCCCGCGGACGCGCGCAGCGAGGCGCCGGGCACCTGCGACAGCAGGTCCGGGTCCTTGGGGCCGAAGTAGCCGCCGAAGCGCAGCGTCACCGTCTCGCCCGGGGCCGCCGTAATCGGGAAGGACGCCGTCACCTTGCGCAGGGTGGGCGTGGCCTCGAAGTGGCAGGAGCCGGCGCGCGGCCCCTCCAGCGGGTAGAGCGCGGACAGGAAGTACTGCTGGTCGATGCCGAAGAACTGCACCTGCCCGCGGGTGTCCTCGGCGTCCGGGGTGTCGTCGCCCGGGTTCATCTTGCGGAGCTTGTCATCCACCCAGCACGCCGCGCGGCTCAGGTTGCCCACGCCGCCGAAGAAGGACGGCGCGTGCTCGAAGTTGGGGTCGATGGCGCGGTTGTGGTGCACCTGCAGCTCGCCGCTCTGCGGCTGACC
>Ga0182745_1000760_pt1 | contig 33401 bp, 34 predicted proteins | sample eDN3rd30CKraftBY_FD_128523 | JGI IMG/M metagenome (GOLD analysis project Ga0182745, IMG submission 128523) | Enriched backyard soil microbial communities from Emeryville, California, USA - eDNA 3rd pass 30_C Kraft BY (version 2) (version 2) | ecosystem: Environmental > Terrestrial > Soil >...
CCTCATCGTGCGGGGCATGCACCTCGTCGGCGGCGGCGGGATGCTCAAGGGCCTGGCCCACCGACTGGCCGAGGAGACGGAGATCCCCGTCACCCTCGTGGACCAGCCGCTCGAGGCCGTGGTCCTCGGCGCCGGCCGCTGCATCGAGGCCTACGACCAGCTCCGCGTGATGTTCATGGGCGCCCGCGGCTGACGGCTTCCCGGTCCGCCGAGGCGCCGCAGAACGTGGAGGATCCTGGTCGCTCAGCGACAACGATCCTCCACGTTCCGCCACGGACCTCCAAGTTGGAGGATCTGGGTCACAGAGCGCCATCACCCTCCAAGTTGGAGGAACATGGTCGGGGGGGGGAGCGGGCTGACGGGTCCTGGCGGCTTGCGCCTGTCACGAGAACACGTTCCGGTCCAGGTATCTCCTGGTCCTGACTAGGGTGACCGCCACCACGCGGGTGTGGCCCGCCGTGGCGGTCCAGGGGACGAACAAGGGGTTGCCGGGTCTTGGCCCTGCTCGACGTACGTGACATCGAGGTGCGGTTCGGCGGGGTGGTGGCCCTCGACGGCCTGAGCTTCGATGTCGCCGCCGGGGAGATCTGCGCCCTCATCGGCCCGAACGGCGCCGGCAAGACCACCATGTTCAACGTGGTGAGCCGCCTCTACGAGGCCCAGGCCGGCCACGTGACCTTCGACGGGCAGGACCTGCTGGCGCTGCCGCCCCACAAGATCGCCAAGATCGGTGTGGCCCGCACCTTCCAGAACCTGGCGCTGTTCCCGGCGCTCACGGTGCTGGAGAACGTCATGGTCGGCGCCCACATCGAGGGCAAGGTCGGGTTCATCTCGTCGATGCTGCGGATCGGCTCGGCCACCGAGGAGAAGCGGCTCCGCTCGGAGTGCCGCGAGATCCTCGATCGCATGTCGCTCGGCCACCTGGCCGACCGGCCGGCGTTCGGCCTGCCCTTCGGCACGCTCAAGCGGCTCGAGTTCGCCCGCGCCCTGGCCTCACGCCCCAAGCTGCTGCTCCTCGACGAGCCGGCCAACGGCCTCACCCACGGCGAGGTCGACGAGCTCGGCGACACCATCAAGCACATCCGCGACGAGTTCGACCTCACGATCCTGCTGGTGGAGCACCACATGTCGATGGTCATGGCCATCTCGCACATGGTCGTGGTCATGGACTTCGGCCGGAAGATCGCCGAGGGCACACCGGACCAGGTGCGCGACGACCCGGTCGTCATCGAGGCCTACCTGGGGACGCCGGCCTGATGCTCCTCGAACTGCGATCCGTCTCCGGCGGCTACGGCCCGGTGAACGTCCTGCACGGGCTCGACCTCGGGGTCACCGAGGGCGAGGTCGGGGTCATCCTCGGGGCCAACGGCGCTGGCAAGACCACCACGCTGCGGGCCATCTGCGGGATGCTCGACGACATCTCGGGCGAGGTGTTCTTCGACGACCGCGACATCACCCGGGACAGCCCGCAGGCCACGGCGCGCAGGGGAGTCGCCCACGTCCCGCAAGGACGGGGCACCTTCGGCGACCTCTCGGTCGACGAGAACCTGCGGCTCGGCGCCATCACCCGCAAAGACGGCGGCGTCCGGTCCGACCTGGACCGCTGGTACGAGGCCTTTCCCCGCCTGGCCGAGCGACGCACGCAGGCCGCGGGGTCGATGTCGGGCGGTGAGCAGCAGATGCTCGCCATCGCCCGAGCCCTCATGAGCCGGCCGCGGCTCCTGCTGCTCGATGAGCCGTCGCTCGGCCTGGCGCCGCTCATCACCCGTGACCTGTTCGCACGCCTCGGCGAGATCAACCGCACCGAAGGGCTGACCATGCTGATCGTGGAGCAGAACGCCGGGCTGGCGCTCGAGATCGCCCAGCGCGGCTACGTCCTCGAGACGGGGAGCATCGTCGCCCAGGGCACCGCCGAGGAGCTCGCGGCCGACGAAGACGTCCGCAAGGCGTACCTGGGGTTCTGATGGACGCGCTCAACGACAGCCTCTTCGTCACCCAGTTCCTGAACGGCATCGGCCTGGGCGCGGTGTACGCGTCGGTCGCCCTCGCCCTCGTGATCATCTACCGCACCACGGGCCTGCTGAACTTCGCCCAGGGCGAGATGGCCCTGTTCTCCACCTTCGTCACCTGGTGGCTCACCGAGCGCGGTGTGGCCATCTGGCCGGCGCTGCTCGGCTCGATGGTGTTCTCGTTCTTCGCCGGTGCCGCCATCGAGCGGCTCATCATCCGGCCGGTCGAGAAGTCGAAGAACCAGCTCAACCTCGTGATCGTCACGCTGGGCCTGTTCCTCGCCATCAACGCCGTCTGCCAGCTGCTCTTCATCAAGCCCGGTCAGGACCAGGTCCTGATGCCCCTGATGTTCCCGGGCGGCAAGCTGAACCTGATCGTCATCGACATCCCGTGGGCCATCGTCGGCCGAGCCGCCGTGCTCGCCGTCGAGTGCGCGGTCCTGTACCTGCTGCTGCAGAAGACCAAGATCGGGCTGGCGCTGCGGGCCGTCGCCTCGAACCCCGAGTCGTCCCGCCTCGTCGGCATCAATCCGGGCACCATGCTCATGCTCGGGTGGGGCATCGCTGCTGTGCTGGGCGCCGTCGCCGGCACGATGGCGGCCAGCCGCGGGCTCGGCGGGTTCGACACCTCGCTGATGCAGCAGGTGCTGGTCTACGCCTTCGCCGCGGCGGCGCTCGGCGGGTTCGACAGCCCGCTCGGCGCGGTGGTGGGCGGTTTGATCGTGGGCGTCGCCCGGACGCTGACCGTGCAGTACATCGGGTGGCTCGAGGGGATCGACCTGATCGTTCCCCTCGGCTTGATCTTCGTCGTGCTGCTGGTGCGGCCGAACGGCCTGTTCGGCCGCAACATCGTGGAGCGGGTCTGATGAGCGATCGGTCCACCAACCTTCCCGACACGCCTCCGGCCTTCGCCACCCCGTCGGCTCCGGTCGTCGCCGGCGAGAAGCGGCTGCCTTGGCTGCGGATCGTGTTCGGTGTCGTCGTCGCGGTGGTGGCGCTGGCCCTGCCGTACCTCAACGATCCGTCCACGAACCAGATCTTCTGCCAGGTGATGTACCTCGCCCTGGCGGCCATGGGCCTCAACCTGCTCACCGGCTACAACGGCCAGATCTCGCTGGGGCACGGCGCGTTCTTCGGTGTCGGCGCCTTCACCACCGCCATCCTCGTGGTCGACCACGGCTGGATGATCGAGGCGACGTTCCCCGTCGCCGCCCTGCTGGCTGCGCTGGTCGGAGTCGCCGTCGGCTTCCCGGCCCTCCGGGTCAAGGGGCTCTACCTGGCGCTCATCACCCTCGGCCTCGCCGTGCTCTTCCCGCTCGTGGTGAAGAAGTTCGTGCATGGCTCTGGTGGCGTGGCCCTGCTCAAGCCCAAGCGCTCCCAGGTGTCGTCCGTGGTCGACTTCTGGGCCGATGACATCTACCGCTACTACGTGTGCCTGGCGATCCTCGTGGTGCTCTTCATCCTGGCGTGGAACCTCGTGCGGGGCCGCATGGGCCGGGCGATGATCGCCGTGCGCGACCAGGAGGTGGCCGCTTCGACGGTGGGCATCGGCGTGGCCAACGTCAAGGTCTGGTCGTTCGCCCTCTCGGCCGCCTACGCGGGGCTTGCCGGTGCGCTGTCGGTGTACATCGACCGCACCGCCGACGCCACCAACCCGATCGTCTACTTCCAGCGCTCCATCGAGTTCCTGATCGCGGTGGTCATCGGCGGCGCCGCCACCATCGGCGGCCCGTTGCTCGGAGCCATGCTGCTGGTCGCCATCCGCCGCCGCACCGAGGGCACCGAGGCCATGGCCCCCGCCCTGCTCGGCGGCGCGCTGATCCTCGTCATCTACGTGCTGCCCGACGGCATCGTCGGGGGCCTCCGCCGCCTCAGCACCTGGATCCGGGGCCGCACGTCCGGGGGCGCACCTCCACCGGATGGCGCGCCCGAGCCGGTGGCGCCCGCACCCGCACCTTCGCCCACCTGACCCCCAACGAGGAGACACTCCCATGCACACCAAGCGCACGACCAAGCAGCGGCGGCCCTTGACCGCACTGCTCCTGCTCGCCGTCCTCGCCCTGCTGGCCACCTCCTGCGGCCGCAGCGAGGACACCGGCAAGGGCGGAGGTTCCGACGGCGGTGGTGGAGGCAACGGCGACGGCGAGTCCGGCGCCGTCGTCGACACCGCCGACTGCCCCGACACCGGCACCGCCGGCATCGACGGCGACACCATCAAGCTGGCCTCGTCGTTCCCGCAGTCGGGCCTGACGTCGGCGTTCGCGCAGATCTCGAAGGGCTACCTCGCCTACTTCGACAAGGTGAACGCGGAAGGCGGCGTCGAGGTGGCCGGCAAGAAGTACAAGATCGAGGTCACCGCCAAAGACGACGAGTACAAGCCGGCCTCCACCGCCCAGAACATCGAGTCCGAGGTCGGCACCGACGGCACCGACGCCTTCGCCGTCTTCAACGTGGTCGGCACGGCCAACAACGTCGCCATCCGTGACGACCTCAACGACCTGTGCGTGCCGAACATCTTCGCCGCCACCGGCTCGCCGGTCTGGGGCAACGAGAGCTACCCGTGGACCATCGGCTCCACACTGGCTCCCTACACCGTCGAGGCCAAGGCGTTCGCCGACTACCTCAAGGAGAACAAGCCCGACGCCAAGGTGGCGATGCTCGTCCAGAACGACGACTTCGGGAAGGCCTACGAAGAGGGCTTCAAGCAGCAGATCGAGGGCTCGGACATCACCGTGACCCAGGTCAAGACCTACGAGGCCGGCACCGACGAGGTCACCGCCGAGGTCACGTCGCTGAAGGCCTCCGGCGCCGACACCTTCTTCAACGGGGCCACCTTGCTGGCCTGCCCGAACGCCCTCAACGCGGCCGACGAGCAGGGCTGGGACGCCGTCACCTTCGTGTCGGGCACCTGCATCTCCAAGACCCTGATGGGCATCGCCGGCGAGGCCGCCGACGGGGTGTTCGCCACCACGAACATCAAGGACCCGCTGAACCCCGCCTTCGCCAACGACTCGGCGATGAAGGAGTACAACGAGACCCTGAAGGAGTACGGCGCCAAGGACGTCGATCCCGAGAACGGCATCGTCGCCTACGGCTACACGCAGGGCGCGCTGCTCGTCGAGATCCTCAAGAGCCTCGACACGCTCGACCGCGGGACGCTGATGAACAAGATGTACGACCTCAAGGACCTGACCGGCGGCCTGCTCCTCGACGGCGTCGAGGTCAACACCTCGCCGACGGACCGCTTCCTCGCCGAGGACGTCCAGATGATCCAGTACAACGCGAAGAACAAGTACTTCGAGAACATCGGCGACGTGCTCGACTTCGAGGGCACCACCCCCGACATCACGCCCAAGGATCTGATCAACAGCTGATCACCGACCCATCCCGGACGTCGTAGGCGAGAGCGCTCGTCTGGCCGCTGTGCCTGGCCGCTGAGGCCTACGAGGTTCGGCGGGGTTCAGGGGGCGGGGCGACCTGCCACCCGGTTCGTGAGCGCCTCGAGGTCGGTGACGACCTCGAGGCGCTCCCGCGTCCGGAGCCAGTCGAGGTTGCGCCGGTGCAGGTCGTCGGCGGCATCGAAGCGGTTGAGGAACACGACGACCGGCCGGGGAGCGAAGACGTCGACGCCGAGGCGGACCGAGTTGACGGTGCCGAGGCCGGCATCGGCCACGAGCGCGACGAGGTCGGGGTCGAGCGCGTCCGCCAGGTCCACGGCGTCGCCGTCGGCGCCGATGGGAGAGCGGGGGCCGCCCACCGTCTCCACCCACCCGACCTGGCAGGCGGGTCCATCCGGCCACGTCAGCTCGGCGACGAGCTCGTCGAGGGTCGGCACGGGCAGGCCGAGTGCGCCGGCTGCCATCGGCGGAGCCATGGCGACCGTGTACCAGCGGTGCGGCGGGCAGACCTGCTCGACCGGTTCGCCGGTGGCGGCGGCGAGGACGGCGGCGTCGGACGGGCCGGGATCGTCGGCCTCGGCCGACTGGGCGGGCTTCCGGGCGGCGACGGCGACCCCGTCGCCGCGGAGCCGGCTGAGCACCTGGCCGCCGACCCACGTCTTGCCGATGTCGGTGGCGGTGCCGGCGGCGAGGACCAGGCGCTCGGGCCGGGTCACGGCAGGGCGCCGATCTCGGCCAGGGCGTCGAGCAGCCGGGCGACGTCGTCGTCGGTGTGCGCCGCCGAGAACGTGACGCGGAGGCGGCTGGTGCCGGGGGCGACGGTGGGCGGCCGGATGGCGGGCACGAGCAGGCCGCGCTCGAGCAGCGCTCCGGCGGCGGCGACGGCGTCGTCTTCGCTCCCGAGCACGATCGGGACGATGGGCGACGGGTGGCCGGGACGGAGGCGATCCACGTGCCGCCGGAGCGTCGCTCGCAGCCCGGCACCCTCGGCGCTGCGCAGGACCCGGACCGCGGCGAGCGAGGCACCGGCGTCAGCAGGGCTCAACCCGGTGGTGAAGATCGCCGAGCGGGCGGCGTTGACCAGGAGGTCGGCGACGCGGTCGGAGCAGGCGGCGAACCCGCCGAGGGCGCCGAGCGTCTTCGACAGGGTCCCGACCCGGATGACCTCGACGCCGTCGAAGCAGCCGGGCGCTGGGTCGGGACCGAGGACGGCGTGGGCCTCGTCGATGACGAGGAGCGCGCCGGCTCGGCGGCACGTGTCGGCTACCGCCTCGAGATCAGCGACGTCGCCATCCATGGAGAACACGGAGTCGATCACCACCATCGTCGGCTGGTCGGCGGCCTTGGCGACGAGCTCGTCGAGGGCGGCGTGGTCGCCGTGCGGGGCGATGTGCACGTCGGCCTTGGCCAGGCGGGACCCGTCGATGAGCGACGCGTGGTTCAGCTCGTCGGAGATGATGGCGACGCCGGTGGTCCCGAGGGTCGTGAGCACGCCCAGGTTGGCGGCGAAGCCGGTGGGGAAGAGGACGGCGCGGTCGGTGCCCTTCCAGGCGGCCAGCTCGCGCTCGAGGTCCTCGTGGACCGGGCGGTCACCGGTGACGAGCCGGGAGGCGCCGGCACCGGCGCCCCACCGGTCGATGGCCTCGTGGGCCCCGGTGAGGACCGAGGGGTGGATGCTCAGGCCCAGGTAGTCGTTCGAGGCGAACGACAGCACCTCCCGATCGACGGGGCTGCCGTCGGCATCGACGGTGCGCAGCGTGCCGCGAGGACCCCAGGCATCGAACTCCCGGTGGGCCCGCCAGCGACCCTGGTCGCGGATGCCGCCGAGGCGGTGCGCGAGCCAGCGGTCCCAGTCGCCCCCGGCCCGGTTCACCCCGCCGCGACCTCGCGGATGGCCGCCTCCAGCGCGTCGACGATCCGCACGACCTCGTCGGCGGTGGTGGTGAGCGGCGGCATCAGCACCACGACGTCGCCGAGGGGGCGGATCAGCACGCCGCGGTCGACGCACCCGGCCGACACGCGGCGGCCCCAGCGGAGGCCGTCGGCCGGGGGAGCCAGATCGACGCCGACCATGAGCCCGCAGCGGCGGACCTCGGCGACGGCATCGAGCGGTTCGATGCGCTCGGCGAGCAGCTGGCCCAGCTGCTCGGCCCGGGCGTTGACGTTGGTGAGGACGTCCCACTCGTCGAGCAGTTCGAGGTGGCGCAGGGCGACGGCGCAGCCGAGGGCGTTCCCGCTGTAGGAGTGCCCGTGGTAGAAGGTCTTCTCCGACAGGTCGGGGCCCAGGAAGGCCGACCAGACCTGTTCGCTCGCCACCGTGGCGGCCAGTGGCAGGTAGCCCCCGGTGATGCCCTTGCCGATGACCAGGAGGTCGGGCCGGACGCCGCACTGCTCGGAGGCGAAGAGGGTGCCGGTGCGGCCGAACCCGGTGGCGACCTCGTCGTGGACCACCAGCACGCCGTGGGCGCGAGCGGCCTCGGCGACGGCGGCCACGGCGTCGGGCGGCACGAGTGCCATGCCGGCGGCACCTTGCACCAGGGGCTCGAGCACGACGGCGGCCATCTCGTCGGCGTGCTCGGCGATCATGGTCACCGCCTGGTCGACGGCACCGGGCGTGCCCAGGCTCGGCGTGCGGAGCACCGGGAACCGCAGCGGGTCGAAGACGTCGGTGCCGAACCCGCCGCCGCCGATGGCGAGCGAGCCGGTGGTGTCGCCGTGGTACGCCCCGCCGAACGCGAGGTACGTGGTCTTCGACGTGACGCCCTGGTTCGTCCAGTACTGGAACGCGATCTTGATGGCCTGCTCCACGGCCGCGGCGCCGTCGGAGGCGAACAGGAAGCGGGGCCGCTCGACGGGCACCCTCGCAGCGAGGGCCTCGGCCAGCTCGATGACGATGCGGTTGCCGTTGCCGAGGAGGGTCGAGTGCGCCACCCGGCCGAGCTGCTCGCGCACCGCCTCGTCGAGCTCGGGGACGGCGTGGCCCAACGTGGTGACCCACAGGGAGGAGATGGCATCGAGGTAGCGGTTGCCCTCGACGTCGATCAGCTCCCGGCCCTCGCCGCGCTCGACGATCACCGGACGGTTGCCGGCGTACGCCTCCATCTGGGTGAAGCCGTGCCACACCGAGGCGATGTCGCGCTCGATCCATCCGTTCAGGTCTGCCACCGGGGCGACGCTAGTGCTGCACCGGCAAGGGGCGCCTAGTGCTCGGTCAGGTCCTCGGCCGACTGGCGGACCTGCCAGTCGCGGTCCGAGAGGGCCGCTTCGAGCGCCGCGTCGACCTCGGGCCCGTCGAACGGTGCGAGGGCGATGACCGCCCGCCGCCGCACCGTGGCCTTGTCGCGGGTGCCGGCCAAGATCGCGGGCAGGCCGGCCGGGTCGCCGATCGAGCCCAGCGCCGCCACCGCGGCCTCCCGGACCAGCGCGTCGCCGGCCTCTCGGGCGAGCACGGCGAGCCGGGCGACCGCCCCCGCCTCGACCGGGTCCCGCTCGCCCGCTGCCCACGCCGCCACCTCGACCACGGTGTCGTCCTCATCGTCGAGGAGGGGGACGGTCGCCACGGCCGCAGCGGGTCCTTGACCACGGAGCGTGGCCACCAGCTCGAGGGCGCGGCGCCGGACACCGGGATCGGGATCGGCGAGCGCACGGGTGAGATCGGTCGCCTCGAGGGCGTCGAGCCGTTGCAGCGCCCCGATAGCGGCGCTGCGGACCGACGCGTCGGGGTCCTCCACGAGGGCGCGCGGGACCGTCGGGTCACCCAGGTGACCGGCGATCGCCGCCTGGCGACGGCGACGCTGTGCGTCGAGTAGCGTCCGCTCCGTCACGAGAGGGGTCCCAGATGCCGGGTGTCAAGCGACAGGAGCGGGCCGCGGCCACGCAGAGCCAGCTGCTCGAGGCCGCTCGCCGCGTCTTCGCCGAGCGCGGCTACCAGGCCACGTCTGTGGCTGCCATCACCGACGCCGCATCCACCGCTCATGGCACCTTCTACCTGTACTTCCGCAACAAGGAAGACGTGTTCGCCCAGCTGATGGCCACGGCCATGGACGAACTCTATTCGCACACCCTCACCGAGCTGGACCCCGAGACGCACCTCTACGACCCGGCCGTCGCCCGTGACCGGGTCGCGGGGTTCCTCCAGGTCGCGGTGAGCCAGGGCAAGATCTGGCGGGCCCTCCTCGAAGCCATCCTCGTGAGCCCGGCGCTGGCCGCCAGCTGGCTGGAGCTGCGCGCCGTGTTCCACCAGGGCCTGGCGGACCGCCTCGCGATCTACCAGTCACGGGGGGAGTTCCGTGACCTGGATCCGAGCCTCGTGGCCCAGACCCTCGCCGGCATGCTCGAGTGGCACGTGTTCACGTCGGTCTCGTTCGGCGTCCCCGGGCCGCTCGAGGCCAGCGACAAGGTCATCGACACCATCGCCGATCTGTGGGCGTCCGCTGTCGACGTCGGCGGACGCAAGGGCCAGCCCGCGGAGGGCTGACCCGCTGACCTGTCGGCCGGCTCCGAGCCGATCCATCCCGAACGCGCTGGTCTGGCAGGCTGATCGGCCGTGAACAAGCCCCGCCTGTCCCGCCTCTGGTGGGTCACCGGTCCGGTCCTGTTGGGGCTGGTCGGTGCGCTCGTCGTCGTGAGCGCCATGCGGCTGCCCTACGTCGTGCTGGCTCCCGGCAGCGCCCGCTCGGTGGTGCCGCTGGTGACGGTCACCCAGAAGCCTGGCGGCCCGGAGGTGACCGAGGACGAGGCGTCCGACGACCTCCTGTACGTGACGGTGTCGTCGAAGGTGGAGCCCAGCGGCATCGTCGCCCTGTGGGGCTGGTGGGACGACAAGGCCGCCGTCGTCCCCTCCAAGCCGTACCTCGGTTCGCAGTCCCAGGAGGAGAACCGGGCGCTGAACCTGGCGCTGATGACGAACTCCCAGGACAAGGCCAGGGTCGTGGCGCTCGAGCGGCTGGGCTACGACGTCGAGAAGACGCCGGTGGGCTCGTTCCTCGAGGACGTCTCGCCGTCGTATCCGGCGGCCGAGGTGCTGAAGCCGGGCATGACGGTGGTGGGCGTCGACGGCACGTCCATCACGACCACGGACGAGCTGGTGGCGGCGATCCAAGAGCACCGACCGGGTGACGAGATCGAACTGTCGGTCATCGCGTTGGAGGGCGGGAAGGCCCAAGACGTGACCACCACCCTGGGGTCACGGGAGGGCGAGCCCGAGGTCGCGGCGCTGGGCGTCTCGCCCGTCGACCGTGTCGAGTACACCTTCCCGGTCGACATCAGCATCGATACGGGAAGGGTGGGTGGTCCCTCTGCCGGGTTGGCCTTCACGCTGGCCATCCTCGACCGCATGACGCCGGGAAGCCTGACGGGCGGCGACCGCATGGCCGTCACCGGCACCATCGAGCTGGACGGCAGCGTCGGCCCGGTGGGCGGCGTCGACCACAAGACCGAAGCCGCCATCAGCGAGGGGGCGACCGTCTTCTTGGTGCCGCCGGAGGAGTTCGAGCAGGCCAAGGAGGCAGCGCGCGGGCGCATCCAGATCCAGCAGGTCCGAACGCTCGACGAGGCCCTCGCCGCGCTCGAGGCACACGGGGGTGACCCCCTCCCGGCCCAGGAGAAGTGAGGCGGAGGCTCCCCGAATCGGTGGACCCGCGGTCGTACCATCGAGTCGATGCCCGCTGAAGCGACCGACCGTCACGCCCCGGACCCCGACGAGATCGCGGGCCAGTCGTTCACCCGGACGCGCAAGGGGTTCGAGGTCGACGAGGTGCGGGCGTACCTCGTGTCGTTGGCCTCGCAGGTCCGTGAGGCCCAGCGGCTGCAGGCAGAAGGCGCCCGCCGGATCGCCGAGCTGGAGCGTCGGGCCACCGATCCTCGCGATCTCGATGAAGCCCAGGTCACGCAGCTGCTGGGCGAGGAGACCGGGCGCGTGCTGGAGACGGCCCGCCAGGCCGCCACCGACATCCGCGCCAAGGCCGAAGACGCCGCCGCCACCACCACCGTGGAGGCGGCGGCCAGCGCCGCGTCCACACGAGAGGCCGCCGACCAGTACGCACAGGGGGTGCGGTCCGCGGCCGACGAGTATGCGCAGACCACCCGGACGGCAGCCGACACCGAGATCGCCGAGCAGCGCGCCGCGGCGTTGGCCGAGACCGAGGCCCTTCGCTCCGCCGCCGAGACGGTCCTGGCCGAACGGACCGGTGAGGCCGAGGCCGTGGCGGCCGAGATCCGGTCCGAGGCCGACGCCTACGCCGCCTCCACCCGGGAGAGCGCCGATGCCTACGCCGCCGTGACTCGGTCTGCCGCCGATGCTGCCGCTGCCGAGGTGCGCGCCGAGGTCGACGCCTACGCCGCCCGCGAGCGCGAGACGGCCGATGCCTACGCCGCCACCACCCGCTCCGAGGCCGACGCCGCGGCCGTCGCCGTGCGCGACGACGCCGCCCGGGTTCGCGCCGAAGCGGACGAGGCGGCCGCGGCGCGCGTCGCCGCGTCGGCTGACGAGGTCGAGGCGATCCTCGAGGTCGCACGTGACCAGGGCCGGGCGATGGTCGACGAGGCTCGCGCCTACCGTGAGCGCGTCATCGCCGATCTCGCCGACCGCCGGCGCGTCGCCCGGGCCCAGCTCGATCAGCTGGCCGCCAGCCGCGACGCCCTGTCGGTGACCCTCACCGACGTGGCTGCCCGCATCGAGGCGTCGCATCGCGCCCTCGCCGACACGGTGGTCGACCCCCGCTCCCTCGGCGACATCGCCACCGATCGAGCTGCCTTGGCCCCCTCCGACCCGGTGGAGGAGGAGCCCGCGGCCGAGCCGGAGGTCGAAGCGGAACCGGAGCTCGCGGTCGAAGCGCCCGAGCCCGAGCCGGAGGTCGAGGCCGAGCCCGAACCGGACGTCGAGGCTGAAGCGGAAGCCGAAGAGCCCGAGGCCGAAGCGGAGGCCGGGAAGCCGGAGCCGGATCTCCAGCCCGAGCCGGAGGTCGCGGTCGAAGCGCCCGAGCCCGAGCCCGAGCCCGAGCCCGAGCCGGATGTCGAGGCCGAGCCCGAAGTGCCCGAGCCCGAGGTCGAAGCCGAGCCCGCGCTGGAGGTCGAAGCGGTAGCCGAAGAGCCGGAGCCGGCGAACGACCCGGTCGAGGCGATGTTCGCTCAGCTGAAGGCGCAGCGAGCCGACGAGCAGCCACCGGTCGAAGACGCGGCGGACGAGACCCCGGGCGAGGGGTCCGAGGTATCCGACGGCAGCGACAACGACCTGTTGGACCGGCGCGACGCCGCCACCGATCAGCTGGAGCGGCAACTGGCCCGCCGCCTCAAGCGGGTGCTCTCCGATGAGCAGAACGAGGCGCTCGACCGGCTCCGTCGGGTACGGGGGCAGGCCACCGCCGACGAGGTCCTCCTCAGCCAGGGCGAGCACCTCGGCCGCTACCACGCGGCGGCCCTCGAGGATCTGGTGGCGGCCGAGCGGACCGGTGCCGCCTTCTTCGGCGAGGCCCCCAAGCGTTCGGCCGATGTAGGCGATGTGGCGGGCGAGTTCGCCGCCGACCTGGTGCGCCAGTTGCGGGGCCGGCTCGAGGCCGCCTTCGACGACGGGGGCGACGAGGCCGAGATCAGCGACCGGATCCGCTCCTGCTACCGCGAGTGGAAGACCCAGCGCATCGCCGACAACGCCGCCCACTACGTGCTGGTCGCGTTCAACCGGGGTGTGGCCGGGGCCGCTGCCGATGGGAGCGCCTCCCGGTGGGTCGTCGACGACGGCGGCACGCCCTGTCCGGACTGCGACGACAACGCCCTCGCCCAGGCCGTGACCAAGGGCGAGGCGTTTCCCACGGGAGACGTCCACCCGCCGGCGCACCCCGGCTGCCGGTGCCTCGCCGTACCCGTCTGACGCGCCTCGCCGCCGTCTGTCGCGCCGGGGCCGCACCCACCGGAGCCGAGGCCAGATCGGACATGGAGGCCGGTAGGCTCGCCGCCCATGTCACCGGACCCCGACCTTCCCGAGCCGCCGCCGCGGCGTGAGCCGAAGGACGCGGGCCGGAGCGGACGCCGATCGGTGTTCGCCGGCCGTGGGCGCCTCTTCCTCGGGGCCTTCTTGGCGATCGCGTTCGTCCTGCTCGTGTCGCTGCGCGGGATCGCCGGCTTCTACACCGACTACCTCTGGTTCGACTCGCTGGACCTGGGCGGCGTGTGGCGCCAGGTGCTCACCACCAAAGCCACCCTCTCGCTCATCGGCGTTGTCGTGTTCTTCGCGCTGTGCTGGGGCAACCTGCTGATCGCCGAGCGGCTGGCGCCGGTGTTCCGCCCGTCGTCGGGCGACGAGGACCTGATCGAGCGCTACCACGAGATGATCGGCCGGCGGGCGTGGCTCGTCCGCCTCGGCGTCGCCGCGCTCATGGCGCTCATCGTCGGGGTCAGCCTCGGCGCCTCGTGGAACGACTGGATCCTCTTCACCAACCGGGTCGACTTCGGCCAGCAAGACGCCGTCTTCCACACCGACATCGGGTTCTACGTCTTCCAGCTCCCGTTCCTGATCTCGGCGGCGAACTGGCTGTTCTCGTCGATGGTCGTGGTGTTCATCGTCACCGTGCTGGCCCACGTGGTGAACGGCGGGATCCGCTTCCACACCCAGCTCGACCGGGTGACGCCGCAGGTCAAGGCCCACCTCTCCGTGCTGATGGGGGTGCTCGCGCTGATCCAGGTCGGTCGCTACTGGCTCAGCCGCTACGAGCTCACGTTCTCCACCCGGGGCGCGGTCGACGGCGCCACCTACACCGACGTCAACGTCGAGCTGAAGGCGATCTACCTGCTGATGCTCATCGCCCTGTTCGCCTTCGGCCTGTTCATCGCCAACATCTGGCGGCGCGGTTGGGTGCTGCCCGGGATGGCCGTGGGGTTGTGGGTCCTCGTCGCCGTCATCGCCGGCGGGATGGTGCCGGCGTTCGTGCAGCGGTTCCGGGTCGAGCCCACCGAGTCGTCGATGGAGAAGAAGTACATCGCCAACAACATCGACGCGACCAGAGATGCGTACGACCTGAGCGACATCGACCTCCAGCCCTACGACTGGACGGCGAAGGACATCTCCGCTTCGACGATGGAGGCCAGCGCCGGCACGCTCGACAACGTCCGGTTGTGGGACCCGAACAGCATGCGGGACCGCTACGAGGAGGACCAGGAGATCCGGCCCTTCTACGCGATCAACGACGTCGACGTCGATCGCTACCTGGTCGACGGGAAGATGACCCAGGTGATGATCGCTGCTCGCGACCTGGCGCCGAACGGGATCAAGCAGGGTTCGTGGGAGGCGACCCACCTGACCTACACGCACGGCTACGGCATCGTGGCCGCCCCGTCGAACGACCAGACGTCGAGCGGGACCCCGGTCCTGCTCGCCCAGGACGTGCCGGTGCGGTCTGAGGGGAAGCTGAGCATCACGCAGCCGGCCATCTACTTCGGCGAGAACAAGGCCGGCTACGTCATCGTCAACACCGACCGCAAGGAGATCGACTACCAGAACGAGGACGGCAAGACCGAGTACACCTCGTACAAGGGCGCCGACGGCGTGGAGATCGGCTCGGGCCTCCAGGGCCTCGTCCGCAAGGCGGCGTTCTCCCTGCGGTTCGGCGATGTCAACCCCATGGTCTCGGGCAACATCAACCCCGATTCCAAGGTGCTGCTCGAGCGCGACGTGACCTCTCGGCTCAAGGCGGTGGCGCCGTTCCTGGCCTACGACCACGACCCGTACGCCGTGGTGCTCGACGGCAAGATCAAGTACGTGGTCGACGCCTACACGACCACCCGCAACTACCCGAACGCCCAGCGGGCCGACACGGGCGGGCTCGATCCGTCGTCGGGGCTCTACGGCCGCTCGTTCAACTACGCCCGCAACTCCGTGAAGGCCGTGGTCGATGCCTACGACGGCACCGTCGAGCTCTACGTGGTCGATGCCGAGGACCCGCTGATCAAGGGCTACCGCAAGGCGTTCCCCGAGCTCTTCCAGTCCGGCACCGAGGCCCCGCCCGAGCTCCAGGAGCACTACCGGTACCCCGAGGACCTCTTCACGGTGCAGACCCAGATGTGGGCGAAGTACCACGTCGACGACCCCGACGAGTTCTACAACGGCAACGACGAGTGGAGCATCCCGGAGGACTCGGGCGCGAGGAAGAAGTCCGGCGGCACCAGCACGCCGATCGGACCCGACGGCCAGAAGCTCACCAGCGGTGACCGCTACCCCTCGCAGTACGTGCTGATGCAGCTACCCGGCGAGGACGAGGCCCGGTTCGTGCTGCAGCGCCCGTACGTCACCTCGACCGACGACTCGAACTCGAGCGCCGGCGAGGGCCAGCTCCGAGCACTGATCGTCGCGGACCGCGACGGGTCGCGGGCGACGTTGAAGACCTACACGCTGCCGGCCTCCGACCCGCCCGACGGCCCGAACCTCGCCGCTGCCGACATGCTGGCCAACGGCGACGTGGCGGCCAAGGTGAAGGACCTCTGCACCGACAAGCGGGTGTGCACGTTCGCAGCGCCGTCGATCCTGCCGGTCGGCAACTCGCTGATGTACGTGCAGACGTTCCTGTCAGCGGCCGACAAGAGCCACGCCGGCAAGATCGAGTACGTCATCGTCAACTACCGGCGTCCCGGCGACCAGTCCGAGGTGAAGCTCGACACCACCCTCTACGGGGCGCTCGAGCAGCTCTTCGGCGACAAGGTCCCCACCAGCGTCCAAGGCGGGGACGCCGCCTCCGCGCCCGATGGCAGCACCAACCCCGACGAGCCCGACGACGGCGAGCAGTCGAGCGGCACGCTCACCGAGCAGGAGAGCCGGCTCATCGACCAGCTGGTGAAGGCGTTCGACGATGCCGACGCCGCCGCTCGCGAGGGCGACCAGGTCACCTACGCGGAGCGCATCACCGAAGCCGGCCGCCTCGCCGGCCAGCTCCAGAAGCTCCGTCGGGAGAGCGAGCCGGACTCCGGCCCCAAGGGCGATGGCAGCGGCAAGGACACCACGACGACCCAGCCCAAGACGACGACCACCACCGAACCGGCCACCACCACGACCACCTCAGCCGGCACGTAGCCGCAGGTCAGCAACATCGTTCGAGCCGGGAGCGGCCGGTATCGCAAGGGAGCCAGGTTGCAGTTCACGAGGGTCCGTCGGTAAGGTCGTCAGCACGCCGCGGGGTGGAGCAGTCTGGTAGCTCGTCGGGCTCATAACCCGAAGGTCGCAGGTTCAAATCCTGCCCCCGCCACCATCTAACGAAAGCCCCAGGTCGCTGACCTGGGGCTTTGTCGTTGGGAGGCGGTTGCGTCAGTCAGACCAGCCGGAACGTCCCTGGTAGAGGAGTTGCAGGTTCCTATCGACCCCCGCTGCGTTCTTGATGGATCGTCGGCGCTACTCATGTCGGCGAGCAGTTCCGTTCAGACGTTCCAAGGCTGCGATGCGTTCCCGCAGCACGGCTTCCTCGCGGCGCAGTTTGGCGAGCTCGCGTTGGGTGGCCGCGTGTTGTACGTCTGCGCGCTCTTGTTGCCCGATCTCCTCGGGTTCGGCCCTTGGCAGCTGTACGGCGGTGACGATGCCGCGATGGCTGCCGCACTCGGGGCACTCCTTGACTCGTGAAGACCAGTAGGAGTTCGAACGGTGCTGTTCGCACTCGACGGCGTGGTCGCAGGTCAACGTCATCCGCCACGTGCTGAGGTCGCTTGGTGGCGTCTTGCTCACCGACGAAACGAGGCGAGCGATCGCGGCGGCCTGCGCAGGGCTGAGTGGTGGTGGCGGACAGCAATTGCCGCAGTGTGGCGCTCGAGCCTGCGACGCTCCAGCGAAGGCTATGGCAGCCATGATGGCGCGCCTGGAAGTCAGCATCGGCTGCGTCTCGTTCGACTCGTTCGACTCGTTCGACTCGTTCGACTCGTTCCTCCGCGGTCAGATGCATGAGCGCCGGCCAGTCCCCCAGGTTGTCGATGATGGGCAGATCGCAGCCGCGGCAGGCCACTCCGGCCTCCAGTTCCTCAGGCGTGAGACGGGTGCCCTCCGTGCGCCACGCCTCGTGCCTGGCTTCCATGTGGTGGTGTTCGGCTTCAGCCGCCAGCGCTTCGGTGCGACGCCGGTTCAGCGCGCGTCGACGCTTCTGTTCTTCAGTGGGTCTTGCCATGAGCGCATCGTGGTGCAGGACTGCCTCCGATCGGTGTGCCCGTGCCCTCGCCGCGCGCTCGAATGATCGCTCTTGTACGATGATCGTGTTTGTGCGATGATCTGCTGGTGGGTGGCATCGAGCTCCACGACGAGGTGGTGACCTGGATGGACGCACTCGACGGCAACGAGTGGGATCGGACGGTGGTGGTCATCGACCGGTTGGCCACCCTCGGTTCCACCGCTCGGATGCCGTTGTCGAGGAGCCTCGGCGACGGCTTGTTCGAGTTGCGGTTCACGCTCGGGCCGACGGCTCGGCTGATCACCTACCGGTTCACCAAGGACGGGCGGATCGTGCTGCTCACCACGTTCCGCAAGCAACGCAACAACGAACGCAACGAGATCGCCAGGGCTCGGACCGCAGCCGAGGCCTGCGCCCGCCGGAACCCGTGAAGGAGACGACCATGGCCAACTACTCCCGCTGGGACGACGTCAAGAACAAGCGCCGAGGCCCTGATGCGGAGACCCGGGCTGGCGTTGAGCAGGATCTCGCGCTCGGCCAGCTGATCTACGACCTGCGCACCGAAGCCGGCCTCAGCCAGCGCCAGCTGGCCGAGAAGATGGGCACGACCCAGTCGGTGATCTCCCGGCTCGAGGAGGGCGGCGGTGCCCGCAACCGCATCGACACCCTCGCCCGCGTCGCCACCGCCCTCGACCGACACCTCGTCGTCTCGTTCCCCGAGAAGGTCCCCACCAAGCTTATCGACGCCGTCCAAGTCGCCTGAGTCGGAGGATTCTGCTGCAGGAGTTCCGGGTAGCGAAGGGCGGAGCGTCGCGGGTGCTATTCATTCGATCCCCAGCACCGGTACCTGTCAGCCGTTGCGCCCGGTCTCAATCGTGGCGCTTCGCGGGAATCACCGCTGAGCACTCATATGGCACGCCCGGTAGCAGTCGAAGACCACCGAGTCATCGGAACAGCGCTCGACCATGAGTACGTGGGTGGGCGGTGAGGAGGGCGGCGAACTGTCTGGCTGCGGCGGCGCTCATGCCGGGGAGGAGGTACTGGTAGGTATGCATGGTGAACACGACGTTGGCGTGACTGAGGCGTTCGCTGACGACCTTGTGACCGGGAACTCGACGGGGTGGCCGGCGATGCTCTGGATGGTGCGGCTGATCGAGAGGCGCTGGTTCGCCCCGTCGAGGTCGGACCGCTTGAGTCCGGCGACTTCGCCTCGGCGCATTCCGGTGTAGGACGTGAGGTGGAGGGGCGGGGTAGAGCCGCTGGGACCGTGCTGCGGTGAGGAAGACGGCGAGCTCTTCGGCGCTCCAGGCCCGTGGGATCCTGAGGGTGGGTCGCTTGGGGCTTGCGCCGGTGGCGTGGGCGACGTTGGTGTCGAGGAGTTGTCGCCGCACTGCGAGGTCCAGCGACGAGCGCATGATGACATGGACCTCGTGCACGGTCTTGGGGGCGAGGCCGGTTCCGTGACGGGTCGCCGGTCGCCGGTCGCCGGTCGTGACGGGCTCGGTCGTCGGAAGCGGGAGCCCGACCGAAACGGCCAGCGGCGCCCGGGGCACGTTGGGCCATGATGGTCGACCACCCACTGGCGGTCTTCCATGCTCCTCACGATCTCCACCGAACACGCGCCAGCGACTGATCTGGGCTTCCTGCTGCACAAGCACCCGGACAACGTGCGTACTGTCGCGTTCCCGTTCGGCGATGCGCACGTGTTCTTCCCTGAAGCGGGAGACCAGCGCTGCACCGCTGCGGTGCTCGTGGAGGTCGACCCGATCGGGCTGATCCGCAGGCGAGGCCGGAAGGGTCAGGAGTCGTTCTCGCTGGCGGGCTATGTGAACGACCGGCCCTATGTGGCGTCGTCGTTCCTGAGCGTCGTGGTCGGGAAGGTGTTCGGCACCGCGATGACGGGGCGATGCGACCAGCGTCCCGAGCTCGCCGACGCTGCGTTGCCGTTCGAGGTTGAGGTGCCGGTCTTGCCGATCCGTGGCGGCGAGCCGGTCCTTCGTTCGCTGTTCGAACCCCTCGGCTACCAGATCGAAGCAGCGCCGATCCCGTTGGATGACGCGTTCCCTGCCTGGGGGCCGAGCCGGTACTGGTCGGTGCGGTTGGCCGGAGAGGTGCGCCTCGCGGATCTGTTGTCGCACCTGTACGTGCTGTTGCCGGTGCTCGACGACGACAAGCACTACTGGGTCGGTGAGGATGAAGCCCGCAAGCTCCTCGACAAGGGTGGCGCCTGGCTGGCATCGCATCCCGAGCGGGAGCTGATCAGCCGCCGCTACCTCAAGCACCGTCGTTCGCTCGCCAACGACGTCCTCGCTCGCCTCGCCGACGACGCGCCGGACGATCAGGTCGAGGTCGACGACGAACACGACCGCGAGGAGCAACAGGTCGAGGAGCGCATCAGCCTGAACCAGCAGCGCCTCGACGTCGTCGCCGCGGCTGTCGTGGATGCAGGAGCCTCACGGGTGCTCGACCTGGGCTGTGGCGAGGGGCGCCTGGTGCAGGCGCTGCTGAAGGTGCCACAGGTCGCCCACGTGACCGGCGCCGATGTGTCGACACGGGTGCTCGATCGGGCCGCTGACCGCATTTGCATCGACGACCTGTCGGACCGCCAGCGTGAACGAGTCGCTCTGATCCAGGCCGGGCTCACCTACCGCGACAGCCGCTTCGCGGGGTTCGACGCGGCCACGCTGGTCGAGGTGATCGAACACCTCGACGAGCCCCGCCTCGCCGCTCTCGAGCAGGTCGTCTTCGCCCACGCGTCACCGAGCACGGTGATCGTCACCACGCCGAACCGAGAGCACAACGTCCGGTTCGAGTCGCTACCCGCCGGTCAGTTCCGCCATCGCGACCACCGCTTCGAGTGGACCCGCGCCGAGTTCAACGGCTGGTCCGAGCGCGTCGCCACGACACACGGCTACCAGGTGGCGTTCACCCCGATCGGCCCGGACGATCCCCAAGTGGGACCGCCGACACAGATGGCGGTGTTCACCCGATGACCGCCACCACGACGATCACCATTCCCGACCTGGCACTGGTCGTGCTGATCGGCCCCTCCGGTGCAGGCAAGTCCAGCTTCGCCGCCCGGCACTTCGCGTCCAGTGAGGTGCTCTCGTCAGATTTCTGCCGGCTCCTTGTATCGGATGACGAGAACGACCAGGCCGCCACCCCTGCCGCGTTCGACGTGCTCGGCTACATCGCCGGCAAGCGCCTCGAAGCCGGCCGGCTCACCGTCATCGACGCCACCAGCGTGCAGTGCGACGCTCGAGCGCCGCTGGTCAGCCTCGCCCGCGAGCACCACGTGCTTCCCGTGGCCATCGTGCTCGACGTGCCGGAGAAGGTGTGCGCCGAACGCAACGCCGCCCGACCCGACCGCAACCTGCCCGCGCACGCGGTGCGCCGCCAGCACCAGCAGCTCCGCAAGTCGATCAAGGGTCTCCAGCGCGAGGGCTTTCGCCGCGTGTTCGTCCTGAAGGGCACCGACGAGATCGATGCGGTCTCGATCGAGCGTGAACGACGGTGGACCGATCGCCGCAACGACCACGGCCCGTTCGACTTCATCGGCGACGTCCACGGCTGCGCCGACGAGCTCGTCGCCTTGCTCACCGAGCTCGGCTACGACATCGCTCCCGACCGGTCGACCGCCAGCCACCAGGCCGGGCGGAGGGCGTTCTTCGTCGGTGACCTCGTCGACCGTGGCCCCGACAGCCCCGGTGTGCTCCGCCTCGCCATGGGCATGGTGCGTGACGGGACCGCGGCGTGCGTCCCCGGCAACCACGAGAACAAGCTGTGGCGCGCCCTGAACGGCCGCAACGTCCAGGTCTCCCACGGCCTCGCCGAGACGCTGGCCCAACTCGAAGGAGAACCCGACGAGTTCCGCGCCGAGGTCGCCACGTTCATCGACAGCCTCATCAGCCACGCCGTGCTCGACGACGGCCGCTGCGTCGTCGCCCACGCCGGGCTCCCCGAACGACTCCACAACCGCTCCTCCGGAGCCGTGCGCAGCTTCGCCCTCTACGGCGACACCACCGGCGAGACCGACGAGTTCGGCCTCCCCGTGCGCTACCCGTGGGCCAACGACTACCGCGGCTCTGCCGTCGTCGTCTACGGCCACACCCCGGTCCCCGAAGCCGAGTGGATCAACAACACCATCTGCATCGACACCGGCTGCGTGTTCGGCGGCAAGCTCACCGCGCTGCGGTACCCGGAACGGGAGCTCGTCTCGGTCCCGGCGGCCCGCACCTACTGGGAACCCACCAAGCCTCTCCGCCCCGAGACGAACGAGCCGGAACGGCCAGCCGAGCTGCTCGACGCCACCGACGTGTTGGGCAAGCGCATCATCGACACGCGACTCCAGCCGCGCATCACCATCGGCGCGGAGAACGCCGCAGCCGCGTTCGAGGTGATGAGCCGCTTCGCCATCGACCCTCGCTGGCTCATCTACCTCCCGCCGACCATGGCGCCGACTGCGACCTCAGCACATCCCGACCTCCTCGAACACCCGACCGAGGCGTTCGCTGCCTTCCGGCGCGACGGCGTCGCCCAGGTGATCTGCGAGGAGAAGCACATGGGCTCCCGGGCGGTCGTCATCGTGTGCCGTGATGCGGAGGCCGCTGCTCGCCGGTTCAAGATCGACGACGCAGCCGGAGGGACGATCTACACCCGCACCGGCCGGGCGTTCTTCGGCGATCCGACATGGCAGGCCAGGGTCATCGAACGCACCCGACGCGTTGTCGATGCCGCAGACCTCTGGGATCTGCTCGACACCGACTGGGTCGCCCTCGACGCCGAGCTGCTTCCGTGGAGCGCCAAGGCGGAAGACCTGCTGCGAACCCAGTACGCGGCGGTCGGCGCCGCCGGCCACGCCATGACCACACGCGCCAGCGAACTGCTCGCCGCAGCCCGCACGCGTGGAATCCACGTCGACGAGCTCGCCCAGCGCACCGGCGAGCGGGTCGTCGCCATCGACCGGTTTGCCGATGCCTACCGCCGGTACTGCTGGTCCGTCGAGGAGCCCGACGACCTCCAGCTCGCCCCCTTCGTCGTCCTGGCCGCCGAAGGGACGCTCCTCGCGGAGCGTGATCACGCCTGGCACCTGTCTCTTGCCGAGCGGCTCGTCGCCGCCGGTGATGGGTTCATCCGCCCGACTCGGAACCTCACCGTCGACCTCGACGACTCCCGGAGCGAAGCTGCTGCCGTCACTTGGTGGGAAGGGCTCGTCGGGAACGGCGGCGAAGGCATGGTCGTCAAACCCCTCGAGTCGATCGTGACCGGCGCGCGCGGTCTCATCCAGCCCGGCATCAAGTGCCGAGGCCCGGAGTACCTGCGGATCATCTACGGCCCCGACTACCTCGCTCCCCACAATCTCGAACGACTCCGAAACCGCGGCCTCGGCATGAAGCGATCCCTCGCCCAGCGTGAGTTCGCCCTCGGCATCGAAGCTCTCGAACGCTTCGTCGCCGGCGAGCCCCTCCACCGAGTCCACGAATGCGTCTTCGGCGTACTCGCCATGGAGTCCGAACCGGTCGACCCCCGACTCTGAACCCGTTTCGTCTACGGCCGGGCACCGCATCGTCGATGCCAAGGTCAGCGGCTACGACACGGCGCTCACGAAGGGTCTCAGCGAGGTCACCCCGACCCAGGCCGGGCAGGTGCTCGGCCTGTCCCGGGCCCGGTCCGCAAGCTGATGGACGGCGGCAAGCTCGACGTCCGCAAGGTGGGCACGCACCACCGGATCACCGTCGGCTCGATTCGGTCTTCCTGGCGGCCGAGCGTAGGTGGCGGGCCCCGATCCTCGCTGGGCTGGCAAGGCTCCAGAACGATGCCGGACCCGCGGAGCGGCAGGCGAAACCACCGAGCTTCTTGGCCCCATGAGGGTCACGGCGTCGACGTGTCGCGGGTCCGTTCGCGGTCGAGCACGGCTCGGTAGCGGGTGGCGTCCGCGGTCAGCTCGTCCAGGTAGGCCTGGAGCGCTTCCAGCTTGGCGGCGACGACGTCGAGCATGTGGGCGTTGACCGCGATGGCCTCCTGGATGATCTCTTGGCGGCGCTTGGGGCTGGTGCCGTGGCGGACCTCGGTCCGGAGCTCCTCGAGCCGGTCCTCCGCTCGGAGCAGCTCGGCGATGCGTTCGAGGTCGAGGCCCACCACATCGCGCAACTGGATGATCCGCTTGAGACGCTCGACGTCGCGATCGGAGTAGATGCGGGTGCCGGCGGGGCTCGTGGCCGGGTCGATCAGGCCCAGCTCTTGGTAGTAGCGGAGCGTGCGGTTGGTGACGCCGGCCATCACGGCGGCCTTGCCGATCAGGTAGCGGCCTTCGGTCATGCAGCCACTCTTCCAGGTCCGGTGCCGGGCGCCCGGCGGGCAGTGCGGCTGGCCGCCAGGAGGATGTCGCGGCGCCAGCGCTCGCTCGTGTCCCGAGGGTGGAAGTCCCGTGATCTCACCTTAACGTGAGATCGATGATCCCTGGCTGGCGGTCCCGGCCAGGACCAAGACCCAGCCAGGCCGGACGAGCATGACCGAATCGCTCTGACGTATCGCAGAGGCGTCGCCACGATCGGCGGCGAGCTGCCACCACCCCAACCCCTGAACTGCGCCGGAGGAGAGACGATGACGACCACCGAACGTCGAGCGACCACCCAGGTCCGATCGCGCCATCGCAGCGACGCGGGGGCGGAAGCCACCTCGGCCGCCGAGGCGGTGGCCGGGCTCATCGGGGTGTGGCTCGGCGACCCACCCCCCGTGCGGTTCGAGTTCTGGGACGGCAGCTCGCTCGGACCAGGGGCCGACGAAGCGGCGGGTGTCGTCGAGGTCCGCTCCCCGGATGCGGTTCGACGCATCTTGTGGGCCCCGGGCGAGCTCGGCGTCGGCCGGGCCTACGTGGCCGGTGACCTCGGCCTGCGCGGGGACCTCTACGACACGCTCTCGGCTCTGCGCGACGGCTACCGCCCCAGCGCGTCGGCCACCGCAGCGGCCGTGCCGGCCGGGGTCCGCGCCGCCCATCGCCTCGGCGTGATCGGCGGGCCCCTGGCGCCGCCGCCGGAGGAGCTGGTGCACGCCCGCGGCTGGCGCCACACCCGGCGGCGGGACGCCGCATCGATCAGCCACCACTACGACGTGTCCAACGACTTCTATCGACTCGTGCTCGGGCCCTCGATGACCTACTCGTGCGCTCGGTGGGAGGATCCGTCGGTGGGCCTTGAGGCCGCCCAGGCCTCGAAGCACGAGCTCATCGCCCGCAAGCTCGGCCTGCCCGAGCGGCCGGGGGCTCGTCTGCTCGACGTCGGGTGCGGCTGGGGCTCGCTGGCCATCCATGCCGCCCAGCACCACGGTGCCCGGGTGCTGGGCGTGACCATCAGCGCGGAGCAGGCGCAGCGGGCCCGGGACCGGGTGGCCGAAGCTGGCCTCGAGGGCCGAGTGGAGATCCGGGTCCAGGACTACCGCGACCTCCGGGGAGAGGAGCCGTTCGACGCCATCAGCTCCGTCGGGATGTTCGAGCACGTCGGCTCGGTGCGGATGCGGGAGTACTTCTCGATCCTGCACCAGCTTCTGCGTCCGCGGGGGCGGCTGTTGAACCACGGCATCTCCTCGGTGGGCGGGTCGAAGCTAGCCAACCGCTCGTTCATGAACCGCTACGTGTTCCCCGACGGCGAGCTGCTCGATGTGGGCACCGTGACGCTTGCCATGGAGGCGGCCGGCTTCGAGGTGCGCGACGTGGAGTCGCTGCGGGAGCACTACGCCCTGACGCTGCGGGCGTGGGTCGCCAACCTCGAGGCCTCGTGGGACGAGGCCGTGGCGCTGGTCGGCGAGCCCCGGGCCCGGATCTGGCGGCTCTACATGGCCAGCTCGGCCATTGGCTTCGCCGACGGCGGCCTCGGCCTGCACCAGGTGCTCGGTGTGGTCCCTGATCGCTCCGGCGACGCCGGGGTGCCGGCCACCCGCGCCGCGTGGATCTGACGCCGAGCGCCGGAGCCTGCGAGTGGTAAGGCACACGTTCGGATCGTCGGAAACGCACGCAAGACATGCCGGGTGACCGTGGCCTGAAAACCGACAGAGGGATGGCCAGGAAGGGGCATCTCACGGAGAAATGGGCTAGGGTCAGGCTCATGGCTGCACCGGCTGCGTTTGCGATTCGAGGGACGACGATCCCTGCCGCTGACCGCCCGGCGTGCTGGTGGGCGCTGCTGGTCGGCGCCCCGCCGCACGCCTAGCTGCACCGCACGTCCTCCAACGCTCGGCCCGGAGCGGTCGGCCGGTTCGCGATGCCCCGGCATCGTCGGTATCGGCGCGCGCAGGCCAGCCAGAAGGCGTCGGTGGCATATCGATGGAGGTCCGTTCCAGATCGTTCCTTTGACGCGCCCAGGAGGTGAACCATGGGAGATGGAAAGACCCGAAAGAAGGGCAAGTCCGTGCTCGAGAAGCGCCGCCTGAAACATGAGCGCCGCGCCAAACGAGACGAGGCCAACCTTCGACGAGAACTCGCCGAAGGACGGAGCTGACAGATCGCTGGATGTGGCACCGGGGTCTCCGGCCCGGTGCCACAGCCGGCACCCGACGAAAGCGACGACCGTGACACTTCGAGCGCAATGCCATGCCTGCACCGGATGGTTCGACCTCGCTCGGCTCTACGCCGCCGACCCCTGTGACGCGGACCGGTGTCCGAACTGTGCGGCCCACCTGGGATCGGCCGGCCTCGGCCACACGACCTTCCGGATCGAGCGCCACCTCAAGGCGCTCTGCGCGGTGCTCGGTGATCTTGCCGAGAGCCCGGGTGCCTTCACCGTCGATTCCTCGGCGGTTCGCATCCAGGTGCTTCGGGCGGTCGACCGGCTCGATGAACCCCCTGCTCTGAACGCCACCACACGGATCTCCGCGACCACCCGGCGCTGAGGATCCCTGCTGGCCGGAACCTCGTCGCCTCCTGCCCGGCGCCCCGACACCCGTGCTCGCACCGCCGGCGGAAGGCCGAGCGGCGCGGGCGCACCACCTCACTGCCTCACCACCTCACCACCAGAAGGAACCTCCCATGCCAGACCGAAGCACCGTCGAGCCCAGTGGCGGCGTCGGCTCGACCGAAGCCCTCGTGAGCCGGGCACCGACCAACCTGGCGGCTGGGTCCGTCGGCAGCAGCCGCGATGCGGCGACGAGGGCTCGAGACGGCGAGCCGGGGCTCGGTCGGTCCATCGCGGTCGCGGCGGCGGTGAGCATGGCCGTCGTGCTCGCCGCGGTCACCGGGGTCCTGGTGGCCACCGGCGCGCCGGTCGTCACGTCGCTGGGGATCGGGGCGTTCGCCGCGCTCTGGGGCGGCGGAGGGTTCGGGGCGATGATCGGCGGTGTGCTCTACGCGCAGCGCGTCGAGGAGCCGGTCTCCCGTCCGTCGCTGGTCGGTTCCGATCTGGACCGCACGCCGGCGCTGCTTGCCCCGTGGCCGTCCACCACTCCGGTGCCCGGTCGGCGATGAGGGGCCGGGGGCTCGAGCGGCGGAGGGCCGGCCGCGCCGTAGCGGCCCGTGAGCCTTGCCGGGCGCCGCTTCAGATCAGTCCGAGCGCCACCATCGCCTTGCTGACGCGCAAGAAGCCGGCGATGTTGGCGCCCACCACGTAGTTGCCGGGCGAGGCGTAGGTGTCGGCGGTCTCCTCGCAGGTGGCGTGGATGTTCGCCATGATGCGCTCGAGGCGTTCCTCGGTGTGCTCGAAGGTCCAGGAGTCGCGGCTGGCGTTCTGCTGCATCTCGAGCGCCGACGTCGCGACGCCGCCGGCGTTGGCTGCCTTGCCGGGGCCGAACGCGACCCCGGCGCTGGCGAGGAGGCGGATGGCCTCCGGCGTCGTCGGCATGTTCGCCCCCTCGACGACGGCGATGACGTCGTTCGCGATGAGGGCGCTGGCGTCGCGGCGGGTGAGCTCGTTCTGGGTGGCGCACGGGAACGCGATGTCGCACGGCACATCCCAGATCGAACCGTCCGTCACCAGCGTGGCGCCGTGCCGCCGCTCGACGTACTCGCAGATGCGGGCGCGGTCACCGAGCTTGACCTCTTTCAGCACCTCGAGGTCGATGCCGTTGGGATCGACGACGTAGCCGGACGAGTCGGAGCAGGCGGCCACGGTGCCGCCGAGCTGGTGGATCTTCTCGATGGCGAAGATGCCCACGTTGCCGGAGCCGGACACGACGCACGTCTTGCCGTCCAGCGAACGGCCCATCGCCCGGAGCATGCACTCGGCGAAGTAGACGGTGCCGTACCCGGTCGCCTCGGTGCGGACGAGGGCACCGCCCCAGCTGGTGCCCTTGCCGGTGAGGACGCCGGACTCGTAGCGGTTCGTGATCCGCTTGTACTGGCCGAACAGGTACCCGATCTCCCGCGTCCCGACGCCGATGTCGCCGGCGGGGACGTCGGTGTACTCGCCGATGTGGCGGTAGAGCTCGGTCATGAAGCTCTGGCAGAACCGCATGATCTCGTTGTCGCTGCGGCCCTTCGGGTTGAAGTCGGCACCGCCCTTGCCGCCGCCGATCGGCATGCCGGTGAGGGCGTTCTTGAACGTCTGCTCGAAGCCCAGGAACTTGACGATGCCGGAGTTGACCGTCTCGTGGAACCGGAGGCCGCCCTTGTAGGGTCCGAGCGCGCTGTTGAACTCGACCCGGAAGCCCCGGTTGATGTGGATCTCGCCCTGGTCGTCCGCCCAGGGGACTCGGAAGATGATCTGGCGCTCCGGTTCGCAGATCCGTTCCAGCGTCTTGTGCTCGGCCAGCTCGGGGTGCTTGGCCAAGACGGGACCGATCGAGTCCAGCACCTCGCGGACGGATTGGAGGAACTCGACCTCACCAGGGTTGCGGCTTTCGACGATGGCGTAGGCGCTGGCGAGCTTCTCGTCGATCACAGGGTCCTCACAGTCAGATTGGCGACAGGATCGATCGTAGGGACGGGCAGCCGAGCACCCTGCATCCCGCACGCCGCGCCCGAAGGGTGCGGCGTGAAGGGGCGCTTCGCCCCGCGGGTCGAGCAGCCGAGCCAGCCCTGCGGTCCGTGGCATCGGTGGGCTCCAGGCCCGCCGGATCACGTCGGGCGACGGGGGAGCGTGCTGTGCCACGTGACGTGCGAATGATCAGCACCGAACGGAAAGGCGTGAATGCAGGACCGGGTCGGCAGCGGAATTGCACGGTTTGGGGCAAGGAAGCGGCGGCGTTTTGGTCGGCTATGGTTGGCCTCATGTACACCGTTGCGATGGCCGACGTCGACCGCACGGTCCCGGCCCTCGACCCGGGCGGGCCGGTCCGCCCGCTGGACCCGCCTGCGGTCGTTCGTGGCTGGCTCCACGACCGTCTCGAGACCTGGTGGGCACTGCTGGTCGGCGCGCCTCCCGTCCGGCTGAGCTGACCGACGGAGCGGCACCGTACCGCCGCCTCACGCAGCCTGATCGCCTCGGCTTCGGATCCGTCGGCCCATGCACGCGGACCGAGGAGCAAGGTTGCACACACATTGGACGAAATCACCTGGGCGCGCCGCTCGACCTCATGTGGCCGGCGACGCGGTGGATCGGGAAGGTACATCGTGATCACGATCGATCATCCCTGGGGCGAAGCCCTGGTTCGCTTCAGCTCGGACGTGGACCCAGACAACGGACTCGATGCCCGGCAGGTCGAGCTCCTCCGCAGCCGGCTGCTCGGCGCACGAGACGAGCTCGTCGGGCGGACCTCGACGCTCCGCTCCGAGATCGAGGCGGTCACCAGCGCGCTCGCTGCCGTCGACGCCGGGGTGTACGGCATCTGCCTGCGGTGCCGGCGGCCGATCGGCTTCGACGTCTTGTCGACCCAGCCGGCGGCGCGCCTGTGCCCGGTGTGCGCAAGCGGCGCACCACAGACCGTTCCGGCTCCGGCAGGAGGCCGCTCCCGATGACCGCCCCCAGCATCGGGTCGCTCGAGCCGGTCGCCAAGGTGCTGCTCGTCCGGCTCGATGAGCACCTCGAGCAGCTCGTGCACACCACCGCAGCGTCCGAGCACCACCGGGGCGCGATCGCGGCGATCAGCACGGCGCTGGCCCAAGTGCGCTCCGGCACCTACGGACGCTGCCTCGGGTGTGCCGGGGAGATCGGCGCCGACCGCCTCGCTGACGAGCCGGAGGCCAGCACGTGCGAGCACTGCCGCCACCACCCGCGGGCGCTCATCGGGTAGGCGCCGCGGTGCGGGGTGGTCCGCCCCACCCCGCACCGCAGGTTCGTAGGCGCCGGTCGGCCCCTACCTGACCGCGGGCCCTACCGCTGGGTGGCGGTGCACGCCTGGCAGCCCTCCGCGGTGGGGACGACCTCGAGGCGCTCGATGGGGATGGGGGCGCCGCACCAGGTGCAGCGGCCGTAGGTCCCGTCGGCGATGCGGGCGAGCGCGTCCTGGAGCGACCGCTCGTGGGCTCGGTGGCGGGCCGCGCTCGTGTCGTCATCGGCCAGTGGCGGGACGCGGTCGCGCAGCATGGCCCGCAAGGTGTGCTCGAACCCGGCGAGGCGCTCGGCGTCGAGTCGGATGGTCGGCTGGTTGGTGATCGTCATGGTTCTCCTCGTGTGGTGGTCGATTGCTCGGTCTCGCCGGGCGTCAGATCAAGAACGGCCGGGGCCGCTGCTCGCAGGGGATGCACAGCGCCGCCGCGGGGACGGCTTCGAGCCGCTGGGCGCCGATCGGTCCGTCGCACTGGCGGCAGATCCCGTACGTGCCGTTGGCGACCCGTCGGAGCGCCGCGCTCAACTGGACCGCCGCGGTGAGGTGGGCCTCGAGGGCCGGATCGTCTTGGTCGCACTGGTCTGCCCGATCGAGGTGCTGCTCGAGCATCGACGCCAACCGGTGCCGAAGCGTCGGGTGGTTCGTGGGGTGGTTGACGCGGGAGGTCATGGTCGGTCCTTCCTGGTCGGTGATCGGCGGTCAGGGGCGCTCGGGGTGGCGTGCCTCGCCTGGTGGGCCGGTGGTGCGGGTGCACCTGGTGCACCGGGTCGTGGCGGGTGCTCGCTGGAGGACCGCGAAGCCGATGCGCTCCTGGCATCGGCTGCAGAGCCCGTAGCTCGGTCGGTCGATGGCCCGGAGGGCGCGCGCCGCGGACGAGAACTCGGCGATGGCCTCGGCCAGGCGGTCGTCGAGCATGGCGCGAACCGCGTCGCGCCCTCCGGTCGGCGCACACAGGCGCCGGCGCAGCTCGCGGATCTGCCGGGTCTGCGCCGACCGGGCCTCGACGTCGGCGACGAGAAGCCGCTCGAGCTCGCCGAGCTGGCCGTCGGTCAGGCCCGATCCTGGGCTGCGGCCGGCGCCGTACAGGGCGAGGGGCGAGCGGTCCCGGTCAGCGGTCATGGCCGAGCTCGGCGTTGCGGGCGATGGATGCGAGCGCACCCAGGGCGGCCGAGTCATCGACGCAGGTGCACCGGTACCGGCACCCCTGGTTCACGACCCGGGCCACGACCGCGAGGACCATCAGCAGCGTCGCCGCGGCGAGCGCAGCGATGACGAGCAACACCATCGGAAGACCTACAGCTTCTCGGAGCAGCAGACAGGCGACCGTCGCCCACCCCGCGCGCCGGGCCGTGCCCGCGCCGTGATGCGAGCGTCAGTTCCGGCGGAGGGCGTGGTGGAGGCTCAGAGCCTCGACGACGGCTTCTTCAGCGGAAGGCAGGCGGCGCGCCGACGAGCAGCGCCCACCAGTGCTCGGTGCTGTCGTACAGCCAGCCGCGCACGACCGCGGGTGGCTGGACGGCGTCGAGCCGGGAGGTGACGCGCCCAGCAGCACCTGCTGCTTCGGTGGTCGCGTGCATCTCCATGGGGTCGACCGTAGCCGGGATCGTGCGACAGGGCCGCTCGGGTTCGCGGGTGCTCGGGCGGCTCGGCGGGGCCGGTGCGCGTGGCGGGCGCGTCGCCGATTCCCGACTTGACGGGTCGGGTATTGCTGTGGTTCGGTATCTCTATCAACTACTAGAAATATCAGCGAGGAGATCCCATGACGATCCAGCTCGGCGACACCGCCCCCGACTTCACCGCCGAATCCACCGAGGGCACGGTGAGCCTGCACGAGTACCTCGGCGACGGGTGGGGGATCTTGTTCTCGCACCCGGCGGACTTCACGCCGGTGTGCACCACCGAGCTCGGGGCGTTCGCGGCCCGCAAGGACGAGTTCACGCAGCGCAACACCAAGCTGATCGGGGTGAGCGTCGACGATGTCGCATCCCACCGGGGCTGGTCTGGCGACATCGCCGAGACCCAGGGCACGGCGCTGAACTACCCGCTCGTCGGCGACGAGTCCCGAACGGTGGCGAACCTCTACGGGATGATCCACCCGAAGGCCATCGCGACGGCCACGGTCCGCACGGTGTTCGTGATCGCGCCGGACAAGACGGTGCGGCTCACGCTCACGTACCCGGCGTCCATCGGGCGGAACATCGACGAGATCCTCCGGGTGCTCGACGGGCTCCAGCTCAGCTCGGAGTTCCCCGTCTCGACGCCGGTCAACTGGAACGACGGCGACGACGTCATCATCTCGCCGGCGGTGTCCGACGACGACGCCAAGGACCGGTTCCCGAAGGGGTTCACCACGCTCAAGCCGTATCTGCGGACCACGCCCCAGCCCAACCGGTGACCGCGCTGGGCACGGTCGCTGCCGTCAAGGGGAGCGGTGCGGCAGGGACGCCAGGTGATCGCACAGCACCAGCGCACCGGACCGTTCGATGTCGCGGGTTGCCGTGAGGAGCACCAGCCGCTGGTGCTGCAGACGCCGCAGGTGGTGGGCGGCGTCTGCAGCCGGAGGCCGCTGGAGCTCCGCTCGGTAGCGGCGCCGGAACTCGGCGAAGCGGGCCGGCTCGTGGCCGTACCAGCGGCGCAGCTCGGTGCTGGGCGCGACGTCTTTGAGCCATTCGTCCAGGGCGGCGTCGCGCTTGGCGACCCCGCGAGGCCAGAGCCGGTCCACCAGCACCCGGTAGCCCGGTTCGTCGTCGGGGTCGTAGATGCGCCGGACCACGATGGCCTCGCGGCCACGCGTCGGCTGGTGGTGGGACGGGTCCGGTGATCGTGGCATCGAGGTCTCCTCGGCGATCTGGCTGGGTGGGGCTCAGAGCAGGCCGAGCTCGAGCCGGGTTGCGTCGCTCATCCGGTCCATCGTCCAGGGCGGGTCGAAGACGAGGTTGACCTCCGCGCGGTCGACGGCGGGGATCCGTTCTACGACGCGACGGGCGTCGGCGCACAGCACGTCGCCCATCCCGCAGCCCGGTGCGGTCATGCTCATGTCGATCTCGATGGTCCGGGCACCGTCTTGTCCGATGGTCTCCTCGCACCGGTAGACGAGACCCAGCTCCACGATGGAGACGGGGATCTCGGGGTCGTAGACGGTGCCGAGCGCGGTCAGGACCTGGTCCAGGTCGAAGGGCCTGTCGGTCACGATCGCGACGTTGCGCTCGGGCGGGGCGAGGCCGAGCGCGTCGGCGTCTTCTGCATCGATGCGCAGGAGGGTGCCGAGCTCCGTGCGGACGGTGATGCTCCCTCCTCGGCGCTGGACGACGGTGACGATGCCGCCCGTCGAGAGGGAGACGGGTTCGCCGTACGGGACGGTGGTGGCGCGGCAGTCTCGGGTGAGCGCGGTCGCGGAGGTCGTCATCGGCCGGCCTCGGCGGGCTGGTGCTTGGCGCGCAGGCGCGAGCGGATGCGATCGCGCAGGGCCGTGTCGGCGACGGTGTCGAGGATCTCGCTGGTGAAGCCCTCGATGAGCATCTGCCGGGCACGCACCTCGGGGATGCCCCGGGTGCGCAGGTAGAAGACGGCCTCGTCATCGAGGCGGCCGACGGTCGCTCCGTGGGTGCAGCGGACGTCGTCGGCGAGGATCTCCAGCCAGGGCCGGGTGTCGGATTCGGCGGTGGCGGTGAGCA
>Ga0182745_1000762_pt1 | contig 33344 bp, 21 predicted proteins | sample eDN3rd30CKraftBY_FD_128523 | JGI IMG/M metagenome (GOLD analysis project Ga0182745, IMG submission 128523) | Enriched backyard soil microbial communities from Emeryville, California, USA - eDNA 3rd pass 30_C Kraft BY (version 2) (version 2) | ecosystem: Environmental > Terrestrial > Soil >...
GAGAATGATCAGATTACGTTTCCAAGACGGGTTCTTGCTTTGATGATGATCACAATGGATTCATTGGATTGTGGGGCTTGAATGAATCACATCTCCACACAAACAAGAACAGGCGTCATCGGAAATCCTTTGCGCCTTGGCGACTTTGCGTGAGATTCATTCCTTCATGTTTACTCCCGTCAATTGTCCACACGCCCTAATGCGGTGAATTATCAATGCAAAACCATTTCACCAGACTCCTGTCCTGCATCTTCGGCGGTGCCCTTGTACTTCTTGTGGTCACGATGGCAGAGCCGGTCTTTGCTCAGGAATCGGCAGGTCCTCGTCCTCGAACATTAACCGCCAGTGAGCGTCCTCTGCCAAGTGTCTTTACGCTCCCTGCTCCCAGAAACGGGGCGGAACTGAAAGCGATTCAGGATCATGTGACACAACAGTTCCCAACCTGGGCAGAGTCGACAGTGAATCTCGCCGTTGGAGGACGTCGTGGGGCCGCACAGGGAAGCGGCGTGATTGTTTCTCCGGAAGGACTCATTCTTACAGCCGCTCACGTTTCCGGAGCACCGGGACAGCCTGTCACCATTACAACACATGACGGGAAGTCGTATCCCGGAATCACGCTCGGGCGTAACACCACACTGGATGCATCGCTTGTTCGCTTCGAAGATCCCTCCCGACGCGACTGGCCGGCCGCGCCGGTGGCGATGAAAGCGGCTGTTGAAGGAGACTGGTGCGCCGTCCTCGGACATCCAGGCGGATATCAGTCAGATCGGGGAGTGGTGCTACGGCTGGGACGTGTCATCCTTCAAAATAAATGGCTCATTCAGACAGACTGCGAGCTGATCGGCGGAGACTCCGGTGGCCCGTTGTTCAATATGAGAGGAGAGGTGATCGGCATCAACACCAGAATCGGGGAGAGTACCGAGTTCAATATTCACGTTCCCATTGAAGTCTACACACGAGACTGGAAACGTCTGGTTGACAGTGAAGATTTCCGAACACACAGCGGTGCTTATCTCGGTCTGTCAGGTGTTCCCGCACCATCAGGAGAAGGTCTGCTCGTTGAGAAGCTGACACCTGGGGAAGCGGCCGAGAATCAGGGAATTCGGGTCGGAGATATTCTGCTCACCTGTCAGGGAGAGAAGATCACCGATCTCGCACAATTAACAGAGTTGATCGGACGTCGTTTCCCCGGTCAAACCGCTCAGATTACATTACGACGTAATGGAGAGACCCTCACAGTGACTCCCCGTCTGGGAATGCGAAGGGAGTGAATCTCAAAATGCCCCTTCACGGCGCAGGACAGTCCGAATAGTCCGGCCGAGGATGAAGATGTCCATCCAGAGCGACCAGTTTCGCACATAATACGCATCAAATTTGACGCGATCTTCAAAAGAGGTGTGATTTCGACCGGAGATTTGCCACAAGCCGGTAATTCCAGGGCGAACCTTGTGATACAGGCGGAGAACATCTCCATACATGTGACTTTGGTGCTCAATGAAAGGGCGCGGTCCCACGAGACTCATATCGCCAATAAAGACATTCCAGAGTTGCGGAAGTTCGTCCAGACTCGTGGTTCTCAGGAATTGCCCGATTCCCGGAATGACTCGAGGATCATCCTGAAGTTTCTCAAAGGTTTCCCATTCTTTCCGCCGTTCCTCGTTTTGATCCAGATGCTCCTTCAGAATCTTGTCGGCATTAAGAAGCATGGTGCGGAATTTCCAGACATGGAAAATCCGTCCCCCCTTGCCGATCCGTTCCTGACTATAGAGCATTGGTCCCGGGGAACATCGGCGGACGCAAACCCAGATGGCGATCAGCAGCGGAATCAAAAATGGCATCATCAGGATTCCGCCCACCAGCACGGCACCCAGATCGAACAGTCGCTTGCAAATCTGAGAGATCGGACTGAGCAATCGTTCACGAACATGGATGCCCAGGGAGCCTCCAATATTTCGAGTTCGGGTCCACAAACTTGGAAATGCATCGATTTGCGGGATCGCGATCAGGTTTGGAATTGATCCACAATGCTGCAAAATTCGATTCAGACTGTTTGGTGTCTGATCGCTCATCGCAATCAGAACCCAGTGAACCTTATGTTGACGGGCAACGATTTCCAGTTGTGAAAGTGACCCCAGTGAATTCAGGTTGTTCAACGACGCATCAGCCTGATCGCCAATCGTTCCGATCGGATTCAGCCCGGAGGAGACTTTCCGACTCAGCGACGTATACAATTGTTCCGTTTTTTGCCCGGACCCCACGATAATCACGGGTTGTGACCACCAGTGAAACTGGGAGAACAACTCACGCGAAAGACACCGTGTCACTGGGACGATCAAAAGGCTGAAAATCATCAACAAGCCGAGAAAAATTGCATTCGAAAGACTGAACGTTCCGAATGCAATGGTCGCCGTCATCAGGATGATTCCCGAAGCGAGGGTCCCGAGAATCATGTATTTCAATTCGACAATCGGACTGATCGCCACACCGGGATACAGCCCCATGACTGCATAAACAAGGACAAAAATCAGGCCATTGAAGAGAAATTGCGGTTCATTATAGGGCAAATGTGCATATTGCCCGGGAATCAACGATGTCAAAAAGGCGGCCATCATCAGGCATAAAGAAATGCCCACGCAATCCATGAGCAGAAGTGGTAAACCGGTTTTCAGATTCTGATACAGACACTCCAGAGCCACCATCGTGGTCTGGTCCGGCTTCAATTCCAACGGTCGCTGATGTGGTTCACCAACGACAGGGTACGCCAGACTGGAATCGGCGATCTTTGCATCCCGTGATGGCAGCACGAGATGCGGAACCCGCAGACTTTCGGAATGTGCGAAGTCTCTTATGGAAGATTGTTTCACAGGACTACTGGACATTCTGGCTCTCAAAACTTCTGGATGAGATTGCGGTTTCAAGGTTTGCAATGGAGAACACGACTCTGACTCAATCCCCTCCCTATAACCTCTCGGCCTTGAAGAGTTGTTGACTGGAGTCTGTCCGCATCCGAGTTTGGGAGTGACTCGGAATGTTTTTGTTCAGGATGCCCACGGCGACAATGTTAGAACAACCAATTGTGCGATCTCAATAGATTCCTTCATCGCATCTTCTGTGCCATGTTTTATCCCGTCTACCTTACCTATTCTTCTTGAATCAGATTAGACATAACGTTCAGCGTGCAATTTCGGGTTCCCTGTTGTTTCGTTTTCCCTGATCGTAACCCATGAGCTTTTTGTCGGGAAAACCAAGAAAACAAAACGGATTTTCTCATCTTTCGACTTCAGGACAATCTCGAGAAGACGAAACAATCGAACTGGCGTGATGCCGTAAGTGAGTTAACTCATCAATGTTCACCTGTCCTGCTGATGATTCATTCTAATACACTTCAGAACCGGGCATGTCGCATATCGCTGCGAAATGCGTTGTCAGGCCTATCTGGGGACATGCTGCGATTGTGGAGCTTCAAACCCTCAGGTCAAAAGGGGCGGGAATAAATTCAGGGGAAATTCAGGTGGGATAAAATGGGGTTGAAAGAACTCTCCGTAAATCCATACCTGAAGTCATGGATCCAGAGCAACCGCAATTTCAATCAGAGCATACTCAGCAACATGGCCTGAGGTTCTCTGGAATCATGGGGACCATCGCCTGCTCTCTTCGCGACGCTTGACTAATACAATCGTTCACTGGCAGGGATGACCCGTTCAATGTTTATGGCGTTGGATGTCGCATTCATTCGGAACTGTACCTGCCAACTCATAAGCAATCGCCGATGAATTTCCAGAGCCATCGTTTGCCCTTGGAGTCGTCTATTATTGTGGCGCGAATCCCGGGTATTGTCACAGATTGTTCACGAAGTGCAACACATTTTGTATAAATACCTTACGACATTCAATTGCGGCAGTCATCCGTGAAATTCATCTGAGGAATTCACCGAGATAAAAACTCACCTGTAATCTGTCACACCGTGCGGCAAGAGGCCTCAGACTCCTACTGAAAATACGATTATCGCGTGTGTGACGGGTCTGAATTGCGTGTTTTTACTGGAACTGTTCGTGCATTCCATGAGAACCCGCTCTAGACTTCGGTCAGGGGCATTCAAGTCCGGTCGGAATACGTTTCTATGTCTCGTGAGCCAACCATATTATTAACTGGCGCGACAGGACTGCTTGGGCAGTTTCTGCTGGTTGATCTGCTGCGCTCACGTTGTCCAGTCGCTGTACTGGCTCGTGGCAGTCGCACAGGCTCCGCTCAGGATCGTGTAGAACAAATCCTGACTCGGTTTGAAGAGTCTGCAAAACGTCGCTTTCCCAGACCGGTGATTCTGGAGGGGGATCTCACCCGGTCCGGATTGGGATTAAACCCTGGCGACCTTCGCTGGCTCGCGAATCATTGCGGATCCGTCATTCATTCCGCAGCCAGCCTGTCATTCAAGCCAGCAGCAGATCATCCGGACAACGAACCATTTCGAACCAATGTTGAAGGGACACGAGAACTGCTGAAGGTTTGTCGTGATGCCGGAATTGAAGAGTTTCATGACATCTCCTCGGCATACGTCTGCGGGTTGCGAGAAGGAAGGATTTCTGAAAGAGACGGAGACTTCGGCCAATCCTTCTCCAACGATTACGAACAAAGCAAACTGACGGCGGAACAGTTGGTCCATAACGCCGGATTCAAAAGTGTGACGGTCTACCGCCCCTCGATCGTCGTGGATCCGACTCCGGGATCTCTCCAGCTTGGGGACCGGACAATCTACTATGCATTCAATGTGTTTCGACTGATGACCCAGCGATTCGGGGAGTTCGACATCGATCAATTGTTTCCCCCGATTGGTCTCACCGGACAGGAACGCAAAAACATTGTCGATGCCGGTTGGGTCGCCCGAACGATTGTCGAAATTTTCCGTCGTCCGCAGTTGCATGGAACAACCTATCATCTGACGAACCCGCGCGGAACCCCCTTGCGGGATCTGCTGAGCGCGTTTCAGGATGTCCTTCAGCCTCGCCGGGTCGGATCGGGTCCGCAACCGCATCCGAACAACGGGTGGGGAGACCTGACGGGAATCGTGGAACAGTTCATTGAAACCTTTACCCCCTACTTCCGCGATGATCCTGAATTTGACCAGACCCATCTGAAGCACGCGTTATCGGTCTGTAAAACGTCTAGTCGCGGGATCACCAACTGCCCCGAGGTTGAGAAAACAACACTCGAAGCCATTGCCCGGCAACAGATGACCTCTCGTCCTCCGCTGGCCGTTTCTTCAACAGCAGAGCTCTCCCACTGGCATCGCTGGGTCGAGTTGCAAACATCGTCACAAGAGCAGAATCTCCTTGACAATGCTCTTCAGAACCGGATTCCTCTTTCCCGGCTTTGTCTTTCATTGACGGGAATTCACGGGGGAACTTGGACCTGCTCATGGAAAACCGATTTTCATTCCGGAATGTCCGAACTGTGTATCGAAACGGGACAGGTTGATGTCGCCGGAGATTCCGCATACCTGTTGGCCGATCTGTGGGAAGAGATCCTCGCCGGGCGAAAAGAAATTGAGCAGGCGGTGAGAACCGGGGAAATCCTGATAGAAGCCCCGGAGATTTCAATATGCGGCGCGAATATTGCTAAGCTGGTGAAAATAGTACAGTCACAACTCAAGGAAACCGGAGCTTTTAGCGAAGTCTCGACGGAAGTTTGAAGTGTATGCCCCTCCCTGATTCACAATCCACCGAACTGTCTGAAGCGACAGCCGTTCCGTTTCTGCCACTGGCAGTGGTGGGGATGGAATGTCGTTTTCCCGGTGCGTCGAATCTGGCCGCGTACGAACAACTCTTGTTTGATGGCCGTCACGGGTTTGGCCCCATGCCCGCCGATCGCCTGGACCGGTCCCTTTACTTTGATTCTCAAAAAGGAACGCCGGGGAAGACTTATACCGATCTGGGAGGCTGCGTTTCTGAGGAAAGACTCGATCCACAATTGCTGGAATGGTGCGGAGACAATGTTTCCCGCTTCGATCCCGTGCATCTCAATTTCACCGACATTGTCCTGAAAGCCTGGCAGAAAGCCGGATTTCGTCGCGGCGATCCCCGGTGGAAACGAACCGGTGTCTACGTCGGTCATTCTGGAGCCACTCAAAACGGAGGGCGCCTGAATCTGGCGACCTGTATTGAAGATGGACTCGACTACCTCAACGAGATCCCCGCGTTTCAGGCACTGCCGGAACAGGTTCGAAAACGCTCTCTTCGGGAAGTTGTCAGTGCGATTCGAGTGACTCGACCTCGACGAAATTCTAGAAATCTCCCTCGACTTAACGGATATACTGCCGCGTCACTCCCTGCGATATTACTGGGACTGGAGGGGCCCCGCGTGGTGTGTGATGCGGCCTGCGCATCGTCCCTGTTCTCGCTGCAGCAGGCGGCGATGGCCATTCGGCAGGGACGACTCGATGCCGCAATCGTGGGAGGAGCGACGACGAACGGAGTCGATAACCTCATCCTCTTTTCCCAGTCGCAGGCATGCAGTGAGAAAGGGTCTCGTCCGTTTGATGAAGGGGCCAGCGGCCTGATCAGTTCAGAGGGATACGCCGCAGTTGTTCTCGTGCCGCTGGCAACCGCTGAACAGATGCAACTTCCAGTTCTCGGTGTTCTGACCGGGTTGGGAACCGCCTCGGATGGTCGGGGAAAATCATTATGGGCTCCCCGGGCAGAAGGGCAGCAGCTGGCGATTCGTCGTGCCTATCCTGCCGATCAACCGTTGAACATCGATTACCTTGAAGCCCATGCCACCAGCACTCAGCTGGGAGATGCCACCGAACTTCACGCGGTCCATTCCATTCTGAATGACCAGTTGAAAGACCGTAAGACGAACGGTTCTCCGTTGTTGATCGGCAGCGCGAAATCCAATCTCGGACACACACTCGAGACCGCGGGAATTGCAGGACTGATTAAAATTCTGCTGGCGATGAAACGCCGGGAAATTCCTCCATCGCTTCAGTTCGAACGTCCCAATACCAACTTCGACTGGACGGCCAAAACCATTGAAGTGGTGGATCGCTGCCGTCCGTGGACTCCACGAGGGAATGTACGACGCTCGGCGGTCAGTGCATTTGGAATCGGAGGACTGAACGCGCATCTCACGGTCGAAGAACCTGATTCCATTCGGGTTCGTTCTCTGGAACGGGGCGTTTCCCCTGTTCAGGAACGCATTGCGATTGTCGGTCGGGGAGTCGTTCTCCCGGGGGGACACAACCTCGAACAATTCCGGCAGCTTCTTGAGAGTGGAAAGTCGGTCATTGGCCCCGCTCCCCCAGATCGCTGGCGTCCCGGTATTGGTCTTTCCAGTTCAGAACCACGTCTCCCGTTTACCTCCCCGACAAATCAGGGGGGATACATTCGGGATTACGTCTTCGATGCCCAGCCGTACCGCATTCCTCCCAAGCAAGTCAAGCAGTCCAACCCCATTCAAATGATGCTGCTGGATGCCGTGACTCAGGCCATTCAGGAACGGGATGGAGGAACATGGAAACTGGATCGGCAACGGGCAGGAGTTGTCATCGGAACCGTTTTCGGCGGTGATTTTGGAAGTCAGCTTCAGTTGGGATTGCGGCTGCCGGAGATCCACCGGGAACTGAAACGCCATCTTCTGTCGCAGGGAGTTCCGGAACAGCAGATTGAAGAACTTTTCAAACAATATCGACAACGTGTTCTCTCTGAACGTCCAGCCTTGCTGGATGAAACGGGGAGTTTCACCGCCAGTACACTCGCTTCCCGCGTCGCCAAAACCTTCGATCTCATGGGAGGCGCCTGCGCGATCGACGTGGACGATGCTTCCGGGTTGGCTGGGATCCAGCTGGCCGTCGATCAACTCCGTTGCGGGCACTGGGAACTCGCGATCTGTGGGGCAGCGGATCGGTCTCTCGACCTGATGAAATTCGAACAGCTCGATCTGCAGGGAAGGCTGGTTCGATCCGGCCGCGTCGAAGACATTCCCGACGATTGCCGACAGGTTCTTCCCGGCGAAGGAGTTGTCGTACTGATGCTGCAGCGATTGAGCGACGCACTGGAAAAGAAATTGCCCATTCTGGGGATCATTGATGATGTGGCCCTGTCGTCGATGCAGGAACCTGTCACTTCTGATGCAGCGCTGGTTCGTCAAATCGGATATCTGACCGGCGCCCAGAGCCTTGTCAGTCTCATCAAAGAAACGTTGAACTGGGAACGTTCTCCTCGAAATACGAAACCGGTCTGTTCCGAAGAGAGCCAGATTGTTCAAATACAGAGTCAGGCGGAAGATCATCAGACATACACCGTCCGTTGCTCTTCTCCTGTCCTGGCTCAGTCCATCGTTTCGTCCTCTGCTTTACTGTCGGATCAGCGGGTCACCACGCTGCGACAACCGGCGCAAAATTTGTTTACCGACACGATAGAACAACGCACTGTAGAACAACGGAAAAGCACATCCACCGCAGCGGGCACTCCGTGGATGGATTCCGTGTCAGGCAACAGAAACTTAACGACTGGATATGTGTCCACCGTGATCTCTCAAGTTGATATGTCTCAAAACGGCTTTCATTCTGGATCGGAATTGGATTTGTCTGGTTCGTACTCGTTCCGTTTCAGCGACCGGTCTCTCACGGGATTGATCGCTCAACTGGAACAGGCCGTTATCGGAGGGACATCGGCATTCCAGAGGAAGCCAACCAGATTTGCCCCAGACCAGGAATACCGGCTCGGATTGCTGGCTGGCTCGCCAGAGCAATTGGAATCCCGTCTGACGGCGGTTCTCAAGCAACTTCGGTCAGGCCGACAGTCTGGCGTCTTTGAAACAGAACGGGCCGTTCTCTGGCGAGTCCGTCCGCAGGCCACCCGAACCGCCTGGGTCTTCCCAGGTCAGGGATCGCAATACCATGAACTGCCGTCCGGTCTTGTTGCCGGTTCTCTTGTTGAACAGGAACTGCAACGATTCGACGCAGAACTGCAACAACTGGGGCTCGAACCGCTCCTGCCAAAACTGACGAACGGCACACTCAACACCAGAGACATCTGGTGGAATCAGGTCTGGGTTTTAGGACTGAGTCTTTCGCTGGCATCTGTACTGAAGCAGTTCGCACGCAAGCCGGACGTGGTTCTCGGGCACAGCTTTGGTGAATACGCCGCTCTGGTGACTGCCGGAGCGCTGACGGTTCCACAAGTCCTTCGCATGGTTCGGGCGCGATCCAATGCGGTCACCATGACCGTTCGGGATCCCGGACAATTGATTTCCGTCCGTGGGGCTCCCACTCAGGTGGATGCTGTTTTAAAAGCATCGGGTCTTCCTTACCAGACGACTCATTTCAACGCTCCTCAACAGACCGTAGTGGCCACGTCACTGGATCAGGTGAGCGCCATCCGGGAAACGTTGAACACCGCCAATCTGGCCTCCATTCCCGTACCGGTTCCCGTGGCCTATCACACCTCGCGACTGGCCGACGCGGAAGAACTCCTGAAACAGTCGTTCGCGCAGGAACGATTCCTGCCGGCCACCTGTCCGGTACTCTCCGCGACCACCGCCCGTTATCTCGTCGAACCTTCGGACCTGAGAACCAGTCTTGTCAGTCAGATGACGCGACCGGTGTTATACGTTCCTGCTGTTGAACGTCTGCTCGACAGTGAAACCGCCGCCTTCATCGAAGTGGGCCCGAATAATGTGCTGAGTCGATTGAATCAGGACATCACCGGGCAAAATGCACTTTGCCTCAGTCTGGACGTTCCGGGAAAAGATCATGCAGAACGGGTCCAATTGATCCGGCTCGTTCAGGAAATCATTGAACCCTGTCCGCAGTCAGAACCCCTGTCGATTTCCCTCGAGATCGACACCGCGCCAGAAGCGAACGGCCCTGCTCTGCGAAACGGGAACATCTCTCGTCCCCCCGTTGAACAGAAACCTTTTGAGCAGAAACCAGCGGAACCGGAAATCGAAATCGTTGACCTGCGTCGCGTTGGAAACAAGACGCGTGAGTCGGTGAAAGCCGATGACGCGGAACCGGCCTCCGCAACTCAAGTCCCCGTCTTCGCCCCGACACCGGTGACAGTCACGTCTCCGGTTGCAACGCCTGTCCCGGTGACAGTTGCGGCCTCTGCTGCCGTCTCAGCGGAAGAAGTCCGACAGTTCCTCAAGACGGTTGTTGTCGACCTGACCGGGTACTCACCGGATGTTGTTGATTTCGACGCCGATCTGGAAGCCGATCTGGGCGTCGACAGTATCAAGAAGGCGCAAGTCGTCGGCGAGATGGCCGAGCAATACAGCCTCGACATGGCCCCCTCCGGCGTGAAACTGGGAGATCTGAAAACTCTCGACGACATCGCCCGAATCGGGATGTTGGCGCTATCATCTTCAGGCACTGCACCTTCAGAGTCGGCGTCATCGCCCCCCGGCATCGCCGCTGCTCCAACCTCCAGTCCCAGTTTCAATCTGGAATCGATCGAACGGTTTCTGATTGATCTCGTCGTCGATCAGACCGGCTACTCACCGGACGTTGTCGATCTGGATGCCGACATGGAAGCGGACCTCGGGATCGACAGTATCAAGCAGGCTCAGTTGTTCGGGGAAGTGCAGCAGCAATTCGAACTGGAAAACGTCGTCGCCTCCGGGCAGGCGAAGCTCTCCAGCTTTTCGACACTCCGTTCAATCCTCAACTTCCTTGCAAAGCACCTGCCAGGAAACGGCGTCGCCACCTTTCAGGTGACGGTGGCGGATGAACCGGAAGTGAAGGAATCGGCGGCCCCCCCGCATTTTGACTCTGTAAAAAATGACACTGTAAAAAAAAAGTCTGGTGAACCCGCCCGGGACGATGTGACTTTCCCCGTGACAGACCGATTCCATCAAGGGGGTCAGGTTCGCGGTGTTGCCTCCGTCGATGAAGTGCCTGGAGAGTGGAAAGAACTCTTCATCCCGACAGTTCTCAATGAGCAACACAATTGGGAAGCAGGCCGACATCGAGGGGATCAGAACCAGAAAACCGTTCGTGCCACATTGCGGCTTCTGCATGACCTGAATCTTCTTCCCGAGACTTCCTGCAATCTGTCTCCAGAGACGGAAGAAGATCTCAAAGGACTGGCCGCCGGAGCAGGCGTTTCGTTTCCATCCATTCGCGCCGCTTATGCCGCATTGCAGTCACGCTGTCTTCCCGACAGAGATTTGAAGATCTCAAACCGGCCGTCGTTACCGGATCTGTCAGGACATGTCGCTCCGGTCCCCGTAGAATCAATGCGGTTCCTGTTGCGAATGGTTCCAGCTCCACACCGCGAAGGAACATCCAAAACTCCGATCTTCACCGGTCCGGGACTGGTCGTTGGAAACAATCCGTTCGCTCAGGCTATCATCAGGAAGTTTGAAGAACAGGGACTTCCCTGTACTCAGGTTCCCGCCACAGCCTCTCTCGCGGAACTGGATCAGGCGTTGGATGCGATCTGGGAGAAGTCGCCGACACCGCATCTCTTCCTGACAACCTCTCACGACGACGCAGCACTTCAGGCATTGGACGCCCGACACTGGCAACAGCGCCGCTTCGACGGTCTCGAAGTTCCATACCGTGTCTGCCAGCGCTGGATGCAGCGAACGATTGACGAAAATCGGATGGACGGCGGTAGTGTCGCCCTGCTCACCCGACTCGGCGGTGATTTCGGATTCAGCGGAAAAACCGCCGTCAGCCCGGAAGGAGGACTCGCCGGTCTGATCAAAGCCATGCTCATCGAATGCTGGATGCGCGGCTATCGGGCCACTCCGATGAAGGTCATCGACCTCGCTCCTCAAACCACTCCGGAAGACGCTGTCGCCGGCATCTGGAACGAACTCGCGGTTCCCAGTTACGACATGGAAGTCGCTTATCATGGTCGTGAACGTCTCGCGGTTCAGCCGATTCATCGTCCACTGTTCCCGATTGGAGAACTGCAACCCGCCCCGCAGAATGGTCACTCTCAAATTCATCGTGGCGGGGTGTGGGTGGTAACTGGCGGGGCTCGGGGAATCACCTCTGTTGTGGCTCGAGAACTGGCGAAACGACATCAACTCAAACTGCATCTCGTCGGCACCGCCCCCGTTCCGAATCTGACCGACGACGTTCGGCAGGCCGCAGTGAAGGACCGGTTACAACTTCGCCGTGAGGTGATGAGACAAGCCAATCTCCGCAATGAAAACGGAATGGAAGCCTGGCGAAATGTGGAGAAAAGCATCGAGATTGACGCGACTCTGCAACTGATGAAAAGCGAAGGAATCGCCGCTGTTTATCATCAGTGTGACGTTTCGAATGTCGATCACCTCAATCAGACGTTACAGTCCATCCGTCAGCGCGATGGCCGAATTCATGGGATCATTCACGGCGCCGGAATCGGTCAGGATGCCCGGTTTGACCGGAAGCGTCCCGATAAAGTAGATCAATGTCTGCGGGCCAAGATCGACGGCTGTCTGAACCTGATGGACGCCACGCGAGAAGACCGTCTCGACTGGTTTGTCTCCTTCGGTTCCATCTCCGGTCGCTTCGGGGCCAATGGACATACTGATTACTCACTGGCCAACGATTCGCTGGCAAAGCTCACCGATCGTTACCGGCAGGAACGCCCTGAGGTCCGCAGTGTGACATTCCACTGGCACGCCTGGGGAGACATCGGCATGGCCACCAAGCCGGAAACCAAGCTGGCTTTGGAGATGATCAATCTGGAATTCATGCCGGCCCGGGAAGGGATCGCCCACTTCCTGCATGAACTGGAACATGGCGGAGACGAGCCGGAAGTGTTGATCACCGATCGAAACTACTTCCGGAAATTCTTCCCGGTCGACCGACTCGTGACGGGTGATCAGGTTGCTCAACGGGAACGTGCAACGCTTCCGATGCTCGATCCGGAAGAAACGGGCCGTTCGACCAGTGCTGTTCTTCTTGACCCCAAACGGGAGCGATTCCTCAACCAGCACCTTGTTCAGGAACGACCGACGTTGCCGTTCGTTGTTGCCCTGGAACTGATGTGCGAGGGTGCCCGGCGACTTGCTCCTCAACAGGAGATTGTCGAAGTTCAAAATCTGTCGGCATTACAGGCAATCAAGTGGGGAAATGATGTTCCGCTGGAAGTTCGTGTGAATGCGAACGCTCAACAATCCAATCTGATTCAATGCCAATTGACGGCAGACCTGACCCGTCGTGACGGCCGACTGGTGGCGAAAGATAAAGTCTATTTTGAAGGGGCATTGCATCTGGGAACGGAGCGACAGAAACAGGTCGTCTCCCGTCCCGATGTGTCTCAGCTTCAATGGGAACAGATCCACTATCTCCCTCCGGAAGCGACCGTCTATCACGGGCCCGATTTACAGTGTCTGCAAAAAATTGCCTATACGCAGAACGAAGCAATCGGCCTCATTTCGGCGTCCTCAACCGTTCAACTGGGAGGCGATCGGCCAACGTACGGATGGTCGATTCATTGTGCCACGCTCGATGCCTGTCTGTATGCCGCCGCATTGTACGCAGCAAAAACCTTCCAGCGTCCCAGCTTGCCGGTTCGATTCGAACGCATTCAACTGGGCCGACTCCCTGATCCTGGGGAACCCTGCCTGATCCGCATTCGACGTGAAGCAGATCTTCCCAGCGGGCTCCAATTGACGTTCCAGTTGATCGGCTTGAATGGGGATGTGCTGTACGATGTTCAGGGGTATCAGATCGGCTGGATGAATTAGAAGTTAGGGAAAGACACTCCTCGTTCCCAAGCTGCAGCTTGGGAACGCACTCGACCCGAAGCTCCGCTTCGCGACTCAACCCAAAGCACTCTCTCACAACTCCGGCTCCCCGGTTCCTGCCTATCATTCAATGTCCCGCATCTCACTCACATTTCTGACGTAATGAAGTATTGATCGATGTACCAGTCTCCCGTTTCATTTGAACCGCCGTTATCTCCTCGAGCGTATCATGATCCGGCTCATGCGGAACTGGAGAAGCAGCATGTCTTTCGCGATGCCTGGCATCTTGTTTCAACCGGAACCGAACTGGCGAAGCCCGGTCAGTTCATTGCACTGACACTCTTCGACATCCCGATTGTTGTCAGAAACTTTGACGGAGAACTGGTCGCCTTGCGAAATGTCTGTGCGCATCGCCAGGCGATTATTGCTCGCAAGCCGAGTGGATGCAGTCCGACGTTACGCTGTCCTTATCATGGCTGGGAATATGGATCGGACGGAAAAACCCGTAAGCTGCCGGGGGCGTCCAACTTTCCGAAGTTCAAACATGATCATTATTGTCTTGATAAATTTCATGTCGACCAGTGCGGAGACTTAGTCTTCATTCGACTCAGTGACACAGGGCCAACACTCCGGGAATGGATCGGGGACAATTACGATCTGTATGAAAAATGGTTTGCCGTTCCGGATTACACTCAATCCATGAGTGCCCGTTACGACATGGAAGCCAACTGGAAAATTCCAGTCGAAGGATCGCTGGAGAGTTATCATATTCCTTGTATTCACCCGAACACGTTTCACGAAGATCCCGGCGAAAAGAACAGCACACACTTCTTCTTCCCGACAGGAACGTCGTTTCAGACCATTTTTCTGGCACCACGATGGATCGACCGGTTGTTACGTCAGATTGAACAGATCGTATTAAAAGTCGCCGGTGTTCCTCAGAAGAGTATTTACGATCATCATCATATCTTTCCGCACCTTCTGATCTCTCACAATGATGTCGTGAGTTTAGCACAGGTTGTTTATCCGAAAGACGCAACCAGTTCATTCACACTGGCAATGCAATATGGTCTGGAGCCAAAGCGGAAAAGCTGGTGGAGAAAACGAGTCACCCGCAGCATGGGGAAACTGACAGCCTCTCTTACGAAAACGATTCTGGCGGAAGACCGTGACGTCTTTCCGCTCGTTCAGGCTGGGGTTCAAGGAGCAAATAAAGCTGGACTTCTGGGACGTTGTGAAGAGCGGCTCCAGGCGATTCAGAAATACATCGCCGACCGGATCAAACAAGGTCAGGCGAAGCAGGAATGCCTGGGAAGCGAGAGCATCACTGGGCCGGATGCGGAGAGGTCAATGCCGCATGAAAGCCCCTGCCAGAAATAAAAACACGAAGCGACCATCGCAAAATGGTCGCTTCGTGAATTGTTGCCGAGCCGCTCATCAGCAAATCCAGTGAACGGGCATCTTCGATCAAGATCGAATTGACGTTAACCGGTTTGGCCGGGCGTCGTGATGCTGGCCGTGCATGATCGGACCGTTTGTCTCTGTAAACTGTTCCATTGTTGTGGTCTCAGAACGCGGTCAACGAGAATGTTCCCCAACAAACGCGTTGATAGGTGGACTCACGAATCCTGAGGGCCATTTTCAATAGAATGGAATACAATTACATCTGAGTCCGTTCGTGCCCGGAACACAACCTCACATTGCCGTCCGGGTCTCCACCGTCTCAACGCGCATGGCGATCAGACAGGGAAACCCGTTCCGAAGCTCGCTCACCTGATGGTGATCTGCGGGCGGTCCGCAATCTCGAGCGCAGTGTTCAGCCAGCTTCCTTGACGGAATCCAGCCGATCTCTCCACTCATGCTGCGTCAGTCTTGAATCGACGAATTTTCGACGTTCCCGAAACAGGTTCGCTGTTCCGGGATGTAAAAACTCATCTTCAGGACAGAATGGTCACGCCACTCAGGCCAACGTCTTGCGACGGCTGACGAGCGTCCGAATCCGTTCAGCCAGCAGTGCGGCGTCAAACGGTTTACGGAACGTTTCATTAAAAATCGTGCGGTCAAATCCACTTGCCGTATCGTCGTCGCTCAACAGAGCAATCAGTACGGTATCGGCATAGTCGTTGTTCCGTCGCAGATTTTGCGCGATCATCAGGCTTTCATTACGCCCCATTGCGAAGTCGATGACCACGCAATCAGGATGCAATGATTCTGCTTGAATTCCGGCTTCGAAACCGCTGGCAGCGATTTCGATTTTGAAATCTTCAATCGGCAGAACTCCTTCGAGTCCTGTCCGCACGCCACCGTCAACTCCGACGAGCAGGAGTTTCCCCATGGCTTCGTCTTCGAGTTCGCCCAGTGGCATTCCGTGTTCCTTGAGGAACCGGATTAAATGCTCACGGGGAATCCGACGGTCCTGGGAACCGGGAATCCGGTATCCTCGGAGCCGTCCGGAATCAAACCATTTGCTGACGGTACGTGGTGCGACTTTACAAATTTTGGCGACTTGACCAGTAGTGAAGATCGTCCTCATTGCGGGCTCTCCAATCACAATCTGTCTGGGTCAGAGCTTCACTAAGCTCTGGATCTTCACCCCAAGTTCGACAACATGGCCGGCTCTTTCAGCCCGTGGGTCCATGGCAAAAACCAGCGTCGGCTTCGGGGTCATCTCAGGAATTGTTAATAACGAATCGATTCTCCCGCAGCAGTGCTGGTTCTGCCCGACTGTGGTCAGCAGTCTGGCATCCCGTAAGTGCAGCGCGAGGATCACCGTGTGAAGGAGCCCACGCATTCAAAGCGACATCCGTATGAACGACAGATTTCGTTTTAAACTCGTTTCTCAAAAGCCATTTCCACCGGTCTGCAGGCCACCAGAGTGACAGACAAACACAACTCTCCCGATGTGGTCGACAATCCTGTTACGGCTCAGGCCGGAACGGGCACACTGTCATCCATCAGAAAATGCGGACTGATGACTCATCTTGAGTCACATACCGAATACGGTCAGAAGATGGTGATGACATCTTGTCACGACCATCTACCCCCCCCGATCCAAGCATGAACCCCCCCAATTTCGGACAATTTTCATCAAACGGTGCTACGCATCATGCAATCGCTGGGAATGGCGTTCCCGATTCGTTTGATTCGAACCATCCGACTTACAATTTCGGCGTGAACGGGGCAGAAACTTCAGTCTGTCTACTCAGACAACAGGTGAAATCACCATGATTCGTATTGTCCTCACGACAGGCCATACGAATTCCGCCACTTTCAACAACTGAAACAACCTTAGCACTCAGTTGGATTGGCGCGACTGGAACAAATGAGACGGATAGGACTTTTTGGGGTTGACCAAAGTCAACCTCTCCCTGCTTTCCGAAAAATCCGAACTTTCCAGGTTCAAAGATCTTCTCGATTCCTCCTATTTATCCCATTTTTACAAATGGTGGCAATTCCATCCCAGAGTTCTTAAAGTTTATCGCATGGACGTTTGACAACACGCACTTCCCAATGTACCTAGTTCATTGAAATAACGTGTTCGGAAAACTTTCTCCATTCGTCCCAGTGTTGTCGTCGCCGAGACTCGGTTGGGGCCACAGGGTGCTTGGGGGAAATGGGTATTGAGTTGCGGGACGATTTTGGAACAGGAGTATTTTCGATGTTGAAGAGAGTTTTTGGTTGTGTTGCAGCTTTCGCCGTGTTGGCGATGAGCGCTGGGCAGTTCGCCCAAGCTGGTTCACACAGCGCCTGCTGTGCTCCAGTTGTCACTTGTGCAGCACCGGCTCCGGCCTGCTGTACAGCTCCAGTACGACATGAACGAGTTCGTAAGGTTCGCGTACGAACCTGTGCTGCTCCAGTTGTCGACACCTGCTGCGAGCCAGCTCGTCATCACCGCGTTCGTAAATTCCGCGGTTGCAGCGAGCCAGTTTGTGCTGCTCCAGTTGTAAACACCTGCTGCGAGCCAGTTCGTCATCACCGCGTTCGTAAATTCCGCGGTTGCAGCGAGCCAGTTTGTGCCGCTCCAGTTGTGAACACCTGCTGCGAGCCAGTTCGCCATCACCGCGTTCGTCGGTCACGTGGCTGCTGCGAGCCAGTTTGCGCTGCTCCAGCTCCAGTTTGTGCACCAGCATGTGCCCCAGTTTGTGCTGCTCCAGCACCAGCTTGTGCCCCAGCCTGTGCTCCAGTCGCCCCAGCTTGTGCTGCTCCAGTTGTTGTTGACTGCACCCCAGTCGCACCAGCTTGTGCCGCTCCTGCTGCAGAAGCTGCCGCTGTTCCAGCTGAGAAGCCAGTAGCTCCGGCTCCTCCAGAAGCCAAGAAAGAAAAGAAAGCTGACAAGCCAGCGGCTCCAAAGAAAGTTGAAGATGCTCCAGCCGCACCGGCTCCAGCACCAGCTCCAGCCGCACCGGCACCGGCAGCTCCTGCCCCAGCCGCTCCAGCTCCGGCAGCTCCTGCTCCAGAAGCACCAGCTGCGAACTAATTCGATTGCTTGTCAATCAGGCATTGTCGATTTCAACCTGCGGAAACAACGTGTTTCCGCAGGTTTTTTCTGTTTGCGGCTCCTGTCGATCCGTACAAATCCATCTTGACCTGCCCGGGCTCGTTTGCAGAATACGACGAATTCCTGAATTTCTGGATTGTCCTGCGAATTGACGTCCCCCATGCCTGCTCGCCGCCAGCAAACGATTTCCCGCCCGGTCACTGTCACCGGTTTCGGCCTGTTTCATGGAGCCGATGTTACGATGGAGTTCTGCCCGGCTCCCGTCGACCATGGAATTGTTTTCGAGCGAATTGATCTCACCCCCCCCGTGAAGATTCCGGCTCTCATCGAGAATGTGGTTCCCCAGGAGCGATGCACCGTCATTTCGCATCAGGGAGCCAGCGTGGCTGTCATTGAACATGTCATGGCGGCTTTGGCCGGTCTTCAGGTCGACAACTGTCTTGTGAGAATCAACGCTCCAGAGCCCCCCATTGGAGATGGTTCCGCACTCTTATTTGTCGAAGCCCTGCTGAAAAGTGGAATTATCCAGCAGGATGTTCTTCGTACCGTGCTTCGTGTCGAGAGTCTGACGGTCGAAATTGAAACCGACCGTGTCGGAATCGCCGCTCAGCCATCGCAGCGTGATGTCTATCAGATTGGGTTCATTCTCGACTACGGGTCAGGTCCCATTCCGTTTCAATCTCTCAATATGATTGTGACCCCGGAAACATTCCTTTCCGAACTGGCCCAGTGCCGGACTTTTGTCCTCCAGCATGAAGCAGACGCCTTACGGCAGCGCGGACTCGCAAAACGTGCCACTTCTCAGAATGCCCTGGTCTTCGGGGAAACAGGACTGATTGAAAACACGCTTCGCAAACCCAATGAATGCGTTCGACACAAAATTCTGGACTGCGTCGGAGACTTTGCATTGATCGGTTGCGACCTGCAAGGTCGTTTTTCCGCCAGCCGTTCCGGACACCGACTCAATCATTCCATTATTCGTCATCTCCGAAGCCAGCAGATCTGTGCTGAAGAGACAATAAGTCATCTCAAGATTCAATCGATTTCAGCCGTTTCTTCACTTCCTTCTCAATGAAATGGAATCGTTCCTCGCCGCACGGTCCGATCCTTGACCGTCGCCACCGCGACCTGTTGACTTAAGGATTCTTCAATCCCATGCCCACCGAAATCTCCAACCTTGCCTATATTCACCGAGATGCTCAACTTGGTGAAGATGTCCAAATTGGTCCATTTTGTTACATCGGCCCGGATGTCGTTCTGGGAGACCGTTGTCTTCTTCGCAGTCATGTCACACTGGTCGGTTGCACGACGATCGGTTGCGACAACCAGTTCTGGCCGAACAGCGTCATCGGAGCGGAACCACAAGATTACAGTTATCGAGCCGGCGCTCCAACCACGGTGGACATCGGTGATGGGAATCAATTCCGGGAAGGAGTCACCGTCAATCGGGGAGCGGAGAAAGAGGATCACTGCACCCGCATCGGCAATCGAAACCTGCTGATGGCCAATGCGCACGTTGCCCATAATTGCCGGCTCTACAACAACACGATGCTGGTGAACGGCGTGTTGCTGGGAGGACATGTGCATGTTCAGGATCAGGCGATTATTTCTGGAAATTCGGTGGTCCATCACTTCGCGACAGTGGGACGACTGGCCTTCGTCAGCGGTGGATGTCGGGTGCCGACCGATGTTCCTCCGTTTATGCTGACCGCCGGAAGTGATGATCCCCAGATCCGTACGGTGAACATCATTGGCATGCGCCGCGCCGGAATCAGTGAAGAAATCATTTCGCAGATTCGCATTGCACAAAAGCTGCTCTTTCGCGAGCATCGTTCTCTTCAAAGTGTTCGCGATCACTTCGAACAGGGATTACACGGACAACTTTCCATCGAACTGATCACCTTGTTCGCCGCGATTGAAGCACAACATAAAGGGAAAATGGGACGAGCCCGGGAAGCGGCCCGAACCAGTCCATTGATCGAACAGAAAAAAGCAGCGTGAAATTAAAAGAAGGGGTCAGAGGTCAGGATTCAGGGGTCAGTAAATAAGCCCCTCACATCTCCTCCCCCGCCCCACACGGTCGGGCAAATTGCTCTGAATATGCAAAGGATTGCAACGTGACAACTGGAAGTGAAACAACTGGATCAGACCGGATTCGTGTGGCTGTTGTGGGAGTGGGGGCATTAGGTCGCCATCACGCCCGAATTCTCTCGCAGATGCCGGAAGCGGAACTGGTTGCCGTCTCCGATGCCAATGAACAACAAGGTCTCTCGGTCGCTGAAAGCTGTGGTTGCGACTGGACCGGCGATTACCGGTCTCTCTTCTCGAAAGTCGACGCCGTCTCGATCGTCGTTCCGACCTTCCTGCACCGCGAAATTGCTGGCGAATTCCTTTCCCGCGGAATTCCCGTTCTGGTCGAAAAGCCGCTCACCGCAAACGTCGCCGACGGTGCGGAACTGGTTCAGATGGCAAAGGAGAAGAACATTCCGCTGCAGGTCGGTCATATTGAACGATTCAATCCCGCATTTCAGGCGGCTGCCGACCGGATTCGAAATCCAAAGTACCTGCGTTGCGAACGGGTGAGTCCGTACGCCTTCCGTTCGATGGACATCGGGGCCGTGCATGACCTCATGATTCATGACATCGAACTGACACTGGCACTTGTTGGAGAAATGCCGTCTCAAGTCGAGGCGTTTGGTGTTTCTCTTGTTGGTGGTCAGGAAGATACCGTTCAAGCCCGACTGAAGTTCCCTGGTGGATGTATCGCCGACATCACGGCCAATCGGGTCGCCCCCGGATTCACCAGAAGCCTGCAATGCTGGTCGGAAACGGGTTGTGTCGTGGCCGATCTCAACGCTCGATCTGTCACTTCGTTCTCCCCCGGCGACGCCATGCGAAACGGAGAACTCCCTTTTGAACTGGTTCAGCAACGCAAAGCGGATGCCGCGACACTGAAACCGGAGATCTTCACTCGATTCATTCAACAGGAACAGTTCAACTGTTCTGATGCCGACGCACTCACTGCCGAACTTCGATCCTTCCTGTCCTGCCTCCGGACCGGGCAGACACCGCTGGTCAGCGGGCAACAGGGACTCGCCGCCCTTCAGGTGGCCGAAGCGATTCTGGAAAGTGTGCAACAACATGCCTGGGACGGAACCGATGCCGGTCGGTGCGGCCCCAATGCCCTGTTGCAACACTATCTCGGAGGCGCAATTTCCACCTCAAAAGCAGCCTGATCAGGAACGGGCTGTGGTTCAACGTTTCGGGGTGGCCCGGCGAGAAATTCGAAATTCAAAGCGGAAAATTCGAAACAAATCCAAAATAAGAAATTCAAAACCCTGCGGAGACTTGATCACAGATTGGAACCGTCCTGTTTTGAATTTTGTGCTTCGAATTTGTTTTGAATTTCTGGTTTTGAATTTCGGATTTTGCTCTCCATCTATTTCCTTTCACGGTTCTCAAGAAATCTCATGCGTGCTGTGGTTCAACGTGTTCGATCGGCGAGCGTGACGGTCGATGGTATCGTTGTCGGTGAGATTCAACAGGGATTTCTTGTCCTGCTGGGAATTGCGACCGATGACACACAGGACGATGTTGTTTACCTGGCCGGGAAGCTGTGTGGCCTGCGTGTCTTCGAAGATGACGAAGGGAAAATGAACCGTTCGATTGGCGAGTCCGGCGGTTCAATGCTGATCGTCAGTCAGTTCACGCTGTATGGAGACTGCCGGAAAGGGCGTCGTCCCAGCTTCATTGAAGCGGCACGCCCAGAGTTGGCCAAACCCCTCTACGAAAGTTTTATTGCCGAGGTTCGTGGTCAGGGAATTTCCGTTGAGACAGGCATCTTTCAGGCTCAAATGGATGTCGCCCTGATCAACGACGGCCCTGTGACATTCATGCTCGACAGTCGCAAGGGCTTCTGAAGCTTATCGCCGCTCGGTGTTGAGCAGGAACTGGTTGCAGGCTTTTTCCAGAGCAGTGATGCCCTCGAGTTGCGTCGATTGCCGTTCACCGGTCCAGCGATTCGGTGTCGAACGAATCTCCACGGTCACCGCCTCATCGGGAACAGATCCCTTGAGCATCGCTAATCCCAGAGCGAGTCGATACCGCTCCTGTGGATAGATCGGGCAATAACGAGTGGCAAAACTCCATGCGTCGAGACTCAACGGGTATCGTTCATCCAGTGGAGCCGGCGATCCCAGAAACTTCTTCAGATGCTCCGGCACCGATTCCTTCGCCGATTCCTCAATGTAAAACCGTACCTGCGCCGGTCGGGCACAATACACCCCCCAGGCTGGCCAATGATCGCAGTACCCGAACAACTCCAATGCCGGATAGAAAACGGCGACCATCGCGAATACGGTAACTTTGGGTGCAAGCTCTGTTTCTGGAATGGGAGTTGTTTTGTAGATGATCAGGTTCTGCAGAATGAAGAACAGGTTCCAGACCAGCACGGCCCATTCATGTTTCAGACCAAACGCCAGAATCCAGATCAACACCGCGTGCAACGCAATCGAAACCCATAATCCCCAGCGACGGGTTTGCGGAATAAGTAACAGGACTCCGGTCAGTAGCTCTCCCGCAGGAAAGAGCATGGCGAGACGCTGATTGAACTCCGGAGTCCAGAACACCCGGTTCACACCCAATGGATCAAGTAGCCCATTGAGGAAGAGTTGTCCCTGGTGGGTGAGAAAGGTGGCGTCACACTTGGAGATCGCCGACCAGATGTAAATGCTCGCCACGATCCAGCGCCATCCCCGGAGGAATTCCGATCCTCTGGCGACCATCAGAAAGAAACCGAAAATCAGAAATTGAGTCACCCAGGGTTGCAGTCGATGCTGGTCCAGCAACACCAGCAGGGAAAGCCCAATCGTGAAGCAACCGATGCTGACTCGTTCTTCGAGTCTGGATTCATGTCCGCCGGCCCCCTTGATGAACAACAAGGCACCATACGCCGTGATCCCCGTCATAAACGGATCACGCAATCCGGGCAGACCCGTCAGAAACGGGAACCATGGGATTTGTGGAGACGTTGCCGCTAACGGAGTCACGAACCAGAGTGGATAGGTCACACCGACCAGCAGCAGAAAGAAGACTCCGAGTAATGCTCTGAGTAGAAAGAATGACAAATCTTCTTCACTGATTCCGTTGCCCCCCTTCATGTCGACACCGACGAGGTCGCAGGACGCTGGATTTGAAGTGACACCATCGGCAATGACGCATTCAGGCTACCGGAGCGGAAGCCTTCCAGATCCAGCGTCACATAGCGGAAGCCCAATTCTTTCAGCTTGGTTGTGATCTTTTCGCGAAGGTCGGCATCCACCAGCTTGGGCAACGCTTCAATCGGAACTTCGACTCGAGCGAGTTCGTTCTGTTCCAATCTCACCCGCAATTCTCGCACTCCCAACGTTTCACGCAGAAAGACTTCAGCCGCATCCACCCGACGGACCCGTTCCGGGGTCACGGAAACGCCATAAGCCAGACGACTCGAAAGACAGGGGCTGGCCGGTTTATCCCAAACGGGAAGTTTCCATTCCAATGCCAGATCACGGACATCCTGCTTGGTGAATTCCGCCTCGATCAATGGACTGCGCACCTGATGTTCATTCGCCGCTCGCATTCCGGGACGATGGTCCCCCTGATCATCCAGATTCGCCCCATTGCAAACGGTGTCCACCTGAAAGCGATCCCGAACGGTCCCCAGTTCTGTGTAAAGTTCTGTCTTGCAGTAGTAACAGCGATCTCCGGCATTGGCCTGATATCCGGAAACGGTGAACTCGTCCGTCGTGATGACTTCATGACGAATACCGATCTGCCCGGCGATCGTGCGTGCCTGTTCCAGTTCCCCGGAAGCGAGAGAAGGACTCACCCCGGTGACCGCGATCGCATTCTCCCCGCACGCCAATGCGGCCGCTTTGGCGACCAGTGCACTGTCGACTCCGCCGGAAAACGCCACGGCCACCCGACCGGAACCGCGAAGCAGTTCCAGCAGCCGATCCTGTTTGAATTGTAATTCCGGTGTCATGAAAATCTCTCGAGAGTCATTTGCTCGATCTCAATCCCTAGCCTCTTTTGAGCAAAGAAGAGGATTTACCGCAAAGACGCGAAGAACGCAAAGAAAGGAACTTATTTACTTTGCGTTCTTCGCGTCTTTGCGGTAAAGAATTCTTACTTCTGGCTGCGTTTTGGAAAAGTGCGCAAGCCGAATTCAGAGCTGACCAATCATAGCAGGGCGAGGTTATTCAGGTCGACGCTCCCATTGGAACTTGAATCCCATGGCAAGTTGGTTGAGATTCAGTTCTACAGAATGCCGTGAAGCGGGCCACCGGGGGCGGCGAGGGTATCGACGCGGCGGGTCACTTCCGGATCTTCAATCAACGGTGGTGCGTGATGCGGCTTGATGCGGGCATCGATCACCAATGAGCCATGGCATCCCCAATGTTTTTCCTCAATGAATGAACCAATCCCCTGAATATCCGCCGCGGGATTACTGCGGGTGAAGACGGTCCACAGGAAGTTATTGAGGTGACGTGCGGTAAATCCAGCATCGTCGACGAGGACAATCAACGGGAACTGATTGATGGGATGGTCACTGGCAAAGGAGTTTGCAAATCGACTGGCACTATTGTCTTCCTGCTGACGGAATTCCGGAGCCTGAATCACCAGCACTCCCGGCAGTGCCACGTGAGGCGAACGGAACCCCTCCAGCAGTGTCAGGTTGGATGGAACCGATTCCGGTAGAGATCGCCTGACGCTTCCCGCCACAGCGATGACCAGTTTCGATCCTGCGTTCAAACCATGACCGGAGTAGTCGAGCGTGTCGATGGTGGTTCTGGTCTGAAAATGGAGATCATTCCGCCAGTCGACCCGCTGCAAAACATGTATGAAGAATCGTCGGATGTCATGCAGGTCCAGCGTCGGGTCATCCTCTCCTGCGGCAATGATCAGATACTTGGCGAGAGAGAGTTGTCCCTGACCGAGAATCGCGTTGGCTTGCGTGAGGATTTCCTGTGGGCGGCGTTCGGTCGCGTAAGGAACATATCGTTCACTCCCAATCGCCAGCAGCAACGGGTGAACTCCCGCCGCATCAACAGCGTGAACTTCTTTGACACCGGGGAGAACCGAAGGAATCGCCGGGCCGGTGATTTCGTGGATAATCGCTCCGAACGAAGTATCTTCCTGAGGAGGCCGACCGACCACGGTAAAGGGCCAGATTGCTCCCTTGCGGTGCCACACTTTTTCCACGTTCAAAACCGGAAAATCATGTTGCAGGGAGTAATAGCCGAGATGATCTCCAAACGGTCCTTCCGGTAACTGTTGATGCGGATCAATCGTTCCGGAAATGCAGAAATCGGCCTGTGCAATCAAGGGAAGTCCATTCGCTTGTCGCACCAGTTCGACACGGCGACCTCCCAAGGCTCCGGCGAACGTCAATTCAGAAAGTCCTTCCGGCAACGGCATCACTGCAGAGAGAATCAATGCCGGTGGTCCGCCGACGAAGATGTTGACCGGGAGACGCTCCCCTCGACGAATTGCGGCCGCATGATGAACGCCAATTCCGCGATGAATCTGATAATGCAGCCCCACCTGCCGATTGAGAGCGTACTGATTCCCCGACATCTGCACCCGATACATTCCGAGATTGGATTTCTGCCAACCGGGATGATCGGGGTGCTCTGTATAAACCGCCGGGAGAGTGATGAACGGTCCCCCATCCTTCGGCCAGGATTTCAGAGCGGGAAGCTGATCAATGGTTGTTTGATTCCCAAGGATCGGCCCGCGAGAGACCGACTTCGGCTGCATCGCCCATGCAGTTGGAAAGGCTCGAGCGTAGCGGAACGGACGCTTCATGGCCTCGCCCGGATCGATCTTCAATTCGACCAGTCGACGAACAAGGTCTAACGTGTCACGAAACAGAAACCGGGTTCGTTCGAGCGTCCCGAACAGGTTCGAGACCATGGGAAACGGCGTCCCTTTGACCCGTTCAAAATACAACGCCGGACCGCCAGCAGAGTAGACACGTCGCTGAATTTCCGCCGCTTCCAGATGAGGATCAATCTCCACGCCAATGCGAACCAGATGTCCGTGACGCTCCAGATCCTGCACACATTCCCGAAGATGACGATAACCCATGAATGCATTCGCGATATCTGATTCAAAAAGTATCAGCACGCAAAGGCGCAAAGAACAGAGAATAATTCTATCTGAACTCTTTGCGCCTTAGCGCCTTTGCGTGAGTCTTCTTTCTGCATGTTTTTGTTGGCTCACGATGCCGTTGGGCGATTGGAACGGCGTTCCACAAAGGCCCGAAGACCGATCAACAAGACCGCTGCTCCGGCGGCGATCAATCCGTTTTGAAGTTTCATCTCCGGGGAGGATGTGGCGAACGTGATCAATCCGGCGAGCAGTGTCAGAATCAATATGTTCAACAATCCCAGAGAACCGGGGAAGAACTGCTTTCGTAATCCGCGACTTCCTCGCAGTTCGTTGAACGCCACCGCCAGAACGACCAGCATCCCCACCACCAGACCTTCGACAAGATCGGGACGGGATTGAAATGATTTCGCGACCGAATCGATCACCACTTTCAGGAAGAGAGACCCGAGGATCATTCCTGCAATCGTGCCGACTCCTCCAGTCAGGCTGCATCCTCCGACCACGGCCGCAGCAATGGCGTTAAGTTCATACCCTGCCCCGTCACGTGAGGGTTCGCTCGTGCCAACGTAGCTGGTGTACAGAATCCCTGCGATGGCGGCGGTCATCGCTCCGATGGAGTATGCGAGCCATTTCAAACGTTCGGTACGAATGCCGCTCAGTCTGGCGGCCTGTTCGTTCCCCCCCATTGCATACAGATGGCGACCGACAACCGTTTTACTCATCAACAGCCACAATCCCAACGACAGCATCAGAAACACCACGACGGGAATCCACCAGATGTTTCCCAGACTGAGAAACGTCGGGTCGAAGATTCCGATCGTTGATTTTCCGGTTTTCGATCCGTACGCAATCTGGGTGACATCCTGAATCAGCAACTTGGCGAGACTCCGCAATCCGACCAGTGACGCCAGCGTCGCCACGAAAGGAGGAAGATCCACCGCCGTGATAAGCCAGGCATGAAAACTCCCCACCAGGAACGCGGCCAGCATCGTCACGAAAAAGGCGGCAATCAAAATCCAGATGGGAAGTGAATCGGTCTGTGGAATCCCGTCAATCCGGGGAGCGAGTAACAGGCAGGTGGAACAGAATGTCATTCCGCTGAACGCAATGACAGAACCACTCGACAGGTCGATTCCTCCGGAAATGATGACGATTCCGGCACCGAGCGCGAAAATCCCCAGCAGCGCGGTGTCGCGGAGAATCGTCTGGGCGTTCTGCTCCGGCGACGTGCGGTAAGAGTCGTTCACAAATGTCGTGAACAGAACGACCGCAAAGATCGCCACGAGCAAGCCGAGTTCATTGCGATACCGTTGAAAGAACCCGGAACCGCCATTCAACGCAGGAGACATCTGTTTCGTCCAAAACCAGAAGGAATGGAAACTCAGGACTTTTGCAAATTTCAAAGGAATCAGAATTGGGAGGGCGAGGCTCCTGCCGAGCCGCAAGTAAGGTCACGCTCTCCTTCAGTTTGCGGCTCGGCGGGAGCCTCGCCCTCCCGGACCTGTGTCCCTGAACACGTTCACGATGTGGTTAAACCTCGTTCTTTCAACCACGCTTCGAATTCTTCCAGAGTCATGAAAACGGTTTCTTTCTCGAACTTGTCCGCTTTGATTGGGGAGCTGGCATCGGGAACGACCACTCTCAGTTCGGTCCGATACAAATCGTTTTCTCCGTCCTGTGAATAGCTGGGATACATCGTCTTGATGAATTCCTGATCATCTTCCACCAGAGCTTTCATCAGACGAACTCCGATGTGCCCCATCTGATAAGGATTCTGGACGACCATGACATCCAGGTTTCCTTCTTTCATTCCGGCGATGCTCGCGGGAGCAGCGTCGATGCAGAAGATCTTGGTCTTGTCCCGAATCTTGCGGTCTTTCACAACGGCGATCTGCTGCGGTGTGTTGTAAGCCCAGATTCCGACCAGCATGTTGGTTTCCGGGTGACGGTCCAATGCATCCTGCACGTTCTTGCGAGCGGTCGCCCGGTCTCCCCGATCTTCGAGCCGTTCGATTTCCTTGAACTTTTCTCCGGCTCCGGTCACGAATCCCGACATGCGGGCAATGGCATTGGCTGACCCCGTGTTCCCCACGAACATGGCAAAGTTTCCGCCATCAGGAAGAAGAAACTGAGCCGTTTTTCCGAGTTCCTCTCCGGCAATGATGTTATCAGTCCCCAGATAGGCATAACGGGTGTCCCGGTATTTCTCCCGATTCATGTCACCATCGATGGTGATGACTTTCACGCCCCGTTTCTGCAATGCCCGCAGTTCATTCGCGACGGCAGGACTATCCGGGTTGTAGACGGAAATTCCGAAGGCCACGAGATCCTTCTGTAGACCGTACTGCTTGATCTTGTCGACCTGACCTTTATCGGTGAAATCGGCCCGATCGAAGGTGACGGAATAACCCTGCTTTTTGAGTTCCAGTTCCGTTTCCGCTTTCATCGCCCCGGCTTCGCAGGCATCCCAGAACGGATCGTCTCCGTTGGTCAAGATGACGATTCTTTTGGTTCCAGCAGTGCCTCCCCCGGATTCCGAAGATCCCTTGGAAGGACACCCTGTCGTCACAAGGAGTAGCAGGGAAGCGAGTGTCAACAACATAGTCGCTTGGCGCAGGCGAATCATCAGTGTCCCGTTTCGTTGGAGGAAAATGCTTCAGCAAGAATGAATGGGTTTTCGACAATAAGCCGAAACCCCTCCGCCGTCAACGACGACGACCTGCGCCGTCTGCTTGTTATTCGTCCTGACCGCGTTCAAGGACATGGAGGTCCACGAGGTCTTTGGGGCGCCCCGATGCCCTTTTGTTCGCAATGAGGTCTGAACGCGAGATGACAGGCAAGACGAGCCCGTCAATTTCGACGCGAATTTGGCGAGGCCAGGCATCGTCGAAATTGATTCCAGAAATTGATGTGAGTAAGTCAATACGACCAGGCGGGACACCAATTTGAAAAACAATTGAGGGGTACGACAGATCGGCTACCGTCAGATCATAAAGCGGCGCGCCAAATACGGTCAGCGCACGGATGACTTTGGGAGCGGTCTGGACATCGGCGCGAATCCAGATATCCAAATCGCCAGTCGCACGCGGGAAACCATGAGCCGCGACTGCATAAGCACCCACGATCAAGAAGTCAACGTTAGCGTCGTTCAATGCGGACAACATGTCTCTGAAGTCTTGATTGAACTCCATGGGGATCCTTGAACAGCCAGGCGGTTTGAGTCAGCGACCACACCATGAGCATCCGCTCTCCAGGGGTTAAATGCGACAGATCGTCGTCATACCCCTGCATATCAAGCGTGGACTTCCGGACCACATTTCGGTTCGAAGTGGTTTGTCGTTTGCTTTCAGGAATCATTTCACCATTATAGCACAGCGCGGGCTGCCGCCCGCAACCCAGGAGATATCAGAGAGGATCACTTGAAGTGTTCGTCGTTCGCCACGCGGGGGACTGCGTTTATTGGCGAAACGCTCCCCACGAGGCTTACTAAACGCTTAATCCAGCGGCGGTTCGGTGTCGACCTCGTGCCACTTCATGGCTTGCATCATCGGCTCGATTCGCAGCACGACCATGCCGTTCTGGAACAGTCGTACGGTGCCGGTCGATTCCGACACGGCAATCGCAATCCCCTTGGTAGATTTGGAGATAGCAGCAGCGGCCCAGTGCCGGGCACCGAGTCCTTTGGACAAAGTCAGGTCTTCTGCAGGTGCGTCGAGAATCCGTCCCGCGGCCATGACCGTCCCGTCTGAAGCGATGATAAACGCCCCATCGATCTGGGCGAGTTCCTTGATACTCTCCCGAACCCGAGGGTTGGAAACCATTCGTTCTTTTTTTGAATATCCTTTGAATGGATCGTGAATCTGCTCGTGAGACATGTCGAGCACCTTGCGGTGATCCCCCACGACGAACAGAGTTCCAACCTTTTTGCTTTCCCGCCCTTCCCTTCCTACTTCCACGGCCAGATCGACAACGCGTCGCAAGGTTCCCAGCGGAACCTGTGTTTCGAGCCGCTGCAAATCCCGAGCGGTCAGTCGGGCGAGGCGTTCGCTCAGGTTGATCACACTCAGGGAATCAATGGAGTCCCGTTCGTAACCAGAGTAGAGGACCAGAACCCGATCTCCCGGTTTCATCAGATTATCGGCAATGGATTCCAGCAATGCCTGACTGATCTGGACCTGTCTGGTTTGCGGTTCCTGAATCAAAGGAACCACCGTCACGCCATCGGCTTTGGCGGCTTCCAGCACTTCCGGTACTGGCGAAGCGACAATCAGCAGCGACTTCTTCAGCAGAGACTGAATCACTTTGAAATCGTACGGAACATCTGCCAGAACCACGGTGGCAATGCAATTGACTTCTTCCGTAATGACTCTCGCCTGCCGAATCAGGGTTGCGAGAATCGGGGGAAGATTGTCACGGGACATGAGTCAATGCCTGCGGCGCCGTTAGAGAACGCCGCCATGTTGCCCGATCGGCGTCGTTCTGGAGGTGGACCCGTGCTGTAAAGAAAACACAACACGGAAGTTGCGGGGAAGATACCGCAGTTTAGATAAATTCCGCCGGGCGTCAAACGAGCTTGAAAAAAGTTATTGATTTGATCTGAATTTCACGGCAATGACGATTGGGGCACGGTCTCACTGAAAACCGAAATTCAACTCGCTACACTGCGCTACAACGATTTTCCCGTTTTCAGAAGACAGGCAGGACCGGATGCCCATGGCGATCTCATTGATCGGCTATCGAGGAACAGGCAAGACAACCGTAGGGGCCGCGCTCGCGGAACGTCTGAACTGGAAATTCATTGATCTTGACCCGATCATTGAACAACAGTCCGGCATGACAATCGCCCAGATTTTCGAGCAGCATGGGGAACCTCATTTCCGGATGCTCGAATCCAATGCATTACAGCAGGCATTGTCACAGGGAAATGTTGTCGTTTCTCCCGGAGGGGGAGCAATCCTCGATTCCTCGAATCAGGGGGCGATGCAGGGGGCCGGTCCGGTTGTCTGGCTGGTGGCGTCTGTGGAAACGATTATGGACCGGCTGGCCTCCGATCCGGCCACAGTCCACAGTCGCCCTTCCCTCACCGGTTCAGATGCTCTTTCCGAAATTGCAGATGTCCTGAATGTTCGAACCCCTATTTATAATCAGGCCGCCACAATTACGGTTTCAACGGAAAATCGAACACCAGCCTCGATTGTGGATGAAATCGTTGGTCAATTAGATTGAAAGAAGTCGGGAACGGATGGGAGGATTCAGTTGGCCGATCCCTGAATCCTGACCCCTCTTTATTATTGCTACCCACTATCTACTACCCACCACCCACTTTTTTCAATCAGAGACCGGACGGGTTTTCCCATCATGATCGCAGACGCATCACTCGCATTACGGCTCGATTTTCCGGCCTGGATCATCCTGCCGTATCTGTTTGTGATGGGAGCCATGGTCGGCAGTTTTCTGAATGTTTGCATCTATCGCATTCCGACTCAGGAACGGTTCTTCAACCAGTTGCATCAACTCTGGAACCGCCCGTCCCATTGCCGGCGCTGTGGGACGAATATTCGCTGGTACGACAACATTCCCATTTTCGGTTGGCTGAAATTAAGAGGTCGGTGCCGTGAGTGTCGAATGGGAATCTCTCCCCGATATCCGCTGATTGAATTCTTTAACGGCTGTTTGTGGGTCTTGCTGTTCTGGATGGAAGTCCCGCTGGGAATGAGTTCTTCTCTCTCTGAGAGTTGCGTCTATTCCGACATCGGGCCCCAGGTCTATCCCGGATTGGGATGGCTCTCCCCGGAATGGTTTGTCGTGGTGCGGTTTGTCTTTCATCTGGTTCTGGTAGAAGCGCTGCTGGTGGCTTCCATGATCGATTTCGATCTCCGCATCATCCCCGACGCCTCGACTCTTCCAGCCATGGTCTTTGCGGTGATCGTCAGTGCGACGATCGCCCGGGTGCATCTGGTTCCCGTCTGGTTCCAGAGCCCGAACATGTACGATTCCTTTTCACTGATCACACCGGACTGGATCCATCCGTTCCTCAAGGGAGGAACTGTTCCCGACTGGGTGAGCCAGATGCCGCATCTGCACGGTCTGCTGGCGAGTCTGGCCGGATTGATTGCGGGAGGGGGAATTGTCTGGATTGTGAGATTAATTGGCTTCTGGGTACTCCGTCAGGAAGCGATGGGATTTGGGGACGTGATCCTGATGGCCATGATCGGGGCCTTTCTCGGGTGGCAGCCCACAATTATGGCCTTCTTCATCGCCCCCGCTGGTGCGATTGCCGTAGTGGTGGGCATGATTCTCTGGAACGGAATTCAGCGACTTCTCGGAAATTCACGTCCTCTCGATAAGATGATTCCGTACGGTCCTTATCTGAGCCTGGGGACATTGATCACCATTCTCTTCTGGCAACCGTTGTTCGAAAGAACGAGACACATGTTCGAGATGGGAGTGTTGCTGATCCCCTTCTCATTGATCATGTTGACCACATTTCTCTTCGCCCTGCTGATTGTACAACTCGGAAAACGGGCTCTGGGAATTCGGTCGCCCGAACCGGAATCGCCCGGCGGTTGGAGACCGGCCGACCAGACATGGTTCTTCAAGGGAGAGAACGTGAACCGTCACACTGGTCGCTGGAAATCAAGCGACTGGGAAGGAAACTCCGCCGGACAAGGGACAACACACATCGAACGCTGGCGCGGCCAGGACTCCTCCAGTTCCTCCCGGTTACGTCCGCCGAAGCAGTGGTGACAAGCAGTGGGAGAAGAGGTCAGGGATCAGAAATCATTCAAAATAAATTCGAATACCTGTTTCGAATTTTGCGACATTGTCGCTGAGTGAAGCCTGTTAAAGTTGCAAAGAGATTTTTACCCCGAAGTCGCAAAGAACGCCAGGAAAGAGGAAACCACGAATGGGCCGAATCTGACGAATCTTTTGTTCGGCATCTCACAGTCATTCATTCGTGTGATTCGCTCGATTCGTGGTTTCTTCGACACGCATTCACGTCATC
>Ga0182745_1000763_pt1 | contig 33307 bp, 15 predicted proteins | sample eDN3rd30CKraftBY_FD_128523 | JGI IMG/M metagenome (GOLD analysis project Ga0182745, IMG submission 128523) | Enriched backyard soil microbial communities from Emeryville, California, USA - eDNA 3rd pass 30_C Kraft BY (version 2) (version 2) | ecosystem: Environmental > Terrestrial > Soil >...
CGCGCGTGTGGGTTCGTAGCGTCAGTTCATCCGCATGCCGGTGCCGGGCTTCGTTCAGCAGTGCCGCATCGTGATCCACCAGATGCCAGCATGGCGCCTCCAAACCAGCGCTCCGTAATGCGCGCAATGTAGAGCCGGTGCCGGCGCCCAGGTCGATCACGCAAGCGGTGGGAGCCGCGCGCAGCCAGCCCGCCGCGCGTTGCAGCAATGCCGGCGCGCGTGCGCGCTGATCGGCAACTTCGCGCAAATCCAGCCAGGTAATGGCGAATTGATTCATCGTTGCAAGGTCTCCACCAGTGCGGCGACTCGTGCCGCCGTATCGTCCCAGCGCGGCAGCTGTGCCGCCGCCGTGCGCGCGCCCTGTTGCAGACGTCGGCGCAGCGCGGGAGTTGTGAGTAAATGCGACAGCGCTTGTGCCAGGGCGGCGCTGTCATCGGGTGGCACCAGGATGCCCGCCGTGTCCGGTATCACCTCGGGCAGCGCGCCGGCCGTGGTGCCCACCAGCGGCAACCCGGCTGCAAGCGCTTCGGAAAATACCATGCCGTAGCCTTCGAAACGCGAGGGCAGCACGAACAGATCCGCCTGTTGATATTCCGTGGCGAGATCGTCGCGTTCGCCAACGAAGGTGATGCGCTCGCCAAGGCCGGCCGCCGCCACCTGGTCGCGCAGCGCCTTGCTCCAGGCCGGATCGAAGCGGTCGCCGCCAACCCAGCGTGCCTGCCAGGGCAGTTCGCGCAACTGCGCCAGCGCGGTAATCAACACGTCATGCGCCTTGCGCCGGGTCAGGGTGGCCACCGTGAGCAGCAAGGGCGGATTGCCCGCGCAAGGCGCGAACGGCCGCGGATCTGTCCCAGGCAGCGCCACCACGATGCGCTCCGGCGCCACATCGTAATGGCGGCGCAGCAGCGCGGCGGTATGGGGGCTGGTGACCACCACGGCGCGCGCGGCGGCAAGCGCGGCGCGTTCGGAGGCGGCCAGGTGCGTGGCCTGGGCGTCGCTCAATCCGCTTTCCAGCGCCAGGGGATGATGGCACAACGCAATCAGGCGCAGACGCTCACGCTGGCGCGTGGCGCTGGCATCGAGCACGCCATAGGCGAGGCCATCGATCAATACCGTGGCGCCATCGGGCAGGGCGGCCAGCATGGCATCGGCACTTGCCAAATCCTGTTCGCTTGGCTGTGGATACGAACCGGGCAGCGCCAGATGCGTCACCGCAAGGCCGCGAGCGCACAGGCCGGCCAGGAGGCGCCGATCGTAGGCGTAACCCCCGGTGAGTGTGGCGAGATCGCCGGGCACGGCGAACCAGAGAGCGGAAATCAAGCGCGGTTCCTGTCGAATCAAGGCCACAAGCTTAGGCATAAAACGCCGTGGGCGCGACCGTTGCCGCCCAAATGTCGGAATTTCATGCCAAACGCCCAAACCGGCACATGCAACTTGCCGCCCGGGCCGAGTGAGTCTTAACATGGGTTCCTTATGAAAGCTTCAGTATGTCGCAAGACCACGGCCCGTATCCCTACGCGGCACGGCAATTTCCAGTTGTGTTACTTCAGCAACACGTTGGATGACAAGGAACACCTCGCCTTCTGCATGGGGGACGTGGCGGCAACGGACCAGGTGCTGGTGCGCATTCATTCCGAATGCTTCACCGGCGATGTGCTTGGCTCGCTGCGCTGCGATTGCGGCGAACAGCTGCAGCGGTCGATGGCGATGGTGGCCGCGGCCGGCTGCGGCATCATTCTCTACATGCGGCAGGAAGGGCGCGGCATTGGCCTCTTGTCCAAACTGCAAGCCTACAACCTGCAGGACCAGGGTTACGACACGGTGGATGCCAACCTGATGCTCGGCCACGGCGCCGACGAACGCGACTACACGCTGGCCGCACGCATGCTGGAAGACCTTGGCGTGCGCAAGATACGCCTGATCACCAACAATCCCCTGAAGATTCACGCGCTGGAGGCCGAAGGCATACAAGTGGTCGAGCGCGTGCCGCTTGCAGTGCCGGCCAATGCCGAAAACGCACACTACCTGTTGACCAAGGCGCAGCGCATGGAGCATCTGTTGCCGCAAACCTCCCCGCAGGAGTTGAACGGCCGGTCGCATGAGCCTGAACGAACGAATTGAGGCGTGGCTGGCCGCTAGCAGCGCTTCCTTCCGTCCCGCCGCCCGACCTTTCGTCACGCTTTGCTATGCGCAGGGCTGGGACGGCAGCATCGCCGTTCGCCCCGGCGCATCGCTGGCGCTGAGCAGCGCTCCCTCTTGTCGCCTCACCCATCAACTGCGCAGCCTGCACGACGGTATTCTGGTCGGCATTTCCACCGTGCTTGCCGACGATCCGCAACTGACCGTGCGGCATTGGCAGGGAGACAGTCCGCAACCGGTGGTGCTCGACAGCCACGCACGCCTGCCGCTCGATGCCCGCCTTTGCCGCGCCGAGCGCCCCTGCTGGGTACTCACCACCGCCGCCATGGACACCATGGAAGGCGCGGAATTTCTGCAGGTGCAGGCCAATGCCGACGGACGCGTGGCGTTGCCCGCAGCGCTGGAAATGTTGCATGCGCGCGGCATCGACAGCCTGATGGTGGAAGGCGGCGCCAACGTGATCACCGCGTTCCTGCGCGAAGGCCTGGCCGATGCGCTGGTGCTGACCATCGCGCCCACGCTGGTGGGCGGCTACAAGGCGGTGGGCGAACTTGGACGCCTGGAACCCGGGCGGCTGCCGCGCATCGCGCCGTTGCATACCGAACGCCTTGGCGAGGATCTGATCGCCTGGGGATTGCTGCGCTACGGCGAGGAGAGCGCATGAGTACCGCCATGCCCGTGCGGGCGCGGCAGCTGTGGTTCAACGCGCCGCACGAACTGGAAGTGCGCGAGGCCCTGCTGGCGCCGGCGGCCGGCGAAGTGCTGGTAAAGGTCAGCTGTTCGGCGCCAAGCGCCGGCAGTGAACTGTTGGTGTATCGCGGCCACTTGCCCGAAGCGCTGGCGCTCGACGACACGCTGGCGGCACTACGCGAGCAGAGCAGTTATCCCTTGCGTTACGGCTATGCCAGCGTGGGCCGCGTGATCGCCTGTGGTGCAGGCGTGCAGAACGATTGGTTGAATCGCCGCGTATTTGGCTTCCAGCCGCATGCCAGCCACTATGTGGCGGAGCCGGCGTCGCTGGTGCCGATTCCCGATGCGGTGCCGGACGAAGCCGCGGTATTCCTCGCCAACATGGAAACCGCGGTGAATCTGGTGCAGGATGGCGCGCCGCTGTTGGGCGAGCGCGTGGCGGTATTTGGACTTGGCATCGTGGGCCTGTTGACGAGTGCGCTCTTGACACAGTTTCCGCTGGCGGCGCTGTACGGGCTGGATCCACATCCGCAGCGGCGCACCGCGGCTGCCGGGCTGGGGCTGACGGCACTTTGCGATACCGCGCAGCGGGAAATACTCGTGGCGCAATTCGCGGATTGGGGTGGCGCCGATCTATTGTTCGAAGTGAGCGGCGCACCGCAGGCACTGACGCTTGCGCTGGAATTGAGCGGCTATTGCAGTCGCATCATCGTCGGTAGCTGGTATGGCAGCAAAGCCTGCGCGCTGCCGCTTGGCGGCGCCGCGCACCGCAATCGCATCAGCGTTACCACCAGCCAGGTGAGCACCTTGGCGCCGGCGCTTGCGGGACGTTGGTCCAAGGCGCGCCGTTTTGCCAGCGCCTGGGAACAGTTGCAGCGCGTGCAGCCACAGCGCTGGATCGATGCGCGCGTGCCGCTGGAGCAAGCGCCGGATTTGTATCAACGCCTGCACGAGCATGCGGAAGTGCCGCTGCAGGCCTTGTTCGTTTTTGAATAGAAGCTATCTAAAAAACTAGAGGGATGCATGTATACCGTAGCCGTTACACGCGATTTCATTGCCAACCATTATCTGGTGGGCGGCGACTGGGGCAGCGAGAATTCGCCGCATGCGCATCACTATGTGTTGGAGCTGAGCCTGGAAAGCGACACGCTCGACCAGCACGGCTACCTGGTGGATATCGTGGCCATCGAAGCCGCGCTCGAGGTGGAGGTGGCGTATTTCCGCGATGCGCTGCTCAACGACAAACCGGAATTTGCCGGCCTCAACCCGAGCCTGGAACATTTCAGCCGCATTCTCTGCGAGCGCCTGTTGACACGGCTCGTGCCGCCGCAAAGCGGCACCCTGCAGGTCAAGCTGTGGGAAAACGCCCAGTGCTGGGCCGCCTACCGCCGCGCCTTTCCCTGATTCTTGCAAAGACCACTCGGGATCAGGACCGGCCCACCACGACCTGCGGCGTGCCGGTATCGATGCGCCGCAGCCAGGCGTCGTCGCCACGCCACGAACACCAGCGCCCGCCGCCAAACAGCAGCAATCCCACCGCCCCGGCGCAACACCACAGCGTCAGCGCGGCAACGCTGCCGCCCGGAAAATGCCAGGCCAGCAGCACCAACAGCGCGATGCCTGTCGTGCGCACCAGGAACCCCACGCAGAACGCAAACGCAAGCGCGAGCAACAAGGAAGAGGGCGCAGCGGCATTCGGCAATGCCAGAATGGCCAGGGCCAGCAACAGACGCAGCGCGGGCAACATCCAGTTGTCCATTGCGATACGCAGGCGTGACAGGCGCTGTGCCATCTGCGGCTGGCGCATATCGAAGCGCCCGCTCACCTGATACCAATCGATCAGGAAGCCGCACAACAGCGGCAACATGAAGAACACCCCGATCCAGCGCGTCAGTTCCGCGGCCAGCGGTGGCCACAGCGCCAGCGCCACGAAGCCCATCTGGCAGCCGGCAAGCGTGCGCCGCAGCGCGCTTGGCGCCAGTGGTTGCAGCGGCAAGCCGCGGCGCAGGCGCGATCGGCTTGCGGCGATGAAGAGATAATAGGCCGCGCTGGTCAAGAGATAGCTGGGATGCAGTTTGCCGAGCAGCAGCGCCACCAGGGGCGCCACCACCAGGCCAAGCGCGTCGAACAGCGTATCGAGCGCGGCGCCGAGTTCGCTGCAGCGGTGCGTGCGCCGTGCCACTTCGCCATCCATGCGATCGAGCAGCGCCGCCGCGCCGTAACACAGAGCCGGCAGCCAGGAATTGCTGGCGGGCAGCAGCAGAAAACCGCCAAGTGCCGCCATCAGCAAACCGCGCAGCAAGGTGAGGCGCGTGCCCCAGCCCAGGTCGGGAAACGGCGCCGCCAGCGCATGCTCGCGATTGAGCGCGCGGCGCTGCCAGGCAAGCCACCAGATCAACAGCCACAGCGCGCCCGCGGCCAACAGCCAGCGCAGCGGCACCGCCGCGCCTGGCTGCCGCTGCCACAGCAGCGTTGCCGGCAACAGCAGGCACACCAGGCCGATTGGGCCCAGCCAGAGAAGCTCATGAATACTGCGGCGATGATGGGTGTCGCGCATGCGCAAGGGTTCGTGTCGATCCGGAAATCAGGATGTTACGGATTCAGGCCCCGTTTGGGGAGGCACAGGCGCTTTGCGCCAAAGCCCAAGCACCACCGCCTGCCAGGCAAAGGCCACCACGCCGACGATGAACACCACGTCGCCGAACGTGCGGATCCAGCGCAGCGTCTGCAGAAAATCCTGCTGCAGGAACGTGTCGCTGCGCGCATACCACATGCCGGTGCTGACGCTGGCCTCGAACTGGAACAAACCCACGGGCAACAGACTGGTGAAGATCATCAACGCCAGGCCGCCGTTGAGCGACCAGAAACCGATCCGCATCAAACGGTGGTTCAATTGCAGCGTGGGGCGCAGATAGCGCAGGATGAGAAAGGCGAAGCCAAGCGCCAGAAATCCGTACACGCCGAACAGCGCCGCGTGCGCGTGCACCGCGGTGGTGTTGAGGCCCTGCAGGTAGAACAGCGCCACGGGCGTGTTGATCATGAAGCCGAACACCCCGGCGCCCAGCATGTTCCAGAATTCGACCGCGACAAAGCAGGCCAGCGGCCAGTACAGCGCCTGCATCCATGGCGCCTTCTTGCGGTAGTCCCAGCGCTCCCAAGCCTCATAGCCGAGCATGATCAACGGCACCACTTCCAACGCGCTGAATGCGGCGCCCGTGGCCATCACCGGCGTGGGGGTGCCGGCAAAATACAGATGATGCAGCGTGCCGGGCACACCGCCCACCATGAACAGCGAGGCGGCGGTGAGGCTGGCGTAGGTGGCGATGCGCCGGGACACCAGGCCGAGCGCGGCAAAGATGAAGGCGATCGCCGTGGTGGCGAACACCTCGAACACGCCTTCCACCCACAGGTGCACCACCCACCAGCGCCAGTATTCCATCACGCTGATGTGGCTGCGCTCGCCATAGAAGAGGCCGCTGCCGTACAACAGCCCGATCGCCACGGTGGAAACGCTGAGCAGCGCCAGCAGGTTCTTGTCGCCGCCGGCGCGCAGCGCGGGAATCATGGCGCGCAGCATCAACACCAGCCAGAAGGCCAGGCCCAGGAACAGCGCGATCTGCCACAGGCGCCCCAGGTCGAGGAATTCGTAGCCCTGGTGCCCCAGCCAGAAATTCCACTCTGCCGGCAGCGTTTGCGCGATGGCGAAAAACTGGCCGGCAAACGACCCCGCCACCACCACGATCAAGGCCCAGAACAGCAGGTCGACACCAAGCTTCTGGTACTTCGGATCCTTGCCGCCGTTGATCACGGGCGCCAGGAACAGCCCGCCGGCCAGAAAGGCGGTGGCAATCCAGAACACCGCGCTTTGCAGATGCCAGGTGCGCGCCAGTGAATAGGGCAGCCACTGCGAAAAGTCGGCGCCGTAGAAGCCCTGTCCCTCGATGGTGTAGTGCGCCGTCAGCCCGCCGATGAACACCTGGAAGGTGAAGAGCGCCATCACCACGAACAGGTATTTGCCGAGCGCGCGCTGTGACGGCGTCAGCGTCAGGGTTTGCAGTGGATCATTGAGCGGCACCACGGAGGGCGGTTCTTCGCCGCGCCGCAGAAAGGCCCAGCCCCACACCAGCGCGCCCACGCCCGCGATCAGCAACACCACGCAGGCCAGCGACCACAGCACGTTCTCGGTGCTTGGATGGTTGCCGATCAAGGGCTCGGGCGGCCAGTTGTTGGTGTAGGTCACATTGCTGCCGGGCCGCTCGGTGGCGGTGGCCCAGGCGGTCCAGAAAAAGAAATTGGTCAACCGTTCCCGCTGCGCGGCCTCGAGCAGCGTGTTTTCCTTCATCGCGTAATGGATACGCATCTGGCGCAGCGCGGGGTCATCGCCGAACAGCGCCACGTAATGCTGCGCGGTTTGCGCCATGGCCTGGGCGCGCCGCTCGGAAAGCGTCAGCGTATCGGTGTCGGCATCGAAGCTGTTGTGGCGGTATTCCTCCCGCAACTCATAGGTAAGCTGTTGCTGCTGCGCGGGCGTGAGTTCGGCAAAAGCGAGGCCGTGCTGTTCGCGCGCGGCGAGATCCAGCCAGGCCATGAGTTCGCGATGCAGCCAATCGGCCGACCAATCCGGTGCTTGGTAGGCGCCGTGGCCCCAGATGGAACCGAGCTGCATGCCGCCCGTGCGCTGCCAGGCCGCCTGGCCATCCAGAATGCCCTCGCGCGTCATCAGCAGGGTGCCCGCGGCGCTGGTAACGCGTTCTGGAATGGGCGGTGCCTGACGATAAATTTCCGTGCCGGCAAAGCCCAGGATGGCGAACGTGACCGTCAGGACGGCGATCAGCGTCCACCAGAGTTTGCGGTATTCACCCATGAGGTTCCTCGCGAGAGTGCTGTACGGTGCGCTGCAAATGCCGTGTCTTCAGCGGGGTAGCCTGGGCTGCCCGGTGCCTGACCGGGCAGCGTTGGTACTGCCGTGCGTTATTTTGCCGCGGCGAGCGCCTGCCCGATGTCGGCCAGGATGTCGTCGACGTGTTCGATGCCGATGGACAGCCGGATCATGTCGCGGCTTACGCCGGCGCTGGCAAGTTCGTCGTCGTTGAGCTGGCGATGCGTGGTGGAAGCCGGATGGCAGGCCAGCGAGCGGGCATCGCCAATGTTCACCAGGCGCAGTATAAGCTGCAACGCATCGATGAAGCGCGCGCCGGCTTCCTGGCCACCCTCGATGCCGAAGCTGAGGATGCCGGAGGCGCGGCCGTTCATGTAGCGCTGCGCCAGGGCGTGATCAGGACTTTGCGGCAGGCCGGCATAGTTCACCCATCCCACCTGGGGATGGTCGCGCAGGTACTCGGCCACCGCCTGCGTGTTGCTGCAATGGCGATCCATGCGCAGCGGTAGCGTCTCGATGCCCTGCAGGATGAGAAAGGCGTTGAAGGGGCTGAGCGCGGCGCCGGTATTGCGCAGCGGCGCCACCCGGGCGCGGCCGATGAACGCAGCCGGGCCAAGCGCCTCGGTGTACACCACGCCGTGATAGGACGGGTCGGGCTCGTTGAGCATGGCAAAGCGCTGCTTGTGCTCGGCCCAGGGAAACTTGCCGGAATCGACGATGATGCCGCCGATGGAATTGCCGTGGCCGCCCATGTACTTAGTCAGCGCATGCACCACGATGTCCGCGCCCTGTTCGATCGGACGCCACAGATACGGCGTGGCCACGGTGTTGTCCACGATCAGCGGAATGCCTGCCGCGTGCGCGATCTGCGCCAGGCGCTCGACGTCCACCACGTTGCCGGCAGGGTTGCCCACCGATTCGCAGAACACCGCCTTGGTGCGGCCATCGATGGCGGTGGCCATGCCGTCGAAGTCGTTGTGGTTGACGAAGCGCACCTCGATGCCGCGGCGCGGCAGGCTGTGCGCGAAAAAGTTGTAGGTGCCGCCGTAGAGTTTGCTGGTGGTGACGATGTTGTCGCCCACTTCCGTGATGGTTTCCAACGAATACTCGATCGCCGCCATGCCCGACGCCACCGCCAGCGCGGCAATGCCGCCTTCCAGCGCCGCTACGCGTTCTTCCAGCACGGCGTTGGTGGGGTTCATGATGCGGGTGTAGATATTGCCCGGTACTTTCAGGTCGAACAGATCCGCGCCGTGCTGGGTGTTGTCGAACGCGTAGGAAGTGGTCTGGTAAATGGGCGGCACCACGGCCTTGGTGGTGGGGTCCACGTGGAAGCCGGCGCGCACGGCCAGGGTTTCGAGTTTCATGGGGGCTCCTTGTAGTGTGATCGCTCATAAGCTAATCGGGCGCGGCGGGAAAGTGAAGCCCTCCGGCGGGTGGAATGACTAGACTATTTCCCGGGGTGCCTTTACCCTCCGGGCTTCTTTGCGTTCAGGTGGATTGCTCGTCATGGCGGAAGATAAGCACAGGGCCGGGGGGCTCATCGACACGTTTCTGCTGGTGGAACAGAAGCTCAAGCGGTACCTGATGAAGCTTATCGTGAACCGCCAGGACGTCGAGGACATCGTGCAGGAAACCATCCTCAGAGCCTATCAGGCGGAGAAAAACACGGAAATCCGCGCGCCGAAATCGTTTCTGTTCAGAATTGCCCACAACCTGGCCATATCGGAGATCAAGCGGCGCCGCAGAAGAGTGCAGATCGACATAGGGGAAATCGACGAGCAGGACGTCTTAGGCATCGAGCAGGCACCGGAAGACCGGCTGGAACGGGATAGGTTGCAAAAGGTTCTGTTGGGAGTAATACAGGAACTGCCGCCGCGCTGCCGCACGGTGTTCGTGCTGCGCAAGGTCTATGGGCTTTCGCACCGGGAAATTGCCGAGCGCATGGGAATTTCGCAAAAAACCGTGGAAAACCATTTGACCAAGGCGCTGCATCATTGCCAGATCGCATTGTTTTCGGAGCAGGACGGCAAGCGCCGCCTGCTCCAAGAGAAGCAATAGGGGTTTGCGGCCGTGAGCGAAGACGGGATGAAAGTCGTCGATATTTCTTCATTGCGCAACGAGCGCTCCGATATTCCCGGGCAGGCCCGGGCGTGGGTGATCCGCCTGGAAGCCGAGGATCTGGCCCAGGAAGAATGCCTCGAATTCAACCGCTGGCTCGCCACCAGCGAAGCGCATCGCCAGGCGTTCGGTGAGGCGAAATCCCTGTGGAGCGAACTGGATGGCATGGGGGCGCTGCTTGGCGCCGACGATGCCGGCGCGCAAAAAGCGCCATGGCGTTGGTGGAAGGCCGGGGCCGCCTGCGCGGTGCTGCTGCTTGGCGGCGTTTCCCTGGTCATGTACTGGCATGCCACGGTCCAGCAGGCACAGACACTCAATGCGGAGTACGGCACGGGCGTGGGCGAGATTCGCACCGTGGCATTGCCCGATGGTTCCAACCTGAGCCTGAACACCAGCACCTCGCTGGCCGTGAATTATCGGGGCGAAGCGCGCTTCATCCGCCTGGCGGAAGGCGAGGCCTTCTTCGAAGTTGCCCATGATCCCACCAAACCCTTTCTGGTCTACGCGGGAAATCACGTGGTGCGGGCCATCGGCACCGCTTTTTCCGTTGCCATGCATGAAGGCAGTATCGACGTGGTCGTTACCGATGGCCGCGTGGAGGTGAGCTCCTACGACAGGCAGGTGGCGGAGGAACCGCTCAACCTGAAGCTGGTGGAGGGTTCGGCATCCAGAGTGCCCCTGGACAAGGGGCAGCATGGCATTTTCAATGAAATCGTCGGCCAGCTCGAGATGGTGCAGCGCCTGCAGCCGGACGCCATCGAAAGAGACCTGGCCTGGCGCGACGGCATTCTTGCCTTCGACAACGATTCGCTGGAAAACGTCATCAAGGAGGTGGGCCGCTACACCCCGGTCCGCATCGTCATCTCCGATCCGAGTATCCGCGACATGCGCTTCGGCGGCTATTTCAAGGTGGGGGATCTTGCGGCGATTCTCGATACCATCCAGAGCGATTACGGCGTTCAGGTGGACGAGATCGACGACAAGCTGATCTACCTTTCCCGCCAGAAATAGCGCAGTTTCACCGGCTTTCCCACGTTCCCCGCTTCCGGGGCACCCATGGCACGTTTTGCTCGCAAAGGCGAAGGAGGTAACCACGCAAGAATAAATTTCATCGTCTTCACTAGGGGGGTTCCTGCTCGATGGAGTCTATGGATCGAGAAGGAGCACGCTTGATAGGGACGTTCATCAGTCAGTAAGACTGGATACTGATATTCAAAAGGTTCATGGGTGCGTTGAGGGGAAAGGGGAGAACAAAGGGTCTTGCGGCCCTGGTCTTGCTTGGCCTGGCGGGGTCCGGCCTCCATGCGGCCGAAAACGAGGAATATTCACTGGATATTCCATTTTCGGAAGCGAAGGAAGGCCTGGGACGTCTTGCCAGACAGACCGGCACCCCCCTGTTGTACCTCAGCAGTGACGTAGGCAGCAGGAAAGTGGCCGGCGTCAAAGGCTCCTACACGCTCGATGAAGCTCTCGAAATCATGCTCCAGGGAACTGGCATAAGCGCTGTCGTCAACCGCAGCGGTGTACTCACCGTGTCCGTGATTGAGGCAGCCCGCGAAGCGAACGAAGACGATACAGGAGCAAGCATGAACAGAAGGTCCATTCTTTCCCGGCTGGCGGCATTTCTGGCCGGCACCTCGGCGGCGCTGGGCAGTTCCGTGGCCATGGCGCAGGAATCCGCCGCCGTGCCGGGCGGCATCGAGGAAATATCGGTAACGGGCAGCAGGATCGAACGTCCCGGCATGACCTCGCCGGTCCCCGTTACCGCATTGTCGAACAACGAACTGAACAACATTTCCCCCGGCAACCTGTCGCAGGCGCTGCAGGAGATTCCGCAGTTTCTGAACAATACCGTGGCGCAGAACCGCAGCAACTTCCATGGCGCCGCGGGCCAGGCGTTCCTGAACATACGCGGCATGGGCGCGCAGAGAACGCTGGTATTGCTCAACGGCAGGCGTGTCGCACCGTCGGACCGGCAGAGCAACGTGGACGTGAACCTGTTCCCGGATGCCATGATCAGCCGGGTGGACGTGGTGAGCGGCGGCGCGTCCGCCGCCTATGGCGCGGACGCCCTGGCCGGCGTGGCCAACTTTATCGTGGACACCCGCTACACGGGCTTCAAGGCCAGCATCCAGGGCGGGCAGACCAACCACCAGGACGGCGACAACTGGGAAGCGATGGTGGCCGCCGGGCTGCCGCTGGGCGACCGCCTGCACGTCATCGCCTCGCTGGAGGCCTATGGCAACGACGAAATACGCGGCAAGGTTTCCGGACTGGATGACCGCAGCTGGTTCGAAAACTGGGGCTGGGTAACCAACCCGGCATGGAAGGCCAGCGATCCGCCAGGCACGAATCCCCGGCGCCTCACGCTGCCACAGGTGCATTCCAGCGCGTTCACGCCGGGCGGCAAGATCAACCAGCCGGGCTTTTCCTACAACGGGCACAACTTTGTCGGCGACGGCACCCAGACGCGTGTGTACGTGCCGGGCGCGATATTCGACACCAATGCCACCTCCGGCGGGCCGGAATACGGCATCGCCCGGCTGGGGCAGCGGCAGAACCTGCAGGCGGAAGTGGAACGGATGAACCTGTTCCTGAACGCCGATTATCAGCTTACCGACCGAACCGAACTGAACTTCCAGGCCATCGCCGGCGAGAATGCGGCCTATTCCCACAAGATCAACGGCGGCCTCGGTGCAAGCATGATGGGCATCTACTCGGGCACCATCTATGCCGACAACGCCTTTTTGCCGGACGCCATCCGCCAGGCCATGCTCGACGAAGGGCTGGAGTCCTTCCGCATGGAAAAGGGCGGCATGGTCTACGGGCGCGACAATATTCAGGACGATCTGACGGACGGCACTGAAATCACGCAGAACATGGTACTGCTCGGCGTCAATCATGACCTGGCCAACGGGTGGGGCTTCAACGCCTACTACCAGCGCGGCAAGAGCCACAAGCACATGATTCTGGACAACCTGCTGCGCGTCGACCGCTGGTTTCTGGCGCAGGACGCGGTGCGCGATCCGGCCACTGGCAACATCGTGTGCAACGTGCAGCTCTACAACCCCACGCCGACGCAGCTGGCGGAATCGGTGCAGAACGTGCTGGTGCCTTCGCCGCAGGGGCCGGTGAACATCGCCTCTCCGATAGGCCTGGACAACACCATTGCCGGCTGCGTGCCGCTGAATATCTTCGGCTGGGGCAACGCCTCGCAGGAAGCGCGCGATTACGTGGTAACGGACAAGTGGGCGGAATCGTACATCACCCAGGATTTCGCCGAGGCCGTGCTCACAGGCGAGCTCCTGGAAAACCGCCGCGCCGGCTCCATCGGGTTTTCAGTGGGGGCCACCTACCGCAAGGAAGATCTCTACCAGGCCGCCTACCCGCGCGACATCGACGACCTCGGTCCGCCGGTCAACCGCCCGGAGCTTGGCATACGCGGTATCCCCAACGGTTTCGAACTGGGAACACCGGACCTGCATCAGTTCTCCACCCTGACGACGTTCGGTGGCAGCTTCGATGTGTGGGAAACCTTCGCCGAGGTGCTGGTGCCGCTTTATGACAATGGCACGCAGCGTCTCGACTGGAACGTGGCGGCGCGCTATGCGGATTACTCGCTGTCCGGCGGCGTGGTGGCCTGGAAAGCCGGCCTGGATTTTCAGGCCACCGAAGACCTGCGCATTCGCGCCACGCTGTCGCGTGACGTGCGCGAGGCCACTTTTGCCGAGCGTTTCGACCAGCAGGCGGGCGGTGCCACCATCAACGACCCGATACTCGAGGGCAGGGCGTTCAGCACCAACATACTCTCGGGCGGCAATCCTTCCGTCGCTCCCGAGGAGGCGGACACCTACGTGCTGGGCATCGTCTATGAGCCTTCGTGGTTGGCAGGCACGGCACTGTCGCTCGACTACTACGACATCGACCTGACCGGCGCTATCGGCAGGCTGGGTGTGCAGCGTATCGTGGACGATTGCTTTGCCGGCGACATGGCCATGTGCCCGCGCATCGAGCGGCATCCGTCCACCAACGAAATCACCCTGGTGTCCGATATCTACACCAATATCGACGGTGCCAAGACCCGTGGCGTGGATCTCGAGGTGTCGTACCGGACCGAACCTGATTTCTTCAGCAACATCAGCGAGAACCTTTCGATTCGCATGCTTGCGGGTTATCTGGCCGAACGTTCCGAAACGCCGCTTGGCGGCATTACCACGGAATTCGCCGGCTCCGGCGTGTCCCCGGAATGGACCACCACCACCACGCTGAACTACAGCCTCGGCGCCTGGGATCTGTCGCTGACGCATCGCTTCATTGACAGCGTGAAGCGCGAGGTGAACTGGGTGGAAGGGGTGGACGTGGACATCAACAAGGTCGAGGCGGTGCGCTGGATGAACATGCGCCTGGCCTATACCCATGAGTTGGATCGGGGTAGCTGGGAAGCGTTCGGCAGCATCACCAACCTGTTCGACGAACACCCGCCGATGTATGCCAGCAACATCAGCCGAGGCCTGCCGGGCAACTTCTCGGCGCTGCATCACACCCTGGCGCTTGGCCGCAACTACGTGGTGGGGCTGCGGTACGAGTTTTGAAGGAGAGCATGCGATGAAAACCACAGCATTTTCCCGCCGTTCCTTTCTGGAAGGCTCGGCGGTCCTGATGGGGGGCGCCGCGGCGGCGTCGAATGTTCTGGCGCAGCAGGCCGTGCCTGGCGCCGAACTGGCGGGCCTGACGCTGACACAGGCTTCGACCCTGTTGCGTAGCGGCCAGGCTTCGCCGGTGGACCTGGTACAGGCCTGTCTTGCGCGTATAGACCGGCTGAATCCGCTGCTCAACGCCTTTATCACACTGGCACCGGAACAGGCGTTGGCGCGCGCCAGGGAACTGGAAGCGGAAATACAGAAAGGGGGGCCGCGTGGCCCCCTGCATGGCATTCCGATTGCGCTCAAGGACAACATCGACACCGCGATGATGCGGACGACGGGCGCCAGCGCGCTGTTCGAAAATCGCGTGCCGGAAGAGGACGCCGAGGTGACGCGGCGCCTGCTCGATGCAGGCGCTATCGTGCTCGGCAAGCTGAACCTCAACGAGTTCGCCTATGGCGGCAGCTCCGTTGTCACGCATTATGGAACGATGCATAACCCGTGGGATCTCGATCGCGCGACCGGCGGCTCCTCGGGTGGCAGTGGTGCGGCCGTGGCGGCGGATCTGTGTTTTGGCGCGCTCGGTACGGATACCGCAGGTTCTGTGCGCATTCCCGCCGCCCATTGCGGCCTCGTGGGGCTCAAACCCACCCAGGGACGGGTGAGCACGCGTGGGGTTCTCATGCTGTCCTGGACGCTCGACCAGGTCGGCCCCTTGTGCAAGAGCGTGGAGGATGCCGCGCTCCTGCTCGGCTGCATCGCCGGCTATGATCCGCGCGAGCCGGTAGCGCTCGACCGGCCGGTGCCGGATTATACGCAGGCACTCGGCACCGACGTTGCGAAGCTGAGGCTCGGCATCGCATCCAGCCCCTATTTCGAGGGCCTGGATGCGGAAGTGGAACGTCTGGTAGGTGATGCGGTCGAGCTGTTGCGTTCGCTTACCGCGGGCACGCGTGAGGTGCAACTGCCCGCCGCGCCCTCGGGTGCAAGCATCTGGGGGCCGGAGGCCTACGCCTATCACAAGCCTTGGATCACCACGAGCCCCGAGCTTTATCAGAACGCAACCCGTGCCGCGCTGGAACGCTACGCCGACGCGGATGCGGCGGAGTACGCACAGGCACGGCGTGACGTCGAGGTGGCACGCCGCGCCGTGCTCGATGTGTTCGGTGACGTGGATGTGTTGCTGACGCCGGTGATGCGGGAGCCCGCGCCGCTTCTGTCTGCCGGTGGCGGTTCGGGCGCCAGCGCCGGCACCGCAGACTTCAACGTGTTCGGTCTGCCCGCGATCTCGGTGCCCTGCGGCTTTACCCGTGCCGGCCTGCCGGTTGGGTTGCAAATCGCGGCGGCGCCGTTCATGGAGGAACGGTTGCTAGCCTTGGCCAGCCACTATGAGCGACTGACGGACTGGCATCTGCGCAAGCCGTCGCTTTAGCGTTGTGGCGTCAGGACGCCAGCCTCATCAACACCAACCCACTCACGATCAGCGCCGCCGCCAGCACCCGCGCGAGGCTGGCGGGTTCGCCGAGCACTACCAGGCCGACGAGAAAGGCGCCCACGGCGCCGATGCCGGTCCAGATGGTGTAGGCGGTGCCGAGCGGCAGTGATTTCATGGAGATCGACAACAGCGTGAAGCTGGCGATCATGGCGATCAGCGTCACGACGGCGTAGGCCGGGCGGGTGAAACCCGCGGAAAGTTTCATGGTGTAGGCCCACACGATTTCGAGCACACCGGCAAGCGTCAGCAGAATCCAGGCCATGCGGCCCTCCTCTTGTGCAAAGTGAGAGCCGGGCCGTCCCGGACATGGTCCCATGGTGGGCGAGGACGTGGCCTCGAAGCCGGATTATAGACGGCCCAAGAATAAAAATCGGCCCATTAAAGCTGGGAAATAACCTTGACCTACTCTGATTTGTGCCTCATGAGAAAGCATTTGCCCATTCATAACTAAATGATTTGCGTGAACTTTATTGAAAAAATCCAATTTAGCACCAAAATAGTGCGTAAATTGCACAAAATTGATGATTGTCGACGTGGGAATCAGGCGAGTATCCTTGGCGCCTTTTGAACTGTTAGGGGCCGTTTTGTTATGTCTTTCTCCCTGGATGAATTCCTGCTTCAACTGCGCCAGCGTGACCCGGATCAGGCGCCTTTCCATCAGGCTGCCGAGGAAGTTCTGCATTCCCTGTGGCCCTTCCTGGAGCAGAATCCCCAGTATCGCCATAACGGTCTGCTCGAGCGCCTGGTGGAGCCCGAGCGCGTGATCATGTTCCGCGTGCCCTGGCAGGACGATCAGGGCAGGGTACACGTCAACCGCGGCTACCGCGTGCAGATGAGCAGCGCCATTGGCCCGTACAAGGGCGGCATCCGCTTCCATCCGTCGGTGAACCTGGGCGTGCTCAAGTTCCTGGCCTTCGAACAAGTGTTCAAGAACAGCCTGACCTCGCTGCCCATGGGCGGCGGCAAGGGCGGCTCGGATTTCGATCCCAAGGGCAAGAGCGATGCGGAAGTGATGCGCTTCTGCCAGGCCTTCATCGCGGAACTGCATCGCCACATCGGCGCCAACCTGGATGTGCCGGCCGGCGACATCGGTGTGGGCGCGCGCGAAATCGGCTTCATGTTCGGCATGTACAAGAAACTGGCCAATGAATTCACCGGCACCTTCACCGGCAAGGGCATCGCCTACGGCGGCAGCCTGATCCGCCCCGAAGCCACCGGTTTTGGCTGCGTGTACTTCGTCGAGGAAATGCTCAAGGCCCGCAAGGACCGCCTGGATGGCAAGAAGGTCACCGTATCCGGTTCCGGCAACGTGGCGCAGTTCGCCGCGCAGAAGGTCATGGCCCTGGGCGGCGAAGTGGTGAGCATGTCCGATTCGGGCGGCACGCTGCATTTCCCCAAAGGCCTGACGCAGGAGCAATGGTGCTATCTGACGGAGCTGAAGAACGTGCGCCGCGGCCGCCTGTCGGAAATGGCGAAAGCCCTGGACCTGCCCTGGCTGGAAGGGAAAACTCCCTGGCATCTGCCCTGCGACATCGCGCTGCCCTGTGCCACCCAGAACGAACTTGACGAAGCCGATGCCCGCACGCTGGTGCAGAACGGCTGCTTCTGCGTGGCCGAAGGCGCCAACATGCCCTCCACCCTGGAGGCCATCGAAGTGTTCCGCGAAGCCAACATCCTGTTTGCGCCGGGCAAGGCGGCCAACGCCGGCGGTGTGTCCGTCAGCGGCCTGGAAATGAGCCAAAACAGCCTGCGCATGAACTGGACCGAGGGCGAAGTGGACGAACGTCTGCACGGCATCATGCAGCGCATCCACTACAGCTGCGTGGAATATGGCACGCGCGACGGCCGGGTGGACTATGTGGACGGCGCCAACATCGCCGGCTTCGTCAAGGTGGCTGACGCCATGATGGCGCAGGGCGTGGTGTAATAGCGTTTGCCCGATGGCGGCGCCCACCATGGCGCCGCTGCGCTCTTCCTTCCGCGGGCAGGATCGCGGCTGGAGGATATCCGGGCAGGGGTCAGCGTTCGGCGAAGACCTCTTCCAGCGAGTGGGCATCGAGGATATTGTCGGCCCAGCGTTCCAGATCGGCGGTGGTGGCTTGCTGCAGACGCTGCGTGGTGGCTGCGTCCAGCGTGCCGAAACGGCGGGTAAGCAGGCGGGTCAGAACGGCCAACTCGCCTTCCACGCGGCCTTTTTCGATGCCTTGCGCGATACCCTGGCCAATGCCTTCCTCAATCCCTTGCTTGATCCCTTGCTCAATACCTTCCTCAATCCCTTGCTTGATCCCTTGCTCAATACCTTCCTCAATCCCTTGCTTGATACCCTGCTCCCTCCAATCCCTGGTCCAGTCCTTCACGCGTTCGGCCAGCATGCTGTCGATCTCCTGTAAGTCGTTGACTTGGTCGAAGTGTATACCACCCATTCGCGACGGTAACAGCACTCGCTTCAACCACACCACGAAGTGGCGGCGCAGCGTGGTCTGGGACGGATCACCCAGCCATTGGATCAGATGCTCCAGCATCCGGCGCACGTCCGCCGGGCTGCGGCTGTTCTCCAGTCCGAACAGTGCCGCCACCAGGTTGCGGGTGCTGGGCAGCGGATCGCCGGCATAGCGGTTCTCGTCCAGCAATAAATAACGCAATTGCGGGCGGTAGGCCTCCAGACCGCCCGGGATCGCAGCGATCAGGTCGCCTATCTCCGTGTGGGCACGCCAGGGGCGCTCGCCGTTGTAGAGCACCAGCGGCAACACCGGGGGTAGGTTGCCTTCGGGTGTCAACTGCCCCGTCTTGATGAGATCCTGGTAGAGCAGGCCCAGGTAGGTGAGCACCCGCAGCGCCATGAACGCATCCGGGGTGGATTGAAATTCCAGCAGCAGGTGGATGTAGAGCCAGCGCTCGCCGTCCGCCCATTTCACCCGCCAGATCAGGTCGTCTTCCCGCGTGCGCAGGTCATCGGTGACATAACGGCCCTCCGCAGGTTCCAGACTGGCAAAATCCAGATGCTCGACCCAAGACTGCCGCACGTAGCCACGCAGCAGGTCGGCGATCATGTCGGGATGGCTGAACAGCAGCCGGTAGCTGTGGTCCTGGGGCTGGTGTCCGGAAAGGGGAGTCTTGTGCATCGAGGGCATCCGTGCCGTTGCAATGGTGATGTCTCCGCAGTCTAGTTCCGGGTGGGAACGCCTGCCAGAAAACAATGGATGTCCCTTCCTGCGTCCTTCCCGGTTTTCCCTTCTGCCTTCCTTTAATTAAGCACGCGAATCGGACGCATGATTTTTGTAGATGTGTGCTTGTCCACGCAGTTCAGCCAACTGGTGCCATACCCACACAAAAATCAGGAATAACTCCCTAGTGTCTTCAGCGTCAGCTGCCAGTATTCACACCCCATGATGAGCTGCGTGTATGCGCGCGAGACGAGCCCCCTTTCCAGCTCGCCGCCTGCACGACAACGGCTGCGTACAGCATGACGCCAGCTGCATGAGCGGTGTCGTGATCTGAAGCAGCCGGCAACAAGATTTGCGGTATCCAGACACAAGGAATCCTTACTCATGATCAAAGACCATGGTTTTTGCCTCGCCCTCGAAAAACGTCTGCTGCTGGACGCCGCCGGCGCCATAACCGCGGTCGAGACGCTGCCGGATTCCGACCCTGTACCCCCCCCCGTCGACGCTCCAGATCACCACCAAGAGGCCGTTGACAGCCTTTTGGCGGCCTTTGGCGCTCAAGACATGCAGGAGACTGCCCAGGATACGTCCTTGGCGGTAGTGTTCATCGATTACCGGGTGGAAAACCCCGAACAGCTGATCGACCTGACCGGCTACAGCGGCCGGGTGGACGTATACACCATCGGCGAAGGCGAGAACGGCCCGGCGCTGATCGACCAGGTGCTGCGCAGCTATTCGCAGCCCGTGGACAGCCTGCATATATTCAGCCACGGCCGCGCCGGCGAATTGTTCCTGGGCGCCAGCCACATCACCAACGACACCCTCGACACCGACGCCGCCGCACGCTACCTGCAGAACCTTTCCTCCACCCTGAGCGCCGACGCTGACGTGCTTCTATATGGCTGCAGCGTGGCCGAAGGCGCCGAAGGCCAGCGCTTCGTGGAGCGCTTTGCGCTGTTGCTGGATGCCGACGTGGCCGCTTCCACCGACCTGACTGGCGGCAGCCATCTGGGCGGGAACGCCACGCTGGAGTACAGCACGGGGTCCATCGAGGCGATGAGCTTTATTGATGTGCTGGGGTTGGCGACGTATGACTCCGTGCTCGCCCCACCTTCACCCGGTGGGGATGGCTCAGTAACCATTACTGAAGGCGGTACCGCTAGCTTCACGCTATCTCCCACGTTGCAGGACGACGATAGTACGCCGAGTCGCATTCGCATTACTGAAATTACCGGTGGTGATCTGCAGAATGCCAGTGGCGGCAGCATCACGGTGGGCACGGAATTGCCGCTGGCCAGCGGCAGCTACGACTTCAAGTTCGCTCCGCCGGAAAACCGCGATACGGACGCCAGCTTCAAGTACGTGGTATTGGATGTCGACGAAGCTTCCCCTGAATCCACTTTCACCATTCACATTACGCCGGTAAACGATGCGCCGACGGTCAATGGCAACGACGCGGACCTGGGCTCTACCCAGGAAGATGACGTCGATCCGGGCGGGCACAGTATCAGTGATTTGTTTGATGGCGTGTTCGACGATGTCGATACTGTCAGTACCGGAGGTTTCTTCGGTATTGCCATCACTTCCAATAGTGCCGATCCGGCAACTCATGGTAGCTGGCAGTATTCCACGGACGGCGGTATCAATTTTTACGATATCGGCGTGGTGAACGGCGATACCAGCGCGCTGATTCTGAATGCCAGCACGCAATTGCGTTTCGTGCCTGCGCCTGATTATTTCGGGCCGCCGCCGGCACTCACCGCCAGGGCGATTGATACCAGCTATGTCGGCAATGCCAGCGATGGATCTGATCGGGTGCTCACGAATGTCTCCGTCAACGGTGGTAATTCAGCATTCTCGCAGGGCACTACGAACATCACAGTCGATGTAGAGAATGTCAACGACGCGCCTACGCTGCTCGAAGCCGGTGAATTCGATCCGATCCTGGAAGATCAGTATCCCAACCCCGGCGTGAAGGTTTCCGACTTCCTGGATGGTTTGGTCGAAGATATCGACAACACCTCTGCTCAGATCGGCCTTGCCATCACCGGCACCAGCATGAGCGGCATGAGCGGTTCTGGCAGCGATTGGGAATATTCGGTTGATGGCACGCACTGGACGCCGTTCGGCACAGTCTCGGAAAGCAGTGCTTTGCTGCTGGGGCCGGACTATTACATCCGTTTCAACCCCGCACCTGATCAGATCGGCTCCGCCACCATCACGTACAAAGCCTTCGACGGTTCCAGTGGAGCTCCGGGTGCCAAGGAGGATCTGAGCGCTGGTGACACCAATCGCGTCAGCGCCGAAGCCTTCACGTCCACCCTGTACGTTACCGACGTGAACGACGATCCGCTGAACCCCACCGCGCCCAACGAAGTAACGATCGATGAAAAAGCTACTATAGTCATCGACGGTGACCTGTTGAACTATGTCGACAAGGATGGCGCGCCCAACGAGCAGGATTCAGACCAGATTGTCTACAAGTTGACGGCAAAACCTACCTTGGGGGAGTTGCAGAAAAATTTCTCCGGCATCTGGGTCACCCTCGATGTAGGCGCCACGTTCAGCCAGACGGACATCAATTTAGGCCATTTGCAATACGTTCATACGGACTCCACCGATCTGTCGGTATCCAGCCCCGTGGCGAGCGACAGCTTCGGGTTCACGGTACGTGACGGAGCGGGCGCGGAGCTACCCGGCACGTTTGCGATCACCATCAATGACGTCAATACACAGATCAGTCTGTCTAGCGCGCCAATCAAGGTGCATGAATGGCTTGCCGAATTCCCCAATCAGCACAACGTCATCACGTTCAACGTGGATGATACCGATGCCGATCCCAGCGAGGTTTGGTTCACCATCGGTACTCTGCCGGGCCACGGACACCTGGAGTTCAACGGTGAAGTAGTCAAGGCAGGTGATGAATTTAGCCTGGAAGATGTCGAGGCGGGTTTGCTCATCTACGTCCACCGCACGAATGTCGATGGCGTAGACAAAGGATTGGAGCCGGTAGGTGACGCAGATATTTCCTTCGAGGATCGGGACCCCGCCGTTCACGGCCCCACCTCCACGACGTTCACGGTAACGGTAAGAGATCGTCAGAACGCAACTGATCCCGACGCTACGACGGATACGAAGCTAATCACTCTGGCCATACTGCCTCGCAATGATACACCGGAACCCGTCCATGAAATGCCGAGCGTCGAGGTTGGCGGTACCTTGGTGCTGGATCATTCGATGCAGGACGCCATCGATCCCGACAGCAATCATGACCTGCTCACCTACACGTTGAAGCAGCAGCCCGCCCACGGGGCCTTGTACCTGTACACACAAAGCGCGAAGGATGATGCCGCAGGCAGTGGTTATCCGGAAAGCGGTGGCGTGCGCCTGATCGAAGGCTCCATTTTTCTGCAGCGTCAGATCGACGAGGGCCTGGTGGTCTACCGGCACTTCGGCGATAGCCCATTGGATAATGATGCGGATGCCTATGACGATTTATTCGAGTACACCCTGCGCGATCGTGAAGGCGCCTCGGTGGATGGATATTTCTATATCGATGTTCAACCTTTCATTCCAGATAACGAGGCGCCGGTGGGCGCCGACGTGGCGTTGGCCAGCATTGTCGAGGACGCCACCAATCCTGCCGGTGAAAAAATAAGCGATTTGGCGGACTTTTTCTCGGATGCGGATGCCGGTGACACGCTGGGCGGCATCGCGGTGGTGGAAAACGCCAGTTCCGTAGCCATGGGCACGTGGCAATTCTCGTCCGATAACGGTGCCACCTGGCGCGATGTCGGCGCGGCCTCGGAAGAGGCAGCCGTCCTGATCCACGCCGATAGCCTGATCCGTTTCGTGCCCGCTGCCAACTACCATGGCCCGGCCCCTGAGTTGTCCGTGAAGGTGGTGGACAGCAGTTGGAATGCCGATAACTACCCCGATGATTTCGCCGGCTACTCCGCTTCCAATGGTGCGGACCCCGTAATCATGCTGGATACGTCGACGTTCAAGGATTGGTCTGCATTCGCGGAAGACGCCACGGCCATCAATTTGAACGTGACTCCCATCAATGACGCGCCTGATCTCGGCGGTATTGGCCTGGGGCCGGTGTTCTACGTAAAAGGCAGTGAACCTGGGGTGCCGAATTTAGGCACGCCGGTGGTGCTGGCGCCGGATGCCACGATCCACGATATCGAGTTGGGTGGCCATGACAGCAGCAATCCCGCCGACAATAGCTACAAGGACAGCACGCTTACGCTGCAACGCAATGGTGGCGCCAACGCTGATGATATTTTTGGCTTCAGCGTTGGCAATGGCGTAACGATAGCTATAAACACGGTACTGGTGGACGGCGTTGCCGTGGCTACGTTCGGTGGCACCTTGCAGCCACACCCTTCGGCTTCCGGCCATGCAATCGTAACAGGCACCAGCGGCACGCTGTCGCTGACCTTTCTGGAAGGTGCAACGGAAGCCAGGGTGCAAACCCTGTTGCGCCAGCTTACCTATGCCAACAGCGCCAATGATGCTACTTCCGTACAAGTGAGCTTCACCTTCAACGACCAGAACGAAGATGCTGGTGGTGATGGCAAGGCGCAAGGTGCTGGAGACCCCACCGATAGCATTGCCTCGGCACTGGTAACGGTAAGGCTCGACGATGTGCCTGGCGGAACCGGCCCGGTGGCGCCAGAGGACGTTGTCGATAGCGTCGATCTGACCGATATTCCCGAAGATACGCTGGATCCCGCCGGCGTAGTGATAAGCCAGCTCGACTTCTTCGAAGATGGGGACGCAGGGATGGATCTGGGCGGCATTGCCGTCGTGGCCAACGCCGCCGATCCGGCAACCGAAGGCGCATGGCAGTTTTCCTCCGACAATGGCACTACCTGGCGCGATATCGGCGCCGCGTCTGATGACACCGCCGTGTTGCTCAGCGTGGACAGTCTGATTCGTTTCGTGCCTGTTCAACACTATCACGGCGAGCCCCCGGCCTTGTCCGTGAAAGTGGTTGCAGACACGTGGAATGCCGATAACTACCCGAACGATTTCGAAGGTTACTCCGCTTCCACCGGCAGTGATCCCCTGAATACGCTGGATACCTCGGACTTCCAGCCGTCGTCGGTATTCGCGGAAGATCCCACCTCCATTGGGTTGAAGGTAACGCCCGTCAACGACGTGCCCGTGTTGGACGGCATCGATCCCGGCCCGCTTTCCTACACCGCCAGCTCGCCGAATTTGGGTGCGCCGATACTGCTGGCGCCAGGCGCCGCCATTCAGGATATTGAACTGGGCGGTCATGATAACGATGCAACCGATAGCTACGAAGACGCGTCTCTTACCCTGCAGCGCGATGGCGGGCCCGATGAGGCCGATGTGTTCGGCTTCAAGCTGGCGGGCGGTATAACGGTAAGCGGTAATACCGTTCGGGTGGGCGGTGTGGACGTGGCCACGATCGATGCCGGCACGGTGGGGGAACACCCATCCGACCCCAATTACATCCTCATTACGGATACCGGCGGCACGCTGTCGCTGACCTTCCTGGAACACGCAACGGAAGCGCGCGTGCAGGCTCTGATTCGCCAGCTTGCCTACGCCAATGACGGCGCCAGCATTTCCGAAACGATAACGGTAAGCATCACCTTCGACGACCAGAACGATGACGCAGGTGGCAGTGGCCGCGCGCAAGGCGCCGATGAAGCCGGCCATACCGCTGCGGCATCCGTGGATATAGCGATATTCGCCGAGCCCACCAACATTGCCCCGCAGGGCAACACAATCGGCATCGGCATGACGATCGCTGTTACCGAGGACGATACGAATCCTGCCGGCGAGCTGGTAAGCGATCTCATAGCGTTCACGGATGCAGACACCGACGATACGCTGAGCGCCATCGCCGTGGTGGCCAACACCGCCACCGCGACCGAAGGCGTGTGGCAGTTCTCATCCGATGGCGGTACAACCTGGCAGGCGATCGGCGCGGCCTCGGAGGAGACCGCCGTACTGCTCGAAGCCAATAGCCTAATCCGCTTCGTACCCGCTGCCAACTACCAGGGTCTGGCCCCGGTACTGTCCGTGAAAGTGGTGGACAGCAGCTGGAATGCCACCACCTATCCTCACGACTTCAACGGCTACTCCGCGTCCACTGGCGGCGGTTCGTTGGTTATGCTGGATACGTCCGGCTTCAAATCCTGGTCCGCTTTTGCGGAAAACGCCACCGCGATTTCCGCGAACGTAACGCCGGTCAACGACGCGCCCGCGCTGGGCGGTATTTCGGGTGTTCTTTCCTATGCCAGGGGTGTCGGCGCCGGCCTGGATGGCGTCGGCACGCCGATAATGCTGGCGGGCAGCGCCACGATTCACGATGTCGAGCTGGGTGGCCACGATAGCGACGGCACCAATAGCTATGAAGACGCCACGCTGACCGTGGGGCGTGAAATTCCCTTTTCGCCAAGCAGCAGCGGTGACGACATTTTTGGCTTCAGGCTGGGGGGCAGCCTAACGGTAGTCGGCAACACTGTTCTGGTGGATGACGTGGCAGTGGCCACGATCGATGCCGGTACGGTGCAAATGCATCCGTCCAACGCCGACTACGTGCTTGTAACTGGTGCCGACGGCAAGCTCTCGCTGACCTTCCTGGCGGACGCAACGGAAGCACGAGTGCAGACTCTGATCCAGCATATTACCTATGCCAGCGGCACCGAAATGCCGCCTTCGGCACTGGTGGTGCAGTTCACGTTCGACGACCAGAATGCCGACGACAATGATGGCGATGGCAGAGCACAGGGTGCTGAAGGCGGCGGCCGTGTCAGTACGGCACAGGTCGTGGTCGAAATCTCCACGCCCAACAGACCGCCTGTTCTGGAAGTAACCGAATCCACGATTAGTGTACGTCAATACGACGATAGCGCCACGCCATCGGGTAGCGGCCAGGACTTGACTGGCCTTGAGAACGCCGTCGTTCTGACACCGGCAGACTTGAGTGGATTCGACCCGGACGCCTTTGATCTTGTGATCGACCCCGAGACGGGTGAGGAAAGCTGGGTGCTGAAACCCACCAGCGGGGAAGATTTTACGCAGGGCAAGGATCTGCTGTACCAGGTAACCTCCCCCCCTCTCGGCGGCACGCTCAAGATATGGGCCTACAATTATCTTACTGAGGCATACAGCTGGCAGGAGCTGGCATCCAAGGGCAACAGCTTCTCGCTGGATGATCTGCAGAGTGGCAAGGTGGCGTACTTCCATGGCGGCATGGAGCCGCACATAGGCACGCACCAATTCACCGTGGTGCTGACCGACGGTGGCGCCGAGGTCAGCGCGGCGGGTACCGTTACCATCGAGGTGTACAACGTCAATGACGCGCCAACAGCCAGCGCGCGCACCATAACACTGACCGAAGATGGCGAGGTAAGCATCGCTCCCTATCTGACGATCGGCGACTCCGATGAGTTCGATACGGACGAGAATCTGCTGGTGGTGATCGACGCACTGCCTGGCAATGGTGAGCTTTGGTTCACTCCTGAAACGGGCCCGGCATACAAGCTGACATTGCCCGATGACAATACGTTCCTGTTGAAAGATCTTGGTCGCATCACCTACAAACACGATGGCGGCGAGAATTTTTCTGACTCATTCAAGTTCACGGTGGTGGATGACGGTGACACGTTTGGAGATGCCGAGGTAGACGACGTAGGCACTGGCCTGCACAGCAACCAGGTTACGGTCGACATCAAGATTTTCCCGCTCAATGACGACCCTGCGATCGACTACAGCCACGGCATCACGTTGGATGATGGCGCCTATGAAGGTGAATCTTTCAAAATCACCACAGATCTGCTTCTGGCGCACGACGATGACAATGCCGACAGGCAGGTCCAGTTCCGCATTCTGACCAACGTTACCCATGGCACCTTGCAGATTGACGGCCGCGCACTGGGAGCGGGCAGCGTATTCACGCTGGAAGACCTGCAAGCAGGTCGGTTGACGTATGTACACAACGGCGATGAGGTACTACAAGACCCCGGTAATCCTGATGACTTCTTTAGGTTCCAGATATCCGACAGCGGCGGTGGTGATGAAGATATCGGCATCTTCAACATCCATTTGAACAAGGTCAACGACGCGCCGACGCTCACCGTGCCGTCGCAAACGGTAACGGTGCTGGAAGATACGTCTATTACCATTACCGGTATCAAAATGGATGATGTGGACAGCCTGAGTGGCGACCTGATGACGGTCACTTTCAGCGTCTCCAGCAATGGCACCATTACCCTTCCCACGGAGACCGGCACGGTTGTCGGCAACGGCACCAGCAGCGTTACCTTTACCGCAACCAAGGCTCAAATTCAGGACATGATGCTAGCGGGTATCAAGTACCAGGGGATTTTGAACTATCACGGTGGGGACACGCTGACGATTACCGTCAACGATCAGGGGCACAGTGGTGCCGATCCGGATGACGTGGAACATAATTTCACCGGACCGACCAATACGCTTCCAAGCAGCAGCAATGGCGATGATGCTTCCCAATCCATTACCAAGACCGTAGACATCACCGTGCTGCCGGCCAACGATAAGCCGGTGATCACGCAGGGCCCAAATCCGGCGACTGACCTCACGACCGACGAGGATACCCCACTTACCTTTGGCAACTTTGCTTTTGCCGATGTGGATTTGGTAGGCGGCGATCTCAACAAGCCTGTTCGCGTAACGTTCAGTGTCGATCCCACGGGAGAGACGGGTGGCAAACTTTCCGTCGATTCCACTGCGATCTCCACTGCGGGCTTGACGCTTGTTGGCTCGGCATCGGGTACGTCAATTACGGTGCAGGGCACGCTTGCGCAATTGAACGCATTTTTTGCAGACCCAGACCAAGACCACGGCGTTCTTACCTACACCCCGGGCCAGGATTACAACGGTACCGATGCGTTGAAGGTAACGCTCAACGACCTGGGCAACGTGGGCCAGGGCGGTGCTAAACAGGACCAGCAGGACTATGTCATTACCATAGACCCGGTCAACGACCTGCCTGAAATTGAAGACGTCGCATTCCAGGCCAACGAAGACCATTACGCTCCCATCGTGTTGGAAGCACTGGATCGCGATGGAGAGCCGGGCGATCCCGATCCGGACGTCGACGATTTCGTCTTCAAGGTAACTTCACTGCCGTCGAACGGCACGCTGTATCTGTCGGCGGGCAATAACGGTGTTCCGGAAAATACAGAAGTAACGCCGGCGCATGACGGCACCTATCTGGGCGCGGCCGTGACCGTGGGCCAGGAGTTGACGGCGGAACAAGCCGCAAACCTGATCTTCAAGCCCGATGCGAATTTCAACAACGTCAACGCCTTCAAATCCGTGGATACGCCGGTTACGTTCGGGTACACGGTGCAGGAAACCAGTAGCGGCACGCCTACCGCCGCGCAAACGGTCAGCATCCGCATAGTAGCCGTCAACGATAAGCCCGACCTTGCCGGCACAGATTTCGGTGCAACCTATATCGAAGGCAATGGACCTGGGGTGAGCAATCTCGGCACCGCGGTTCAACTGATCAAGGACGTCACGCTGACCGACGTGGAGCTTGACTCCCCTGAGGATAATTTCCTGAGTGCCACGCTGGAGATCAAGCGTGACGGCACTGCCAGCAGCCAGGATATTTTTACCATTGCTTCGCCTGACATTGGCCTGTCCAACGGCATGGCGGTCAACAGTACGCTTACCATTGATGGCGATGTAATTGGCAAGATCAATGCAAATGCCAGCGGCAGGCTTGTTGTGGAGTTCACGGCTGCTGCTACTGCTGCGGATGTGAAAGCGGTAGCTGAAGCGGTTCATTACCAGAACTCCGCCGATGCCCCCCCCAACAACGTCTATGTTGCCTTCACTTTCAGTGATGGTAACGAGGGTCCCGTGGGCGGCGGGAAGCAGGGAACCGGCGGTAACCTGTCGGATAAGGTGGTTGTCAACGTTGCGATCCAGAAAACCAATGATGCTCCCACGGGTGGCAATGTCACGCTGAATGCGATCGATGAGGATGTAGATAACCCCCTTATAGATATAGATATCCCTCTCAACGTTGGATGGGCGGTGAAAGACTTGGTCGGCTCCGGCTCGGTAAAAATCTATACCGATATCGACGGAGATGCCATGGGCGGCATCGCGGTGGTGTCTAATCCCGAGGACCCCGGCCAGGGTGAATGGCAGTTCTTCAGCGATGGTGGTACGAGTTGGCGCCCCATCGGCACCGCATCCGAAAGTGAAGCGGTATTGATCAGCGCCAATAGTATGATCCGTTTCGTGCCGGCGCTCGACTTCAATGGCAACCCTACACCTCTTGGGGTCCGGGTGGTGGATAGTTCGGTTGGTGCTCCTAACGTGTACTCCGATTCGTCCCCTGGCGGCGTGATGGTGGATAATTTCGATACCACCGGTTATTCGTCAACCGGCGTATTTGCCAACGTGGTCACCACTATCGGCATCACTGTCAAGGCGGTGAATGATGCGCCAGAGCTGACCGTGCATGCCGGGCCTCGGCCTTTTATAGAGCCGGATGGTGATGGGCTTGCGAATCTTCAAGATCCAGGCGATCCCAAGGGGGCGGTGTTCCTGGATCCATACGCCGAAGTTGCCGATGTGGAACTGGGCAACTTGAACAATGATCCTGCTGGTGCCGATAACTTTAACGGATCGACGTTGACTCTGCAGCGCCATGCCTCTGCCACCGACGGCGCTGCTGCCACCCCCAATAGCCACGACGTATTCTATGTCGTGGCGGGTAATGGCATCACCATAGCGGGCGACAAGATTCAGATTGGCGGCAAGGATATCGCCGAGATCGTGCAGAACAGCGGCGGCATACTGAAGCTTAAATTCTTGAATGGCACGGACGAAACTGAAGTAAGCAGTGTCATGCGGCGCATTGCCTATGCCAACAGCGCGGACAACCTTTCTGGTGAAGCCGTCATTGGCTACACCTTCAACGATGAAAACGATCCGGACGCGACGGACAATCAAGGCAGCGGCGGCGCGAAAACGGACTTCGCCTGGGTCACGGTGAAGTTCGAAAGCACTAACGATGCGCCAGTAGGCAGGGATGTGGCGCTGGTTGCGATAAACGAAGATACGGCCTCGGATGGTGAGCGGGTAAGTGAACTGGAAGATGGCGACGGAAAGCTCATCTTTGCCGAAGACATTGATGGCGACACCTTGGGCGGCATTGCCGTGCTTGGCAATACTGCTAATCCTACAACCGAGGGGGTATGGCAGTTTTCCTTGGTGGGTGGCACCGACGCGGCGGATTGGTCTGATATCGGGGTAGTAACCGATACAAGCGCCTTGCTGCTGAGCAAGGATGCGTATATTCGCTTCCTGCCCGCCGAGGATTACCACGGTGGGCCGCCTGCGTTGTTGGTGAAGGTGGTGGATAGTTCCTACGACGTTGATGCCGATGATGATGGCGATGTCGACTATTCTGAAAGCGACACGGTCAGGGAGTACATGAATGTCTCCACTGCTTCCTTTACTTCCACCTCGGTCTTCGCAAAAGATGCCACGGAAATCAGCATCACAGTCAAATCCATCAACGATGCGCCTGAGCTAACGGTAGGTGGCACAGTAACCTTCACGGAGCCGAAGTACGACGGCCTCAACCCTGGCCTTATTCCTGAGTCTGATCCTGCGACGAATGGCGGCGCGGTATTCCTTGATCCAAATGCCACCGTATTCGATGTAGAGCTGAGTAACGGGCAGTACGATCCCGGTGCCGAAGACTTTGGCGGCTCCACATTGATACTGGAACGTCAAAGTGCGAATTACCCCGCTGCATCAGCACCAAATGCCAATGATGTGTTTGTAATTGCGCCAGGTGAGGCGCTGGATGAAAGCACTGTTGGCGTAACCGGGACAGATATCACTGTTGATGGAAAAGTAGTGGCGACGATCGTCACGGACGCAGACGGTACTCTATCGCTGCTATTTGGCAATGACACGCTGCCCGTCACCCAGTCCGAAGTAGAGGCGGTGATACAACGCATCACCTATGCCAACAATTCGAATAACCCACCTGGATCGGTGGTAATCCGCTATACCTTCCGCGACGGAAATACTGGCGAGGCCGACCAGGGCGTGGCTGGTAATGAGCTCAACAGATTTGAAGGTGCTGTGGGTGTTTCCACCGCCACAGTAACGGTGAATATCGATCCCACCAATGATGCGCCGCATCTGGACGATGATGAAACCTACACCTTCAATATTCAGGAGGATTTTGGCGGCTTGACCGATAGTGCAGGCGTCAAGGTGAGTGTACTCGCACAAGGTTTTGGTTTCAGTGATGCGGATTACGCCACTCCTGGCAATATTGCCAACCTTGGCGGTATTGCCGTGGTTTTCAACGGCAGCGATGCGAGAGGTTCCTGGCAATTTTCCAATGTTGACGGTGAATGGGCGGATATCGGGGCAATTAGCGGGAGCGAGGCGCTGTTGATCAGTGCCGATAGCTACATCCGCTTCAAGCCGGCGGATGAATATCACCAGGCCTCGGCGGCTTCAAACCCAGCCTTGACATTGCGGGCGGTGGATAAATCCGCAGCTGCACCGGCTGTGTATTCCAGTTCAGCTGGAGAAGCACTTACTGCCACGACCTTGGATATATCGAATCACAAGGCGGACAGCGTGTTCTCCAGTGGCGAGGCTACGCTCGAAGTGACCGTGGCATCAGTCAACGATGAGCCTATCCTAGGTGGTATCGGCAGCACCACGCTGGAGTACACAGAAGGTGAAGGTCGTACTGGCAATGACTACGCAGGCCTCGGCAAGCCAGTGGTGCTGGCACCCGGTGCCACCATCGAAGACATCGAACTGAGTGGATTGGACAACGATGGGGATGACAATTTCGAAGATGCCACGCTGACCCTGCAGCGCAGCACGGGCAATCATGCCGACGATATCTTTGGGTTTAAGCTGGAAGGCACCAATATCCGGATCGATGGCGATACCAATACCATCAAGATTGTGGACAACTTGATTGAGTACGATATTGCCACGTTTACTGGAACGGCAACGGAACTTCCTGTCGATCATGACAACGCGGGAGATTACGTGTTGGTGACTGGCACCGAAGGAAAATTGGAATTGACCTTCCTTGCGGATGCCACGGATGTGCGTGTGCAAGAACTCATTCAGAGCATTACCTACGCCAATGCCTCGGATGACCCGCAGGGCACTGTAACGATCAACTTTACCTTCAGCGACCAGAACTCTAACTCTGGCGCCAGTCCCACTCCTGGTACAGGTCAGAATCAGGGCAGTGGTGTGGTAGGTGTTGCTACAGCGACGGTAGATGTTGAGCTTAGGGGAACGAATGATGCTCCAGAGGTCATTAGCCCGGATGGCGATATCCCGGACCAGAGTGACCAGGATGCGGACACGATCACGCCTGTGGACGTGTCAGGCACGTTCATTGATGTGGATAGTGGCGACGAGCTGAAATACACCGCAGCACACCTGCCTGATGGTCTGACCATCGACCCGGATACGGGCATGATCAGCGGCACGATCAATCGCTCGGCATCGCAGGGTGGCTTCGATGCCGATGGTGATGCGACTACAGATGGCAAGTACACGGTAACGATCACGGCGACGGATAAAGCGGGCACATCGGCCACGAACAGCTTCGTGTGGACGGTGACGAACCCAGTCCCGGTGGCACGTGATGATGCCAATGCGATAACGGAAGACACGGTAGCACCTGTCACGGGCAACCTGCTTAGCAATGATACGGATGATGACGAGGATGTCCTGTCGGTCACGGACGTACAGTTCGGCAGTTCGAAGGTGACGGACAACGGGACTACTCTGAGTGTGGAGGGTGTCTATGGCACCTTGGTGGTAACGAAGTCGACGGGTGAGTACACCTATACGCTGAACAACGCGTTGCCTGAAGTTCAGGCATTGAAAGCCGGTCAGACCGAGACGGATGTCTTTGATTACACCATGGCGGACGTGGACGGCGATGGGGCGTCGGCGCAGCTGACAATTACGGTGACCGGGGTGAACGATGCACCGGTGATTGCCGGTGACGACGAAGGTGCAGTGACCGAGGACGATGACGATCCGACGCTGACGGACACGGGCACGCTGACTATCACCGACAGTGATGGTGGGGAAGCGGTATTCCAGACCGATCCCA
>Ga0182745_1000764_pt1 | contig 33294 bp, 35 predicted proteins | sample eDN3rd30CKraftBY_FD_128523 | JGI IMG/M metagenome (GOLD analysis project Ga0182745, IMG submission 128523) | Enriched backyard soil microbial communities from Emeryville, California, USA - eDNA 3rd pass 30_C Kraft BY (version 2) (version 2) | ecosystem: Environmental > Terrestrial > Soil >...
AAGCTGTCGTTGTGGGTGTGGGGGAACAGAGCAAAACGCAACTTGGGGAGGGGGACATTACCCCCCGACACCACCCCACAAAACCGGTCCCTACCAAAAACACGGTGTGAATAATCCGGGCTAGCTCCCAGCACGGAGCTTCGGACATGGCTCCATCATGATCCGGAACGATGGGATGAGTTCCGCAAACAATACGAGGCGGAGTTGAGTGAGAAAGGTGACCTGCTCACGTTGCTCAAACATCGTACCACCGAGGGAACAGTTACGTTCGTCTACGCCGCCAGTGATGAAGAACGTAACTGTGCGATTGCAGTGAAGGAATTTCTCGACAAGCGGAAATGAGTTCGGCAGGGGGAGTCTACTGCTGGTCGGTGCGGGGGCTGTGAATTGCCTCTACTGCAGTACCTTCAGGACACTTTCCGCCACCTGCTTCGCCATGGCTTCATTTCCGCTACTGTTGAAATGAACTCCGTCATTCGATTGCCATTCCGGATGGACTTTGACCAGTTCGAACAGATCATCCGTGGCGATTCCCTGCTCTTTGATGATCTCTGCAGCCAGCCGGTTCCGCTCGATCACCCGATCCATCTGCTTCGAGAACGTGTTCAAGTCAGCCTTTTTACGTACCGGTGTGGTCGTTGTCCAGATGAGCTTGGCACCATTTGAGTTTTCTTGAAGGACAGCGACTGTCTTGAGAAATCCGTCCCGGTATTGCTCCTCGGTATATCCCCAGCCATGAAGTCCATTGTTGAAATGAATGACGGAGAATTTGTCCTGCTTGAGCAGAAGCAGGAGATCATCGTTGAACGTCGGATCGGACACACACTTCGAGGTGGTCTGCCGGGTACAGGATGCTTTCCCTGCAAGCTGCTTTTCGACCGCTCCAAAATAACCCCTGGTGATCGAATCCCCCACAAACAGAACTCGTGGAAGCTCCTCCTTATCCGCATCCGTTACCCAGATGTCGATCCATTCAATCCGTTCCCGGATTGGTTCTTCTGCCATCAGCGAAAAGCAACAGGTCAAAAGTGAAATGGCGACGAGGAGATATTTCATGAGGAGTGCTCTCGGAATCTGAGAACGATTGTTTGCGAAGTCCCTTTATACCGCCACTCATCCCAGAGCAGCAAATGGCGGCGAAAACTCCACTCGTCCCACCACATTCCTCATGGCATTTTCCACGAGTTCCATTGCCATCCAGGCGTCTCCACCACCGAAGGGGGATTCGATCTGGCGAGCCAGTTTCGCTGAGAAGGCGAATTGTCCGTAGAACTCAGGATGGCCGAGGACCAACACGATTCGGTGTCCCTGCTTTTCACAGCGGTCAAGCCCAGCGTAAATCAGCCGAGTTCCAATCCCTCTTCGTTGGAAATCGGGATGAATCGCCATGGGAGCCAAGGACAGAGCAGTCACGGTCCCCTTATCAGTCACAATCGAAATCCGGCTGAATAGAATGTGCCCGATCACTTGCCCATCACTCGTCACGACCATCGAGAGCCATCTGCATGCAGAAAATCCACCAACTCCGCTTCAGCATCGCCTCCGAATGTCTCCTGATGGAGTCTATGAATCGTTTTTCGGTCCTCTGGCAATTCTTCTCGGATCGGAAATTCGACTTCATCCAGATAATCCTGTGCCATGTCGTTCACATAGTCTCCTGCTGCCTCTTGCTGGAGGATGACCAATGCCTTTTCTGAACGGTTGATCCTCCACTGGTTCCCTGCTGCAGTGAGGCGTTCGAAGACATCTTCAGAATCGAGCCTTGGAGTCAATAACTGAATCAGGTCCTCGCTCGTATCTCCAAGCTTGTGAAGCGTACTCATCGCCGTGATTCGCACCAAGCGATCCGTCTCATCTGAAATGTAGGCTCGAATCACAGGCAACGCTCGGCTGGCATCAGGAGAAAACTCAAACAGACCCAGCACAAGCATGTTCAGATTGCGATCCGGTTGCTGAAGTCCCCAGATCAGACCATCAATGATCTCATCGCCGTACTCTCGAAGCTCCGCATGGGCCCAATTGAATGTCCAGTTGTGTGTTTCGTCCGTGGAGTACAACCAGAGTGTGTCTTTGATCTCATCGAGGGTGGTCATTGGAAATGTGGGAGTGAGGTGCGGAATGATTGCCTTACTTCAAATGGATGGAATTTGGAGCAAGTAGGTTCGGGAATTCCTGAAACGTGCAGATATCTGCATGGATGCAGAACCTCTCGTCGATTGGGAGCACACAAGAACATTCGCTGCTGATTGGGATCGCTGCTATTCTAACCACCTTTCCTGTTCATCTGCTGATCTCATCTCATAATTTTCAGTCGCTCCATGCCATCATTCTTCGAAATCCTTCTGCCAAGTCTGCTTCCCCTCGTGGGAATCGGCCCACTGATTCTCACGATAACCTATTGGCAACGGAAGAATGGGCACCGCCGTTCTCCCCTGACCAAAGACCTCCTGCGTTCCCCTGGATATTCCCTGCGTCAGAAGATCGACGACCAGAATTTTGACCTGATGGGTTACTTCGTAGTGGGAATGAGCATGCCATTGTTTCTCTGCATTGGCCTTCTGCTCACGAAAGGGCCACCTTCCGCCAAAATCCCCATGGGAATCGCTCTGGTTTTGACATTGATCATCGGCGAAATTGTCTTGATTCGAAAAATGCTGTCACTCCTCGATGCCCGTCGAAAGCTCCTCCTTGGTATGGAAGGCGAATTGGCAGTCGGCGAGGAACTGAATCAACTGATGTTGGAAGGTTGCCGGGTCTTCCATGATGTTCCAACGGACTATGGCAACATTGACCATGTGGTCATCAGCCAGAGCGGCGTGTATGCCGTCAATACAAAGATGGTGTCGAAACATGCCGATCAGAAGGGCGGAGTCGATGTCATTGTCGACCATCCTCGAAATGTGATTCGATTTCCTGGGTTCGAATACGCCATTGATGCGGATGCCTTCGAAACGGAATCCCGCTGGCTCTCTCAGTTCCTGAGCAGTGCAGTTGGTCAGCAGATCAAAGTCGAATCGATGTTGGCACTTCCCGGTTGGTTCGTCAAAAACCGAATTGGTCGAGGACCGGTTTACGTGTTCAATCCGATCAATCCCCGTAAGTTCTTCATCCACAATCGACAGGCAATTTCTGGCCCGCTTCAACAACAGATTGCTCACCAGTTGGAGCAACGATGTCGCACAGTCGAACGGTCATTTCCGAACAAGCGAGGATGGAAGCGGAATTGATTCACGCTCGCAGCCACCTTGTCATTTTCCCCCATGGTTTCCCTGAATCGCTGATCGGATTTTTTCGACGTACAGCTCCATTGAATGATCCTTCTTCCATGGAAGTGACATAGTTGGGGCCATTGGTGCGGTTGTCATTGGAGGCCCTGTCGGAGACTGCATCAATGGAGGTTGAGCTTGTACAGGAACGAATGTGACAGGCTTCTCCCCATCATATGATCTTTGGAACTCTTCAAACCGCTGCTGACTGAGCGGCGGCAGCTCTGCAATTGGCTCGATCTCCAACACATCACTGGGACTGCCGTATGGCCCGTCGCTAACTACTTTTTCTATATACTTGGCTGACATCTGCACTTTGCCACGATAAAAACGCAACATGAGTCCACAATGCGAAAATCCAAACGGAATCTGTGGAACTGCATCCAGCTCATTCACAAAATGCACATAACGATCTCCCAGTTTTTCTTGGAGAAATCCAGCGAGGGCTTCGGTGCAAATCATTGGCTGGCCGAATGTGATGATTCCTGCAGGTTGCTGGCTTTCGTATTGCACAAGGTCATAGGCACAGACCAAAGCCATCGCTCCGCCCAGACTGTGGCCTGTGATCCAAATGTACTTTGGCTTGACAGCTTTTTGCACGTTAAATCACAATGCCTTGAAGGAGAAGTGGTTGCAACACGTAATGGTGTCTACTCCGCATCAACGGAAATTCAAGACTTACGACGATTGACGAAAAAAGCTGTTGAGCTTGGTGATCTCCTCCAGGACCTGTTTTTTCAACATGCTGTAGGCACCAGCGAACCCTGAGTGAATTTTGCCTTCTGCCATGTGTCTCAAATACATATTTGCATTGGAGAACCAGTCTTCCGTGTCGTCCGTTCCACGAAAGACAACGACCAATACATCGTCTGCAGCGGCGATATAAGCGACCTGGGAATGGAAGGGTGAATCAACAATTTTAACCGTGTCGAACCCCAGAATCGCAAACTCGTCATCTGCTGGAGATTCAAGTTCGTAGGCCAAGTTGCTCATTTGGGCAAGCGGCAGCAGAGCTGGCCACATCCTGAAGTCTCCACGGATATTCCAATCCTCTCTGAAGACGTCAAGACGATCGTCATGTTCAGGCTGGACAAGTGAATCTCTATCAGGAATCGGCTTTGTCTCCTCTCCACCTGGAATTCTAAACGTGAGCATCAGGACCAGAATCACCACTCCAACAGCAACGATGCCCACAAGGAAAAGAATTCCCTGCCAAATTGGACGGCATAGAAGCCACCAAATTGAAAAAGGAAGTTGTTTCAGCCGTTCGACGATCTTGCCCATTACGTTCGCCCTGAGAGTGGATGGTGAACGATGAGTATAACAGATGCGATTTTGGAAGATTATTGAACCATGTGGTGAGAACGGGGAAGCACGAGCATCATGGACAAAACTTGCAACATGCTCTTATCTGGGCAGATTCAAAAACCTAACCCGCTCTCCTCTCAAACGACTTTACCAGCCCGCCAACGTACTCTCGCACACGCACCTCGCTGGGCTTCAGTGTGTCCACTTCCTCAGGAACTTCAGCCAGTGGCGGCAGATGACCGCACTCCATGTGTGACCGTTTTTCGTTGTAATAGCGGGTGAATTCCTGGCACAGGTAATCCAGGTGCCGCTTGCCGAAGATGATGAACTTGTCCAGACATTCCCAGCGGATGGTCCCCACAAATCTCTCGCACCTGCCATTCAAATTGGGAGAGGCTTTCGGTAAGGCATTGTGTCTCACACCGTGTTGTTCGAGCTTTGCGACGAACTCTTTGGTGAATTTCGCATCCCGGTCATGCATGACGATGGAAGGCCTGTCAGATCGATTGAGAGTCTGATCCAGAAACGCTTCGGTCTGTTTCACTACCCAGGCGGAGTTGGGATGTTCCGTCGATTCGGAAACAATGGCTTCCCTCGTGGTCATGCACAGCCAGACCATGACATACATCTCTTTCAAGCCACGAGGCGTCACAGTCTTCACCGAGAAGAAGTCCGTGGCCCAGAGTGTCTTCGCATGACGATCCACAAAATTCTGCCACGTCTCGGATGTTCGATCAGGAACCGGTCGAATTCCTTCTTCCTTCAGAATGTTTCGGACCGTCTGCCGACTGATCTTTTTAATGCCCATTTTTCGGAGTTCCCCAACGATCCGGGTCAGCCCGAAGTTTGTGAGTGAAGCGATTTGCAAGACCAGCTCCCGAATCTCCTGCGGTTTTCGCTGGCCACCCTTGGGATTCTTCTTCCGCTTCGGCGTTCCGCTCTCCTCTTTCAGCCAGCGGTAGAACGTGGCTGGACTGACAATCGTGATGAGTTCTTCAATTGCTCGACCGAGTACTTTGCCGAACTTGAGGAGCCGTTCCCGTTCATCACGACGAGTATGCACCTGCTGAGGCAGACGAGCTCGGAGAATCTTGTTCTCTTCCTTCAGGAACTGGATGTACTGGGCCAGCTGACGATCTGTGGCCGAGGCAATCAGGGCCAGCAGGGGGTGAAAAATGAACGTCATCGGGCTATTGTCCGAATGTGTAATGTGGAAACAGATTACACATCCGTTTTACCCCGCTATGGGGTGACTCGGCTCCGTCAAACCAGTGCCCATTGGGCCAGATTTTGAAGTCGGGAAAACGGAGTCGATACAGTCGGTTCAGAGGGAACCTGAGAACAGTTTTTGTTCGTGAAAAGAGGTCGGTGGGACAGGTGAGAACACCTTCAGATTGACCTGTGAATCCTCGCACCGAGGATCGATGAGTTTGGGTACACCTCAGAAACTGTACCCATTTTCGGCCTTTTCCAGGCTTTTAGCTGCTGAGAGTGAGCTTTTCAGACCTGATGATTTCCGCCACACGAAGCATCCTCGCACCCTCCTCGCAGGGTGCTAAGGCTCTACGGAACCGAAGGGGAAACTGTGGTTGGTGTTTTCAAGAACCAGAGCGAAGCTCAACGAGCGATCGCCGACCTAAAAAAGCAAGGCTATACTGAAGAGCAAATTGGGATCGTGTCGCAAGATCGTGATCGCGTGACGGCGACAGACTCGGGGACGAAAGTAGAAGAAGGCGCGGTTGCAGGCTTGGCAGCAGGGGCAGGAGTGGGCGCCCTCTGGGGGCTTGGTATTTTATCGAATGTCGTACCAGGTATCGGTCCAGCGATTTTTGGCGGAACGTTAGGGGTCATTCTTTCAAGTGCTGCAGCCGGCGCAGCGGCCGCTGGCATTGGAGGCGCATTGGCCGGGTTGGGTATTTCAGAGGAAGATGCCACTTACTATGAAGGTGAATTAAAGTCCGGTCGAACGATTGTGACTGTCCATGGCACTCCAAATGCTGGTCAAGCGCGAAGCGTTCTCACGCAACATGGTGGTTACGATCGTTCTTCTGGTGGACGCTAGAGGCAGTTTCAAAACATCTAAACGGTTGAAAAGATTGGCAGGCAATTTGCGTACCATGTGTGTTGAAAGGAGACTCACATGGTCATCACCCTGTTTGGGAGACCGGCAGTACGTCGGTCCAATCGAACAGGATCCAGGACGGCTCCGCCACCTTTTCTCAATGATTCACAATGGTTTCTGATCGAGGATTTGTTTCCGCATCCCCTCATCACCAGTTTGGGAGGACGCCCCAGAGTGCTCCCTCGGGAGTGTCTGGAAGGGATTTTATGGGTGCTGTACACAGGGACTCGTTGGAAAGATTTACCAGAACGATATCCCAGTCCTGCAACGTGCTGGCGTCGCCTGCGGGACTGGACGGAAGCAGGCATCTGGCTCGTCGCCTGGAAACGACTATTAAGCCAGCTTGACGAATTCAAAGAGATCAACTGGGAGGAAGCAATCGCCGATGGCACGTTTGCCCCGGCAAAAAAGGGGGCGCCGAGGTTGGCAACACCAAGAAAGGAAAAGGAACCAAGATCATGCTGATGATCGACGGGGAAGGCATTCCGCTTTCGGCGTTCATCACATCGGCCAACCATGCAGAAGTCAATACGGTCGAAACCTTGGTGGACAATTGCCTGTTGGACCAAACGCCTGAGCACCTGCTGTATGACAAAGCAGCGGATGCCGACTGGCTGCGGGACGCCTTGGCCTCTCGCCGGATCGAACTGATCTGCCCGCACCGCCGAGGCCGCAAGAAACCGCCGACCCAAGACGGCCGCCCCCTGCGTCGCTACTGGAAGCGATTTAAGGTCGAACGAACCATTAGCTGGTTGTTCAATTGCAGAAGACTGACGGTACGCTATGAATATTACGATCATCTCTTTGAAGGATTCCTTCAACTCGGATGCCTGTTTATGATCATTAAAGGGTTTTGAAACTGCCTCTAAACAGATTTCCAAGTCTGGAGAACATGTCCCAGGAAACCTTAATAAATCAACTTGCGGAGAAATCTGAAGAGTTCTTCCGAGTCTGGTTCAGCTGGGGCGTTCCGATGCCGGTTATCCCAGTAATGAAGCGGTGGTAAAAGATGCTTCACAAACGCATTAAGCACGTCCGATGCGAGTTCCATTACGGCATCAGCAATGCTACTATGGAAGTGTTCAACAGCCCTTATCCAAAGTCCGAAATCCGCCACCCGAGGGCTCAGAAACTTTTCCAACTCCCGCGTATCCGAATCCTCTTCTGCGGAAAACTCAAATTCTTCCCAAAATCAGTCACGCGTTTAAACGTGGGAAGAACTTTCTCGACATTGTCCCTCCCATTTCATTTTAGTTCAGCAATGCAAGTTGAGAAGACCCGGGATCTTCCTCAATAGAGGTGGCGGTTTCGATTTTCGTTGATCACACAATTCCCTGAATTCCGGTTATCTGGATTTCAGTAATCCAAGAGAGAAATTTCTTAGAGCCGCGAACAAAACCTCTCAAACGAAGAGAATTTCCTTTCCGCGAGCGGATCGGTGTCAGTTTTGTTAGGCGTTCTAATCAGATTTCTGCATCCGAAGGAGGAGAGCTTCCATATTTCGGTCCTTGATTTGCAGCGGAGGACACAGGACGACCGGAGCACTCTGATGGCCATCTTGATTGCAGAACTCCAGCAATCAGGATTCCGGGTCTCCAATCATGTAGGAGGTTTCAAATCTCGATGAATATTCTCATGGTCTCGAATGTCTTTACCCCGCAGATCGGGGGAGTCACCCGGAGCATACAGCAGTTTTGCGAAGAATTTCGCAGTCAAGGACATCGCGTTCTGGTGATCGCTCCCCGATATCAAGAGGCACAGGAGAACGAAGATGATGTGATCCGAGTCCCTGCCATTCCCAATTTTTACCTGAATCAATACTCCCTTCCCTTACCGGTATTTTCCACGTTAATCCCTGAGGTTCGTAATTTCCGCCCGGAGATTGTTCATGTGCATCATCCCTTTCTAATGGGAAGTGTGGGGTTACAAATAGCTGCGGACCAGAATATTCCGCTCGTTTATACCCACCACACACGCTACTCAGTCTATATTGAAACGAAGACAGACTGGCCGAGTTTCGTGGAAGAAGGACTTCTGGAACTGATTGTCGGTTTCTGTGAACTTTGTGATGGTGTTGTCGCTCCCAGCGCGGGAATCCAGGATCTCCTTCGCCAGAATGGCATCACGGCGAGGATAGAGGTGATCCCCACAGGCGTCGATCTCCAACGTTTTGCCCATGTGAGTTCAGCGACGTTACGTCAGCGTCTTGCTTTGCCGGAAAATGCTTTTATTGTCGGACATGTCGGTCGCCTGTCCCCTGAGAAGAATACCTCATTTCTCACCCAGGCAGTGGCTGCATTTCTGAAAGACAATCCCGTAGCGGAGTTCGTCGTGGTCGGCGATGGCCCCGACCGGGAAAACATGGAGATTCTGCTACTGCAGGAAGGTCTGAGTGATCGCTGTCACTTTCTGGGATTCCTGGAAGGGGATGAATTGGCGGATGCCTATGCCGGGTTCGACGTCTTTGCCTTTGCGTCTCATTCGGAAACACAGGGAATGGTGATCACGGAAGCGATGGCGGCCGGAACTCCGGTCGTGGCAGTGAACGCGACCGGAGTCTGTGATGTTATTGTGGATGGTGTGAACGGGCGATTGATTCCGCGAGATGATATTGCAGCCTTTGCTGAAGGACTCAAGTCGATCTCTGTTATGGGAGATCAGGAATTCGCAGGCTGGCGTCAGCGGGCTCTTCAGAGCGCACAGGAAATGTCTCAATTGGCATGCACGATCCAGATGCTGAACCTGTATTCCGAACTTATCGCCGGTCCTCGCAGTACTCCTGCGAATGAATGGGAACGATTGCAGCAACGCTGGGAGGCTCGCTGGCGGTTGTGGCGTCTCCGTGTCCGTGCAATGGGGGTTGCTGCACGCAAAACCCTGAGCCCCCCTGATGAACCTCGTTCAATGCCGGGGGACTGAAACGAAGTGTTCTGAATGAATGTTCCAGACCAAACTGAAACGGATGTCCCGATAACGAATGTGACCTCGTCACCGATGATGGTAGCGCGGCCGCTATTAATCGTTATGGCGCTGGCGTTGCTCGCCCTGCTGATGTGGTATGTATTTGATGTCTTTCTCCTGATCTTTGCCGGCATCCTTCTGGCAATCCTGTTGTACGTTCCATCGAACTGGCTCAGCAGACTGACTGGCCTGGGATATCGCTGGTGCCTGACAATAACAGTCGTCCTGCTGTTGTCGGGCGCGGTCATTGGAATCTGGTCATTGGCCAGCAGTCTGATGCAGCAAGTCGACGAACTGCAGAGAACGGTTCCGCGCGCCATCGAGACGCTACAGGCGAAATTGGAACGGAGCGAGTTGGGGAATGCGACTTTAAAGGAAGCAAAAGAGCGTTCGAATGGATCGAATTTCGGGGGCGAAATGGTCGGTGGAGCCGCAAACGCAGTGTCACTGACTCTCGGTCTGGTCGTCAGCTGTGTCTTTGTTTTGTTCCTCGGCCTCTTTCTGGCGATTGAACCTGCGCTTTACCAGCGAGGATTTCTGATGCTTGTTCCCTCCCAGCACTGCCAGCGTGCCGCGGAACTGCTGGATGAACTGGGGATCACATTACGCTGGTGGCTTCTGGGAACACTCTTCTCCATGTCAGTGGTCGGCGTACTCAGCGGGATTGGTCTCTGGGTACTCGGAATTCCGAATGCAATTCTCATTGGGATTCTGACAGCTCTGCTGACGTTTATTCCCAACCTTGGCCCGCTGCTCTCCGTTCTCCTGCCTGCGTTGCTGGCATTACTACACGGTCCCCTGCTGGTGCTGTATGTCATCCTGCTCTATCTGGGAGTCCAGACAATCGAAACATATGGACTGACTCCTCTGGTTCAGCGAAAAATCATTCACTTGCCACCCGCTATCTTGATTTCAACACAGATGATTATGGGAGTGCTCGCGGGGATGCTCGGCGTGATGCTGGCGACTCCCCTGATCGTCTGTGTAATCGTCCTGATCAAAGGCCTCTACGTTCAGAATTGGCTCGGAAAAGAGATTCATTAACTTAGGGGGATGCTCTATGGTCCTCTTTCGGGAAGCGACGGTGAAGGAATTCTGCATCATGAGCGCGCCTGATGACCACTTGTCACTGATCAGGATGTGGTCGCGTGTCCAGTCGGCAGACGCGAGAAAAATGGAAATGAGTTATTGTCGCAAACTTAAGGTCCGTGGCACACTGGCGGCTTGCTGGTGATGGAAACAAACAGAGAAGCGACGTCGAATGATACGAACGACCTTTTTCAAATCAGGAGAAGAGAGATGCCAGAATGGCTCGTTCTCGATTGGCCTCGGATCTTTGTTCCAAGTCTCTCGCCGCTGGAAATTTTCATCCGTGGAACGATCACCTATCTTTCTTTGTTCTTCCTTTTGAGAGTTTTTCGTCGTCAGACGGGTTCTCTTGGACCAGCAGATTTACTCGTCCTGTTACTGGTTGCGGATGCATCGCAGAATGCCATGGCGAACAATTACGAATCTGTCACGGATGGGATCTGGCTCGTCAGTGTTATTGTCGGATGGGAATATATATTAAATTATCTTTCGTTTCATTACCCTGTGATTGGACGTCTGATGGAACGATCTCCGTTATTACTGGTGGAAAATGGACGTATGATTGATAAACATCTGGAAAAAGAGCTGATCAGCCGTGATGAGTTGGCCAGTTTGCTGAGGCAGCACGGTATCGGAAACATCCAATCTGTCAGCCAGAGTTTCCTCGAAGGTAATGGACATATCAGCATTCTGAGCAAAGACTCGCAGCACCAAGCCTCATCGCCATCTGACGACTGCGAACCACCCGCCTGAATGAAATGACAACGTGAATTCACAGGTTCATTAAGCCCCCCTAACAGAACCTGTCCCCGATCCGCTCGCGGAAAGAGAATTCTCATCAATTGAGAGGTTTTGAGCGCGGCACTAAATGTCATCCATCGGGAATGATCGCACCTGCAGGCGGCGTGTTTTGCAAAATTTCTGAAAGCCACTCGAAGTCGTCTTAAGGGATGTCGTTTCAAGTGAGGGGCTCGTGCCGATACAGGAGCTGCTTACAGAGTTTAAGCAGTTCCAGACGATTGATCGGCTTTGTCAAGAATGCATCACATCCAGCAGACAGCGATCGCGGTCGGTTTCCATGGCACCGGCCGTGAGAGCCAGAATGGGCATAGAATACTGAAGAGAACGCAGCCTTCGAGTGGCTTTAAATCCGTCGAGCACAGACATCTGCATATCCATGATAATCAATTGAAACGGAATCCCTCTGGCTTGAGCCTGCTGGAAGCAAATCTCGATCGGGAGGAGCGACATAAACGTGCCCAGGCACCAGGGGGACAGCATTACGAACTGCAGAGACCTCCATAGAGGAGTGATCTTGAAGAAGTCCTGCATATGCCCCAGGAGAATCGAGAGCCATGTGGATCACAATACAAATCGCAGCTTTCAGGCTCAGAGGAAGCGGGGTGAGCAACTCACAAAGCGGTGTGTATCCTCCCGCCGAAGCACCAATAACAATCAAATCACGTTGGGCTTCACTTTCAGACATAATGATGTCCAGACTTACTATTTCTTTTGAATTCCCCGTTTTCAACCGTTGACACCAATATGGAAGGAACTGCGCAATGCAAGAACTGCCTGCGTCACAAAGATTGAAATTGCTATGGTCGGACGTGGCTCGGATTATCTCCGTCGATTGGTCAAACGTCCCTCTTTTCAGATTTCAGGGTTTTCATCGGGCTCTGTCTTGTCTGGTTCCTCCCGATCCGGCTTTTCTCGAGGGGGTAGGGTTTGTGGTCTCCCACCATAACCGATTCCGGGACCTCCCCCTTCTGAAGCGGTTGTTCCATCCTGATTCAGATCAGCCGGATTTACTGGTTCGGGTTCTTCCGGAAGTGGGTTTGCGTTAGCTTTTGGTCGGGAACTCATTGATGTCTCCAGTGGGAATACGATTAATCAAAAGATACAGTGACCTTGTCAACGGCGTCCATTCTTCAGCATTATCGTTGCAATTGCTCCTGCCGAGGCCAGGACGGTTCCGGTTGCCACGGGATGCCACCGCCCGACTGTACAGGCACTTTTTTATAACGAAGTTGGGATGATCTCCATGAATGCGCCCATCCCGGACGGGTGTGTTAAAGTTGTTATTTACCCATAATTTCGATTACGTTTCATGAACGTCAGTCAGCATTCCGAGCCCGGAACCACCTGGTAGACGAAATTGCCACGACGACCATTCTGGTGCGGATTCTTTGTTGGATCGATGGGCGTCAATACAGCCAGGAGCAGGTGCGATCCGCCTTGCTTCGGCTTAGCTCCAAAACAATTCAGGATCTAGCGGAATCTCCCAATAAGGATGGCAGGAAAGTCGCCACACCACATGGTAAAGCGAGAGACCGGTTACCCCCGTTCTCCAACAGCAGATTGAGAAGTCATCTGGTTGTTTTCGCGGCTGGCGTGTTCATTGAAAGTCGTGATCCACGAGGGTGACCAGACTGATTGCGACTCTGATCTCCGACGACGTTCCGATCCGATTCCACCGAATTCCGGAAGCACTCTGTTCACAAGGCTTGCAACTTGCGCCACCAGATTCGGAGCAATCGTATTCATGATTGTCGCGAACTTTGCCGGAAGAGATAGAACGACGTGGGCCTGTCCATATCGACATGCATCAAGTATCTGACACGCCGCTCGATCTGCATTCATCGAGAGCAAGGGGAGTGCTCCTCCGATACTGAACCAGGTATATTCTTCCTGATGGCGACCTTTAAAAAATGCATTCCGCGGACTCCCTGTTCTCATGAGTCCTGGACTGACGGTGGTCACAACGATTCCTTCCTGAGCCAGTTCTGTTCTTAATGCCTGGGATAAACCCGCCAGCGCGAACTTACTGGCGCAATAAGGAATGAGATGGGGAACTGCGACTTCCCCACCGATGGAAACGATATTAACGATGCGTCCAGACCGGCGTTGACGCATGTCAGGTAAGACATGAAGAATCGCCTGCAAGGGAGCCCAGAAATGAATCTGTAAAGCGTCGCTGAAATCTTCAACTGTCATGCTGTCTAATGGCCCGACCTGAATCAGACCGGCATTATTAATGAGCACATCCACCGGTCCCAACGACTGACAAACCTCTTGCAGGAATGTAATGACTTGTAGTTCATCACTCAGATCACAGACCGAAGCAAACACAGTTCCCCCAATCTGTTCCAACTCCGTGACCGCAACTCGTAATTCATCCTCATCACGCGCACAAATTGCGAGTCGAGCCCCTTCTGCAGCCAGTTGCCGCGCGAGTATTAATCCTAACCCGCGCGACCCTCCGGTAATCACGACAACACGGTCGCGGAAGCAATAAGCTGACATCGATCGGATCAGTTGGCCAGCCAGCAGTCCAATTCCGACAGCCGTCATTCCACATGTGAGTGTTCTTTGAAGAGCAGTATTCATTATGAGTGTCCTGATCTTTCGATCGAGCGTCGGTATCCTTTTAGGTCATCTTGGGTGTCGTCGACGTTGGACCTTCTTCGAAGAATCAGTGGGCGGTTCCTGCGTCGGCAGCGCCGGTTCCTCTTGAAGGCTACCGGACCCAGATACTGGGGTATGGGATGGCGGATCGCTCGCAGGAAACGATTCCTCGATCGCTTCATCAATAATATCGGAGTTTGAACGTGGCGAAGCCATTCCCTGTTTTAGAGGTTCCTGGCGTGTTTGCTTGGGTTTCATGGCTGATGTCCTTTGTTCCTGGTGTAATACATCTCTATTATTAACGGCTTGGGTCTAATTCCACTTTCGTCCAGCCAACCTGATGGGCATCGAATGATTGGTAAGCAGAGACCACATCAGAAATCGGTTTTTGGCATGTCAGCACACGTGTCGGATCGATAATTCCTTCCTGAACAATGCGCACGAGTTCAGGAAGATATTTACGATGGTGGCAGTTCCCGAGGTTAACAGCGAGGTTCTTTCCCATGGCCATGCCGATTGGAAAAGTGTTTAACTGGGGAGGATAGACTCCAATCACTCCAATCGTTCCTGCCTTCGCAACCGACGAGACGGCCCATTGCAGAGCCAGACTCGGGGCATCTCCGGGATGCCAGGGGTGGCCTGCCAGACCGGAATCGGAAATCTGGTCCAGCTCCGCCTGAAAACTTGATCGTTGCGGCGAACTGGATTTCGGAGCATCTCGAGCCGGATACTCCGCATCGACTCCCACTGCATCAATCACTCGATCCGGACCGATTCCTGCGGTCAATTCCAGCAGAACTTCCACCGGGTCTTCCTGATCGAAGTTGATGATCTCCGCTCCCAAATCACGGGCAATGCTCAGGCGATCATTCTGATGATCGATTCCGAAGACTCGTCCCGCCCCTTCCAGAAAGGCGCTTGTAATGGCGAAGAGTCCGACTGGTCCGCAACCGAAAACCGCAACCGTGTCCCCTTCACTGATTTCTGCCAGCTTGGCACCAAAATAGCCAGTTGGAAAGATATCAGATAACAAGATGGCCTGATCGTCCGAGATCTCATCTGGCAGTCGAACCAAACCGACATTTGCAAATGGAATCCGCGCATACTCCGCCTGCAACCCTTGAAAACTCCCTGTGGTCTTAGGACCACCGAAGAATGCCGTTCCGCTACGCAGCCCGTTCGGATTAGCAACGTCGCATTGAGCATAATACCCGCTGCGACAATAAACACAGTTCCCGCATGCGATTGTCGAAGCAACAACGACCCGATCTCCCGGCTTCAGATTCCTTATTGAGCGTCCACATTCTTCAATCACTCCCACCGCTTCGTGCCCAAGAATTGTTCCAGCTTCCATACCGGAGTAAGTCCCGCGAACGAAATGTAAATCCGTTCCACATATTGCTGAACTGGTGATCCTGATAATGGCGTCGGTTGCCTGCTCAATTGCAGGAAGATCAACTTCCTCAAGACGAATGTCACCGGGTTCATGAAAAACGACAGCCTTCATCGGACCACTCCTTCGTCCTGTCAATTCCGCGTTCTTGTCGCTCGGTTCCGCTGATGGGGCACTCTGCATTCCAAAGCAATGCAAAATTCTGGAATCGTTGTAACTTCCAAGAAAGCTCTCCCGGTTCCCTGTTTCCGATTGAATGGATCAGTTCACCGACATTCAGGATCTGACAATTCTTTTAAGACATTCACCTCCTGACATGTGTGCATGGAGTGAATGGGATGTGGATGATGAGACTGTTCTTTGAGAATTCATTCTGGTGACTCGATGTACCGGTCGACCTGTCATACTGCAATCAAGTCCGATAGCTCAGCGTCATCGAATTCGATCAATTCGTTCGAGTTACCTCTCGCTTATGTGAAACCCTTTCAGGTTGACTTCCGTTGAAGGCGTGACGTCTGCTTTTAATACGGATTCCATCTGATTGATCGCGTAGTCGTGGTCAGACGATGAATTTGCCGCCGAGCAGTCTCGCGGGATGATGAGCTGATAATCCCGCATATAGGCATCATTGGCGGTGAATAGAACACAAATGTTTGTGGCAATCCCTGTCAGAATGAGACGTCGACACCCCAGATGACGCAGCAACAGCTCCAATGTCGTCGAATAAAATCCGGAATGCTTAGGTTTCAAAACAAAATAATCAGTCTCATCGGGACGTAACCGGCGAACCAGTTCTTTTCCCAGGCTGCCCGGTTGCTCACAATGCTCAATCTGAGCCTGAAAATCGGAGCGCCAGCGTCCGAAGTTATCATTCACATAGATGACCGGAATCCTTGATTGGCGAGCCTGTTGCTGTAGCTCCCAAATTCTGTCCGCCATTGGAATTGCATGTTCAAGAAGCTGTTTTCCCCGGGAGAAATCGAGATCATTAATCACATCAATCAATAGCAGAGCAGAATGACTTGATTCAGGGTTCGTCTTTGGCAACATAAGATGGTCCTTAGGAATAGTACGGAAATAAGAACCTTCAAACAGAACTGACTGCGATCTGTTCATGGCCTTGAGAAATGTCTGATTTCATTGTCTTTGATCATTGAAGTAAGAAAAGGGCTGTCCAGTCGGAAATGAAGTGATAGTGTGAAACGAGAAGTCTGCGCGGGCATTTTCAATGGAGTGTTTTCTGATGTCATCAACGATCCAGTCTCGCCCTGATCCACGAACCCGATTTTCTCAGAAAGAACTTCCGCCACAGCAGCAGGAAGTTCCGGGAAAGGAAAAGGAACTGTCCCCTTTGGCGGACCATGGAGAGAACTCCTACAAGGGATCGGGAAAACTCAAGGACACCGCCGCCGTGATTACCGGAGCAGACAGTGGAATCGGTCGATCCGTGGCCATTGCATATGCCCGGGAGGGGGCCGATGTGATGATTGCCTATCTGGAAGAAACAGAAGATGCTCAGGAGACGGCAACCTGGGTGGAGAAAGCGGGGCAAAAATCCGTATTAAGTGCTGGCGACATCGGCAGCGAAGAGTATTGCATCTCACTGATCGAGCAGACCTTTGAAGAATTCGGAAAGCTTGACATTCTCGTCAACAATGCAGCATTTCAGATGCCGTGGGACGAACTTGAGGAATGGTCTTCCGAGCAATTTGAGTATACATTTCGAACGAATTTGTTCTCCATGTTTTATCTTTGCAAAGCCGCACTCCCGCGAATGAAGCCGGGAGGAGTCATTATTAACACTGCGTCCATTCAAGCCTATCAGCCAAGTGCTGAACTTTTAGATTATGCCGCATCCAAGTCGGCCATCGTCGGCTTCACGAAAGCACTCTCGAAGATCGCGATCGAATCGGGAGTCCGAGTCAATGCGGTCGCACCGGGTCCCGTCTGGACACCTTTAATTCCGTCGACATTTGACGAGAAGAAAGTACAGGAGTTCGGGAAAAACACCTTATTCGATCGCCCCGCTCAGCCCTCGGAACTGGCCCCGCTTTTTGTCTTCCTGGCTTCGCCTGAAGCCAGTTATGTGACCGGTGAAGTCTATGGAGCGACGGGAGGACGGTCCCCATTTTGACGCGTGACGATCCAAAAAACGAAAACTTCAATTATACATTCAGAGGGGCAACGAAGATTAAGTGCGGCAGTTCGTTATGGTTGTCGATACTAAGTGAAAGTCAGATTTTCGCACTTTCTCTGACCGGATGGGATTCTCAGACAACGATCTGAGCCGAGGATCATGACGACGTCTCTCTGAATTAAATCATTCTAACAGGACGGAATTCCCCAGGCAGGAACTCTACTTCCGCAGAAACGCCAGCAGGTCAGCATTGACCACCTCTTTGTGTGGAATAAAGGCCGTGCGGCGCGCTCAGGTAAGGTAAAATCAGACCATTTGCTTCATCCTTTTCCAGATCGTCTTCATGATATGTTTTCAGACGCCTGCGGCTTCTCAGAGGTTTGTTTCGAAATAAGGAATGCCAGGGGAAAGTGCTGAAACAATTTGAGGAGGGGAATTCGGCCTGTCGACGCGGCGAATCGAACGCCTGTGAATTGGTCGCAATACAACCGCCCGGTGAGAGAATCAATGTGGGCGACGGTTTCGTTGAGGCCTTCCAGTTCAGCAAAACGGGTGAGATCCCCATCAACGGAATTAGACAATTTCACATGATCGCGTGGGACGACGATGATCGAGGAGGTAGTCTCGTATGAACGTTGATAGGCACAGAAATGCTCAGCCAGTGTTCCTTGAACGCCAACCGGAACATAATCTCCAGACCGAAACAAATCTGAATGTTGCTTTCTCACCTGTAATGCCCTCCAGATCACAAAAAGCTTGAATGCGGGATCAGAAGGATAATTCAATAACCCCTGTGAGAGTTCTAACAGCCCTTTCTCGTCGGCTCGCTGCCGTAGTGTATTGAGCTGTTCATGCCGCTGTGAAAAATCGACGGGGCGGCGGTTGTCCGGGTCGACCAGGCTGTCGTTCCAGAATTCCTGTCCTTGATAGAGATCCGGAACACCAGGACAGGTCAGTTTCAGGAGAACTTCCGACGCTGATTTCAGGAAGCTGGCTGGCGCCATTCGTTGAAGGAACGCCTGCAGATCATTCAGGAACCGGTTCTTTTCATCTCGTCGTAAAGCTCCTTCGATGAATCGTCTGACCGCAGCTTCATAGTCCGGGTCGGGGGAGAGCCAACTGGTTCGCAGTTTCTCTTCACGAGTTGCTTTTTCCATGTATTGATGTATGCGTTGCACCAGTTCCTGATGATGTTCCTCCGAGACCGGTTCCACAGGCCAGATTCCGACAAGAGTCTGATAAAGCAGATACTCGTCATTCGGAGTGGGAGATCGTTCCCCTTGAAGATCGGTGCGGAAAAGGCGATTCATTCGCGACCAGCGCCCGACCGCCGTTCTCCACTGATCGGGGATCTCGGAGAGAAGTCCGATTCGAGCCCGAACGTCTTCACTTCGCTTGGTGTCATGTGTGGAAGAACAGAGCATCGCAGCCGGAAACTGTTGAAGTCGGCTACGATTGTCCTCATGAAATCGTTCGACAGAAATGGGAGCCATCTGGGGATGTCCTCCAACTTCATTGACGGAAATCAAAGGGAGATAACGATAGAACACCGTATCTTCCACCCCTTTAGCCATGACCGGGCTGGTGACCTGCTGGAACCGCCCGATAAAGAGTTCGGTATACTCCGCGTCTTCTTCTGACTCCGCGATTTCCGAAAGAAGGATTCGGCGGATGAACTGAAACAGGTCAGTGTCCATCGTCGGATTGCGCCGTCGAGCCTGTCGAATGGCCTGATCGATGACGTCGCGATCACGCGCGGAGATTCCATCACTCCCGATGTAAGTACGATAGACCGGAAAACAGATAATGATTTCACGAAGTGCCGCGAAAAGATGATTCAGAGTCAAATCTCGTGAGTGACGCCAGCGTCGCGCCAGCCGCTTCAGGCGATGGGCCAGCAGTTGAAGTTCGCTCGACATGGCAACGTCCAGAATCAGTCGCTTCGAGTCCTGAACAATCTCTGAAAAGCCACTGAAACATGAGGAGAAACGACGATAATTTCTTTGAATTTTTGTGAAGCCTTCTGGTTTTACAAAGAGCCCTTCCAGCTGGTTCAGGAAGTCATAACCTGTCGTCCCTGCAACGGGCCAGTCGTTTGGAAGAAGTTCATCCGGCCCGAGAATTTTTTCCACCAGAACATAGAGTGGTAACGGAGCTTTGAGAGGAATTTCGTATGGATGATCGGCAATGGAATCATAGTCGCGTTGATTATTGAAGACGATCCCCGGAGGAAGACCTCCCAGGAGTTGATGAAGCCGATCAAGAACATCTTCCCGCAGTTCGTTCCAGTCGGCCTCAGGATACTGCTGTTCCAACTGGTCTCGTGCGAGAGCTTCCAGATAGCCCCATTGCAATCGCCAGAGATATTGTCGGGGATCATAAAGTCCGTCGACGTGATCGATGCGCAGGCCGTGAATTGCCTGCTGTGTCAGTAGTTTAAAGAGGAAAGCATGACTCGCCTCGAAGACTTCTTTTCGTTCTGTGCAGATGGCCGCCAGCTCATTCACATCGAAGAATCGACGATAGTTGATTTCGTCGGATGCCGCTTTCCATCGCGACAATCGATACACCTGACGATCAAGCATTTGCTCAAGCCGGTCGAAACTGGCGGGTTGTCCCGGTTCTCCATTCAGTTTTCGAAGAGTTTCGGAAAGTGCTGCTTGCACAGGAGAGGATGTTTCGATCAGTGCTCGCAATCGGTTCTGAATCACCTTTGTTTCCCGCAGTCGTTCCTGCTTCAGCTCGGGATCGGTCACCGTTCTTTCTGGAAGATGCTTCAGCGCGGTCAGAAGACTTTCCATCTCCAGAATGTCGTTTGCCGGAGAGAAGGATTCCTGAATGCGGGTCAGGGTTTCGTCAAGAAGGATAGAATAGCTGGTGGGATCTAATGGAAAATGATGATCATAATAATGAAGTTGAAATTTCCCCTGACAATGGACAAGTTTTAACTCTCCCTGTTCGAGGACATCGCCAAAATTATCTCCGAGCACCGGGAGCAGAATTCGATTCTGTAATGCCTGTTCAACCGGATTCCAGTCAATGTCAAAACAGGTTGCGAATGGAGAACTCTGTCCGTGCTCCAGAACATCAGTCCACCAGGCATTTTCCCCGACGGCCGTGCTCATATGGTTCGGGACGATATCCAGAATCTGTCCCATTCCATGCGATTTCAATACCGCGACGAATGCCTGATAATCTTCTTGTGTTCCAAGATCAGGATTCAATTCAGAGTAGTCAACAATAGCATAGTTATTCGACGTCCCGGAGGCAGATTTAAGATAAGGAGATGCATAAACATGGCTGATCCCCAGTGATGCGAGATAGGGGACCAGTTTCGCTGCATCACGAAAAGAGAGATGGTCTTTGTTAAACTCCAGCCGGTACGTTGCAAGAGGATGACAGCCCCGCTCGGTGACAGCCGACCAGACGGTCTCTGCCAGTTGTGTCGCGAGATCCTCGACGGTGTCGCCGTCAGTCATGGGGAGCCCCGTAAATCCGTAATTCATGTGATTGCAATAAATTCGCGTCGAATGTCTCACCCCCGGTTCCTCCGTATCGTTCCTCTTCCGTACTGAGTCGGATTGTGAGATGTCCTACAGAATTCGTTGGAACCGGACAGGGTGACTCACTGAGATTGGCAAGAACGGTCACGCGTTCAGGATCTCCCCGTTCGATCAGCAGAAGGGAAGGAGCTTCCGAATCTGATGCGGAATTCCTGATGACCGTTGCTTTGGTGTGTGACCGGTTTCGCAATGCTGGCCATTCGCGACGTGCTTGAAGCAAGTCGTGATAGAGTTGTCGTAACCCCGCAGAAAACGCCCCTTCCGGCCAGGACCACGATAGTTTGGCGGAGCAATAGGTTTCCGGAGCAGCGGGATCGGGAATCTCCGTCCCCCATTGAAAACCCAGGTTTTCAAACTCAGTCCGTCGGCCTCTGCGGACTGCCTCCGTGAGATTCGAATCGGAGAAGGAACAGAAAAACGGAAACGGATTTCGTTCTCCATATTCCGATCCCATAAACACCAGCGGGATGCAGGGGGAAATCAGGAACAGTCCGCAGGCGAGTCGTTGCTGAGCCTCGGACAGGAACATCGCTGGCCGGTCTCCTTTCGCCCGGTTTCCAATCTGATCATGATTCTGAAGACAGACGACAAAGTGAGACCGATCACGATCTTTCACCGGCCCCCCATGACGTCGCCGACGGCAGACGCTATACTCGCCATCATAGACGAACACTTTTTCATAAGCCTTGGCAAGCTGTTCGATCTGGCCGAAGTCCCGAAAATACCCTTGATGTTCTCCAGTCAGAAGTGTGTGAACGGAGTGGTGCAACTCGTCGGCCCAGACCGCATCCAGACCAAGGCCATGTTGATCGGGAGGATCAATCAGGCGTGGGTCGTTCTGGTCGCTTTCGGCAATCAGATGAACGAAACGTCCCTGTTCGTTTGCAATCTGCCGGATTTCCTGTTGCATCTCCGCAAGCAGGTGACGCGCACTGAAATCATAAATCGCATGAACCGCATCGAGTCGTAAACCGTCCAGACGGAAATCTCGAATCCACATGCAGGCATTTTCAATAACATACTGTCGCACGGAATCACTGTCTGGACCATCATAATTCAAGGCCTCCCCCCACGACGTATGATAAGCTTGTGTGAAATAAGGACCGAAGACTGGAAGAAAATTTCCTTCTGGTCCGAGATGGTTATAAACCACATCTAAAATGACTGCGATTCCTGCCTGATGAGAGTCGTCGATGAACTTCTGGAATTCGCGTGGACCTCCATATGAGTTCTGTACAGCATACGGTTGGACTCCGTCATATCCCCAGTTTCGATTCCCGGGAAATTGTCCGACCGGCATGATCTCGATGGCGGTGATTCCCAATGATTTCAGGTCATCCAGACGGTCTGTAATCGCGGCAAAGGTTCCCTCCTGGGTGAATGTCCCGACATGCAGTTCGTAGATCACCAGGTCTTTCCGGGCAACTCCCCGCCAGTCATCACACCTCCACTCATAACGTTCCGGAAAGAACAGCGCAGATGGTCCGGACACTCCCTCAGGTTGCCAGCGTGTGGCGGGATCCGGATAGTCTCCCGCTGGAAGCCGGAAGCGATAAGGAGTTCCCTCCTGAATGTTCATTTCCCGAAACCGGAACCAGTCTCCGTCCCGTTTCATGGCATGGATGAGGGGCTGTCGTTCAGGATCAATGACCAGATCCATCCATTCCGGATGAGGCGCCCAGACGTTCCATTCGGTCGATCCGTCATCATGCAGAATCGCTCCGTGATGTGGTTTGCGATTCGGCTGATTCGAATCGGACAATGGGGTCTCACGAACATTGGAAACAGTGACGCGTGTCATGAGTCAACATCCGGATCACTGGAGTCACGAAACAGTACGAGCGAGGCAGGTTGCAACACGTATTCCTGCCCGGCTCCAAGGATTTCAGGTTCGACGTCGGTATGGGCCGTATCGATGATTCGTTCCCAGGCGGTCACCTGATTATGCAGAATCGGACAGATGAAAGGGATCGGTTCGCCGTGATCGGCGTTGAACAGGATCAGCAAAGTGTCTCCGGAAACTTCCTGTCCCTGAGTATCCAGATCGATGGCATCTCCCAACAGAATCACCCCGATACATTTGGCGTGATCTGTCTCCCAGGCTTCATCCGTCATTTCGCTGCCGTCCAGGTTGACCCAGATGATTTCTGTCGCATCTTTTCCTTTCATTTCTTCACCGTAGAAGAACCGTCGACGACAAAGGACCGGATTTTCCTGACGCAGTTGAATCAAACGCCTCACAAACTCCATCAACTGGTGCTCCTGTGGATTGAAGTTCCAGTTCAGCCAGGTCAGTTCATTATCCTGACAATAACAGTTGTTATTGCCTGACTGAGAATGTCCGACTTCATCTCCGGACAGCAGCATCGGGACTCCTTGAGAGAACATCAGTGTTGACAGAAAACTTTTGATTTTCCGTGTGCGGAGTTCGCGGATTGTGAGGTCATCCGTCGGCCCTTCGACTCCGCAGTTCCAACTGATGTTGTCGTCCGCCCCGTCGCGGTTCTGTTCTCCATTGACTGCATTGTGTTTCTGGTCATAAGAGACGAGATCGGACATTGTGAACCCGTCATGTGCGGTGATGAAATTCACACTGGCAACGGGACGGCGTCCGCTCCATTCATAGAGATCACTTGATCCACAGATCCGCGTGGCAAATTCCGCGATGAAGCCACCGTCTCCTTTCCAGAAATGCCGAACGCAATCCCGGTACCTGCCGTTCCACTCCGACCAGAGGATGGGAAAGTTCCCCACCTGATATCCCCCTTCTCCCAAGTCCCAGGGTTCTGCAATGAGTTTCACCTGTGACAGGACGGGATCCTGATGAATGATATCGAAGAAGGCTCCCAATTTGTCGACGTGTTGAAGTTCCCGGGCCAGAGCACTGGCGAGATCGAAACGGAACCCGTCGACGTGCATCTCCAGCACCCAGTATCGCAGACTGTCCATAATCAGTTGCAGAACGCGCGGGTTGCGGAGGTTGAACGAATTTCCACATCCGGAAAAATCTATGCAATACCGTTGGTTTTGCGGCGACAGTCGATAGTAAGAAGCATTGTCGATTCCGCGAAAGGAGAGTGTCGGTCCAAGCTGGTTCCCTTCCGCAGTATGGTTGTAGACGACGTCCAGAATCACTTCGATGCCCGCTGCATGCAGACTTCGAACCATCGTTTTGAATTCCTGTACGGCATCGAGAGCATCAAGCCGGGATTTGTAACGGGAATCCGGAGCGAAATAACCGAGCGTATTGTATCCCCAGTAATTCGTAAGACCTTTCTCCATGAGATGCCGGTCGTCGATGCGATGATGGACAGGTAGTAATTCGACGGCGGTGACTCCCAGATGCTGTAGGTATTTCACTGCGGATTCCGAGGCGAGTCCCATGTAGGTTCCACGGATCTCTTCCGGGATATAGGGATTTAAAAAGGTGAATCCTTTCAGGTGCATTTCATAAATAACCGTTTTATGAAGCGGTGTCTGCGGACGGACGTCATCTCCCCAGGTGAATGCGGGATCGATCACAAGTCCAAGAGGAGCGAACTCCGTGTTGTCCTGTTTATTGAACGACAAATCTGTTTTCGGATGGCCAATCTGATACCCGAAAAGAGAATCATCCCAAGTGAGATCTCGACCGATTGCCTTGGCATACGGATCAAGCAGGACTTTATTGGGATTGAACCGGTGTCCCCCAGCAGGCTCATATGGTCCATAGACACGATAACCATAAAGTTGGCCAGGAAGTGCATCCGGAAGATAAGCATGCCAGACCTGGTGAGTTCGTTCCCGTAGCGGAATTCTTGTTTCCGGCTGAAATTCCATTTCTGTTCCAAACAGGCAAAGTTCCACTCGTTCTGCATTCTCTGAATAGAGTGCGAAGTTCACCCCTTTGCCATCCCATGTCGCTCCCAGGGGATACGGTTTCCCAGGCCAGACTCGAACATTGGAAGACGGATCGGAAACAACCGCCCAGGCAGGACTGTTCTGCGGTTCGGGTGCCGATCCATTAAGAGCATCATTGGAAGAAGTTGTGGGGAGAGTGACATCGGTCACGCCAGTCATCCTGTCGTCCCTTTCTTGAAAGACGGGTTCCGCGAGCATTCAAAACAAAATGCACGCAGCATGCCAGAACGGTCGGAGCCGGACTGAGCAGCAGAAATGGAACTGAAGTTGCAATTCAAATTGAACCAGTCATTTCTCGGGTGGAAAAGTGATGTGAATCTTGGGATTCCAGAGATTGTCGTTATTTCAGTGGAAGTATTGTGCGTACATGCTGGTCGCTCGCCGTTCAGTTTGATGTCTCACCTGACAGTCCTTTCCGTAGAGATCTCCCAACAGGGATTGGAACGAAGGAGAAGATGATGCCATTGCCGATTGAACAGTATGCGTTAATTGGAGACTGTCACTCGGCTGCTCTGGTGGGAAGCGATGGCTCGATCGATTGGCTCTGCTTTCCCCGCTTCGATTCACCGGCCTGCTTCGCGGCTCTACTTGGAACTCCGGAACACGGACGATGGCTGATCGCTCCTGCGGAACCCATCCTTCGTGTCGAGCGTCGTTACCGGCAAGGGACCCTGATTCTCGAAACCGATTTCATAACGGAATCGGGGGCAGTCCGCGTCATTGATTGCATGCCTCCCCGAGATGGGATCCCCGATGTGATCCGAATCGTGGAAGGACTGAGCGGACGGGTCCCGATGCAGATGGAACTGATTCTGCGTTTTGATTACGGATCGATCGTCCCCTGGGTTCGTCATACCCCACGCGGAATTCGAGCAGTCGCCGGCCCGGAGACCATTGAATGTCGATCGGATGTGGCACTTCGTGGAGAGGATCTGAAAACCGTATCGGATTTCGTTGTGACGGAAGGTCATCGGACCCGGTTTTCATTGATGTGGTCTCCAACATACTCTCCTGAATTGCCGGATATGAATCCGGAAACGACTCTGAAGGAAACAGAGGAGTGGTGGCAGGAGTGGTCCGGTCGCTGCACTTATCAAGGCCTCTGGAAAGAAGCTGTATTACGTTCTCTGATCACCCTGAAAGCGATGACATATTGTCCAACAGGGGGTGTCGTCGCGGCGGTGACAACATCGTTGCCGGAGCATCTTGGTGGCGTCCGTAACTGGGATTACCGCTTCTGCTGGCTGCGGGATGCGACATTTACGCTGTACGCTCTAATGGGGGGAGGCTATGTGGAGGAAGCAGCAGCCTGGCGCGAATGGCTGGTCAATTCCGTCGCGGGAACTCCTAGCAAAATCCAGATTATGTATGGGATTGCCGGTGAACGGCGGTTATCAGAATCGGAACTCCACTGGCTTCCCGGCTATGAAAATTCTCGTCCGGTTCGTGTCGGAAATGCTGCCCATAATCAGCATCAATTGGATGTCTATGGAGAGGTGGTCGATGCCTTGCACGTCACCCGTCGGGCAGGATTGGCTCCGGACGAGAATGCCTGGAGAGTCGAGCGGGAACTGGTCCGCTTTCTGGAAACGGACTGGCGCAAGCCGGATGAAGGGATCTGGGAAGTCCGTGGACCACGACGTCACTTTACTCATTCCAAAGTCATGGCCTGGGTGGCGCTCGATCGGGCTGTGGATGCCGTCGAGAAATATGGTCTTTCAGGAGAAGCAGAAAAGTGGCGGCGGTTGCGTGATGAGATTCGCGACGAAGTCCATGCCAGAGGATTCAATAAAAAGCGAAACTCCTTTGTCCAGCATTATGATACTGATGAACCGGATGCGAGCCTGTTGATGCTGCCGCTGGTCGGTTTCATTCCGGCGGACGATCCACGCATGCTGGGAACGGTGGAATATATTCAGAAGAGATTGTCACGTGATGGATTCCTCGATCGGTATCTCTCTGATTCTGAAATCGACGGTCTTCCTCCCGGAGAAGGAGCTTTCCTTCTTTGTACCTTCTGGCTTGCGGACAATTTTGCATTGCAGGGGCGCCAGTCGGAAGCCCGTGATCTCTTCGAACGACTTCTCGACCTCCGTAATGACGTCGGTCTGCTCTCAGAAGAATATGATGTCTGCTCCGGACGGCTGGTCGGAAACTTCCCCCAGGCGTTTTCTCATATCGGGTTAATTAACACGGCACGAAATCTGACTGATCCAGTCGGACCGGCAGAAGATCGGACCAGAATGTGCTCACCTTCTTGAAATTCGAAATTGATCAGAGGTTAGGGGCTTAAGGAGAAGGATCATGCCACGCGGTGACAAGTCGGCTTATACTGACAAACAGAAACGTCGTGCAGAACACATCGAAGAGTCATATCAAGAGCGGGGAGTTCCGAAAAAGGAAGCTCAGCGACGAGCTTGGGCAACTGTGAATGCTTCCTCAGGAGGAGGCAACAAGAGTGGTTCCGGTCGAGGAAAGAAGGAATCGCAAGCTCCGTCTCGCAAGGGAGGAAAGCTGGGAGGCAAAGCTTCTGCAGCCCGCCCTGCCGCCGCTCGCTCCGCTTCAGCGAAAAAGGGGGCGAAAACACGACAGAGGCGTCAATCACAGGGTCGATAAAATCATGGAGACGGCATATCAGTCGCAGCTTAATCATCATATGTGTATAGCCCTGCTTTTATGAATCCAGACTGTCGTAAGTCTTTCAAAGCAGAGGCGATCTAAGATGACTGATATACACAACATCAATCTCGATATTTAATATTATATATGGAATGGGAATTGCACCCATCCTTTATTTATGTTTCCTCGACCATTTATGGAGAAAAACAATGGCTCTGCAAACATTAGAAGATGCATTTATTGATGAACTCCGCGATATCCTTAGCGCTGAAAAACAGCTGGTGAAAGCGCTTCCCAAAATGGCCAAGGGGGCTGGCAGCAAGGAGTTGCGGATGGCTATCGAGCAGCATTTGGAAGAAACGAAAGTTCATGTTGAACGCCTGGAAGCCGTGTTCGAGTCGCTGGAACTGACTCCGCGTGCGAAAAAATGCGAAGCAATGGAAGGACTTTTGGAGGAAGGAGCCTCTCTTCTTGAAGAGAACGCCGCTGAAGAAGTTCTCGATGCTCTGATTATTGCCGCCGCTCAGAAAGTGGAGCACTACGAAATCGCCACCTACGGCACACTTTGCACCTGGGCGAAGCTGCTGGCCTATGACACCGCTTTGGATCTCTTGAAGCAAACGCTGAATGAAGAAGAAGAAACTGATCAAAAGCTTACGGATCTCGCCATGCAGATCAACCAAGAAGCCTTGGAGCCTAATAAAGAAGAGGGAGTCTGAGACATTTGTTGAAAATGCCTGTCGTGTTTGGGGAGAAGAGTGATGATACGCCTCATTCCGACCGCCATTCATGATGTGATGAGCGATGTCATGGGACTACTCTTGATCGTGGATCCCTGTTTTTTTGAACAGGGACCACCAGGGACCGGAAACTTGTCCTCCTTGAGAATCTGCTCAATCACCGGCAGGAAGGGATCCAGCTTCGATGCTTGTGACTTTGAAGTGGACCCCGGCGGCTCCTGATTTTTGTTTGTGATCATGAATTGTATTCGGTGAAACGGAGTTCAGGTCTGCGGGGACACAACAGAACAGGGAAACGCTGCATTGACGGTACATAAAAAGGCCTTGAATCCTCGATCCCTTCTGACTGGGAGCGGCATCTGATTTCTGTTCGGCGTCTCCGACACCGGAGTCATGCCTCGGAAACTCCATTTTCTCCTGACGGAGCAGCTGCCGTCTGCAAATGCTAAAAAAATGCCTTCGATGGACTGGCCGGGAGGCCAGTCCATCGAAGGTCCTTCAGTTCGTCTGATCTTTTTTTCATTGTCGGTTTTGTGTTCTTTGTGATTTTCCGGTTCAAGAACGCTTCCTCTTCTGTTCGTGATTTCAGGAGACCTGCCACGGATCGCGCCAGGAGAGTGATGAGTTGCTGGATGGCTGTCGTCTCCTGAAGACGCTTCTGATTCTGTTGCCTGATCATGTGATGTCTCTTTCGCAAATGGATTCCCATCAAATAAGAAAGCCCGGCAAGATGACGCATCGCCGGGCACGAAACATTCGGAGTGTCTCGAATCCACCAAAGGTCAATCTGGAAACGAGGGTCTTTCATAGTCTGGTAAAGGAGTGTGCTCAAAACGGGGATGTTTGTGGCGTCGGAATCGATTTCCCCGTTCGATTGGCTGATGATTCGGCACATAGGGATCTGTTGCCTCGATGGCACCCGGAAGTGATGCGATCGAACTGGAACGGAGAGCCGCGAATTGTCTCCGGCGAGCGATCGCTTCCGCAGGGAAAATCGCCGTTGAAAATCTGTTCCGCCTGGAAGGAACCGACAGGGGACGCCGGTTGGGCTGGAGTGCTGGCGGAATCCTTTCTCAAGAACCCCGAGCAGCCCGCCTACATCATCTTCTCCCCGGGAATGGACCTCTTGCCATTGATTGAAGAAGCCTTGGCTCTTTTACCGGCCAACCGACGCTGGGACGTCACGTTCAGCACCTACTTCACGAAGATCCCCAACGGCGTCACCTGCAATTGGCGCTGCGTTCTCTCCGATTCCCCGGAAGCGAAGGAGTCGAGGAGGTACGTGCAGTCGTTACGGATCGATTTGACGAGTCCGCTGGGACGGGCGAAAGGTGGGGAACTGGTCGAAGCGGCTCGAACGGGACAGACTCCTGTTTCTTCGGTGCAAGAACCACTTCCCCCGGTGATGTCGAATACTGTGACGTGCTCTCAAAAGCCACAACACCTAGCAGGAAATGCTCCTCTAATCCGAACACGGGATGGTCGACCGGTTCCACATCCACGCCAACGGTTGACGGAATTGCAATCTCGCGTCAACGCCGATCTGCAAATCCTGCCAAGAAAGACCGCCGGAGCCGTTCTGTTGAAATCGCTCAGACTGTGACTTCTCGGTCCGACAACGAACCGAAAACAGGAACGGTCACCGGACGGTTGCTGAGGGACTCCGCCAAGCCAGCGGACAAAGCATCAGGCAGCGTCCAGCTGCGAGGGATTCCGAATTCCGTCGTTTGGCTGCAAACAAGCGGGAACGTACATTCTTCTTCTACATCAGGTTCGAATCCCCCTCTTGACTTGAACGCCCTGTTGGAAATCTCGGCTCCTTCCGTGAACGTCATTCAGGTTCCTGCCGTGCTGCGGTGGCCCCATCGCGGCAGTGATTATCTGCGGGTGAAGGTGGATCAGGGAAAAATGTTTCTCCGATCATCCCTGCTGGCGACAGGTGAGCATCTGGATGTCGAGAATGTTTGTGCGGAATCTGAGCCGGTGAGAATCGAATTTCATACGAGGAGCCGTGCCCCACGGGAACCTGCCAACCGTGCGATCAGCTACAGCGGAGGGTCAGGCCACTCTGAAGGAAAATTTTGATCGAGGCCGTCGCCTGCTTAACAGCCGGAATCGGTGGGCTCTGCTTATCATCGGCCGCGTGCAACTTGAAGCGGGAGATGAGACGGACAACGTGCGCGGACAGATGGAGATGTTGCCGGAAGGTTATTTTGCTACGGAAGTCGACCCTCCCTCGGAACCTGTCGGATTTCGACTGCATGGCTACGAACCCTACGACCTCCGGGTCTCTCAGGAAAGCTATCAACCGATCATTGACGTCGGCGTTGTCCGTATGTCCAAGTATCCGGAATCGTCTTTGGTCCCCGTCACCGGACGCATTTTCCTGGAAGAGGACGGAGAACCCGTACGGTGACCGTGCGGTTCGTGGCCTCCGGAGGAAACTATAATACGCAAGGCAGCATGGTGGCCGCTCGAAAACGCGAACCAAACGCGATCGAGACAGCACCGGACAAACTCGGATGGCTCTATTGGAATGGCCTGAGCCCCCAGGAATACTCCTGCCAGATTGAAGCCCCTGGTTACGTCAGCCAGTCCCGACCTGTCTTGGCGAATTCGACAGAAATCGCGAATTTGGGAGTGGTCTACCTGAAGAAGCCGATTCCCGTCACCGTGGAATACGTTGTCCAGGAATACGGCAGTTTCCGGATGGAGAATAAGAAACAACTGGAATGTTTCGGAAACAGCCGTCGAAACATCGGTGAAGGGAAAAGCAGTTGGCAGTTGCAGTTCCATCAGCAGAACGGCCATGTCTATGCCCGGGCGAGCTCAGGCAGTTCCCATCTGTCGGATCTTGGCGCCGGTTCTCTGGAAACTGCGGTGCATTTGATTTATCCGGACCGGGGCTGCGAGTTGATCAACCGGCTCATGGTTCGGAACCAGCATATCTATTCATTCACGACGCATGAATCGTGGGGAGACAACAAGAAACGGGCGCTATTGAAATTGAGCTGGCCGGAAAAAGAATGTTCTTCGAGTGATTTGCGAAACCGAATCCGAATTTCCCATCGCATTCCAGTTCAACTGACGGCTGCCCCGGACGTGAACAACTTGAATGAACAGGGGACGGCACAACTTCATTATGCCGCGATGACCGGGCATGAATACCGCATCCGCAAATTGATCGGCCTGGGGGCAGACGTCAATCTTCCCCAAAAGACCAGCCGCCAAATTCCGCTGCACTATGCCGCCTATTCAGGAGACCTGAAGTGCGTCCAACTGTTGATTGATAACGGCGCCCGGATTGATGCCCGGAGCGACTGGGATATTACGCCGTTGATGTCAGCGACCATCCGGGGACACGAATGGGTTGTGAAGGAACTTTTGGCCCAGGGAGCGGGCATCAACCAGGCCGATAAAAGAGGCTGGACGCCGTTGCATTTCGCCATCCAGGACCGGCACCTGGAGGCGGCACAAGTGCTGATTGACCACGGAGCCTCTCTCTTCATGAAGAATCAAAACGGCAAGACGCCCATCGACCTGAACCCGGATCTCCCCTTGACGGTCCCCTGGAAGTTACTCAAGACGACTGACTGATCAACCTTGATCTCTTGATTCAGGATCAGGATGCTTCCACCTGGTAATCAGCTCTATCCGGAACAGATGACCACAAAGGTCTGAATTCAATGAAATTCCAGTCAGATATCCTCTCCGCAGCAATGCCAAATCAAAGTTCACGGAAACTCACACGTCGGTGTCGTCGCTGATGCCAAACGCCGCGGTCAGAATCTCCGGGGAAAGTCCTCAAGCCCGCCTGCCGCCGCGACGACATAACAGGCAGGCAAGTTCTCTCTCCCGGCCCGACGCCCTCTCCCCGCCGGGACTTTTTCGACCACCAGCACCACACTTTTCCAACGACGGGCGATATGTTTTTCGTCTGATGTCTACAAGGTCCACTTCATTCCGGAGCGAGAGACCATTTCAGGTCTCAATAAAATCAGGGGAGGCAACGGAATCACGTTGCTCCCCCATTGAATTGTTTTCTCAATCCTCATCAATGTTCCCCCTCGGATCTCCTGCATCGTTCTCGATTCACCGTTGAAGCGCTGACACCGGTTTGCTGGGCAATTTCCCAGACCGAAATGTCCTGCTTTAACAGTTCCTGAACCTGCCGGATTTTGTCGACGGAAAGGTGACGAAAAGCACCACGACGCCGTGGTGTCCCTGTCTCTACAGCGTCTTCGACGACGTCGGGGCGGGCGGCATCATAGGCACGCCGCAATGTCCCAACAGAGACCTCAATCCCATCGTTCCGCAGAAGCGTGAGGATTCTCGGAAAGGGAAGATGTTCCTCGTCCCGCAGATGGCGCACTCGGTCGGCCAGTTGATGAAACAGAGGAGGTGTTTTCGTGGTGGCGTCCTCCTGTCGCGGGTTCCGATTCTTGCGGCGTTTCGACTTTCGATGCCGAGGCGGCTGTCCTGTCTGAGCGTAACGCAGCACTTCTTTGGCATACTCCCAGGAAATTTGATTGGCGGTGGCGATGGTGGAAAGACTGCTGCCGGTTTTGTGCTGCTGCAGGACTTTCTCAGCCAGAACCTGATGTCGCACTGCCATTTCCAGCGGAATTGCGGCACTGTCCCCGTGTCTCCAACTACGTGTTTTCAGGCGTCCCCAGCACGCATGACACTCGGTTGCGGCACATACGGACTGAAGTCGTTTCGTTCCGAACAGGCGATTGATCTGATCCAGGGAATCGGCTTCGACAGCATCGAGTTCACCATCTGGCC
>Ga0182745_1000765_pt1 | contig 33291 bp, 29 predicted proteins | sample eDN3rd30CKraftBY_FD_128523 | JGI IMG/M metagenome (GOLD analysis project Ga0182745, IMG submission 128523) | Enriched backyard soil microbial communities from Emeryville, California, USA - eDNA 3rd pass 30_C Kraft BY (version 2) (version 2) | ecosystem: Environmental > Terrestrial > Soil >...
CGAAGCTCAGACCATCGAGACTCACATCGCCGAAATGACCCTGGTCGATGTGGATGCCGGCGCCGGCCTGGCAACAGCCCTGCGAGGGCAGGGAGTTGAACTGGCAGGGGCAGCCCCAGTTGCAGTTACAGGTGGCGAACTCCAGGCCGTCGAAATGCCAATCTATCATGGTCATGGGAACCACCCTGGGGACAGTTGCCGCCTGTCCATGTTGCTATGGAAGCACACAACCGTGCGCCTGAATGCGGCGCTTGTCTATTGCGCCGGGCGCTATGGACGGCCGGTCGGACCTTCACTCGGAGCGGCGATCTGCGTACCATCTGCCGCTCCCTGTGCACCGCCGCAAGGCGTCCCGAGTCCATGCAAATACTGTCCGAACACCGCTGCTTCGGGGGCGTACAACGCTTCTATTCGCACCAGTCCCGCGAATGCGCGACGGAAATGCGCTTCTCGATCTACCTGCCGCCGCAGGCCGAGCATGGACCCGTCCCGGTGCTGTACTACCTTGCGGGTCTGACCTGCACCGAAGAGACCTTCATGATCAAGGCCGGTGCGCAGCGCGTTGCCGCCGAGCTGGGCCTGATGCTGGTCGCTCCGGACACCAGCCCCCGCCAGGCGCGCATTGCCGGCGACGATGCCGATTGGGACTTCGGTCTGGCAGCGGGATTTTACGTGGACGCCACGCAGGCACCCTGGTCCCGGCATTACCGCATGTACAGCTATGTGACCGCCGAGCTGCCCCAATTGGTGCAGTCGCTCGGTCACGGCCGCATGGATCGCCAGGGCATTTTTGGCCATTCGATGGGCGGACACGGGGCCCTGGTATGCGCGCTGCGCAATCCGCAGCAATATCGATCGGTCTCGGCTTTCGCGCCGATCGCCGCGCCGACGCAGTGCCCCTGGGGCATCAAGGCGTTCAGCGGCTATCTTGGAGCGGGACCCGCTGGGGGAGCGGGACCCACGGGGGAGGCTGCCGCCAGCTGGAAGCAATACGACGCCAGCGAACTGGCGGCGGTGCGGCGTCATCCGGCCAGCATCCTGATCGATCAAGGGACGGCCGATAAATTCCTCGCAGCGCAGCTCAAGCCCGAGCTGTTCGCGGCCGCGTGCCGGCAGTCCGGTACGGAACTGCGCTTGCGCCTCCAGGAAGGCTACGACCACGGCTACTACTTCATTTCCACGTTCATGGCGGATCATCTGCGGCATCACGCGGACGCGTTACGGTGAGTTCGGGCTTCGGGTCGGCACTGGCCCGCAGGTTCCGGCTGCCCAGCTGGCTGTTGCTGATCTCGGCCATGTCCACGCTTGGCCCGGTGTCGATCGACATGTATCTGCCGGGCTTCCCGCAGATCGAGCGGGACATGGGGGTGGGCGGGGTCGAGCGCACCATGGCCAGCTACCTGATCGGCATCGTGCTCGGCCAGCTGTTCTATGGCCCGATCAGCGACCGCTTCGGGCGTAAACCGCCGCTGTATTTCGGCTTCGCGGTGTACTCGCTGGGCGCCCTGGGCTGCACCTTGGCCACCAGCATGACCATGCTCACGGTCATGCGCACGCTGCAGGGGTTGGGCGGCTGCGCCGGGTTCGTGATCGGGCGGGCCATCGTTCGCGATCGTTGCCAGCCGCATGAGGCGGCGCGCGCGTTTTCTCTGCTGATGCTGATCTTTTCGCTGGGTCCCATCATCGCCCCGACCCTGGGAGGATGGGTGATCACCCTGTTCAACTGGCGGGCCACCTTCGTGTTCCAGTGTGTGCTGGGGCTCGCCTTGCTGGCCGCGGTGCACATGGCAATGACCGAATCCCGCGACCCGGCCACCGTGGTGCCATTGAGTCTCGGGCAGGTGGTTCGCAGCTACGCCCGCCTGCTGCGGGACCGCACGCTGGTCGGCTACTCGCTGGTGGGTGGCTTCGGCATGGCGGCCTTGTTCAGCTATGTCACCGGTTCGCCTACCGTCATGACAGGCATCTATGAATTGTCGCCCCAGCAGTTCGGCTGGATGATCGGGCTGAACGGCCTGGCCTTCATGTCCGCCAGCCGACTCAACATGATCGATCTGCGCCGTATGGGGCCGGCCGAGGCGTTGGGGCGGGCGATCTGGTTGCCGGTGCTGGTGGGGCTGTTGCTGCTGTCGTGCGCGCTGTTGTGGGCCCGGTTGCCGCTGTGGTCGGTGCTGGTGCTGCAGTTCCTGTTCTTCATCAGCGTGGGGCGGGTCAATCCCAACGTGGCCGCGCTGGCATTGGCACCGCACGGCCGGGAGGCGGGCACTGCCGCCGCACTGATGGGGTCGCTCCAGTCAGCCATCCCGATGCTGGGCGGGATGGCGGTCGCCATGTTCAATGACGGCAGCATCCCGACCCTGGCGGCGATCATGACCGCCTCGGTGGTGTGCGCCTGGCTCAGCTACTTCTGGGCACGCGAACGCCAGCCGGCGCCGGATTCGGCCTCGGCGTGAGCGGCTGGCGGGCGGTGCCGGGTCATCGAGACCGCCTGGGCCACCGAGACAGTCAGGGCCATCGAGACAGCCTGGGCCGCCCGGACAATCAGGCCAGTTTGGCGTCCATGGTGATCTCGGCCTTCAGCAGGCGGGAAATCGGGCAGCCGTTCTTGGCGTTGTTCGCCGCGGTGGCAAAATCCTGTTCATTGATGCTCGGGACTTTGGCGCGCACCGTGAGATGTACCGCCGTCACCGTGAAACCGGCGTCGGTCTTCAGCAGGGTCACGGCCGCTTCGGTATGAATGCTCTCGGGTATCTTGCCGTCGCCGCTCAACTGCGCCGACAAGGCCATCGAGAAGCAGCCGGCATGCGCCGCGGCAATCAACTCTTCCGGGTTGGTGCCCTTGCCGTCCTCGAAGCGGGTGCTGAACGAATACTGCGTGTCGCTGAGCACGCCGCTCTCGGTTGAAATCGAACCGCGGCCATCTTTCAAGCCACCGTTCCAGATTGCGGAAGCGCTGCGTTTCATGGCTGACCTCCTTCGGTCTCGACGATCTCCAGGGTGTGACTGATTTGCGCCGACTTGCCGATGATGGCGCTGGCGGAGCAGTACTTCTGTTCGGACAATTCGACGGCGCGCTCGACTTTGGCACGATCGAGTCCGTGGCCGGTCACTGTGTAATGCATGCGGACGTGGGTGAATATCTTCGGGTCGGTCGCGGCGCGATCCGCATCGACGCTGACCACACAGTCGGTCACCTTCTGGCGGCCGCGCTTCAGAATCAGCACCACGTCGAATCCGGAGCAGCCGGCCAGGCCCAGCAGCAGCATTTCCATCGGCCGTATGCCCAGATTGCGCCCGCCGGCCTCCGGCGCGCCATCCATGACCACGGCGTGCCCGGAACCGGACTCGCCCACGAACATCACGTCCTGCACCCATTTGACCCGTGCTTGCATGCTCAGACGCCACCGAAGCACAGGTATTTGACCTCCATGTACTCCTCCAGGCCGTACTTGGAGCCCTCGCGGCCGATGCCGCTTTCCTTGACGCCGCCGAACGGTGCCACTTCGGTGGAAATGATGCCTTCGTTGATGCCGACGATGCCGCTCTCCAGCGCCTCGGCCACGCGCCAGACTCGTCCTACGTCACGGCTGTAGAAATAGCTGGCCAGGCCGAACTCGGTGGCGTTGGCCAGGGCGATGGCCTGTTCGTCGGTGTCGAATTTCATCAGCGGGGCCACCGGACCGAAGGTTTCCTCCTGCATGGGCAGCATGTCGAGGGTGACGCCGGTCAGCACGGTGGGCAGATAGAACGAACCGGAGCCGCTGGCGCGCTTGCCGCCCACCAAGACCTTGGCTCCCTTGCCGACTGCGTCGGCGACGTGCCGCTCGACCTTCTGCAGCGCCTTTTCCTCGATCAGCGGGCCGATCCTGGTGTCCTGATCGAGGCCGTCACCCACTTTCAATGCGCCCGCGGTCGCGGCGAGCTTGGCCGCGAAACGGTCATAGACACCGCTCTGCACCAGAATACGGTTGGCACAGACGCAGGTCTGGCCGGCATTGCGGTACTTCGAAGCCATGGCGCCGGCCACCGCGGCGTCGAGGTCGGCATCGTCGAATACGATGAACGGGGCATTGCCGCCCAGTTCCAGCGACAGCTTCGTGACGTTGGTCGAACACTGCGCCATGAGCAGCTTGCCCACTGCGGTCGAGCCGGTGAAGCTGAGCTTGCGCACGGTGGGATTGCTGGTGAGTTCGCCGCCGATGGGCTTGGCGTGACCGGTGACCACCGAGATCACGCCGGCCGGGACGCCGGCACGCTCGGCCAGCACGCACATGGCCAGCGCCGAGAACGGGGTGAGTTCGGATGGCTTGATCACCATGGTGCAACCCGCCGCCAGTGCCGGGCCGACCTTGCGCGTGATCATGGCCGACGGGAAATTCCAGGGCGTGATGGCGGCCGTGACGCCGATGGGCTGCTTGAGTACCACGATGCGCTTGTCGCGGCCGTGGGCCGGGATGACATCGCCGTAGGCGCGCTTGCCTTCCTCCGCGAACCATTCGAGAAAGGAGGCGGCGTAGGCAATTTCTCCGCGGCTTTCCGCCAGCGGTTTGCCTTGTTCCACGGTCATCAGGACGGCCAGGTCCTCCTGGTTGGCCATCATGAGTTCGAACCATTTACGAAGGACTTGCGCCCGCTCTTTGGCAGTGCGCGCACGCCATTCCGGCAGGGCGCGATCCGCTGCTTCGATGGCGCGACGGGTAGCCTCGGCGCCGAGATTCGGGATGGTGCCCACCTGGTTGCCGTTGGCGGGATTGACGACGGCGATGACCTCGCCTTGCGGCGCGTCTTCCCATTGGCCGCCGATGAAGGCCTGTTGGCGGAACAAGGTCATGTCGCGCAGCAAGGGCTGCGATTGCGGGACGGCGGACATGCGAATCTCCGGGGACGGTAGGGACGGCAGAGCAGCAACGATGTTAGACAAAACGAAGGGCCGAACGACAGTGCCAAGCATGCACCCGGCGGTGCGTACCGCAAGACCCGCATTGCGCGACTGCCCGGCAAGGGACCTTGAGAGTATCCTTGAAGAGGGTGAATGACCTGATATGACCACATCCTTGCACGTACTGGTACTGGCGGCCGGCGCCTCGACCCGGCTGGGCCAGCCCAAGCAATTGGTCAGGATCGGCGGCCAGCCGGTACTGCATGGCGTGGTGTCCCGGGCGGTGTCGGTCGCCAATCACGCCGTGACCGTTGTGATAGGTGCACATGCCGCCGACCTGACTCGTTTGCTGGGGCAGATGCCGGCCTCGGTGGTGGTGAACCGGCACTGGCAGGAGGGCATGGCCTCGTCCATCCGCTGCGGCCTGGCCGCCTTGCCGGCGACCGCCGAGTCGGTGCTGATTCTGCTGGGCGATCAGGTGGCCGTGACGGCTGACGATCTCAAGCGCCTGGCCAGCGCCTGGAATGGCCAGGAGGGGATGATTGCGGCGGCAACGTATGATCAGCGGGTCGGGGTGCCGGCCATATTCCCACGTCTGTGTTTTTCGGAGCTGGCTCAGCTGCGCGGCGACGTCGGGGCGCGCCAGCTGCTCGAACGCCATAGCCATCGGCTGGTACGGGTGCCCATGCCGAATGCCGCCGTGGACTTGGACACGCCGGAGGACCTGGCGGCACTTACACGTAGCGACGTCGCGAATCAACGACGTGAGCCGATGACCTGAAGCATCGGCATGAATCAACGACGGGGAGACGATGTGAAGGTTCTGATTGTGCTTGGCTTGGTGGCTATCGGGGTGGCAGTGGTCTGGTTGAGAATGCGGAGACGTTAAAAACAGCGACTCGGGCTTCCTGCCACTCGCGCTGAAGAGCTGCGGGGAAAAGACGTGGCTTTTCCCCTACGCTCGCCACCTACGGCGGCGGGCACTTCCCTGTGCCTGGGTCAGAGTTTATGGAGCGACCGGAAACCAGCTATTTGATTTCGGCGCCGCGAGCGGTCAACAGCTCGCGCAGCACCGACCGGTGGCAGCGAGCTTCGTCCTCGCAATAACAGCCCACCGAGAAATCGATCTGGTGCGACAGGGCCGCGAGCAGGTCCAGGGTGTGCGCGGCGTCGCGCTCCTTCATCTCGGCATGAAAATGCCGGGAGAAGGCCTTCCATTCGCGTTCGTTGCTGGCCGCCAGGGCCTGCTTCACCAGTGCCTCGCTGGGAGACAGCACTGGCAGCCAGACGTCGTAGAAATTGCGCGCGGCAAACTCGCTCTTGGGGACGCCGCGTGGTGGCCGGCGTACGGTGCCAAGCCGCAGCCCTTCGTTCCTGGCGCGTGGGCTGCCAAGCCTGACGATCCGAATGGCCATGAATGGAGGCCCCCTGCGTGGTTACAAGTTGGGACGAACCTTCGCGCTGCCCGATCCCACACGCCCGGAACGCTGGTAGCGATAAGCCCCCGGCGGCATCTTGCGACGCCGGCGGAAAGCCTTGGCGAAGGCGGTTTCCGACAGGTAGCCCACCTTGCCGGCGATACGTGCCACGGGTTCCCGCGATTCGCGCAGGAACTTGGCCGCCAGGTCCATGCGCCAGCGGGTGACGTAGGCCAGCGGCGGTTCGCCGACCAGATCGGCGAAGCGCTTGGCGAACGCGGCTCGGGACATGGCCGCCTGCTGGGCCAGCGACTCCACCGTCCAGGGGGCCTCGGGCGAGGCATGAATCAGCGTCAACGCCCGGCGAATCTGCGGATCGCGCAGCGCTCCCAGCCATCCGGCCGAGCCCTCGGGCTGGTCCCGCAACCAGGCGCGCAGTACGTAGATCAGCAGCGCATCCAGCAGGCGGGGCTGCACCAGCTCGAACCCGATGTCACGCCGCGAGGCTTCCTGGGTCAGCAGTTGCAACAGCGGTTGCAGCTCGCTGTCCTCATTGGACTGTGCGGCTGACAGGCGGATGATTTCAGGTAGCAGGCCGGCGCGGTCGTTCTCACCGAACCCCTCCTGGGAGAACTCATAGGTCACACCCAGCAGTACCGTGGATTCGGCACTGGGATCGGGCTTGCCGTGCAGCGATGGCACCACCCGGTTGTGGGAGCGGGCGATGGCCTGGGTGTAATGCTCCAGTTCGGCCGTGTCGCGGCCGGAGGACAGCACCTGGCCGGTGCCGCTGGACAGTAACACCAGATCGCCGGCTTTCAGGCGCACCGGTTCGGCGCCACGGCTGCGCAGCCACATCGAGCCGCGCCGCACCAGGAGGATCATGGGCTTGTCCAGCTCGTCGATGCGCAGGCCCCACGGCGCCAGGAATTCGCGGGAGCCCAGGGGTACCGCGGTAAGATTGGTGACCTTCAGTACGTTCGATAGCACGTCCATGGATTGAGGCTCGCACTGGAAAATGAGCCGCTAGACTACGCTTGCAAAGCGCGCTGACCGAGGTTCCTGGCAGAAATTGATTGTTGCGGCTATTTCATCAATGAATGTGCCCAACGCGCCCACTCTTCGACCGGGAACCCACGGGCGGGTTCCCGGCCCAGGCGTCAGCCGCCGGCTTTTTCCGGCAGGGCCACCGATAATTCCAGGACTTCGTGGCCGCCTTCCTTCTCCAGGTTGATCTGGATGGCTTCCGGGTCCACGTTGACGTACTTGCGGATGACTTCCAGCAGCTCACGACGCAGCAGCGGCAGGAAGTCGGTCGCGCCCCGCGAACTGCGTTCCTGGGCAACGATGATGCGCAGCCGTTCTTTCGCCACGTTGGCGGTGGCCGGCGTGCGACGGAATAGATCGAGTAATCCCATGGTCAGCCTCCGAATATGCGCGCCAGGAAGCCTTTCTTCGGCTCGTCGACGAAGCGCAGCGGCACGGTCTGGCCCTGCAGGCGGGCCACGGCGTCCTCGTAAGCGCTGGCCACGTCGCTTTGCTCGTTCAGGATGACCGGTGTACCGGCATTGGAGGCCGACAACACGTCGGGGGATTCCGGGATCACGCCGATCACCTCGATGCCCAGGATCTCCTTGACGTCGGCCACGCTCATCATTTCCCCGGTGGTGACGCGGCGCGGACTATAGCGGGTCAGCAGCAGGTGTTCCTTGATGTTGCCGTTGCCCTGTTCCGCGCGGTGGGTCTTGCTCGACAGCAGGCCCAGGATGCGGTCGGAGTCGCGCACCGAGGAGACTTCCGGGTTGACCACCACGATGGCGCGGTCGGCGAAATACATGGCCAGGTGCGCGCCCTTCTCGATGCCGGCGGGCGAGTCGCACACGATGTAATCGAAGCCGTCGGCGATCAGGTCGTCGAGTACCTTGCGGACGCCGTCGAGATTCAGCGCGTCCTTGTCCCGCGTTTGCGAGGCCGCCAGCACAAACAGACTGTCGATGCGCTTGTCCTTGATGAGGGCCTGCTTGAGCGAGCAGTCCCCCTGGATCACGTTCACGAAGTCATAGACCACGCGCCGTTCGCAGCCCATGATCAGGTCGAGGTTGCGCAGGCCGATGTCGAAGTCGATCACGGCAACGCGCTTGCCGCCGCGCGCCAGCCCGCAGGCCAGGCTGGCAGAGGTGGTCGTCTTACCGACGCCGCCCTTGCCTGAGGTGACAACAATGATCTCGGTCAAAGGTGGATCTCCTGAAAATTCAAAAAATATGCGGCCCGATGGCAACGGCCATCAGGCACCGATCCGGGCGAAGCGCAAATCGTCGCCGTCCAGCCAGGCCTGCACCGGCTTGCCCGCCAGTTCCGGCGGAATGGTCTCGAAAACACGGAACACGCCGGCGATGGACACCAGCTCGGCATGGAATTCCTGGCAGTAGACCCGGGCGGTGACCTCGCCGCGGGCACCGGCCATGGCCCGGCCACGCAGCGAGCCATAGATGTGGACGCAGCCGTCGGCCATCACCTCGGCGCCGGCGCCCACCACGGTCGTCACCACCAGATCGCGTCCGCGAGCATAGACCCGCTGGCCGGAGCGCACTGGCTGATGGTGCATCAGGGTGGGCAGGGCGGGATCGGGGGCGACCGGCGGCGGCGGCGCGACCTCGACGGCGGCCTTGAGCACGGGGGGTGGTCTGCCCTGGACGCGGAACTGGGTCATCACCGGCAAATCCAGTGTCTTGGCCAGCTCGGTCAGCGAGCCCGTGCCGTCGAATGCCAGGCCGACCGGCAGCAGTCCGACGTTGCGCACCGTGGCGAGCAAGGCGCGGATTTCGGCTTCTTCCGGCTGCTGTTCCAGCGCGCTCAAGTCCAGACACACCGCCGAACGCTCGAACAATTGCGGCGCCGAAGCCAGGCGCTCGGCCAGTTCCTGATGAATGGCGTCGATGTCGGTACCGCGCACTCGCAGCTGGACCAGGCCGACCTGGCCGAAGCGGATTTCGCAGGCGCTGCGGCGTGCGGTGGAAGCGGCTTTGTTGTTCAAGGGACTTCGGTGCAGGAGCTTGGCAGCAGGTTTGAGATCAGGGTTGAAGTTAAGGGGTTCGAGGTTGAAGGTTCGAGTCGTGGCTTTGCGGGCGCAGACAAATTCCGCGCAGTTTAACGGTTGCGCGCGTTCTATGCAGTCCTCAATTTTGCCGCGCGCTGGCGACAACGGCACGCCGGCCCCCGTCGGTCCGATGCCGCGACGGCGAGGGGGGAAATCTGGTGTAATTGAAGCATGAGCAATAAGCCCCGCACCGCCATCACCCCGACCCGCGAAGAGAACTACGCCGAGTGGTATCAACAGGTCATCCGTGCCGCCGACCTGGCCGAGAATTCACCGGTCCGTGGCTGCATGGTCATCAAGCCGTGGGGCTATGCGTTGTGGGAGAACACGCAGCGAGTGCTGGATGACATGTTCAAGGCCACCGGCCACAGCAACGCCTATTTCCCGCTGTTCATCCCCCTGTCGTTCCTGCAGAAGGAGGCCGCCCACGTCGAGGGCTTCGCCAAGGAGTGCGCCGTGGTCACGCACCACCGCCTCGAAGTGGGGCCGGACGGCAAGCTGATCCCCTCCGGCGAGCTGGAGGAGCCGCTGATCGTACGGCCCACCTCCGAGACCATCATCGGCGACGCCTTTTCGCGCTGGGTGCAGAGCTACCGGGACCTGCCGCTGCTGATCAACCAGTGGGCCAACGTGGTGCGCTGGGAAATGCGCACCCGCATGTTCCTGCGCACGACCGAATTCCTGTGGCAGGAAGGCCATACCGCCCACGCCACCCGCGAGGAGGCGGTGGAAGAGACCATGCGCATGCTGGATGTCTATGCCGAATTCGCCGAGCAATGGATGGCGCTGCCGGTCGTCAAGGGCGAGAAGACCGCCGGCGAGCGCTTCCCCGGCGCCGACCATACCTATTGCATCGAGGCCATGATGCAGGATCGCAAGGCGCTGCAGGCTGGCACCAGCCATTTCCTGGGCCAGAACTTCGCCAAGGCCAGCGACATCAAGTTCCTGGACGCCAACGGGGCGCAACAGCACGCCTGGACCACCAGCTGGGGCATGTCCACCCGCATGATCGGTGGCCTGATCATGACCCACTCGGACGACGACGGGCTGATCGTGCCGCCCCGGATCGCGCCGGCCCACGTGGTCATCGTGCCCATCTTCCGTTCCGACGAGGAGCGGGCGCGAGTACTGGAATACTGCAACTCGGTGGCTCGCGAACTGCGCGCCCAGCGGTTCGTGGACCGGCCGGTGATCGTCATCGTCGACGAGCGCGACGAGCGGGGCGGCGACAAGGTGTGGCACTGGATCAAGAAGGGTGTGCCGCTGCGTCTGGAGATCGGGCCCCGCGACATGGAGAAGGACTCGGTGTTCGTGGCGCGCCGCGACCGGGCGCACAAGGACAAGCAGAGCGTCGCCCGCGGTGAATTCGTTGGCGGCGTGGCTGGGATATTGCAGTCCATCCAGGACAGCTTGCTCGCGCGGGCGCAGGCCTATCGGGATCAGCACACCCACCGTATCGATACCCAGGAAGAGTTCTACGCCTTCTTCACCGCACCCCGGGTCGAAGAGAATCAGCCCACGCCGATCCATGGCGGGTTCGCGCTGACCCATTTCAGCGGCGATGTGGAATTGGAACGGCGCATCAAGGAAGACCTGTCGGTGACCGTGCGCTGCATTCCGCTGGACCAGAGCGAACCCGGCATCTGTCCGTTCACGGGCAAGCCCAGCGCTCAGCGTGTGGTGTGGGCCAAGTCCTACTGATCGCGCCGCCGCCCGGCGTTCCGCTGGGCGGCTAGTCCCATGGGCAGCTCCAATCGCGCGCTGTTGCAGATTCATTTCTGCGTGCTGCTGTGGGGATTCACCGCCATCCTGGGCAAGCTGATCACGCTGCCGGCCCTGGCGCTGGTGTGGTGGCGCACCCTGCTGGTGAGCGTTCTGCTGTTACTGCTGCCGCGCTTCTGGAGCGGCCTGCGCAGCCTGCCACCCGGACTGATCAGAATCTATGCCGGTACCGGCGTGGTGGTGGCGCTGCACTGGCTGACGTTCTACGGCTCGGTCAAGCTGGCCAACGCCTCGGTGGCCGCGACCTGCATGGCGCTGATTCCGGTGTGTGTCGCCTTCGTCGAACCCCTGCTGGCCAGGCGCCGTTTCGACGTGCGCGAGTTCGTCTTTGGCCTGGCGGTGATTCCCGGCGTGGTGCTGGTGGTAGGTGGTACGCCCAGCGGCATGCACCTGGGGATCGCGGTGGGCGTAGTGTCGGCATTCCTGGCCGCCGTGTTCGGCATTCTCAACAAGCGCCACATCGGCCAGTCGGATGTGTTGACCGTGACGGGCATCGAGATCGGCGCCGGTGCGCTGTGCGTCGGCCTCATCTATGGCGTCGGCCTGGTCTGGTCGGGTGGGGCCTCGCCGTTGACGGGCGGTGAGCCGTTGCTGGCGCTGCCTGGCTGGCGCGATGGTTCCCTGCTATTGCTGCTCGCGCTCGGCTGTACTCTATTGCCATTTTCCCTGTCGTTGGTGGCACTGCGTGAGCTGAGCGCTTTCACCACCGCGCTGGCCGTGAACATGGAGCCGGTGTACGCCGTCGCCATGGCCCTATTGCTGCTCGGCGAACAGCGCGACCTGGACCTGAGCTTCTACGCCGGCGTGGCGCTGATCGTGGTGGTGGTGTTGACCCATTCGCTGCTGGCGCGCCGCCGCCGTACACCGGCGGTTGTCTGAACTCGGGATCGGACTACGAGCGGCGCTGCAGCAGCTGATCGACGCGGTCGCGGTATGAGCGGCTGAGCTTGATCTCCTGGCCGTCTTCCAGGGTCAGGAAATACTCGCCGTTGGTGTGGGGGCGCAGGCGCCGCACCCGCCGTACGTTCACGATAGTCGAGCGGTGCACGCGCTGGAAAATCTTGGGATCCAGGATGGCGGCCAGCGACTTCATGGTTTCGCGCAGCACGTAGGTGCGGCCGTCGGCGTGGATGCACATGTAATCGCCCGCGGCGTCGATCCAATCGATGCTGTTCACATCGACCCGCACCGTGTCGCTGTCGTCGCGAATCGGCAGGATGTTCGCATAGCGCGGCTGGTCCGCCGCTTCCAGGTGCTCGCGTAGGGTGCGCTCGTCGATGACCCCGCTGCCCTGGATGTCGGCCAGCACTTGCATCAGCTTTTCACGCTGCGCCAGCGCCTGACGCTGTTGCCGGTGCTCCCTGACGCGGTCCAGCGCCTGCCGGAAACGCACATCGTCGATGGGCTTGAGCAGGTAGTCGAGCGCATGTGCATCGAAGGCGTCCAGTGCGTAGCGATCGAAGGCGGTGACGAATACGGTGATCGGGATCGAGTCCTGCGGCAGGCGCGCCAGTACGTCGAGCCCGGACAGGCCCGGCATCTGGATGTCCAGGAACATGAGGTCGGGCCGCGTCTCGGCAATGGCCTGCAGCGCTTCCCGGCCGTTGGCGCACTGGCCGACCAGCTCGACGTCGCCATGTTCGCGCAGGCGGATTTCAATGCCGCGCCGCCCCAGTTCCTCATCGTCGACGATGAGGGTGCGGATCGGTTTGGAACTCATGTTGTCGCTCATCTTGTGCCCGGGGGGCTCGCCGGCCCCTTTCCTTCCTTCAGAATCCCTATGACCCCGCAACCCCCTGCAAGGTTGCACTTGGGTCATGTTGCAGCCGGAAGGCCAGCCTCGAACCGGTCGCCCGAGGGGGTCGCACGGCAGGCAGGTCGCCGGTATCAGGCTGCTGCGCTTTCAGCCGGCAACAGCAGGGAGACCCGCACGCCTGGATTGGCGTTCGACACGGTGACGCTGCCGCGCTGGGCATACAGCACCTGCAGACGCTCGCGCGTGTTGCGGATGCCGACTCCCAGGCCATCGGTCAGCCGGCTGGGATCGACCAGGCCCGGTCCGTCGTCGCTGACTTCCAGGTGCAGCGTGCCCTCGGCCACCCGGGCGTCGATACGGATCCGCCCACCTTGCTCGCGGGGCGAGATCGCATATTTGATGGCATTCTCGATCAAAGGTTGCAACAACAGGCTGGGCACCAGCATGTCGCTGGCCTGGGCGTCGATGTCGTAGGCGATGGTCAGGCGCGGCCCGAAACGCATTTTCTCGATGTCGAGGTACAAGTTGAGCGCCTCGATCTCCTGGGCCACCGTCACTTTTTTCATCGGGTCCTGATCCAGCGTGTAACGCAGGAACTGGGACAGGCCCGACACCGCGCCGTTGGCCACCGAGTTGCGATTGTCCAGGATCAGGGTGGAAATGGCGTTCAAGGTGTTGAACAGGAAATGCGGATTGAGCTGGTAGCGCAGCATTTTCAGTTGCGCTTCCTGGGCCAGCGCCGCGGCCCGCAGGGCGGATTCGCGCTGAATCTGCATGGACTCGTAGTAGCGGAAACCGAAATACAGCGCCGCCCAGCACATCAGCAGGTAAGTGGCGCTGAGCGCGCCGCTCACGTACTCGAACCAATGAGTCATCGGGGGGCCTGGCTCGACCAGGGCCTCGTAGGCGCCATTGATGATGGCGCGCCAGGCCAGCGCGATGACATAGGTGGCGAGCATGGCGCCGCCGACCATGAGAGCCGGCGGCCGGCCCCACAGGTAGCGGCAGAGGTAGCGCAGCGGGGCGCTCAGCAGGAAACCGGATACCGTGGCTATGGCGATCAGCTTGCTGTAACCGGCCGCCTTGTCATACAGCACTGCGCCCAGGTATTGCGCGATGGCGTAGCCGCTCCAGCCGATCAGATGCAATGACCAGAACAGTAGATTACGGCCTTGGCGGGAACGTGTCAGGGTGCTGAAGGTCATGGCTACAGAGTGGTTGCGACGTTGCGGCAGCTTAAGCACTCCCGTGGGCCCGACTCCATACTTCGTCGCGCTCCCGCTTCGCTCTGTCGCAGACCACGCCGCGATGCATGCAACCAATTCCCGGTGCGCCGCATCTTAGAGGGAAGTATCACTACGAGTTGCCCGCTGGGCTGTCCAGGGAGCCGGCCACGGGCCGGATGGTTTTCCCGGTCGCGACCGGGAGGCCGACGGTGGCGGTACCGAGCTGCGAATCGGTACCGCCACCGCCCGGTCTTACTCTGGACCGGCGCCTGCCGGTGCCGCCAGCCGGGCCTGCAGCCAAGCCGAGATGACGTTGATTTCCTCCAGGCAGACTTGATGCGCCATGGGATAGCTGTGCCATTCGACGTGGTAGCCCAGCTGCTGCAAGAGGTCGCGTGAGTCGCTGCCGAGCGTGATTGGCAGCACCGGATCGTGCGAGCCGTGGCACATCAGGATGGGCAAATCACGGTTGGCGGCGGAGCCTTCCGCGGCCAGGGTGTTGCGCAAGGGAAGGTAGGTGGAAAGCGCCATGGCGCCAGCCAGTCGCCGCGGATAGCGCAGGGCGGTCTGCAAGGTAATGACTCCGCCCTGGGAGAAGCCGGCGATGACGATGCGATCGGTGGCGATTCCCGCCGCCACCTGTTCCTCGATCAGCTTGCCGACCACGTCGGCGGATTCACGGATGCCGGCTTCATCCTCCATCCCATTGCGATCCAGGCTCTTGATGTCGTACCAGGCACGCATCACGTAGCCATTGTTGAGTGTCACCGGCCGTGGCCGGGCGTGCGGGAATATGAAGCGCACGGACAGCGTCTCAGGCAGACCCAGCTCCTCGGCGATGGGGACGAAGTCATGACCATCGGCTCCCAGCCCGTGCAGCCAGATGACGGCGGCCGAGGCGGCGGTGGCGGGGTTCAGGGTGACGCGGTCGGCAGTTTCTTGCAGCGAATAGCGCATTACGGTAGGGAAATGAAGGAGGGCGGGTGCATGATAGCCGCTGGCGCCGCCGGGCGAACCAATAATGCTGGCCAAGAAAATTCAAGGAGCTGGGGTCATGGGTGCTGAGAGGATGGTCGAAGAGGGCGGGACGGATCGCGGGGCCGGTGTCTGGCGGCTCGTTCTCGCGGCGCTTGGTGTTTCAGTCCTGACGGCCTGCGGTGGCGGCGGGAGTGGTAGCAGCAGCAGTACGCCTCCTCCGTTGACCCCTCCTGCCGCCACCACGGTTCCCTATACCAAGGGCGTATACCAGCCGTTCCGGGGGCTGGCGGCTCAATGCGCCGATCCACGCATCGGCACCGACCCGACTACCGAGAAACCCTATCCCGACGTGAAAGGCTCGATCGCCAGCGAAAACAATTGGCTGCGCTCCTGGATCAACGATACCTACCTCTGGTTCGACGAGGTGCCCGACCTGGATCCCAACTCGTCCCAGAACACCCTGGACTATTTCGATCAGCTCAGGACCTCGGCGCTCACGGCATCGGGTCGGGACAAGGACCAGTTCCATTTCACCTATCCCACCGACACCTGGAATGCCCTGCAGGGCGGCGTCGAGCTGGGCTACGGCGTCGAGTGGGTATTCATCAGCGCCGTGCCTCCGCGTGAGGTGCGAGCTGCTTACGTGGAACCCGGTTCCCCGGCCGCCAACGCTGGAGTGCAGCGTGGCGACATGATTCTCAGCATCGACGGTGTCGACGCCGTCGACGGCGGTACACAGTCCGACGTGGATACCTTGAACGAGGGCCTGTATCCGAGCGCGGCCAATCGCAATCACCAATTCACGCTGCGCGACATGGCGAATGGGACCAAGTCCGTGACTTTGCAATCGGCCGCGATCTCCACCGAGCCGGTGCAGAATGTCCAGGTGCTGTCGACTCCGTCAGGCCCGGTGGGCTACCTGCAGTTCAATGCGCACAACGAGCCCGCCGAGGCGGCGCTGGTGGAGGCGTTCGATACGTTCAAGGCGGCACAGGACGTGGCTGCGACCTTCGACCTGGTGATCGACCTGCGTTACAACGGCGGCGGGTTGCTGGCCGTGGCCAGCGAACTGGCTTATATGATCGCCGGCCCGACCCATACCGCCGGCCAGACGTTCGAACTCACGGTGTTCAACAGCAAGCATCCCAGCACCGATCCGATCACGGGCCAGGCGCTCGAGCCGATGCCGTTCTACGACACCGCCGGGGGCTTCTCCGTTACCGAAGGCACGGCATTGCCCACCCTGAATCTGCCGCGGGTGTTCATCCTGACCGGCAACAACACCTGTTCCGCCAGCGAGTCCATCATCAACAGTCTGCGTGGCGTCAACGTCGAGGTCATTCAGATCGGTGCCACGACCTGCGGCAAGCCTTATGGGTTCTATCCGGCGGACAATTGCGGTACCACCTATTTCGCCGTTCAGTTCAAGGGTGTGAACGCCGTGGGTTTCGGCGACTATGCCGATGGGCTGTCGCCCGCCAACGGCAGCAGCAGTACCGGAGCCACAGTGACCGGCTGTATGGTGGAGGACGATTTCACACAGGCGCTCGGCAATACCCAGGAAGCGCGGCTGAAGGCGGCGCTGGATTACCGCGAAAACGGCGGCAATTGCCCGGCGCAGTCCGCCGGACTGGCGCAGAAGCGGGCGCAAGGGTCCTTCGTCACGCTGTCTGGTGAAGGCGTCATGCGCCGCTCGCCCTGGGAGGAGAACCGGATACTGAGTCCGCGCCGCCGGAATTGAACGCTCGGCGCAGGCGTATACTCGTTACATAAACTGTGATGAACCGAGTCACAGTGCGCTGACAGGCGGGCTGTGTGACGGGGTACAACACCGAGATCGTGACCATACGCGTGGGCGAGGATGACTATCGCCTGCGCAAACTCACCGACCGGCAGCAATTCTCCGATCCCGACGGCGCCGCCGAACGAGCGGGCATTTCCTCGGCCACCTGGCCCCTGTTCGGCATGCTCTGGCCCGCCGGGCTGGCATTGGCCGAGCGAATGGCGAGCCTGCCGATTGCCGGCAAGCGCATTCTCGAAGTCGGCTGCGGACTGGGGTTGTCGAGCCTGGTGTTGCAGCGGCGCGGCGCCGACATCACCGCCAGCGACAACCACCCATTGGCGGGCGAGTTTCTGGAACACAACGCGCAGCTCAACGGACTGCCGCCGGTCCGTTATCGGAACGCCCCCTGGGAGGGCGATGACTGCGAACTTGGCGGGTTCGACCTGATCATCGGTGGCGACGTGCTCTACGAGCGCGACCATGCGGACCTGCTGGCGGGATTCCTGTTGCGACACGCCAAGGCGGTGTCGCAGATCATGATCGCGGACCCCGGGCGCGGTTATCGCAATCGCCTGGCCAGGCTGCTGGAAGCGCAGAGCTACACCCGAACCGAACAGCCGTTTTTCGCGGATGAGGTGGAGTTGGTATCGAAGGGACACGTTATGACCTTCACCCGCTCCGCCGCCACGTCGCCAATAGCATCAAGGATGTAACAGTAGGTTTTGAAAAATCTGCGGCGGGTGCTTACTGCGCGGTCCAGCCGCCGTCGAGAGTGATCCATTGGCCGGTGATGTTGCGGGCCGCGGCGCTCAGCAGGAACTCGACCGTGCCGGTCAGTTCCTCGAGACTGATGAACTGGCGCTTGGGCATGGGCTTCAACATGATCTGGTTCACCACCTGCTCGGCGGTCAGGTGATGCGTCGCCGCCAGCGAGGCGATCTGCGCTTCGACCAGCGGGGTCTTCACATAGCTGGGGCAGAGAGTGTTGATGGTGATATCGTGTTCTGCGGTTTCGAGCGCGATGGCCTTGCTGAAGCCGATCAGGCCGTGCTTGGCGGCTACATAGGCGCTTTTATAGGGTGAGGCGATCAGCGAGTGGATCGAGCCTATGTTGACGATCCGGCCATAGTTGCGGGCCCGCATCGCGGGTAGCACCGCCCGCGTCAGCAAGGCCGCGCCGGTCAGCATGATGGCAATGAGCGATTGCCATTTCTCGGCCGGGAATTCTTCCAGTGGCGCCACGTATTGGACACCGGCGTTGTTGATCAGCACGTCCGGCGATCGATCACCCAGCTGTGCCAGGGCCGCGTCGATCTGTCGTGGGTCCGAGACATCGAAGGCCAGGGTGGTCAGTGCGGTGCTGCCATGCCGCGCCTGGAGCCGTTCGAGGGCCTTGGCCTGCAAATCACAGGCGATTACCTGATGGCCGTCCGTCAGGAATTTCTCTGCCAGCGCCAGGCCGATGCCGCTGGCGGCGCCGGTAATGAGGACACGGTGTGGCATGTTCGGACTCGCGGGGTCGGGTTCAGGATCATAACCATAGCCGCTCGCCGGTCCCGGAACATGGCATCGAGGGCGTTCCGCTATGCAATAAGGTCGCTTTCCTACCAAGTATCTCCATACCGAGCCGCTGCGTCATGTGGAGACCCGGCTGCGACCAATGAGGGTGGGCGTCCCTGTACCCCGTGACGGTCACCTAGTACGCTTGACCGCTTGGGATCATAGGAGCTCTATCGATGACACGTGCAACCGCAACAGCGCGGGCCGTTACGCTGGCCCTGACGTTGGCCCTGACGCTCGCCGCCTGTTCGAAGGCGCCGGAGCCTGCCGACAGCCAGGCGGCCGAGCCGTCCACCGCGAACAAGGCGGCGCCGGCGCATGCCGTCATCGGCGCCTGGGGTTTCGATGTCGCCGGCATGGATACCCAGGTCAAGCCGGGGGACGATTTCTACAAGTATTCCAGCGGCCATTGGCTGGCCAGCAACACCATTCCCCCGGATCAGCGCAGCTGGGGCCAGTTCACCAAGCTGGCCGTCGACACCGAGGTGCAGGTGCGCGGCATCATCGACGCCCTGCCGAAGAATGCATCGGCCGGCAGCAACGAACAGAAGGTCCATGACTTCTTCCAGTCCTACGTGGACGTGGCCGGCATCGACAAGCTGGGATTCGAGCCGGCCAACGCCGGGTTGAAGGAGATCGCGGCGGCCAAGACCCACGCCGACATCGCGCGCCTGATGGGGCGTCCGGATTTGTCGCTCGACACTCCGATCGGCGCCGGCGTCACCATCGACGAAAAGAATCCCGATCGTTACGTGGTGGGCGTCGGCCAGTCGGGCCTGAGCCTGCCCGATCGCGACTACTACCTGAAGGACGATGCCGCGCTGAGCGAGATCCGCAAGAAATTCCTGGCGCACATCGAGAAGACCCTGCAGCTGGTGCAGGAGCCGGATGCTGCCAAGCAGGCGCGTGCCGTCCTCGACGTGGAGACGCAGATCGCCAAGCTGCATTGGCCGGTGGCCAAACGCCGTGAGCGCGAGCTTACCTACAATTTGCGCACCCGCGACCAACTGGAGGCTCTGAACCACCGCTTCCCCTGGAACGAGATGCTGACCGCCGCGGGCCTGCAGGATCAGAAAGAGTTCGTGGTGGCTGAGCTGGATGCGGTGCAGGCCCTGGCCGGCCAGTTCACCCAGGTGCCGGTGGACAGCTGGCGCAGCTACCTCAAGTACCATTATCTGATCAGTCATGCCTCGGTGCTGCCGCAGTCGCTGGATGACGAGAGTTTCGATTTCTATGGCCGCGTGTTGACCGGGGTGACCGAGAAGCGCGATCGCTGGAAACGCGCCATCAAGGCGCTGGACGGTTCGCTCGGCGAAGCCGTCGGCCAGCTGTACGTGAAGCAATACTTCCCCGAGGATTCCAAGCGCCAGGTGCTGGCGCTGGTGGAGAATTTGCGTCGCGCCTATGGCGAGCGCATCGATTCGTTGACCTGGATGTCGGCAGCCACCAAGCAAGTGGCCAAGGAAAAGCTGGCGACCTTCCGGCCCAAGATCGGCTATCCCGACAAATGGAAGGACTATTCGAAGCTGGAGGTCCGGGCCGGCGATGCTTTCGGCAACGCGGTGCGTGCGCAGGTGTTCGATTGGCAGTTCGACCTGGCGCGCCTGAACCGGCCCACCGACAAGGATGAATGGTTCATGACGCCGCAGACCATCAACGCCTACTACAACCCGGTGTTCAACGAAGTGGTGTTCCCGGCCGCCATCCTGCAGCCGCCGTATTTCGATCCGCATGCCGATCCGGCCATCAATTACGGCGGTATCGGCGGTGTGATCGGCCACGAGATGGGGCATGGCTTCGACGACCAGGGCGCCAAGTCCGACGCCAAGGGCGTGCTGCGCACCTGGTGGCAGCCGCAGGACGAGAAGGCGTTCAAGAAACTGGTCGACGCGCTGGTGGCGCAGTACGACGCTTTCGAAGTACTGCCAGGTTTGCACATCAATGGCCGCTTGACCGTGGGCGAGAATATTGGCGATCTGGGCGGCTTGACGGTGGCCCACCAGGCCTACCATCTGTCACTCGGCGGCAAGGAGCCCCCGGTGCTGGACGGTTTCACCGGCGAGCAGCGCTTCTTCCTGTCCTGGGCCCAGGTATGGCGTGAACTGGATCGGCAGGAGAGCTTGCGCAACCTGGTGATGAGCAATCCACACAGCCCGGCCGAGTACCGGGTGCAGGGCGTGGTGCGCAACGTGGACGCCTGGTATGAAGCTTTCGGTGTGAAGGAAGGTGACAAGATGTACCTGCCGCCCGATCAACGCGTGCATATCTGGTAACAGCGTCCGGCGCCGATTCGACGATTGTGAGACGGCGGTATCGAGAGGTACCGCCGTTTTCGTCTTCGTTTACAGCAGCTACAGCAGCTTGGTGCCGTTGGGCACGCTGCGCTCCGGCATGGCCAGCACCACGCGCCCCTGTTCGTCGTGCAAGCCGGTGACCAGTACTTCGGAACGAAACGGCCCGATCTGTTTGGGCGGGAAATTGACCACGGCAATGACCTGGCGCCCCAGCAGGTCGGCTTTCGAGTACAGCGCGGTGATTTGCGCGCTCGATTGCTTGATGCCGATTTCGGGGCCGAAATCGATGCGCAGCCGCCAGGCCGGCTTGCGTGCTTCGGGGAAGTCCATGACTTCGAGCACGGTACCGATGCGCAACTCCACCCGCTCGAAATCCGCCCACTGGATCGTCGTCATGATTCAATGCTCCGCGCCAACCCGTCGGGTGGCGCCGTTGTCGATGTCGTAGCTGTCGAACTTACCATGTTCATGATCGAGCGCGTCCACATTGGCGGTTCCCGGCGCGACCATCGGCAGGACGTGCAGATGCGCAGCGATTGGCACGCGAATCAGCAACGGTCCTGCACTGTTCAGCGTCCGGGTCAGCACCTCACGGGGTGAATGCGGCGTTTCCAGGTCCAGGGCGGCGATCCCGAACGCTTCGGCGATGGCGGCGAAGCGGCTCGGGCCTTGGAATTGTGAAGCCACCAGCCGGCGGCCATGGAGCAGTTCCTGCTGCTGCCGCACCATTCCCAGCGCCGCGTTGTCGAGCAGCACGATTTTCACGTTCAGATCGAGTTCGGCCAGCGTGGCGAGTTCCTGGATATTCATCAGCAGGCTGCCATCGCCGGTGAAACAGATGACGTTTGCACCGGGTTTGGCCAGTGCCGCGCCGATGGCCGCCGGCAAGCCGAAGCCCATGGTGCCAAGACCTCCCGAGGTGAGCCAGCGATCGGGACGCTGAAAGGGATACGTCTGTGCCACCCACATTTGGTGCTGGCCCACGTCCGTGGTGACGATGGCGTCGGCGCCGGCCAGCTCGCCGACCGCGCGCACGATGCCATAGGGAGAACAGACGGTCTCCTGGTCCGGTGTCAGTAACGGATAGTCAGCCCGCAATCGCCGCACGCGCGCCTGCCATTGAAACCGATGCTGATGCTGAGCACGGGCCACCAGCTCCTGCAACGCGACTTGTGCATCGTCCTCGATGGCCAGGGTGGGCAGACGAATCTTGCCCAGTTCACGCGTATCGATATCGATGTGAATCACTTGTGCGTTTGGCGCGAACCGGTCGGGGCGGCCGGTGGCGCGATCGTCGAAGCGCGCGCCGATCGCTATCAACAGATCGCATTCATCCAGCACATGATGGGTATGACGCGCGCCATGCATGCCGAGCATGCCCAGGTTCAACGGGTGATCGTGGGGTAGCGTTCCCAGCGCCATCAGCGTGGTCGTCATCGGAATACTGGTGAGTTCCGCCAGCTCGCGCACGAGATGATGCGCGCGTGCTTTGACGACACCGCCGCCTATGTACAGGACTGGCCGCTGCGCTTCTGCAATCAGCCGCGCCGCTCGGTCGTAGGCCTGTGCTTGTCCGGCCGCCCGCGATCTCGTCGGCCGTCCATCCATCTCCAATCCCGCTCGCGGAACGTCCATGGCGATCGCTGCAGTCGGCTGGCCGGTACTCCTGTCGTAACCCTCTTCGTGGGCAACCTGGCTCTGCACATCCTTCGGCACATCGATCAGCACCGGCCCGGGCCGCCCCGACTCCGCGATGCGGAATGCCTCGGGAATCACCCGCCACAGTTCTTGCGCGGAGCGCACGAAGAAGCTGGCTTTGGTGACGGGGCCAGCCATCGCCAGCGTCGGCACTTCCTGGAACGCGTCGGTGCCGATCAGATGCTGCGGAACCTGGCCCGTAATACAGACCAGCGGTACTGAATCCAGTTTGGCGTCGGCAATGGCGGTGATCAGGTTGGTCACGCCCGGGCCCGACGTTGCCAGGCACACGCCGGCCTTGCCGGTGAGGCGGGCCATGCCCTGCGCAATGAATCCCGCCGCCTGTTCGTGGCGTGCCAGCACATGCCGGATCCTGTGGGAGCGTCCCAGGGCCTCGTAGAGAGGCAACAGCGCGCCGCCCGGTATCCCCGCGATCAGGCGCACGCCTTGTCGCTCCAGCAAATGAATAATGAGTTCGGCACCGGTGAATGACATGTGAGGCTCCCTGGTTGGAACCCCCTGATGACTCGTGCCGGACCCAAGAAGCAAAAACCCCCTGCCGGCTCACGCCAGCAGGGGGTTTGAAGTTGGTTAGACGAGCAGTCCCTACGGCGTGTCGGTTACGACGTTGACGACTAGTACTACTACATTGACCGATGCGACCACGACGGAGTCCGTCATGGTGGTAGCGGTATGGAGGTAGTGGGCAGTCGGCACGGTGGTCGTCGTCGCGGAAGAGGAATCGTTGAGCCGACTATAGCGAGAGCGGCTGGGGGATGGCAAGGGAGGTTACGGGCGGGTGGATGCCAAAGAGGGCGCTGGCGAGGGGTTCCGATGGGGCAATCCCGCGCTCAGTAGGAGACGACGAGACATGAACGGGACTGCGAATGGAGTGAACCGTTTGGCGGAAGAGGAATCGACGGTAGGAGCGTAGGGATGCCCCATCGGAACCCCTCACCGGCGCCTGATCGACGAGAGCAGCATCCGCGCCGATGGGAGGGAGAGAGTGGGGGTAAGGGGGATCGATGTATGTAAGGACACCGAGTAGGGTCAGGTTGGTCGCGCGCTCTTCCGAACCAAAGATTCTCGGTCACGTCGACGAGTGTGACTCGGTTCGGCTCTTGCAGTGCATGTCAGGATTCTCGCGCCCGCGCCCTTGCTCCCTATCTCCGGTTGATCTCCATCAACGGGTTCTCCTGATCACCAGATTGCCATCCATCGATACACGTCGATCGGAGCTCAGGGCGCGGGCGCGAGAACCCTGGCAGGCACTTCTTTGGTGCCGAATCTATGAGCTAGGGTCCCGCGGATCGTCGCGGGACCCAGCTCCGCCTACCCGTTCGCGGCTTGCGGTTGACGCGCCGGCTGGCGAGGTGCCGGTCCTACGTAGTGCGCGGCGGGACGAATGATACGGTTATCCTGCCGTTGCTCGACGACGTGCGAAAGCCAACCGAACACACGCGAGGCCGCAAACGTCGCGGTGAAATACTCTTTCGGAATCCCCAGCGCCAGCAGCACCACCCCTTTGTAGAACTCGAGATTGGCGCGCAAGGTGCGTTTCTTGCTGCTGGTCTGCTCCACGAACGCGGCCTCCACGGCACTGAGCGTGTTGAACAGCCGGCGATGCGCAAATTCGGTGGCGATCCGCTCGGCCATGCCCTTGATGATCTTGGCGCGTGGATCGACGACGCGGTATTCGCGATGTCCCATGCCCATCACCAGCCGTCCCTGGGCGAGACAATCGGTCACGAACTGCGCGGCTCGCTGCGGGTCGCCCACTTCGATGGCCATTTCCAGCGCGCCCTGGTCGGCGGCACCGTGCAGGGGGCCGTACAAGGCGCCCATCGCCGCCGACAGTGCCGAGGAGGTGGGTGCCAGGGTCGACGTCACGACCCGGGCGGTGAAAGTGCTGGCATTGAAACCGTGGTCGAGCTGCAGGATCTGCATGCCCTCCAGGATATCGACTGCGGTGGCGGTGGGTGTGGTGCCATGCAGCAGCTGCAAATAACGCTCGCCGTAACGCCGGGTCGCGGGGTAGGGATGTTCGGCGTGATCTTCCAACGCCGCATGGATCAAGGCGATGGCGGCGGGCAGGCGAGCCGCGATCACCAGTCCTTCCTCTTCTTCGGCGCTGCGCCCGAAGGTGGTCGCCGGGGATTCTTCCGCCAGCAACGGGGTGATGGCCTGGAGCGTGGCCATCGGGTGCGCGCCGTGCCTTGCCAGCTCGCGCAGGGAGGCGGCGAGTTCCGGCGGCAGCCGGCCGGCCTGCCACAGATATTCCTCGAAGTCGGTGAGCTGCCGGGGGTTCGGCAGTTCGCCGAACACGATCAAATGCGCCACTTCGGCGAAGCGATGACCGATCAGCTCGTCCACGGGATAGCCACGGTAATAGAGCGCTCCCACTTCGCCGTCGACCAACGATACGGCGGTGGTATCAGCCACCACGCCTTCCAAGCCTTTGCGGATTTCTACCTGCGCGCTCATGACAGTCTCCAACGAACCGGTCACTGATGGGGGGCGGGGGCGATCGCCCCTTGAGGGCTGAAAATAACGCTGCGGGTGGCAGGGGGCGACAGGGCTGCGGCGATGGGTCTATCAGCCATGATGATGGGTGGGTGATGCCATCGGCATGGCTGATGACGCTATCAACCAGGCCGATCGGGCACACGATTCCTCGCATCAGCATCACAACGGCTACAATGAACACATGCAGGTCGAGCGCAATGAAATCCGTTGTTTTCATGCCGTGGTCGAGGCCGGCGGCTTCAGCCGTGCCGCCGAACGGCTGGATTTGTCGCAGTCCGCGGTCAGCCAGGCCATCGCCAACCTGGAGCATCGGCTCGGTGCGGTGTTGTTGCGCAGGGGCAACCCGCCGCAGTTGACTGAGGCCGGCATTCGTATGCTGCGGTTCGCCGAGACCTTGATGAACGAGGAGCGCGAAACGTTGGCGGATATCGCTCAGATCAAGAGCGGCGCCTTGTCGACCTTGTCGCTGGCGTTGTCGCCGGCGGTGAACGCCCGTTTCGGCATTACGCTGCTGAAGGACTTTTCCGAGCGCAATCCGCTGACCCGCCTCAAGGTGGTGGTGGCGCCCAGCCGCGAGATCGTCTACGGGGTGGCCGAAGGGCGCTGGGAACTCGGGTTCGGGCCGCTGCAGCACTCCATGCCGGACTACTTTGCCATCCACAATTGTTTCTCGGAGACGCGGCGCCTGTTGATCTCCGTCGATCACCCGAGCCGGGATGCGCTGCGCCGCGATCCGTACTCGGTGCTGCGGACCTTGCCGCTGGTGACTTCATTCCTGGACGAGGCGGCGCGCCGTCCGGGCGGCGACCGGCTGCGCAATGTGTTCGCCTCGGTGTGGGAGGTCAGTCACATGGACCTGCGACTGGCGCTGGTGGCCGAGGGCAAGGCTGTGACGTTCGTTTCCGACCTGGTCACGAACGTGCCCGCCAACCTGGTACCCATCGAGGGCCTGCCCTTCACCCGCATCGAGCGCCAGGTGGGCATCTATCATCTCAAGCATCAACCGCTGTCGCAGGCCGGCACCCGGTTCCTGGCGTTGTGCCGCGAGCGTTGGGAAACTTGAACCGCCGATCGGCCGGGGTGATTGGTCGGGCTCAGGCCGTGGTCAGCGGCTCGAAGATCACCAACTGATTCTTGCCCCCGGATTTGGCGCGATACAGCGCTTCATCGGCGCTGCGATACATGCGCTCGAAATCCACTCCCGGTGGGGAGGCGACGCAGAGGCCGATGGACACGCCGAAGTCGCGTTGTTCGACCGGCGTTTCGTCGGCTTGGATGCGGGCCAGGATGCGCTGGGCGATTTCGGTCGCCGTCGCCAGGTCGGCACCGGTGGCGAATACCAGGAATTCGTCGCCGCCCAGCCGGGCGCAGATATCCGCGCTGCGTACGCTGGCCTGGATGGCCCGGGCCACCCGGGTCAGGAATTCGTCGCCGACGCTGTGACCATAGGTATCATTGATGCCCTTGAGATCGTCCACGTCCACCAGCAGCGTGGCGTAACTGGCGGCGTTGCTTTGCAGGGCCCGTGTCATCGACGTCACGGCGCCGCGCCGGTTCAGCAATTGCGTGAGTTCGTCGCGCATCGACAGATGGTACTGCCGGTCGATGCGATTCTTGAGCTGGTGGTGGTAGCGGGCCGCCAGGTAGGCGATCGACAGAGACAGCAGCAGGACCGCGACCAGCGTGCCGATGTAGATGGCCTGGAAGCGGGACTCCAGCGCCAGGTAGTACTTGATGTCGAAGTCCACGCCGACGAAGCCGCTGTAACGGCCCTGCGAGTCGTGGATCGGCGCGTGACCGGACAGGAAATAGCCATACTCGTCACGCCGGAACTTGGGGTAGACATAGGTCTGGCCGGCTGCGATCCGCTGTAGCCAGTCCGGGTCCGGTTCCCGTTCCAAGGCTTCGAACGGTTCCATGTACGCCGAGGCGCGCAGGCGGTGCGAGGCGACCAGCTGATCCGAGGCGGCGGTGTCCACTACGAAGTAGCTTTTGTCACCTCGCTGCACCATCGTGTAGACGTAGAAAATCTCGGGGGCGGCTGAATGAAAGCGCACCAGCGGCGCCAGGGTGCGTGCGTACAGCTCGGGGGAGTAATTCGCCGGATCGATCAGCTGCCGGTGCAGGTCGCCATCGACCACGCTGGCGGCCAGCTGCGCCACTGCCGCGACGTGTGAGCGCAGTACGTCCAAGCGGGCCTGCTTGGACAGCCATTGCGGAACGGTTACCAAGGCTCCCAATATTCCAGTCGCCGCCAGCGCCACCTGCCAGAAAATGCGGGGCGTGAAAGTGCGAGCGGATTGGGTCAATCCAGGCCCTTCCAGTGATGCAGCTGGGCAAGGTCGAGGGCGCTACGCCGCGTCAGGCGTGCCGCGCGTTCACGTTGTTCGCGTTCGCGCCGCAGTTCCGGCCAGCGTTCGAGATAGGCGGCCAGCACGTTGCGGTCGGGGGAGTAGCGGCCGAATGCTTCCGCATTCGCGGCGCGCAACGCCATGGCACCGTTGTAGCCACCAAAACCTTGCGTGGCGCACAACACGCCGCCATCGGAGTTGCCGGCGATGGGCTGGGGTTGCAACACGAAAGACTGCGACACTTCGGCCAGATCCGGATCGGGATTGCGCAGCGTGGGCACGCCCACGGCTGGTTTTCCCAGGAGGTATTGAATGGCCTGCGCCGTCCCTTTCAGCCCGGTCTCGCCCATGCTATGGCCATCGCCGACGGCTTTGGGAGTGCCCACGGTCATTTTCGGCAACGGGCCCTGGAAACCCTGGCGAGCGGCGGCGGCGGCACGGGCATTGGCCGCGGTGGTCAGGTCGGTCTTGGAATTGGTGCGGGTGCCTGTGGCGTGTGCCACGAGATGCTGGAAATCCGCGATACCGTAACCATGGCCGCGCCATGCCAGGTCCAGCGCGTGGATCAGTGCGTTTTCGCCTCCGAAGCCCACCCCCGCGAAATGCGCCTTGCCGCCGGCTTCGCCGCTCTGGCCCCAGCCGACGATGATGGAGGTGATGTCGAGGAAATTGCGCAGCGCGAAGTCGAGGGTGGTCACCAGCAGTCCGGAGCCGCCTTCGCCGACCACGGTGCCGTTGGCATCGATGTCGAATGGAGCGAGGCTGTCACCCACTTCGCGATGTTCGGCCGGTGCGCGCGCGGCGTTCAGCGCGTCGAGTTTGCCGCGCGTCATCAGTGCTCCCGAACCGAACGCATCGAGAATGGCCCAATGCGGGCGCGTCGCGGCGTCGGCGGCGGCCCACAGTGTCATGGCCGGGCGTCGATAGCCGGGGTAGTTGAACAGCATCTGCGGCGCGACTTCCGAGAAAGCGATCGAACTGGAAGCGCAGGCGCCGACTACGTTGAGCGGCGCCTGCGGCACGCGCATGTAGCCGTTGGGAGAACGCAGCGATTCCAGCAGGGCGGGGTGCTTCAGGGACTTGCTCAGCGAATAGGGGGGCGCCAGCATGGTGGACAGCAGCGCTGGACCATGCGACGAGAGCGAGTTCGCCAGGCGCATCGCGAATTTGTCGCGCAGCTTGTCGACATCGGGTGTGACCGAGCCGGCCGGGCGCAGCTCACCGAGTGCATCCAGCCCCTGGAAGGCAGTGGCGGCGGCGATGCGGAAGTCATACGGGTCCGGCAGCAGCTCGGACAGGGCCACGGGCAGGGCCGCCAGCGCACCTAGGCCGCCGTAGACGAACAGCTGGGCCTGCAACGACGGTCCGAGGCGCGGATCGTCGTCGAACAAGCCATACATGTCCTTCAGGGCCGATTCGCGCACTTCCCGGTAGCGGATGCCCGCCTGTCGGCGCAGCCCGCCTTGTTCCAGGTCGTGCGGCAGGCAGGCCGCGATGTCGGTCACTACCGAGGCGCCCAGGGCGGTCAGTTCGGGGATGTGCCGGATGCCAAGATTGGCGCGCAGCGCCTTGCCATACAGTCGCTCGATTTCCTCGACGCAGGTGGTGCTGCCGGCCTGTTCGCCTTGCGCCCAGCGCAGGTTCAACTCGCCGACACCCTGGCTGCCAACCCCATGGCCGCCGGGGCTCAGGTCGATGTCGACCAGCCCCGCGTCGAAGGCCGCGTAGGCGATGAACTCGGGGGCGCCGGTCACTCTGGCATTGTAGGTTTCGGTACCGCCGACCGCGGACATCGAACAGGGGGTTCCTATCGTGACGAGGACTTGGTCGGCAGTGAGCACTTGCATTCCGGAGCGTTGGAGAAGGGGCTTGTGTGCTCAAGGATACACTGCGCGAGGCGGGGATGCGTCATGCCACGGCGTTGTGCTTGTTGCGGCCCGCCCGGAACGCGCCGGTGTCGAGGGTGTCGTATTCCTGGTCCATGATCACGCTGCGATTGCGGCCCCGTTCCTTGGCCGCGTATAGGGCTTCATCGGCCAGTTGGATCAGGCCTTCGACGCGCCGTAACGGATGGGGCGTCACGCAGGCGCCTCCGATGCTGAACGTGACCCGCTCGCCCGAAAACGCGGGATGTACCAGGTTTTTGTCGGCCAGGTGCGCATGTAACAGGTGGCACAGGTCCTCGGCCCGCTCACGGTGCGCGTCATACAGGAGTACTGCGAATTCCTCGCCGCCGTAGCGCGCGACGAGGTCAAGCGGCCGCCGTGCCGCGCGGCCGATCACGCTGGCCACCTCGATCAGGCAGGCATCGCCCGCTTGATGGCCGCCGTGATCGTTGAATGGCTTGAAATGGTCGATGTCGATCATCAGTAGCGCCACCGGCACGCCGGTACGGCTGGCCTGCTGCCATACGCGCGCCGCATGTTCATCGAACCGGCGTCGGTTGTGAATGCCGGTCAGGGGATCACGGTTCGCCGACTCGCTCAGCAGCTGGGTCGAAATATAAGTATGGCGCAGCGATTTCAGCAGCGAGTAGTGAACGGCCGCGCCCATGCAACCCGTGAACAGCACCACGGTGATGTCGAACCAGCGCTGTCCGCCGTCGATGCCCGCCAGATAGCCGCCGATCGCATAGGCTGCGACCACGAGCAGGGCAGTGCCGACCGCCTGGGCCTGCTGCAGACCGAACAGAAAGTAAGGGCCCAGCACCACCAGCGGCATCAGCGCACTGAACGAATACCCCTGGGCGTTCATCAGGATGTCGATGGCGACGAAGCTGATGGCGTGAATGGGCGCGACGATGCGCGCGGCCAGCGAGAACCAGCGGTCATAGAGCCGCGTATAGGCAACTACCAGCAACGCGACACAGCTTGGCGCAATGAGACCGCGCAACAGGTCAACGGCGGTCTGGTTGTCGACGCCGAAAACGATGCCGCGCAGCCGGTCGATCGGCCCACCGGCAAACAGTGCCACCAGCAACGCCAAGGTGGGAATCCAAATGACGTTGCGGATGCGTGACCGCACGTGCTGCGTGTACCACTGCCGGAACTGCGCTTCCATGACCGGATCGAACGCCAGCGGCGGGATCAATCGCGACCAGAGACGACTCGGCCAGGAGGGGCGGCGGGTCAGCGGCTTGGGTGCGATCGGAATGGACTCAGTCATTCAGTGCGTCCTTAGGTACCCGGACCCGGTGGGTCCTGTCATTGTCCGTGGGCGGCGGCGGCTCGCTGAATCCCTAAGTTAGCGCCTTCGTCCCCCGGCCGCGCCGTTAACCATTCCTCAGACGCATGATCCAGGCTGTAAATTTCATGCGATTTCTTCGCCCCGCGCCCGGGACGACCCCGCCGGCGTGACCGGAGTCACGGTTTGCGGGGGTTCCGGCCACCCGTGGAACCCCCTGCCGCCCATCCTCCCCCTTCTTACCGGCAACGACCGGCTGTTCGCCGGCCAACCCTTATGAAATGCACCCCGGGGGCGCAGTATTGGATACGGGGGCAAGTACTTGCGGGTAGCTTGCCCGGTAGCCCCGGTTGGGATTTCAGAGGTACGAGATGAGTAGCCACATGGCCGCCATAGCGGCAGTGCTTGCCGCGACCCTGGCGCTGGCGGCCTGCGACAGCGAGATTGGCACGGGCCCGCGACAGACCGAGACCCGTGAAGTCGAGCCTTTCGATGCCATCAACCTGGAGGGCGCGGTGCGCCTGGAAATCGAGCTGGGCAGCCCGGTATCGCTCACGGTCGAAGGTCGTGAATCCTCGGTGCAGAGCTTGCAGACCCAGGTGCGAGACCACACGCTGTTCGTCAAAAGCGATCGTCGCGACTGGATCACGATCGGTCGCGCCGCCCATGTAAAGCTGCGCATCACCCTGCCGAAGTTGGTGACATTGAACCTGCAGGGGGGCAACGACGTGCAGATCACCGGATTGGATGGCGGTGACGTCAAGTTCCGGCTGGAGGGCGGCACGCTGCTGAAAGCAGCGGGGCAGGTCGATTCGCTGAACGTGGCGTTGCTCGGGGCCGGTCATGCGGATCTGAATGACTTGATCGCCGACGAGGTCAAGATCACGGTGGACGGCGTCGGCAGCGTGCTGGTACACCCGAAGCGCTCGCTCGATGCCACCATGAATGGGGTGGGGGCTATTTTCTATACCGGCAACCCCAGCGAGGTCAGCACTCATATGAACGGTCTTGGCACCATCGCGCGCGGCGAGGCCAAGGACTTCGAGAGCCGCGGCGATCGCAAACGCCGCGACCGCAAACAGGAACGGGAGCAGGACCAGGATCGCGAGCAGATCATCGAACTCGAACCGCTCCGGTCCCGCGATCTTGAAGCGTCCCCTGATCTCGAAGCTGCGCCGCCGGAACACCCCGCGTCACGTAAACCCAAGCCTTTCAAGATGCCCGACGACGAGCCGTTGAGCGAAGTGATCTAGTCAATGTGATCTGGGCAATTGAAATGGGTTGCCGCTGCGCCGCAGCATGAGCATGCGCGCCACGATGGCGACCGAGCACCTCGTCGACGTGGGCCATTGGGCGCGGCCTGAATCAAATAAGACAACTGGAACGGACCGATCCGCACCCGCGGCAAAACTTTTGCTTGCCCGCCGAAACCGCGTAGTAAGCTCGCCGCGTGAGCGAGCGGTCCCAACAACGAGCGGCGCTGGTCCTGGCATCGGAGGATGAAGGTGCCGTATCCCTGTCCGCCCTGTATGGCGCCTATCGCAAGGAACTGATCGCCTTCGTGCGCCAGAGATTCGGCGCCGGACCGCCCGAACCGGAGGATGTCGCGCAGCAGGCCTTCGTGAATTTCGCCGTGTTCACGCCTCGTCAGGTGGTCAATCCCCGCGCGTTCCTGTATCGCACTGCTGTCAACATCGTATTGAATCACCGCAAGCGCGAGCGCATCGGGCGGCGCTTCTTCGATGCCATGCCCGATGATGAGGAACTGCAGCGGGTCAGCGACGGAATCAGCCCGGAAAAGCTCGTTCAAGCCGAAGAACACTATGCGCGGGTCGAAGCGGCGATTCGTGCCATGCCGCAGCCGCGCCGTTCCTATTTGCTGCTCAACCGGGTCGAAGGATTGAGCTACGCCGAGATCGCGCGCCGTGCCGGATTGTCCGAAGCAGCGATTCGCAAGCACGTGGCGCTCGCGGTGCGTGAATGCGGCCGTACTCTGCAGGAATCCGGCCAGCCCCGAACCGATGGAACCCGGACGGACAGACGGGAACGAGCATGAGCGCGCCAGAACCTTTTACCAGTGTGGAGATCGAGGCCAGCGAGTGGCTGGTGATCATGAGCGATGCCGGCGTGTCCGAGACGGAGCGGCGCCGCTTCCAGGCCTGGCTCACGGCCGATCCTGAACACGAGCGCGTGTTCCAGGCGCAGCACCAGGCTTGGTCGCTGGCGGGGCAGATGCGGCATCTGCTCGATCGGCCAACGAGCGCGCGCCGTGGTCCACGGCGTGTGCTCGAGCGCGCTTGGCCGATAGCGGCGATGCTGGCCGTGGTGTTCGTGGGGATCATCGCGCTCCAGTTTGGCGGCATACGTTCGGGAGAGCGGCGCTTCGCGACCGAGGTGGCCCAGATCAAGGAGCTGAAGCTGGAGGACGGTAGCTCGATCTCACTGGGCGCCGCTTCGCGCATCGAGGTGGATTTCACTTCCGGCGCACGCCGGGTGATCTTGCTCGGAGGGCAGGCGTTTTTCGATGTGGCGCATGATCCGAGCCGCCCGTTCTTCGTCGATGCCGGCGCCACCACCGTGCGCGTCGTCGGTACCCAATTCGACGTCAATTATGCGACGGACAAGGTGCGGGTGTCGGTGCTGAAGGGAAAGGTGGAGGTGCTCGACGCCACCAGGCATTCCAGCGCTGCGGCAGATGCTCCGCCGCCGGCTCAGGTGGCACACGCACTGACCGCTGGACAAGGAGCGGTCTCGCGAGCG
>Ga0182745_1000767_pt1 | contig 33240 bp, 36 predicted proteins | sample eDN3rd30CKraftBY_FD_128523 | JGI IMG/M metagenome (GOLD analysis project Ga0182745, IMG submission 128523) | Enriched backyard soil microbial communities from Emeryville, California, USA - eDNA 3rd pass 30_C Kraft BY (version 2) (version 2) | ecosystem: Environmental > Terrestrial > Soil >...
CGCAAGAACACGTTCAACGACTTCATCGACGTCGCCAAAGGGCTGATCGCGAAGAAATACACCAGCGCGGGCAAGATCTCGATCGAAGGCCGTTCGGCGGGCGGGCAGGTGATGGGGGTGGTGTATAATGAGGCGCCCGAGCTTTGGGGCGCGGTGCTCGCAGGGGTGCCCTTCGTCGACGTGATCAACACCATGGTCGACGAGACGCTGCCGCTGACGCCGGGCGAATGGCCCGAATGGGGCAACCCGATCACCGACAAGGCGGCGTTCGACTATATGCTGAGCTACAGCCCCTACGACAATGTGGCCGCGAAGGCCTATCCGCCGATGCTGGTGTCGGCCGGGCTCAACGACCCGCGCGTCACCTATTGGGAGCCCGCCAAATGGGTCGCGAAGCTCCGTAGCGTCCGCACCAACGATTCGCTGCTGCTGCTCCGCACCAACATGGGCGCGGGCCACGCCGGAAAATCGGGCCGCTGGGGCGCGCTGCACGAGGATGCCGAGGAATATGCGTTTGTGCTGACGCAATTGGGGGTGGAGAAATAACCCTCCCCCTTCGTCATTCCCGCGAAAGCGGGAACCCAGTCCAACGTTGCCGCTGGGTTCCCGCTTTCGCGGGAATGACGAGATAAGGGGTTAGCCGAGATAGCCCCGCACAACCAGTTCGGCTTCCAACGTCGCCGCATCCTCGAACCGATACGCCGCGATTCCGGCGGCTTCGGCACCCGCGACATTGGCGGCATTGTCGTCGATGAACAGCGCGCCCGCGGGGTCGATGCCGAAGCGCTCGATCGCGAGGGCATAGATCGCGGGGTCGGGCTTCATCAACTTCTCGGTGCCCGAGACGATGATGTCCTGGAAGCGGTCGAAGACCGGCTGGGTCGGGCGGAAGCCTTCCCAGAATTCATGGCCGAAGTTGGTGATCGCGAACAGCGGCACACCCGCGGCGTCGAGGCGCTCGACCAGTTCGAGGCTGCCCGGCACCGGGCGGGGGATGGTCTCGTTGAAGCGCGCGGCATAGGCGTCGATCAGCGGCGCGTGATCGGGAAATTCGGCCTTGAGCTCGGGGAGCATGTCGGCGAGCGGCCGGCCGGCGTCGTGCTGGAAATGCCACTGCGGCGTGACGACATGGGTCACGAACCATTCGAGCCGATCCTTGTCGGCGATCAGCTTGGCGAACAGATATCGCAAATCCCAGTCGAAGAGGACGCGGCCGACGTCGAAGATCACGGCTTGCCGAATCATGCACCCTCCAGACACGCGAAAGCGCCGCCGGAAGCATCCGACGGCGTCACGCTGACCTGCACTGCACGCACGGGGCGGGAACGCCCCGGCAGGGCCATCAGCCCTGGCGCGCCTTGAAGCGGCGGTTGGTCTTGTTGATCACATAGGTCCGGCCCCGGCGGCGGATCACGCGATTGTCCCGGTGGCGGTCCTTCAGCGACTTCAGGCTGTTGCGAATCTTCATTGTTCTTGTCCGTAAATTTTCAGCGTTGCACGCGAAGCGGCGCACCTATGGGGAAGCGGGCGAAAAGTCAACCGGGGGAAAGGGTAAATCGTCGCCCCTGCGAAGGCAGGGGCCGCTGGAGGGATCGCGCAAGGCGATAGCGCCCCCTGCCTTCGCAGGGGCGACGTCAGGCCGCCAAACGCCGCCCTTCGAGAGCGCGTTCCCATGCGAGCGCGTGCGCGACGATCGTGTCGAGATCGGCGTAGCGCGGCGTCCAGCCGAATGCGGCGCGAATCGCGGCATTGTCGGCGACCAGCGCGTCGGGGTCGCCCGCGCGCCGCGCGCCCATATGCCGATCGATCCTGCGATTCGTCGCACGGTCGACCGCGTCGAGCACCTCGAGCACCGAAAAGCCGCGGCCATAGCCGCAGTTGAGGCGGTGGCTGGTGCCGGGATCGGCGATCAGCGCCTCGAGCGCGAGCAGATGCGCGGCGGCGAGGTCGCTGACGTGGATATAGTCGCGCACGCCGGTGCCGTCCGCGGTGGCGAAGTCGGTGCCGAAGACGTCGACATGCCCGCGCTTGCCCAGCGCCGCCTCGACCGCGACCTTGATCAGATGCGTCGCGCCGGCGGTCGACTGACCGCTGCGCGCCTGCGGATCGGCCCCCGCGACGTTGAAATAGCGCAGCGCGCAATAGTTGAAATCATGCGCAACCGCGACATCGGCGAGCATCGCCTCGGTCATCAGCTTCGACATGCCATAAGGGTTGATCGGCCGCTGCGGCGCATCCTCGCGCACCGGAACCACCTCGGGAATTCCATAGGTGGCGGCGGTCGAGGAGAAGATGAAGTGGCGGACCCCGCTGTGCACCGCGCTGTCGATCAGCGTCCGGCTGCGCGCGCTGTTGTTGTCGTAATATTTGAGCGGATTGGCGACCGATTCGGGCACCACCACCGACCCCGCGAAATGGAGGATCGCGCCGATGTCGTGCTTCGCGACGATGCGGCTGACGAGCGCCGCGTCGGCGATGTCGCCTTCGTAGAAGGCCGCCGCGGCGGGCACCGCCCAACGGAAGCCGGTGACGAGATTGTCGAGCACCGCGACGCGCCACCCCGCATCGAGCAGCGCGAGCACCGCATGGCTGCCGATATAGCCGGCGCCTCCGGTGACGAGCACGGTGAAGGGACGGGCGGACTGCGGGCTGGTCGGGCGGGAGGCAGAGGTCACGGGCTTTCGGCTCCTTTGGCCGAAAAGCTAGCCCGAGAGTGGTTAGAGATTGGTTAGCGGAGCTTCCAGATCCTCGCTGCGGCGTAGCGATGGGGAGGATTCCCGTTACCCCGCCAGCGCCTTTTGCCGGCGGCGCTGCACCGACGAGCCATAGCCCATCGCCTCGCGATATTTGACCACGGTGCGCCGCGCGATGTCGTGGCCCTCGGCGGCGAGTTTCTGGGCGATCGTCTCATCGGAGAGGATCGCCTTGGCGTCCTCGGCGTCGATCAGCGCCCGGATGCGGCTCTTCACCGCCTCGGCCGACACCGCGCCGTCGCCCTCGACCGCGGAAATGCCTGAGGAGAAGAAATATTTGAGCTCGAACAATCCGCGCGCGCAGCTGAGATATTTGTTGCTGGTGACGCGGCTGACGGTCGATTCGTGCATCCCGATCGCCTCGGCGACCTGGCGCAGGGTCAGCGGCCGCATATGCGCGACGCCGTGGAGGAAGAAGCCTTCCTGCTGCTTGACGATCTCGCTCGCGACCTTGACGATCGTGCGCTGGCGCTGGTCGAGTGCGCGGACGAGCCAGTTGGCGCCCGCGAGCTGCTCGGACAACCACGCCTTGCTCTTGGCCGCCGCGCCCTTGGCGAGTTCGGCATAGTAGCGGCGGTTGACGAGCAGGCGGGGCAGGGTGCCGCTGTTGACCTCAACCGCCCAGCCCTTCGCGGTCTGGCGAATGTAGAGGTCGGGAACGACCGCCTGCGCCCGGTCGCCGCCGAATTTGAGGCCGGGCTTCGGATCATAGCCGCGCAGCTCGCGGATCATGTCGGCGAGATCCTCGTCGTCGACCCCGCAGATGCGCTTCAATTGCGGGAAGGCGCCCTTGGCGACGAGGTCGAGATGCGCGATCATCGTCGCCATCGCGGGGTCGTAGCGATCGGCCTCGCGCGCCTGGATCGCGATGCACTCGGCAAGGTCGCGCGCGCCGACCCCCGACGGATCGAAGCATTGAACGCCCGCCAGCACCGCCTCGACCAGCGCGAGCGGCACGCCGAGCCGCTGCGCCAGCTCGGCAAGGTCGGCGCGCAGATAGCCCGCCTCGTCGATCAGCGCGACGATCTGCTGCGCGACCATCGCCTCGAGCCCCGAGAAACGCTCGCCCACCTGCGCGAGCAGATGGTCGTAGAGCGTGCCCTCGGCCTCGGCGAAGCTGTCGAAATCGATGTCCTCGCCCGCCCCCGACAGGCCGACGCTGTCGCTCGCGCTGTCGTGGTGGAAGCGCTCCTCGGCGAAGTCGACGTCGAGATCGTCGGCCGTCCCCGCATCGGAGGCGAGCGCCTGGTCGGTGTCGGGCGCCTCGGCCGCGGACGCGGGTGGCTCTTCGCCGGGTTCGTCGGCGCCGCCGCTCTCGTCGGCCGACGCGGTGTCGAGCAGCGGATTGCCTTCGAGCGCTTCGGCCAGATAGGCTTCGAGTTCGAGGTTCGACAGCGCGAGCAGCTTGATCGCCTGCTGCAACTGCGGCGTCATCACCAGCGATTGCGACTGGCGTAAATCGAGGCGGGGACCGAGTGCCATCGCGCCTCAAGCGGTCAAAGCGAAAAGCCCTCGCCGAGGTAGAGCCGGCGCACCTCGGGGTCGGCGACGAGCTCGGCGGGCGACCCGGCGAGCAGCACCTTGCCGTCGTAGATGATGCAGGCGCGGTCGACGAGGTCCAATGTCTCGCGGACATTATGGTCGGTGATCAGCACCCCGATGCCGCGCGTCTTGAGGTCCGCGACGAGATCGCGGATGTCGCTGATCGAGATCGGGTCGATCCCCGCGAAGGGTTCGTCGAGCAGCATGATCGAAGGGTTGGCGGCGAGCGCGCGGGCGATTTCGGCGCGGCGGCGCTCGCCCCCCGACAGCGCCATCGCGGCGGCGCTACGCAGCCGGGTGAGGCCGAATTCCTCGAGCAGCTCGTCGAGGCGGCGCTCGCGCGCCACCTTGTCGGGCTCGGCGAGTTCGAGCACCGCGGAGATATTCTGCTCGACCGTCATGCCGCGAAAGATCGAGGTTTCCTGCGGCAGATAACCGAGGCCGAGGATCGCGCGTCGGTACATGGGAAGCGCGGTGATGTCGGCACCGTCGAGCATGATGCGCCCGGCGTCGGGCTTCACCAGCCCCATGATCGAATAGAAGCAGGTCGTCTTGCCCGCGCCGTTGGGGCCGAGCAGCCCGACGACCTCGCCCTTGCCGACCGAGAGCGACACGTCGGAGAGGACGGTGCGCTTGTCGTAGCTTTTGGCGATCGACACCACCGCGAGCCCATTGCCCGCCGCGGCGTCCTGCTGGACATGCGCGGTGTGCTCGGCAACGCCGTGATCGCCCTCGGAAAGCGTCGCCACAGTGGATTCGTCGGTCATGCTCAGCTTGGATCCGTTCTAGCCCCGTTGGGGCGTTACCCCAGGCGCGGCGCGCAGGTCAATCTGGCAAGATTTTTGCAGGAGCCCCCCTCCCTGAAAGGGAGGGGCTGGGGGTGGGTCGCCGCAGGCGTTCTTCCTTGGCCGCACACCCACCCCCGCCCCCTCCCTTTCAGGGAGGGGAGAATCAATGCCCCACCGACTCTCCGCGGGCGACGCTCGATCGGGCGAGTTGATCGTCGATCGCGGCGACGAGGCGGGCGAGGGCGGCCTCGTCCTTCGCCTCGGCACGGGCGACGAGCACATCCTGGGTGTTCGAGGCGCGGAGTAGCCACCAGCCGTCCTCGGTGCGGACGCGCGCGCCGTCGGTGCGGTCGACCGTCGCCCCCGACGCGGCGAGACGATCCAGAACCTCCTCCACAATGGCGAATTTGCGCGCCTCGTCGACCTGGAAGCGCAGCTCGGGCGTGTTGACCATCGGCGCCATATCGCCGCGCAAGGTCGTGACGCTCTTGCCGAGCTTGGTCGCCGCCTCGATCAGCCGCACCGCGGCATAAGGCGCGTCGTCATAGCCGTAATAGCGGTCGGCGAAGAAGATATGGCCGCTCATCTCACCCGCGAGCGGACTGCCGGTTTCCTTCATCTTCGCCTTGATCAGGCTGTGGCCGGTCTTCCACATCAGCGGCTTGCCGCCGAGTTCGGCGACGCGGTCGAACAGCGCCTGGCTCGCCTTCACATCGGCGATGACCGTCGCGCCGGGCATCTCCTTCAGCACCGCCGCGGCGTATATCTGGAGGAGCTGGTCGCCCCAGATCACCCGGCCCTCGCCGTCGATCGCGCCGATGCGGTCGCCGTCTCCATCGAAAGCGACGCCGAAATCGAGACTCTTCTCGGCGACGAGCTTCCGAAGGTCGGCCAGATTCGCCTCGACCGTCGGATCGGGGTGGTGGTTCGGAAAATGGCCGTCGATTTGGGTGAAGAGAAGATGATGCTCGCCCGGCAGGCGGGCCGCGAGCTTTTCGATGACGGTGCCCGCGGCGCCGTTGCCCGCGTCCCAACCGATGCGGAAGGCGCCGCCGGCGAAACCCTCGACCAGCCGGTCGACATAGGCGTCGACGATGTCGATGCTTTGCGCCGTGCCGTCGCCGCTTTCCCAGTCGCCGGCGGCGGCGAGTTCGCCGATCCGCTGAATGTCGGCGCCGAAGAAGGGGCGCCCCTCAAACACCATCTTGAAGCCGTTATAGTCGGGGGGATTGTGGCTGCCGGTTATCTGTATGCCGCCGTCCACCTCTTCGGTTGACGCCGCATAATAGAGCATCGGCGTCGGCCCCAGCCCGACGCGCAGCGCATCGACGCTCGCGGCGTTGAGCCCCTCGACCACCGCCGCCTCGAGCATCGGCGACGATAGGCGCCCGTCGTAACCGACCGCGACCCGCTTGCCCCCCGCACGGGCGATCAACGTGCCGAAGCTGCGCCCGATCGCGCGCGCATCCGCCGCCGACAGCGTGTCGCCGACGACGCCGCGAATGTCATATTCGCGCAGCAGGGTCGGGTCGAAAACATGGGTCATGGCGGGCGCTCCTGCGAAATCGACGGGTCAGGCGGCGGCGAACAAATCCCCGTCCGGATGCAACCGCTCGCGTGCTGGAAGGTTCAATCCCCCCATCGCTTCGCGCAGTTCCTGCCGCGCGACCACATGACCGATGCCCATGCCGCCGAGATGCGCCTTGTCGAGCAGGGTCAGCCCAGCGGGGAAGAGTTCGCGATAGATGACGCGCTCGCCGAGCCCCGGGATGACGCGGAAACCGACGCGGCGCGACAGCTGGTTCAGCGCCTCGCCGACGCGGCGCATATTGTGCGCGTCGACATGCTGGAGACGGTTTCTGAGGATGATCCAGTCGATCGTCCGCCCGTCGCTCTTCGCCCGCGCCTTGCGCGTGTCCCAGATCAGCTCGGAATAGAAGCTGGGGCGGGTGACCTGGAAGGTCTCGGGGTCGACCTGACCGATCAGGTCGAAGTCGATGAAGCTGTCGTTGATCGGGGTGACCAGCGTATCGGCGCTGGTCGCGAGGTGGCGCGCGAAGATATCGTCGCGCCCCGGCGTGTCGGCGACGAAATAGTCGGCCCCCTCGGCGAGCCGCGCGACCTGGGCGTCGAGTTCCTCGATCGTCGATCCCTCGAACACCTCGAACAGGGGCGTCGGAAGCTCGATGCCGCGGCGCTTCGCGGTATTCTCGCGATTTTCGAGATAGCGGTGGAAGGTGCGCTGGCGCGGGTCGAGGTCGATCCCCGCGACGCGCCAGCCGAGGCTGGTCAGCGCGACCGCGAAATGCACGGCGCAGGTCGATTTGCCCGTCCCGCCCTTTTCATTGGCAAAGATGATGCGGTGCGGTGCGGGCGTCGTCATGACCGTTGCGATTTTCCTGTTGGCGCGGCATGGCAACCGCATCGGTGGCGTATAGGCGCCGCCAATATCGGAGGGCGGGCAAGGGTGCAAATCATCCGTGATATCGCCACGCTTCACCGTGCCGTTTCGGCACTGAAGCAGGGCGGAAAAAGCGTCGCGCTGGTCCCGACGATGGGCGCGCTGCACGACGGGCATCTGTCGCTGGTGCGGATGGCGCGCCGCGTCGCCGACCATGTCGTCGTGTCGATCTTCGTCAATCCGACGCAATTCGGCCCGAACGAGGATTTCGCCGCCTATCCACGCGACGAGGCGCGCGACGCCGCGCTGCTGGTCGAGGAAAAGGCGGCGCTGCTCTGGGCGCCAGACGTATCGGTCATGTATCCCGAGGGCCATGGCACGCATATCGAGGTCGCCGAACTCGGCGCCGATTATTGCGGCGCGGCGCGGCCCGGCCATTTCGACGGCGTCGCGACGGTCGTCGCCAAGCTGCTCAACCAGGTCCGCCCCGACATCGCCCTCTTCGGCGAAAAGGACTGGCAGCAGCTCGCGATCATCCGCCGCATGGCGCGCGATCTCGATTTCGGGCTCGACATATTGGGCGCGCCGATCGCGCGCGACGCCGACGGCCTCGCGCTGTCGTCGCGCAATGCCTATCTGACGAAAGAGCAGCGCGCCGCGGCAGCGGCCTTCCCCAAGGCGCTGAAGGCGGCGGCGGCGGCGATCGCGAGCGGCGCCGATGTCGCGGAGGCGCTCGCCGAGGCCAAGGCGGCGATCGTCGCCGGGGGCTTCGACAGCGTCGACTATGTCGCGCTCGCCGACGCGAACAGTCTCGAACGATTGACGGTGCTCAGGCAGCCCGCGCGCCTGCTCGCCGCGGCGCGGATGGGAAAGACGCGGCTGATCGACAATCTGGCGGTGGGGTAAGACAACCCCGTCATTGCGAGCTGTGAAGCCGCGCGGCAATCCGGAGCGCGCGCAAACCGCCCTGGATTGCTCCGCATAGCTTATCTCGAGCGCCTGCAAGGCCGTCGAAGGGCTCGCAATGATGAGGCCAGAAATGGCGGATTCCCGGCGCTTTCTCGCCTTATCCCCAAAAATTCACCTCATCGTTAACGCTTTGTTGACCATGAACCGCAAGGTTGGGGGCGAAGCTTCCTGTGGGGGGAAGCAAAGGGGGTTATCATGGCGAACAGTCTGAAGTCTGCCCAATATCTGATCGAAAGCCGGCTGCTCGACGCGGCGCGCGGCGACGCCAATGCCTATTTCGATCTCGGCATAGCCTTTTCGACCGGCACCGGCGGTGTCGATGTCGACCTGATCCAGGCGCATAAATGGTTCAACCTCGCCGCGCTCGGCGGCAGCGTCGAGGGGCAGCAATGCCGCGCCGACCTGTCGGACGAAATGAGCCGCGACGAGATCGCCGAGGCGCAGCGCCAGGCGCGCGCGTGGCTCGACGAGACCGCCCGGCGACCCGCGGCGCGGCGCTTCGCGGCCTAATCCTTCCGCCGGAAGGGCATATGCCCTTCCAGCCATTCGAGTTCCTGCTCCTCGGCGGCGCGCTCGCGCTCCAGAAAGTCGGACACCGCGCGGCGGAAGCCCGGATCGGCGATGAAATGTGCCGACCAGGTCGCCACCGGGCCATAGCCGCGCGCGAGCTTGTGCCCGCCCTGCGCGCCCGCCTCGACGCGCGATAGGCCGCGCGCGATCGCGATATCGATCGCGCGATAATAGCAAAGCTCGAAATGCAGATAGGGGATGTCGGAAAGGCAGCCCCAATAGCGACCGTAAAGCGTGTCGGCGCCGAGGAAGTGCATCGCCCCCGCGACCGTACGCTCGTCCTCGTAAGCGAGGATCAGCACGATGCGATCCGCCATTCGCGCGCCCATCAGGTCGAATGCCGCGCGCGTCAGATAGGGATGCCCCCATTTGCGCGCGCCCGTATCCTGATAGAAGGCCCACATCGCATCCCAATGCGCGGGCTCGATCGCGCCGCCGGTCACCTCCTCGATCCGCAGGCCCTGCACCGCCCGCGCGCGTTCCTTGCGAAGCTGCTTGCGCTTGGCTGAGGTCAATGTGGCGAGGAAATCGTCGAAGCTCGCATAACCCCGGTTGGCGAAATGGAACTGGACGTCGCGGCGCACCAGCCAGCCCGCCGCCTCGAACAGCGGCATCTGCTCGGGCGCGACGAAGGTCGCGTGCGCCGAGGACAGCTCGTTCTGCCGCACCACGGCTTCGGCGGCGCGGATCAGCAACCGCGCGTCGTCCTCATTCTGCGCGAGCAGCCGCGGGCCCGGCACGGGCGTGAAAGGCGCCGCGATCTGCAGCTTCGGATAATAAGCGCCGCCCGCACGTTCCCACGCGTCGGCCCAGGCGTGGTCGAAGACATATTCGCCCTGGCTGTGCGACTTGAGATAGGCGGGCGCGGCGGCGACCAGCATTCCGGCCGCATCCTCGATCAGCAGCGGTGCCGCCTGCCAGCCGGTGCCCGGCCCGACGCTGCCCGACTCCTCGAGGAGCGAGAGGAAATCATGGCCGACGAAAGGGTTGAAGCCGCCCGCCAGCGCGTCCCACGCCGCCGCCTCGACCGCGGCGACTCCGGTACCGAGCGAGATGGTACGGGCGGGCGGGTCGGCTTCGGCCATCGGATCCTAGGCGGGCTTCACCGCGACGATCGCGTCGGCCTCGACCGCGGCGCCGAGCGGCAGCACCGCGACGCCGACGGCCGCGCGCGCATGGCGGCCCGCTTCGCCGAACAAGGCTTCGAACAGCTCCGACGCGCCGTTGGCGACCTTCGCCTGGTCGGTGAAATTCGGGGCGCTGTTCACGAACACGCCCAGCTTCACGATGCGCTCGACCCGCGACCAGTCACCGCCCAGCGCCTGCCCGATCTGGGCGACCAGCATCAAGGCGCAGCGGCGCGCGGCGTCGTAGCCGCTCGCGACGTCGGTATCGTCGCCGAGCCGGCCGGTCACGACCTGCCCGTCGCGAAACGGCAGTTGCCCGCTGATGTGGAGCAGCCCGCCATGCTCGACGACGGGCACATAAGCGGCGACCGGCGCGGCGGGCTTGGGGAGTTCGAGGCCGAGGTCGGCGAGTTTGGCGGCAATGTCCATGGAATATCCTTTATACCAGTTCGGGGCCCGGGGCCGGAATGTTTTCGGCGAGCCGCGCGAGGATCCAGTCCTGCGCCACAGCCCAATTATCGATCCGCGCGTGCGCGTGGGGGGAGGGGGCGATCTTGTCGGCGATCGCGGGCTCGCCGACCATGTGCAGGCGCCACACCTCGGGCGCTTCGGCCGCGACCGACGCATGATGACCGGCGAGGTCGTCGATAAAGACGGCAACGCTGGGTTGCCGCTCGTCGAGCAGGCGGCGCACCGGTTCGCCCTTGCCGCCGCGGCTGCCGATCACCGGCGCGGCGAACCCGAGCGCGGCGAGCTGCGCGCCGCGCGCGGCCTGATGGTCGGGGCCGACGTTGGTGAGAACGACGATATCGGCCTCGACACCGATCGCCGCCATCGCCGCCATCGCGCCGGGAATCGGCGTTTGGCGGGCCATTTCGGTGCGGAAGAAACCGTCGAGCAGCGGCCAGACCTCGGCCGCTTCCAGAGGCGTGCCGCACTCCTTGCGCTTCAACGCGCCGGCGAAGCTCGCATCCTCCATGCGGAACAGCACGCCATGCGCCTCGTCGACCCATTTCGCGAAGGGGACGACCATGTGCATCAGCACCTCGTCGCAATCGGTGATGACGAGCGGGCGGGTCATGCGTCTTGTCCTTCCAGTCCTTCGAGGCGGCGCGCCGCGGCCGCGAGTGTCTCGGGCTCCCTATCGAGTGCCGCCGCGCAGGCGACAAGGTCGGGCTCGTGCGCGGCCAGAAACGACAGGACCGCGCCCAGCGTCGTCCGCTGCCCGAGCGAGGCGCGCAGGCCTTCCGGCGTCAGGCCGGTCATGCCGAGCAGCCGTTCGGCGCGCGGCTCGTCGGCCAATATCCAGCCGAGCGCGTGGAGCGCCAGCGCTTCGTCGCCGTCATTCACGTCCGAAAATCCCCTTGGTCGCGAGGCAATTGTGTCATGCGGCCGATTCGCCTAAACGGGCCGCGGACGCAAGCGGGGAAAGCCAAAATCATGGGCAAGACCATATTGGTGGTCGAGGACAATGAACTCAACCTCCGCCTGTTCTGCGACCTTCTGAATGCCCATGGCTATAGCGCGCACCCGGTGCGCGACGGCCGCGACGCGCTGGCGAAGGCGCGCGAAGTGTCGCCCGACCTCATCATCATGGACATCCAGTTGCCGCACGTCAGCGGGCTCGAGCTGATCGGCCAGATGAAAGCCGATCCGGCCCTGAAACCCGTGCCGATCATGGCGGTCACCGCCTATGCGGGGAAGGGCGACGAAGAACAGATCCGCGCCGCGGGGGCCGAGGCCTATGTCTCGAAGCCGATTTCGGTGATCAAGTTCATCGAGAGCGTGGGAGTGTTCGCCTGAGGGGCGAAGATGATGGTGTAGGTCCGGAAGCGACCGATTGCGGACGATGGAAGATTGGTCCTAAAGATGCACACATGATCCGTGCCGAGCATATACTGTCGCCTTTGGGCCGCACGTCACGTGAGCATTATTGGATTACACTGATAATTCTCGGGTGCAGTGTTGCGGGGATATGGGCGATTGGGAGTGCGCTTGGCTCCGCGCCCTCACTCCTGCTGCTCGCGTTGCTTGCGATAATCTACACGGTGGCAACGCTCAGGCGGCTGCACGATGCCGGCTTTTCGCGTTGGTGGGTGGTGTTCTGCCTTTTCCCGATGTCGATCACTTGGGATCTGTTCGAAGTTCAAGTGGGCATGTCAACTTGGCAGTTTGTCGATTTATCGACCGCGATCAAGCTGATCCCCGCTCTGATAGGCTTGGTCAGTAAGACACAAGGCGCGCCACCCAGTGCGTTGGCGCGCATATTTCGGTAACGACTAAGGAACGTCCGCTTCCCGCCCCAAAGCGGCCGCCCAAAAACCGCTTTCCTACATTATCGCGCCGTGCCAGCCTCTCCCCCATCGGCTCTTTCACTTCGTGGATACCCTCCGCCATTGGCGCCGCATCCAGGCGCATCGGCGCCCCAAAAATTCCCCACGGGTATTATTATACCCGAGGGGAGTGACAAGTTTGACAACTTAGGAAATAAAATCACGCGGAGCCGGCAAGGGCACCTACCCCTTCGCACCCGCCCGGACATGCTGTAAACTGCGCGCTTGCGAAGGAGAGCAGGCATGGCGGGCGGTCTTGCGATCGTGCTGAGCGGCGGCGGCGCCAAGGGCGCGTTTCAGGTCGGGGTCGTCCACGAACTCGTCGTCAACCGCGGCGTCCGCATCGATATCGTCGCCGGCGTCTCGACCGGCGCGATCCAGGCATTGGGGGTCGCGCAGGACGATGTGCCCGGCCTGCTCGACGCGTGGCTCGGCATCAAGGGCAATGGTTCGATCTACAAGGAGCGGCCGCTCGGCGTCGTCGGCGGCATCCTCGGCGAGGATGCGATCTACGACGCCGCGCCATTGAAGCGCCTGCTCAAGGGCTTCGCCGACGAGGACAAGCTCGCGGCGAGCGGGCGCAAGCTGCTGCTCGGCGTCGTCAACCTCGGCACCGGCACCTATCGCAGCATCGACGAGAGCGTGCCCGGCATCCACAATTGGGTCTATGCGAGCTGCGCGATGCCGCTGTTCTTCGATCCCCTGAAGACCCGCGCACGCGACGGGACCGAGGAACAATGGGTCGACGGCGGGGTGCGCGACGTGACGCCGCTAAGCGCCGCGCTGGAGATGAACCCGCGCGGCGTGATCGCGGTGCGCGCTTCGCCCGCGCCGCAGCCGGGACGGGTCCGTACCTACGGCAATCTGATCAAGATCGGGCTGCGCGCGGTCGATATCCTGCAATCCGAGGTGTCGGCCAACGACCTCGCCGGCGCCGCGCTGATCAACGATCTGATCGCGGCGCGCGAAGCGCAGCTTCGCGCGCTCCAGTCCGAGGGCATCGGCGGCGCGCAGGCCGCGCGCATCCTCCGGCCGCTCGATGTCCAGATCGCGCGCTATCGCTTCGCGCCGATCCGGATCATCGAGCCCGAGGAAGAATATTCGGAAACGCTGGAATTCGACCCCGCGAAGATCCGCGCCGCGATCGACGCGGGCCGCCGCGCGGTCGAGCATGAATGGGATGCGCTCGAACCGCTGCTCAGTTGATCGTCGCGATCAAGCCGCGCAGGCGCCGCGGCGCGACTCGGCCCGACGCGGCGGAACCGCGGGCGGGTTCCACGGCGCGGCATAGTGGATGGCGACCGCCGCGGCCGAGCTTTCGGTGACGGTGGTCCAGACGCGGCTGAACCAGTTGGCGGGGCGATGGGTCATTGTCTGTCTCCTGCCGTCCGGGCCGCAGGATGGGAGAGGGACGGCCCTGACACCCCTCTTCTACGTCCGCACCGGCGGCTATTGGCGCTTAAATTCACTGTGCCTGCGACCAATTTTCGCATTACAGAGCATTTTATGCGAAAAATGATCGATCTGGACCGATTCGACCGCCGACTGCTGGAGCTGGTGCGCGAGGATAATCTTCAGCCCGCGCGGGTGCTGGCGGAGAAGGTCGGACTGTCGGTATCGGCGGTGCTGCGGCGGCTGCGGCGGCTGCGCGAGGAGAAGGTCATCGTCGCCGATATCGCGGTGGTGAACCCGGTGCTCACCGGTTCGGCGCTGACCATGCACGTCCTCGTCCAGATGCAACAGGCCGGGCCGCAGGCGATGGACGGCTTCGCGCGCGCGATCGTGCATCACCCCGAAGTGACCGGCGCGTGGGACGTCACCGGCGAGGATGATTTCCTGCTGCGGGTCCAGGTCGCCACAATGGAGGAATATGACGCCTTCACCCGCCGCGCGCTGGGCGAGGACAAGGGCATCCATTCGTTCACGACGCTGATCGCGATCAGCAACATCATCGAGAACGACGTCGCGCGGCGTCCGCTGCGCGACCGTTAGGGGCGATCAGGAACGGAACCACTCTCTACCCGTCGCGCCCATAAACATCGTCGCGGAACGCCACCCCGCCCTTTACTGCGACGGCGGTGAAATAGGTGAGGTAGACCGGCACTTCGGCGGGCAGGGGGACCGCCTGTTCGGGGGCGCCGCTCTTCGCGCGCAGCGGGCGCTGGAACAGCCAGCGGCCGAGTTCGGACGCTTTCTCGAGGCGGATGCAGCCGTTGCTGAAATGGCGGTCGTCCTTCTTGAGCAGCGCGCGATCGGGGGTGTCGTGGAGGTAGATGCCTTCCTTGTTGGGGAAGAGGAATTTGACCTTGCCCATCGAATTATGGCTGCCCGGCAGCTCACGCAGCCGCAGCAGCTGCTTCCCCGCCGCCACCGCCTGCCAGTCGATTTCCGCGGGGTCGAGCTTGCGCGGGTTCGGCCCCCAGTCGGACAGCGCCTCCATATGCAGCGATTTGAGGCTGCGCCCGGCGAGTATCTTGGGCGCGATGCTGCGTTCGGCGAGATAGTCGGGGACGTTCCAATAAGGGTTGAGGATCGCCCACTGGATATTGCCGGCGAGCATCGGCGTCTGCGTCTCGCGCGCGCCGACGACGACGCGCATCGACCCTTCGCGCTGGCCGTCGCCATAATAATAGAGCTGCCCCGACGCGGCATCGACGACGATATGGTGCGTCCAGGGGCCGGGAAGGACGCGCGCGCGGTCGAGGTTGAGCGCGAGCCGGTCGAGCGCCGCCTTCGACGCGCCCGATTCGCGCGCCTGGCCGACGAGACGGCGGAGGCGGACATAATGTTCGCTCATCCACGCCATGCCTTTCATATAGGCCCCGAAATCCTTGGGAAAGGAGGCCGCGCGAAGCACCGCCTCGGCGTCGGGGCGCTTGGGCTTGAGCGACTTGTCGGCCCAGATCATGTCGACGTCGCGCGCGCGGCGCTGGTCGCGGACATAGGCGGCGAAGGCCTTCGACAGGTCGAGTTCGGCACGCGCCAGCGCCGCCGCGTCGTCGCCCCTCGCCGCCGCGAGCCGCGCGCGCAGCCGGTCGGGTTCGTAGGACGCGGGCTTGAGCCCGTCGAGCCGCGCCGAATCGAGCCAGCCGAGCAGGCTCTGGGCGGGCCCGCCGATCTTGCCCGCGCGAACCCACAGCGGACGATAGCCGCGCGCGGCATAGAAGCGCTTGAGGTCGCCGCCCGCTTCCTCGCGCAAGAGCAGCGCGACCGCGTCGTCGATGGGGACGGTGGTGCGCGATGCGGAGGATCGGTCGGCGGCGAAGGCCGGCGCGGGGAGGGCGAAGCCCGGTGCTGCGGCGGCGAGGATCAGGAATAGGGGGATGCAGCGACGCCGCATCCCCGAAACATGGGGGCTCAGCCCCTCTCTCCGACCTGGGTCGGCGGCGGGGGCGGGGGCGGCGCCATCGGCGCGTTCGGATGATAGATGCCGTCGGCGGTGTAATAGCCGTCGATGATGCCGTCGCCGTCGCGATCGGCGGCAACGCTGCCGGGAACCGCGCCGGGAGGCGGCGGCGGAGCAGCGGCGACTTCTTCCTTGTTCGAGCAGGCTGCGAGCAGCAGCGCGGTCGCGCCTGCCAGCATGAGAGGTTGGAAACGCATCGATCACTCCCTTGGCTTATGACCCGTGCAAAAGACGGGCTAGGGCGAAACCCGCGGAAGCGGCCGCCCGTTTCCGCTGGCGCGGTGGATAGCGGCGGGAGGTGGTTTTTCGGGGATGACCGGAGGAACGGAGGGACGGGCCAGGGAATTTCCTACGCCGCCACCGCCTCCTCGCTGCGGCTCGCCGCGGCTTCGAGCAGGCGCTTTTCGAGCCCCTTCACGCGCGCCGCGCTGTCGATCTTGTCGCCGATCAGGTCGGTGACGTAGAAGGTGTCGACCGCGCGCTCGCCATAGGTGGCGACATGCGCCGAATGCACCGTCACCTTCGACTGGAACAGCGCATAGGCGAGCTGGTTGAGCAGCGCCGGGCGGTCCTGCGCATTGACCTCGATCACCGTGAAGCGGTTCGACGCCTTGTTGTCGACGAAGACATTGGGCGCGATGCGGAAGGCCTCGGCGCGGGTGCGGGGGAGGGCGCGCGCCTCGAGCTTGGGCAGCAGCTTCTGCCGGTTAGCGAGCGCATCCTCGATCGCGCGGGTCAGGCGGACGATCTGCTCAGCCTCGGCAAAGGGACGGCCGAGCGGGTCCTGGACGAGGAAATTGTCGAGCGCGAGCCCGTCGCGCGTCGTGTGGATGCGCGCGTCGATGATGTTGCCGCCCGCGAGATGGATGCCGCCCGCGATGCGATAGAAGAGCCCCGGATGGTCGGCGGCGAGCACCATCACCAGCGTCGCGCCGCGATCGTCGTCGGGGACGGCGGCGATATGCAGCGGCGCGTCGCCCGCCTTCTGGATGTGGATCAGATTGGCGGCGATCACCTCGACCGGCTCGGCGATCCAGTAGCTTTCGGGCAGCCGCTTCGCGATCTTGGCGAAATCCTTGTCCCCGAGCTGGAGCAGCGCCTGCGCCTCCTCCTTCTTGCTCGCGATCCGCACCTCGCGCCCGCGCTGCTTGTGGCCGAGGCGCAGCACCTCCTCGGCGGCGTCGAACAGTTCGGTGAGCAATTGGCGCTTCCAGCTGTTCCACACGCCCGGGCCGACCGCGCGGATGTCGACCACGGTGAGGACGAGCAGCAGGCGCAAGCGCTCGGGGCTCTGCACGACCTGTGCGAAGTCGAGGATCGTCTTGAAATCGGCGAGGTCGCGCTTGAACGCGGTCGCCGACATCAAAAGATGATGGCGCACCAGCCACGACACCGTCTCGGTCTCCGCCTCGGACAGGCCGAGGCGCGGACAGACCCGCAGCGCGAGTTCGGCGCCGAGCACGCTATGGTCGCCGCCGCGCCCCTTGGCGATGTCGTGGAGCAGGACCGCGGCGTAGATGACGCGCCGCGACTGCAATTGCCCCATGATCGCGGTCGACAGCGGGTGGTCGTCCTTCAGCCGGTCCTGCTCGATGTCGGAGAGCAGCCCGATCGCGCGGATCGTGTGCTCGTCGACCGTGTAATGATGGTACATGTCGAACTGCATCTGCGCGACGACGCGGCCGAAATCGGGCACGAAGCGGCCGAACACCCCCGCCTCGTTCATCCAGCGCAGCACCGTTTCGGGGTCGCGCGGAGAGGTCAGAACGTCGAGGAACAGGTCGTTCGCGCGCGCGTCGCGGCGGACGCTGCGCGTTTCGATCAGCTTCGCGTCGTGGCGCGCCTGACGCATCGCCTGCGGATGGATTTCGAGGCCGTAACGGTCGGCGAGCGCGAAGATTTCGAGCAGGCGAACCGGGTTCTTCTGAAAGAAATCGTCCGCGGGCAGGGCGAGGCGGCCGCGGTCGAGGACGAAGCCGCCGAGCTTGCCCGGGCGTCGACGGATCGTCGGCAGGAAACGCCGTCCGCGCGCCGCGAGCTGGTCGTCGAGATGCGCGAGGAAGGTCCCGGTCACGTCGCCGACGCTTTTCGCGTGGAGGAAATAGAGCTGCATGAAGCGCTCGACCGCACTCTTCCCCGGGCGCTCGGCGAACTGCATGCGGTGCGCGATCTCGCGCTGGAAGTCGAAGGTCAGCCGGTCCTCGGCGCGCCCGGCGAGGATATGGAGGTGGCAGCGCACGGCGAGGAGGAAATTCTCGGCGCGCGAGAATTGCCGTAGCTCGCGCGCGGTGAGCAGCCCCGCTTCGACGAGCTCGGGGACGGTGCGGACGCGGTGGATGAACTTGCCGATCCAGAACAGCGTGTGGAGGTCGCGAAGCCCGCCCTTGCCCTCCTTCACATTGGGTTCGACGACATAGCGCGAATCGCCCATCCTTTTGTGCCGCTCGTCGCGCTCGGCGAGCTTTTCGGCCACAAACGCACGCGCGTTGCCCGCGACGACCTCGGCATCGAAGCGCGCCGCTGCCTGATCGTAGAGCTCGCGGTCGCCCCAAATGAAGCGCGCCTCGACCAGCGCGGTGCGGATGGTGAGGTCGTCCTTTGCGGCGCGAATCATCTCGTCGACCGAGCGCGACGAGTGGCCGACCTTCAACCCGAGGTCCCACAAGGTATAGAGCTGCGCCTCGATCACCTGCTCGGTCCAGCTCGTCTGCTTGAACGGGGTCAGGAAGCCGATGTCGACGTCGCTGTGCGGCGCCATCTCGCCGCGGCCGTAGCCGCCGACCGCGATCACCGTGATCCGCTCGCCCGCCGTGCGATTGCTCGCGGGATAGAGATGATGGGTGGTGAAATCATGACTGAGGCGGACGATCTGGTCGATCAGAAAGGCGGTCGCATTGGCCGCGATCCGCCCCGAGGAGGGGTGGTCGAGCAGGCGGCGCTCGATCTCGGCGCGCCCTGCCTCGAGCGCCTCCTTTAGCAACGCGACCATCGCGCGACGACGCTGGCCGGTGTCGCTCGTCTCCGCCGCGATCTCGTCGAGCTGCCCCGACAAAGCGCGCCGGTCGATGATCGCGCGGCGATGGTCGAGATGGTCGAAGAGGTCGCTCATGGTTCGCCCGCCACGATCTGCTTGAGCCGGTAGAGCGCGTCGAGCGCCTCGCGCGGGGCGAGCGCGTCGGGCTCGATTCCCGCGAGCGCCTCGCGCAGCGCGTCCTTCGCCGCCTCGGGTGCCGCGGCGAGCGTCGCCGCAAAGAGCGGCAGGTCGTCGAGCCCCGCCGCCAGTCCGCCGGTCGCCTCGCGCCCCGCTTCGAGCTTCGCGAGCACCGCCTCGGCGCGCTTGACGACCCCGGCGGGCACTCCGGCGAGCCGCGCGACCGCGAGGCCGTAGCTGCGGTCGGCGGGTCCCTCGGCGACCTCGTGGAGCAGCACCAGGTCGCCCTGCCATTCGCGCGCGCGGACATGGTGGAGCGAGAGCGCGCTCAGCGTTTCGGCGAGCCGGGTCAACTCGTGATAGTGCGTCGCGAACAGGCAGCGACACTGGTTGACCTCGTGCACTGCCTCGACCACCGACCAGGCGAGCGCGAGCCCGTCGTAGGTCGAGGTGCCGCGCCCGACTTCGTCGAGGATCACGAAGCTTCGCGGCGTTGCCTGCGCGAGGATCGCCGCGGTCTCGACCATCTCGACCATGAAGGTCGAGCGCCCGCGCGCGAGATTGTCGCTCGCGCCGACGCGGCTGAACAGGCGGTCGACGAGCCCGAGCTTCGCCGCGGCGGCGGGGACGAACGCGCCCGCCTGCGCGAGCACGACGATCAGCGCGTTCTGGCGCAGGAAGGTCGACTTGCCGCCCATGTTCGGACCCGTCACGAGCCACAGCCGGTCGTCCTCCGACAGCGCGACGTCGTTGGGCACGAAGCGCTCACCGCTCTTCGCCAGCGCCGCCTCGACCACCGGATGCCGGCCGCCGGCAACCTCGAGGCACGGCTCATCGGCGAGGTCTGGGCGGCACCAACTGTGGCTCATCGCATGGTCGGCGAGCGCCGCCGCGACGTCGATGCGCGCGAGGACGTCGCACGATGCGGCAATCGCCTCGCGCCGCGCCACCGCCTGATCGGTCAGCGTTTCGAGATGCGCCGCCTCGGCGGCGAGCGCGTGGACCCCCGCCTGCGTCACCCGGCTCGCGGCTTCGTGGAGGTCGGACGAGTTGAAGCGCACCACGCCGGCGAGCGTCTGGCGGTGGGTGAAGCCCGATTCGGGCGCCATCAGCGCGTCGGCATGACGCGCGGGCACTTCGACATGATAGCCAAGCACGCCATTGTGACGGATCTTGAGCGAAGCGATGCCGGTGCGATCGCGATACTGCGCCTCGAGCGACGCGATCGCCTTGCGCCCGTCGCGCGCGGTTTCGCGCAGCGCGTCGAGCGCGGCGTCGTAGCTTTCGGCGATATAGCCGCCCTGCGCCGCGTCGACCGGCGGGGTTTCGATCAGCGCGCGTGTGAGTTCGTCGACGAGCGCGCCATGACCGTCGAGCCCCGGCAGCAGCCGCGCGAGCAGAGGCGGCAGGTCGGCGCGGCGCGCGAGCCGCTCGCGTAGCAGCCGTGCGCCGCCGAGCGCGTCGCGAAGCTGCGCGAGGTCGCGCGGACCCCCGCGTCCGGCGACGAGGCGCCCGAGCGCGCGGCCCGCATCGGGGAGCGCGCGCAATTCGCTCCTAAGCTCGCCGCGCCACAGCGCATCGCGCGCGAGCGCGTCGACGAGATCGAGCCGGTCGAGGATCGCCGCCTTGTCGGTGAGCGGGCTCGCGAGGTCGTCGGCGAGCAGCCGCGCGCCGGCCGCGGTGACCGTGCGGTCGATCGTGGCGAGAAGACTGCCGTCGCGGGTTACCGCCATCGTGCGGACGAGTTCGAGGCTTTCGCGCGTCGCGGCGTCGATCGCCATCCGCCCCGACGCCGACACGCGCAGCGGCGGCTGCAGGAAAACCGCGCCGCCGGTGCCGACATGGTCGAGATAGGCGGCGACCGCCCCCATCGCCGCGACCTCGCCGCGCGTGAAGGCGCCGAAGCCGTCGAGCGTCCGCACGCCGAACAGGGTTTCGAGCCTTTTCTGCCCGGCGCCGCTCGAAAAATCGCCCTGCGGGCGCCGCACCACTTGCCGCGCGGTCCAGGCGGGAAGGTCGTCCGCCGCCTCGCTGACCAGCAGTTCGGAGGGCGCGAGCCGCGCCAGCTCGGCATCGACCTGCTCGGGGCGCACCGCGACGACCTCGAAGCGGCCGGTCGAGATGTCGGCGGCGGCGATCGCGACCTCATTCTCGCTGCCCACCGTCGCGAGCGCCGCGAGCCGGTTGGCGCTCCGCCCTTCGAGCAGAGCCTCCTCGGTCAGCGTCCCCGCGGTGACGAAGCGCACGATGTCGCGCGCGACGAGCGCCTTCGACCCGCCGCGCGCCTTCGCCTCGGCCGGGGTCTCGACCTGTTCGGCGATCGCGACGCGGTGCCCCGCCTTGATCAGCCGCGCGAGATAGGATTCGGCCGCATGCACGGGCACCCCGCACATCGGCACCGGCTCGCCGCCATGCTCGCCGCGCGACGTCAGCGCGATGTCGAGCGTCGCCGCCGCCGCCTTGGCATCGTCGAAGAACAACTCGAAGAAGTCGCCCATGCGATAGAAGAGCAGACAATCGCCCGCGCGCTCCTTCAGCGACCAATATTGTGCCATCATCGGCGTCGCGGACGCAGGCGCGGCATTGCTGTTCGCGGGTTTGGGAGCGGTGGCGGGCATCCGCCCCTGCTTAGTGATTGAGGGCGGCATGGCAAGGTGGGGCGAGCGAATGTCGGGTTTGAGGTGGGGAGGGTGATTGGGTGACGGGCTCGCTGCCCCTCCCGCCTGCGGGAGGGGAGGACAGTGGCCGCGGCCGGCCGTTTGCCGGCGAATACTCCGCGATCACCATCTCCAATATTGCCGGTTACATTTTCGCGAGGCGGCGCTAGGGGAAACACTCGGGCGCGCATCTTGTTTGGATTTTGAGAGGATAGCGAATGGACAGCGGCAGCAAGGTGCAGTTTTCGGACCGCGAGGCCCTGCTTTATCACAGTTACGGACGCCCCGGAAAAATCGAGATCGTCGCGTCGAAGCCGATGGCAACCCAGCGCGACCTTTCCCTCGCCTATTCGCCCGGCGTCGCGGTGCCGGTGCTCGCGATCGCCGAAGACCCCGCGAAAGCCTATGACTACACCGCCAAGGGCAACCTCGTCGCGGTGATCTCGAACGGCACCGCGATCCTTGGCCTCGGCAATCTCGGCGCGCTCGCCTCGAAACCGGTGATGGAAGGCAAGGCGGTGCTGTTCAAGCGCTTTGCCGACGTCGATTCGATCGACCTCGAGGTCAAGACCGAAGACCCGCAGGCGTTCATCGACGCGGTCGAACTGCTCGAACCGAGCTTCGGCGGCATCAACCTCGAGGATATCGCCGCGCCCAACTGCTTCATCATCGAGGCGGCGCTGAAAGAGAAGATGAACATCCCGGTGTTCCATGACGACCAGCATGGCACCGCGATCATCACCGCCGCCGGTCTCATCAACGCCTGCCACCTGACCGGACGCGACCTCAAGGACATCAAGGTCGTCGTCAACGGCGCCGGCGCCGCCGCGATCGCCTGCACCGCGCTCATCAAGGCGATGGGCGTGCGGCACGAGAATGTCATCATGTGCGACCGCAAGGGCACCATCTACCAGGGCCGCACCGAAGGCATGGACCAGTGGAAGTCGGCGCACGCGGTGCCGACCGAGGCGCGCGACTTGACCGAGGCGCTCGTCGGCGCCGACGTCTTCCTCGGCCTGTCGGCCGCGGGCGCGCTGAAGCCCGCGATGGTCAAGGACATGGCGGCGGCGCCGATCATCTTCGCGATGGCGAACCCCGACCCCGAAATCTCGCCCCCCGACGCGCGCGCCGCGCGGCCCGACGCGATCATCGCGACCGGGCGTTCGGACTATCCGAACCAAGTCAACAATGTGCTGTGCTTCCCCTTCATCTTCCGGGGGGCGCTCGACGTGCGTGCGACCGCGATCAACGAGGAGATGAAGATCGCGGCCGCCTATGCGATCGCCGACCTCGCGCGCCAGCAGGTGCCCGAAGAGGTCGCCGCCGCTTACGGGGGACGCGCGTCGAGCTTCGGTCCCGAATATATCATCCCGTCGCCCTTCGACCCGCGGCTGATGGAAATCGTGCCCGCGGCGGTCGCCAAGGCGGCGATGGACACCGGGGTCGCGCAGCATCCGATCGCCGACATGGACGAGTATCGCACCCGGCTGCGCGGACGGCTCAACCCGACGACCTCGGTGCTGACGCTCGCCTATGAGGCGGCGCGCAAGAATCCGAAGCGCGTCGTCTTCGCCGAGGGCGAGGAGGAGGTCGTGCTGCGCGCCGCGATCCAGTTCCGCGACGGCGGCTACGGCATTCCGGTGCTGGTCGGTCGCGAAGGGCTGCACGACAAGCTGCGCGCGATGGGGGTCCCCGACGCCGAGAGCTTCGAGGTGCACAACAGCGTCAATTCGCCGCACGTGCCGCAGATGGTCGACATGCTCTACGAGCGGCTGCAGCGCCGCGGCTATCTGCGCCGCGACGTCGAGCGCATGGTCAACCGCGACCGCAATATCTTCGGCTCGCTGCTGCTGAAGCTCAGGCTCGGCGACGCGATGATCACCGGCGTCACGCGCACCTATGCGCAGACGATGCGCGAGGTGCGCCGCGTGATCGACCATGCCGAGGGCAAGACGCCGTTCGGCATGCACGTCTGGGTCGGGCAGCAGCAGACGATCTTCATCGCCGACACGACCGTCAACGAGCGGCCGACCGCCGAGATGCTCGCCGACATCGCCGAGCGCACCGCGCAGGTCGCGCGCCGCATGGGGCACGAACCGCGCGTCGCCTTCCTGTCCTATTCGACCTTCGGCAACCCGCCGGGGTCGTGGCTCGACAACATCCGCGAGGCGGTCCACATCCTCGACGAGCGCCAGCCCGAATTCGAATATGAAGGCGAAATGGCGCCCGACGTCGCGCTCAACGAGCGGCTGATGAAGAATTACCCCTTCTGCCGCCTGTCAGCGCCGGCCAATGTGCTGGTGATGCCGGGGCTGCAATCGGCCAATCTGTCGGCGAAGCTGCTGCGCGAGCTGGGCAGCGGCGCGGTGATCGGCCCGGTGCTCGTCGGCATGGAAAAGCCGGTGCAGGTCGCGACGATGGCCTCGCCCGCGTCGGACCTGGTGACCCTCGCCGTGCTCGCGGCGGGCGGGATCGCGGGGTAAGGGAAGGCGTCGCCCCTGCGAAGGCAGGGGCCGCTTTCGGCCTTGCACAGTCAATCCAAGGCCGGATGGCCTCGGGTTTCCTCCGGCGTCATTGCGAGGAGCCGAAGGCGACGCGGCAATCCAGAGCTTGCGTAAACCCGCTCTGGATTGCTTCACGTAGTTTATCCTGAGCGCCTGCCAAGGCAGGCGAAGGGCTCGCAATGACGAACCTGGGGTCAACTCAAAGCCATCGGGCTCCAGTCTCCCCGCTTGCGCAGGGACAACGACCGTTACGGCCCGGTATTGCTGCCGTTGTCGCCGCCGCCCATGCCGCCGGCGCCGACCGCGCCGATGTTGCCGAAGATATCGTCGAAGAAGCTGCGATGACGGCCGAGGGTCGGCGTCTTGTCGCCTTCGGGGCTGATCTTGCTCACCAGTTCGAGTCCGGTCTTGTCGACCGCGACGACATTGCCCGCGGGGTCGAAGCGGACGCGCAGCACCTGCTGCGACACCGGGCGCGGGTTGGCGAAGGCGAGCTGGCGCGTCTCGCGCGACACATAATAATATTCATTGTCGCTGAACTGGCCGACGAAGGTCGGGCGTCCGAGCGTCTTTTCGACCGATTCGCGATTGTCGACGCCCGGCGAGATCGCCGCGGTCAGCACCGGATCGACGACATAGCCCTGCCGCCCGCGCAGCTGGGTGCAGCCGCTGGCGGCCAGCGCCACGATCAGCCCGGCGGTCAGCAGGCGCAGGCGCGGGGCGGCGAAAACAGGCGTGGCGTTGGGCATTCGATCTTCTCCGTCGCGCAGGCCCTGCCTGGCCTCACCCTGGCCGCCCGCCCCGGCGGCCGGCAGCAGTCGCTGCGCATGTCTGGCGCCTCTTAACCGCAAGCGGGCGGGGCGCACAAGCCGCTTGTGGGCGGGCAAAGCTTGCTGGAAGCTGACCGGAGCGGCGCACGGCTCCCCCTTTTCGCCGCGCGCGATTGCGCCTAAGCGACGCTTTATGATTTCGCTCCGCAAGCTGTTCCGTCCCGGCCCCGACCCGCGCGAGGCGCGCCGCCCGCTGTGGAACGCGGTGGTCGCCACCGCGCGCGCGCCGCACTGGTACGAGGCGGGCGGGGTTCCCGACACGCTCGACGGGCGGTTCGACATGATCAGCCTCGTGCTCGCGCTCGTCCTCCATCGCATCGACGATGACCCCGATGAGGCGCTCGCCGGCGTCCAGCTGACCGAACTCTTCGTGTCCGACATGGACGGCCAGATGCGCCAGATCGGTTTCGGCGACATGGTGGTGGGAAAACAGGTCGGACGGATGGTCGGCGCGCTCGGCGGCCGGCTCGGCGCCTATCGCGCCGCCGACGGGTCGGGCGAGCTGCGCGCGGCGCTGGTGCGCAACCTGTGGCGCGGCAAGGCGCCGGCGGACGCCGCGCTCGACCATGTCGCGGCCGAGGTCGCGGCGCTGCGCGCGGCGCTCGCGGCGATGCCGGTCGGGGCGCTGCTCGCCGCCGGCCGGCTGCCCGGGCGCGGCGCATGAGCTCTTCCGAATTCCCTTATATCGTGACGCTCGCCGACGCCGCGCAGGGGCGGCGGGTCGCGATCGACGCCGATGCCGAGGCGCGCGCGCGGATCGCGGCGCGGCTGGACCTTCTCGCGCTCGACCGCTTCGCGCTGACCGCCGAGGTGCGCGCGGTCGCGGGCGGCATCGCGGCGACGGGAACCATCGCCGCCGACGCGGTGCAACGCTGCGCCGCGACCGACCTGCCGGTTCCCGCGACGATCGCCGAAAATTTCGACCTGCGCTTCCTGCGCGACGCCGCGCCCGACGCGAGCGCCGACGAGGAGGTCGAGATCGACAGCGCGGATTGCGACGTCTTGCCGCTCGACGGCGACCGCATCGACCTTGGCGAAGCGGCGGTGCAAACACTGTCGCTCGCGCTCGATCCCTTTCCGCGCCATCCCGACGCCGACCGCATCCTCGCCGAAAAGGGCGTGCTCAGCGAAGAGCAGGCGGGCCCCTTCGCGGCGCTCGCCGCGCTGCGCGGGAAAGATGCCTAGCGGGGCTTTTCCACAGGCTCACCGCCCGCCGCGGAATCCCCCTTGAGCAGATCGGCCATCGCATCGTCGAGCCCGGGCTCGTCCTTCGCGGGCTCCTTGGCTTCGCCGGGCCCATCGGCCGGCGCCGCTTCGGCGGCCGGTCCGTCGTCCGCCTTGTCGTCCTGGGCCACCGGCAGATTGCCACCGAGCGCCGCGGCGAGGCCGCGGAGCTGTTCGCCGATCACCTTGTCGACGCCCGGCGCGATATCGGCGACCTTGAAGCGCATATAGCCGCCCACGACATAGTCGAAGCGGATCGCGGCGCCGGCGCCGGTCTTCTTGATCTGGATGGTCAGCGTTCCGGTGACCGCCTCACCCTGCAGCGGGCCGAAAGCGCCCGACAGGCGCATCATCTCGCCCGGCTTGGCGAAGACGATCCGCGCATGCTGGACGCTGCCCATCGCGCCGCCGTCGCCTGGCAGTTTTTCACAGAAGCAGCCGCCGGCCTGCGAATCGAGCCAGAAATTGGCGGCGTCGCCCGACCAGCTATGCTCCTTCGACCACCATTTTTCGGGGGTGCGGAGCATTTTCCACACATCCTCGGGTGTCGCGGCGACCTGCGCGGTGTGCGCGACGGTGAAGCCGATCTCGCTCTGGTCGATGACCTTTGCCTGCACCGGCAGTGCCAACAGCACGGCCGCAAGCGATGCCCCGGTGAAACAGCCCCTGCGTTTCATATTCGTCCCCCCAACCTGCAAGCCCCCGAATCCCGAGCAGCCTTGCACCGGTGCGGAGGCTTTTCAAGCCGCGCGGTATCGCGCGCGGGGATTCACCGTTCGGCGCCGAGGTCCGGCGACTCGCGGCCGGGGTCGTCCGGGCACCAGTGCGTCACGACCCGCATGGTCAGCGCATGACAGTCGGCTCCGGCAAAAGGAAAGCTGCCGCTGAGCGCCGATCGAAGCTCGGGAGCGAGGAGCTGTTGCAGCCGCCGCCGCGCGCGCAGGCAGCGCGTCTTCACGGTTACGGGCGAAATGCCGAGCAGAACCGCCGTTTCGTCCACCGACAGCCCTTCGATCTCGCGGAGCACGAACGCGGTGCGGAATTCGAGCGGAAGCTGCTCGATGGCCGCCTCCAGCATCGTGCGGATCTGGCCCCGCGCCAGCTCGGCATCGGGTTTGCCGCCCTGCATCGATCCGCGCATCAGGCGGTCGCGATAGTCATCGAGGTCGACGACCGTGGCGTCGAGGCGCTTGCGCCGGCGCCGCCTGGCTCGTACCCGGCCCAGCGCCTCGTTGATCGCGATCCGCGTCAGCCACGTCGACAGCGACGACCGCCCGGCAAAGCTGCCGATCGATTCGAAGCCGCGCATATAGGTGCTCTGGACGACATCCTCGGCCTCGTCGCGTTGCCTGAGAACGCTCCAGGCGACGCGGAACAGACGCTGGTTGTTGCGCTCGGTCACGACCCGCACCGCGTCGCGATCGCGCGCGGCGATCCGCGCCGCGAGTTCGAGGTCGGAAAGCCCGCACGGGTCGGGGCGTGCCTGCACCGTCATCCTTCTCCTCCTCCGTCGCTTCGCCGCGGCAGCGAGCCGAGCAGTTCGCGGCGCAGCTCCGCATCCTCGCCGAATTCGCCCAGCCAGCATTTGGTGACCAGCGAGACCCCGTGCTGCCGCACGCCGCGTGTCGACATGCAGGCGTGCCCCGCCTCTATGATCACAGCGACGCCGCGCGGCTGCAAGGCTTCGTCGATCGCGTGCGCGATTTGCCGCGTCAGCCGTTCCTGCAGCTGCAACCGGCGCGCATAGGCATCGACGAGCCGCGACAGCTTCGAAATGCCGACCACCCGGTCGCGGGGGCGATAGGCGACATGCGCGACGCCGACGATCGGCGCCAGATGATGCTCGCAGGTGGACACGAGCGGGATCGACCGCAGCAGGATGGTTTCGTCATAGCCCGCCGCCTCGCCGAAGGTGCGGCTCAGCAGGTGCCGGGGATCGATCCGGTAGCCGGCGAACCATTCGCGATAGGCGCGCGCCACCCGCGCCGGCGTTTCCGCCAGCCCTTCGCGCGCGGGGTCGTCGCCCGCCGCCGCGATCAGGGTCCGCACCGCCGCCTCGATCTCGGCCTGTCCGGGCCGCGGGCATTCCTCCTCGAACGCCCCGTCGGTCTCGGTCGGCGCCGGTTCGGGGGCCAGGTCGTACATCTCCATTCGCGCCTCCAGTCTTGGAACGCCCATTGGATGCCGCGCCGCGCCGCAGGTTCCCGGGAACCTTATTCGGGCGGCGCCATCCAATGGCCGCATTCGGACAAGGAGATACGAAAATGCTGAAGACCTTCCTCTGGATCGGCGCCGCAGCGTCGCTGACCATCAGCGGCGCGGCGCTGTCGCACGACGCGGCGAAGCCCAGCGACGCACAGATCGCCCATATCGCCTATACGGCGGGGCAGATCGACATCGACGCTGGGAAGCAGGCGCTCGCCAAATCGAAGAACCCGGCGGTGCGGGCGTTCGCCGAGGAGATGGTCCGCGATCATGGCGCGGTGAACGAAAAGGCGCTGGCGCTGGTCGGGCGACTCGACGTGACGCCCGAAGCCAACGCGACCAGCGCCGCCCTGACCGCGCAGGCCACGCAGAAGCATGACGAGCTCGCCAAGCTGGACGGCGCGGCGTTCGATCGCGCCTATGTCGCGAACGAGGTCGCCTATCACGCCACGGTCAACGGCGCGCTGCGTGATGTTCTGATCCCGTCGGCGACGAACGGCGAGCTGAAATCGCTGCTCGAAACCGGGCTGACGCTGTTCGGCGAACATCAGATGCACGCCGAACATCTGGCGGCGAGCCTGCGATGAGGCGCGCGATCGTCTGCGCAATCGCGATGAGTGCCGCGCCGCTGCTTTCCGGCGCGGCGCCGGCCCCCAAGGTGCACAGCATCGTCATCGACAAGATGCGGTTCGGCGCCGTCCCGCCGGGGGTGCGCGTCGGCGACACGATCCTGTGGATCAACAAGGACCTGTTCCGCCATAGCGCCACCGCACGCAACGGCAGCTTCAACGTCGACCTGCCCGCGGGAAAAAGCGGCAGGACCGTGCTCAGGCGCGCCGGCAACATCGCCTTCTATTGCATCTATCACCCGGGAATGACCGGGACGCTGACCGTGGGGCGCTAAAAGGACGTCGCCGGCGCCGATCAGCCGGCGGTCGCGAGCACCGTTTCGATCGCGTCGTTGACCTCGTCGATCGGCGCCATGCCGTCGACGCGGGTGACGATGCCGCGCGCGTCGTAGATCGGCAGGATCGGCGCGGTCTTGGCGCGATATTCGGCCATGCGCGTGCGAACCGTTTCCGCATTGTCGTCGGGGCGGCGCTTGAAGTCGTGGCTGCCGCAGACGTCGCAGGTGTCGGCGACCTTCGGCAGCTTGTAGCGGTCGTGATAGCCTTCGCCGCACTTGGCGCAGGAAAAGCGGCCGGTGATGCGGTCGACGAGCGCATCCTCGTCGACGACGAGTTCGATCACATGGTCGAGCTTGCGGCCGCGCGCCGACAATATGCCGTCGAGGGCCTCGGCCTGCGCGGCGGTGCGCGGATAGCCGTCGAAGATCACCGACACGTCGCCGCCCAGTTCGTCGAGCCGTTCGCCGATCAATCCCGAGACGATCTCGTCCGAGACGAGCTCGCCCGCGTCCATCACCGCTTTCGCCTGGAGGCCGATCGGGGTTCCCGCCTTGACCGCGGCGCGCAGCATGTCGCCGGTCGAGAGCTGGACCATGCCATGCTCGTCCTCGAGGCGCGACGCCTGCGTTCCCTTGCCCGCCCCCGGCGGGCCCAGCAAAATGATGTTCAGCGTCATGGAAGCCCCTGTTTCCCGTTCCGTCCGGGTGGCCCTAACCGACCGGTCAGCGCCGCGCAACGCCGCCCTTCAATTTGGCTTTCTTGATCAGGTCGCCATATTGATGCGCGAGCATGTGGCTCTGGATCTGCGTGATCGTGTCGATCGTCACGTTGACGATGATCAGGAGGCTGGTGCCGCCGAGCTGGAAGGGCAGGCCCGATTTCGCGATGAAATATTCGGGCACCAGGCAGATCAGCGCCAGATAGGCCGCGCCGATCACGGTGATGCGCGTCAGCACGAAGTCGAGATAGGCGGCGGTGTTCTTGCCCGGACGGATGCCGGGGATGAAGCCGTTCTGGCGCTTCAGATTGTCGGCGGTCTCTTCGGGGTTGAAAACGACGGCGACGTAGAAGAAGCAGAAAAAGATGATCCCCGCGGCATAGAGCGCCATGTAGAGCGGCTGGCCGTGCGCGAGATACTGGTTGAGCGTGATCAGGAAATCGCCCCACGCCGAATCGCCCTGGACGTTCTGGCCCATCATCTGGGTGACGGTCAGCGGCATCAGCAGCAGCGACGAGGCGAAGATCGGCGGGATGACGCCCGAGGTGTTGACCTTCAGCGGCAGGTGGCTGCGGTCGGCCTGCATGCCGCCGCGCTGGGTCGCGCGCTTCGGATATTGGACGAGGACGCGGCGCTGCGCGAGTTCCATGAAACTGATGAAGGCGATGATCGCGACCGCGCCGCCGACCACGGCGATGATCGTGCCGCCGCCCATCGATCCCTCGCGGACCTGGGTGAACATCTGGGCGAAGCTGCGCGGCAGCTGCGCGAGGATGCCCGCCATGATGATCAGCGAGACGCCGTTGCCGATGCCGCGGCTGGTGATCTGCTCGCCGAGCCACATCAGGAACAACGTGCCGCCGACGATGCTGATGACCGCGCCGATGCGGAACAGCATGCCGGGGTCGACGACCGCGGCGACGCCCTGGCTCGCGCCGAGCGTCTCGAGTCCGGCGGCGATGAAATAGCCCTGGATCGCGGTCAGCGCGACGGTGCCGTAGCGCGTGTACTGGTTGAGCTTCTTGCGCCCGCTCTCACCCTCTTTCTTGAGCGCGGCGAGGCTCGGCGACAGCGCGGACGCGAGCTGCACGACGATCGACGCGGTGATATAGGGCATGACGCCGAGCGCGATGATGCTCATGCGCTCGAGGCTGCCGCCCGAGAAGGTGTTGAAGATGTCGAGCACGCCGCCCGACGCCGCCTGGCTGTAGAGCTGCGACAGCGCGACGGGGTCGACGCCGGGCAGCGGCACATAGGAGAGGAAGCGGAAAACGATCAGCGCGCCGATCGTGAACCAGATGCGGTTCTTGAGTTCGGTCGCCTGGCCGAACTTGGAAAAGTTCAGGCTGGATGCAAACTGGTCGGCGCGAGAGGCCATGGTGATCTTTCCTCGAGTGCGGACCGCGCCCCCCGCGACCCGGCGCCTATGTGCGTTCGGAGGTCACGAAGCGCAAGGGGAAAGGCCCATTTAGCGGTGAGCCGACGCTCCCATACCGCATTAATATTCGTTCGCATCGGGGGCGCCCGCCAAGGCAGGCGAAGGGCTCGACACGAACGGAATTGAGTGTCGTCATGCGGTGAGGGGCGGTTCTTTCGAACCGCCCCTCACGAAATCTTACTCGCTCTTCGCGTCTTCCGCGGCGGCGGCGGGAAGCTCGACCTTGCCGCCGGCCTTCTCGACCGCCTCGATCGCGCCCTTCGACGCGCCGGCGACGGCGAAAGTCAGCTTCGCGGTCAGTTCGCCCTTGGCGAGGAGGCGGACGCCGTCCTTGCCGCCGCGCGCGACACCCGCCGCCTTCAGCGCGGCGTGGTCGACCGTCTTCTTGGCGTCGAGCTTCTTCGCGTCGACCAGCTTCTGGACCTGGCCAAGGTTCACGATCGCGAAATCCTTGGCGAAGATATTATTGAAGCCGCGCTTCGGGATACGCATGTGGAGCGGCATCTGGCCGCCCTCGAAGCCGTTGATCGAGACGCCCGAGCGGCTCTTCTGGCCCTTCTGGCCGCGACCCGCGGTCTTGCCCTTGCCCGAGCCGATGCCGCGTCCGACGCGCATGCGGCCCTTGCGGGCACCGTTGTTGTCACGAAGGTCGTTGAGCTTGATAGTCATATTTGCACTCGCTTTCGCTGTGTTCGCGCTGGGACCGACCTTGAAGGGTCAGTCCGGTTCGATTTCACTCGACGGCTGAAAGCCGGGATAGGGCCCGGCCTTCTCCATCACGATGGCCTGGGCGACATAGCCGCGGCCATCGACACTGGTGATCGACGGGCTGCCGTGAAGCTGCCATCCCCGGTTGAGCAGTCCCTCGACCCGCGCGCAGAAGGCGCTGTCGTCGGGACCGGTCAGCAGGCGATAGAGCTTCATCGGCGCTTAGCCCTCGATCACTTCCACCATGTGCGGAAGCTTGCGGATCATGCCGCGCACTTCCGGGGTGTCGACCAGTTCGACCTCGCGGTGCATCTTGCCCAGGCCGAGGCCGGTCAGGATCGCACGCTGGCTCTTGGGACGACGGATCGGCGAACCGATCTGGCGGATCTTGATCTTCTTGTCAGCCATGGTCTTACTCCGTCACCGCCGCGGCTTCGGCCTCGGCAGCGCGGTCGGACGCACCGCCGCGCTTGATCAGGTCCGAAACCTTCTTGCCGCGACGCTGCGCGACCGACTTCGGGCTGGTCTGTTCGCCGAGCGCCTCGAAGGTCGCGCGGATCATGTTGTAGGGGTTCGAGGTGCCGACCGACTTGGTCACCACGTCGGCGACGCCCAGCGATTCGAACACGGCGCGCATCGGGCCGCCGGCGATGATGCCGGTCCCCGCGGGCGCCGAGCGCACGGTGACGTTGCCGGCGCCGAAATGGCCGCGGCCGTCATGGTGCAGCGTGCGGCCGTCGCGCAGCGGAACGCGAATCATCGCCTTCTTCGCGGCGGCGGTCGCCTTCGAAATGGCCTCGGGCACTTCGCGCGCCTTGCCATGACCGAAGCCCGCGCGGCCCTTGCCGTCGCCGACGACGACGAGCGCGGCGAAACCGAAGCGCTTGCCGCCCTTCACGGTCTTCGAGACACGGTTGATGTGGACGAGCTTTTCGATGAGCTCCTCGCCGCCGTCCTCGTCGCGCGGGCGACGATCGTCGCGGCGGCCACGGCCACCGTCACGACCAC
>Ga0182745_1000768_pt1 | contig 33224 bp, 19 predicted proteins | sample eDN3rd30CKraftBY_FD_128523 | JGI IMG/M metagenome (GOLD analysis project Ga0182745, IMG submission 128523) | Enriched backyard soil microbial communities from Emeryville, California, USA - eDNA 3rd pass 30_C Kraft BY (version 2) (version 2) | ecosystem: Environmental > Terrestrial > Soil >...
CCACGCCGATCGAAACGCCGCCCGGAGCATCCGGGCTCTGGCACTTCCTAAGCGTGCCACAGAACTGGTGAGCGTTAGCGCTTAACCGGAAATCCCACGTGCTTTAGCCGTGGGAAGCTTAATCCAATTCCGACAGAGCCTCGTGGTCGCACACGGCAAGGACGCCGATCGCCACGAGGCGACTAGACGTCGAACTTGACTACCCCTCGGCGCGACAACACCATTGTGGTCTCCCCCTGCATCGCCAACTCCAAATCTCACCGCATAAAAATGGATAACAACGACGACATCGAGCGGTTGGCCGAGTTGAAATCCTCGCGCGACGACATCTACCTCGATTCTGGAGAGACGCTTGAAGAACGCTTCGGACCCGGAAGTTTCGGCTACCACGAACTCCTGGATCGTGCGTCGATGCTCATGAACAACTGGGACCTGTACATCGCACAGCACCCAGCCACCCTTCTGGACGCGGAACGATACAAGCGAGCACATGAGGTATTCAATGCGATGTTCGCGTTCTATCAGCTTGTCGGCGCCCACCCTGATCATTAACCCAGCGTTTTGATCGGAACGGTCGTCGAATCACGACATCCCAGCGACAAAAGCCTTCGTCCAATTTTTTTAATATTCAACCAATTCATTGCTTGAATGATCATACCATTATTTTACACATGTTTTTCACGATGGACCGCCAACATCGGGTAAGGTGAGAACGTGCCGCGGTTCAGCCCGGACAAGAGAGTCGGGGAGAGAAATGAGAATATAGTGCGAAAAGCGGGGCAGCGATATAATGTACCTAAGCTGACAGGCGGCTTGACCGCAACCAAGCATAATCCGAAACGTTTGGGACCGTGAGATTCGAAACTGATAGTGAACCCTGGTTTACTCGTACAATTCGCTTGGATGGCAACTTACAGTGGCGGGCTGGGAACATGGACAAGAATATTGGTGAATTGAATCCGGGTAAAAAGTCGTCCCTGGTTGTGGTAACGAGAAGCGACGAAGTCGACAACAAAATTCAAACATCCAGAACAAATCACGTACCATTTACTTATGAAGCAAGACTCAATCAAGACGCGAGGTGGGCATTGTCGGAAGGAAGCAAGCACTTCGAAGAATCTAACGATGTCTTCAACGCACTCCGCAAAATCACCAGCAAGCTCAAAAGTTTGGGGGTGGATTATGCTGTCGTAGGCGGTATGGCTCTCTTTCGACACGGCTTCAGGCGATTCACCGAGGATGTGGATATTCTCGTTTCGAAAGAGGACTTGAAAGTAATCCATAAAAACCTGAGGGGTCTCGGATACCGGCCTCCGTTCGAGGCCAGCAAGAATCTTCGGGACGTGGACTACGGGATCAAGATTGAGTTCCTCGTGACCGGGGACTACCCAGGTGATGGAAAACAGAAGCCGGTCTCATTCCCTGAACCGAAGATGGTGAGTCAGGAAATGGACGGCATTAATTATATTAATTTGCATACCCTTATCGAACTTAAGTTGGCATCGGGTATGACCTCCGCTGGACGTCTCAAGGATCTTGCCGACGTCATGGAACTGATCAAGGTGCTCAATCTACCGGCCGATTTCGTTCTTCGCCTGAACCCATTTGTAAGAGATAAATACAAGGAATTGTGGAAGGAATCCCGTAGACGATACGTGATGCTTTGGCGAAACAAATGGCTCACTGCCAAAGCGAAAACGATCGATGAGATGATTGGAATGCTCCGTGGTGCATCAGAGGAATTGCAGGCTATGAAACGGGACGGAGTTTTCCTTGATGCAGAGAGAGAAGGGGTGGACGATGACTACGCTCACCTGGTGACTCTCGACCCCGTGGTAGCTAAGAAGTATGGAATGGAAGATGAGGCAGAGATCTGGGGTGAAGACATGGAGAACCTATCCGACGAAATCGAAGCAGAAGCTGAAAAAGAAAATATAACACAAAGAAATCAACACGATTAAATTTCTCATTAATCATTTTTTCAATCCGCAAAACGCTTCATCGGATCGTTCGGTCGAGCCTCCACAAGTGAAAGCCCCCGCATGTTACATGACGAGGAAACGCCATCTAGGTGGGGTTTGGTAAAGCCTCAAGTGAGGGCCAATCGCCGAGTGTCTATGGAGTTATGCTCTTCGACTTTGCACGCAACACCACGGTACCTTTCCGCACCGAGAAATGATCATCACCCGAAAAGACAAGGTGTACGGTACGGCCGTCCGGACTCATCCATTTGGTGGGAAGGCTACTGGATTCGCCAGGGCCGACATCCCAAGCGTCGGTGTGGAAGACGGTCGTCCACGGGCCCCATGGCTCGGGAGCGTCGTAGATGGCAAAACCGCCTGAGAAGCGTGTGTCGTTGCCGAGGCCGGTCTGGCTCCAGAGGTAGCGCCTGAGGCCGGCATTGTAGACGACGCTGCTGCGATAACACGCGCCCAGATTGCGAAAAACAGCGCCACGGCGGGCGATGTCCGCACTCCATACCGGGTGCCCGCTTGCGTCGGTCCTCACGAAGTACTCGTACGCGGCGAGCTCGCGAAGTCGATCGGCCGGGACACGTGCCATCACAAAGCGATCGGCCCGCTGGTAAGCGCTGTCGTGGTCGTGCGAATACACGTATACGAAGCGGTCGCGAGCCCCTTCGTAATTCTTGCCGAAGTTCAGGAAGGTCGGGGAGCCAAAGCTTTCGGTGAACGTCCAGTCGCTCCAAGTCCACGTGGCACCGTGATCGTTGGACCACGCCAGTTGCGAGTTGCCCGCGTTGCGTGCGAGCAGATACAATATGCCGTCAACCATCAGCAGTCCGCTGGCTTTCTTGCCCTTGGCTCCGTCACCGTGCGTTTCGAGTGTGGTTGACCGCAGGTTGATTGCCTGGAAGCCGTCCGCCGGGCCGCTGATCCTCGCCAGCCCCATACTGAGCTTCACGTCGATCAAGGGTTCAAACCCTTTACCATCGCCGTATGCCGTATAGATATGTTCATCGTCAGCCCAGGTGATTGGCCAGTTGTCGCTCCCTCGCGCCCGACGCAAAATCGACGAGGCCGGTGCCCACTGGATGCCGGCGATCAAGGGACTGGGAGGGTAAGGAGGAGTTGCGGACCCACCGGAACGGGGCTTCGCGGTGTCATTCTGCGCGGGCTTGCGTTCCAGCAGGTCGTCGTCGATTCGTGCGGGGCGAACCTCCTTCCCCTGCCCCCCCGGGTCGGTTGAAGGACCCAAGGTACTCTCGCTCCGCGGTTTCCGCACCGCCGCGACGATCGGCTCCAGGAACGGGCGGAGGACGTCGTAATGCTCCGCGTGAGGCCGCTTCCATGAAGTTCCAGCGCGGGCCACGACAAGATCCAGGCTGGGTATCACGACAATGAGACTATCATACAAGCCCCATGACCAGTAGGCGTCTCGGGGCACGTTCTTGAGGGTACCGTCGGCGTTATTCCACCATAGCAGACCGTAGTGATCCGAGGCGTTGCCGTAGTTCTTTGAGTCAAGTTCCCGCAACCCCACCACCGTAGGGACAACGGTGCCTACTTGCTTAACGAACGACTCGGGGAGGATCCTGTTGTTGTTCCAAACCCCACCGCGAAGGTAGAGCAGGCCAAGCCTGGCCATCGCATCGACGTTCGCGCTCACCCCCGACCCGAACTCGCGTCGCACGATGCCGTCGATCTCCCTAGGACGATAGCTATTCATTCTCCAGACCAGATCGTTGCGGGTGATTCCCAACGGCGTGAAGACGCGATCGAACATCAACGCATCCACATCTTGTCGGTAAGCACGTGTAATACACTCGGCCAGCCAGTTCGGTCCTCCATCACTGTAAGACCACTTGGTACCTGGCTCGAAAAGCAACTTGCCGTACCCTCCAGGCTTTTCGAAACCGGAGGTCTGAGTGGCCAGTTGCAGGATCGTGATCCCGTCTAGCCAGCCCGTGTCCGCGTTTGCGGCGGGGGGAATGCCGAGACGGGGATGGTGCTTGCTTGCCTTATCGGTCAAAGCCATCTTGCCGTCGAGGATTGCGACGCCGAGCGCAGTCGCACCAATCGACTTGGTCGACGATTTCAGGTCGTATCTCTGCCTTGCACTGCCCCATGAAAGAACAAGCTTGCCACCGCGCGTTATGTAACCCGAGCCACCGCCGGTCAGCGCGTAATCGCGTGCCTTCCCAAGTAAACCTTCGTCCAGACCAGCGTCACCTGGCTCGATCGTGGCCCATTCTTTCCCAGGGAAAACGAGTTCGGGCGACCTCGCGTGCAAGGACCGGGCACCGTGACACGCGATAACCGCCAAGAGAGGGACCGACATCAGCTTTATCGCAAGATCTCTCATCGTCGGCTCGCTTGATCCGTGAGGTATGATCCAGGACAGAATGCGGGCTCCGTCTTGGAAAATACAACACGGTGAACTTCCATGCGAGGGACTTGGTCGTCTTTGACCGACAAGACTCACGACGACCTCCTCGGCACCCACCCCGAATGGCACGATGTGGACGGTATCACCGAGTAACCGATCGACCTGACGACGCTTGCCACCGCCGACGGCGAAAGTCGAGAGACCCTTAGATCGATCACGGCTCCTCTTCAGGAGCCTGACACGATCTCCCTGATCGTTTTTGAGGTCGATCCCGACATCTCAGAACGGATGGGTTACCAATGGCGGATCGAGACTTGGTGGAGAGCCTGATTCTTGCGCTCCTCACCTTCCGTACCTCAACGGATCTGCCAGGTAGGAGGGGCTATTTACACCATCTTTGCAAATTAAATACCGGCGGTGGGATTCGAACCCACACAGGGGTTACCCCCCGGAGGATTTTAAGTCCTCTGCGTCTGCCATTCCGCCACGCCGGCGTTTGGAACAAAAGAAGATTCTTGGGGATTTTCCTCCAGATCAAACTCATGCTCTCGCACTTCGGAGAATTTAGCATAATCCGCGTCGCGCGTCTCGGTTTCCTTCTCCGAATCCCGAGCAAAAAACACTCGAGTTAGGATACCAAGAGGTCCGTGTGGAGACGCGGTAAAGATCAGACGATTTCGGAGTTCCCCAGGTTCACCTCCCCGCTCTTTCCCGGATTCGCTTGAAGGGGATCGACTCGTCTCAACCAACGGTGTCAGGCGTGATAGATTACGCAAAAGAAAAAAGCCTCGCACAACCATGTGGATCGTGCGAGGCGCTAGGTTTGAATGGGGTATTTGACGCGTTTGATTCACACGGCAACCCGATGGCTCAGAGATTCAAAGCCCATCAGGAAGCGACCCGTCGCCGAGATCATTGAGACGGTAAACCCCGCGCCGGCGTAGGCCTCGGCGCTGGTGACCGCCTGGCTGAAGTCGCTGAACGAGCGGTGCATATGGAACGTGCCATCGCTAATGCGTAACAGAACGCTCGGACTGACCGACTTCAACGCTCGAGCGGCCAGCGTCGAAGGAGGAAGAGGCGTTCCACGCACCTCTCCCCTATCCGCCCGGTTCTGGTCACCTCTCATACTTAGTGCCTGATTCATGTTCCTGCCCAATCGCGAATCTTCGTCGATCGAAGCCACCTCGGCGCCTCCCGAGCCCCTCTATAGTGTTCTACGTATTCATCGAGTTTCTTGGTCACTCTCTCTGCGGTTTTTTTGAATCCAGGCAACAGGTTTTCGATTAATCCGATTTTTCCGAACAAAGCCCTGCAATGGTAAACGGAAGAGACTCGGGTTGGCGTATGTCCCGATTGTTTCGGAGAACCAACCCAGGTCTTATCCTTCCGAGTCCCTGACTCCTGCAAAACAGGTCCCTCGCATGCCAACTTGGAAAAGATTTCTCAGTGCGACCTCAATCTCCAGAGGCCTTTGAGGTATCGCGTCGACGATCCGCAACACCGATGCGATGGCCAGAAACGGGATCCACCACGATCGAATGGGCATCTCCTTGCAGAGAGCCAATCTGAATGCGATGTCCCATCGCCTGGAGCGCTTCGCGCGTTTCGGTCGACCACGAGTTTCCTTCGAGAGTGATCACGTCCGGAAACCAGGCGTGATGCGTTCGAGGTGAGTCGACCACCGCTCGGGGATCGAGCTGAAACTCAAGGTGGTTCAGCACCACCCAGAGGACCGTGTTAGGAATGGTACGTCCGCCTGGCGATCCCGTGACAAGCCGTACCTGCTGATCTTTCAGAACCAGGGTGGGAGTCTGCGAGCTGAGCATGCGTTTGCCCGGGACGATCCGGTTAGCCTCGGTGCCGATCCATCCCTTTGTGTCGGTTCGGCCGGGAATCACGTTGAAGTCGCCCATCTCGTTATTGAGCAGGAACCCCGCTCCGGCGACCACGGCCTTCGAGCCATAACCTTCTTCCAGGGTATAGGTCAGAGCGGCGGCATTCCCCTGCGCATCGATGGTTGAGAGGTGCGTGGTGTCGGCTCCCTCGGCGGCCAGGATCGGAAAGGGAGCGAGCTCTGCGCTTGGGGTCGCCAGGTCGGTAATGCTCTGAGCTTGCTGGTCAGCGAAGGCCTTGGAAGTCAGCCGATCGACAGGAACGTTCACGAAGGCGGGGTCGCCAATCTCGGTCGCCCTGGTAAAGAAACCTCTGCGCATGGCTTCGGTGATGCGGTGGAGCGTTCGGGGCGACTGTGGACCATCGGCCTTCAGGTCGTAGCGTTCGAGGATGTTGAGCATCTGAGCCAGGACGATTCCGCCGGATGAGGGAGGACCCATTCCATACACCTCGAAGCCTCGGAAGGTAGTTTTGACCGGCTCGCGACGTTTCGACTGGTATCCCTTCAGGTCCTCGAGAGTGACCAACCCCCCGTGCTCTTTCATGTACTTCGCGATGATCTGGGCGGTCTTTCCTTCGTAGAACTCGTCAGGGCCTCCCGAGGCGATCCGTTCCAGAGTGGCGGCCAGGTCAGGTTGAACGAGTCGGTCCCCCGCGACCCAGGGGGTTCGGTCTGACTTGGCAAAGGCTTCGATCGACTCCGGAAAATTCGCGAGCCGGTCTGGTCCCGTCCCAAGGTCGTCCTTCCCTCCTGGTTGAAGCTTACCCTTGGAAAAAAGCTGCTGATTCAACGACTTCGCCAGAGTCTCCGAAACGGGAAACCCCTCCCTGGCCAGGCGCACGGCGGGGGTGACCAGGTCGGCCCAAGGAGTTTTGCCAAGCTCTCGATGAAGTAGTCCGAGCCCACGCACGGTTCCCGGCACGCCTGCCCCTCTGGCGCCCGCTCGGTAATGCGGGACTGGGCGACCGTCAGGGCCGAGGTACATCTTCGCGTCCGCCGCGCGGGGGGCGATTTCACGAAAATCGAAGGTCAAAACCTGATGGTCACTGGACCGATAGGCCACCACGAATCCCCCTCCCCCGAGATTACCCGCGGCGGGGTGAGTCACCGCGAGCGCGAAGGCCGTTGCGATCGCGGCGTCGAATGCGTTCCCGCCTTTCCGCATGACGTCGCGCCCAACGTCCGAGGCGTGCCCTTCTTGTGAGGCCACGACGTGCTTCGTGAACTCCTGCGCGACGACGCTGGGGGAGCTGAGGACTCCCGCCGCCACCATTGTCGCCAGACCAAGCCGCACCCAACGTCCCATTCCGACTTTCATCGTCATCGCTTCGGCTCCGAACCCAGATTCCCACGCCCCTAGCCATTCGATCATAATCGCGGGTCGAGAGATCGTATCACGATGGCCAAACCGAGTGTGAAGCGGGCCTTTGGGCAACGTATCAAATCGTTATGCCGCTCTGTCACGGGAGCAGCCGGATGGCCCCGAACAGGCTTTCTCTTTGGCAATTTCGGCTCAAGAAAAGATCGAGGTTGACCGATTAGGCGGAAGCGCCTAGAGTCTCGGCCGAATCGCTCCGGAACTTGAATGAATCTATTTCCGGCACCGGCCCTAGCAGGCTGAAGGAGACGCATCGAAATGGTCGCAAGGACGCGCGGTCGATTGGCGCGAACGATGATGATGGCCCTCGCCACTTCAGGGGCTCTCTCGGTAACCGAGTGCTATGCTCAGCTCAACTTCGGTCGAGCCAAGGCCGCGAAGAAAGCGGAAGCGGCTCCCGCCAAGGGTCAGGCCGCCACGGCGGGCAAAGATGGCGACGGCCCACGGCTTGAGTTCACCGCGATCCCGGCGAATCCGACCGACGCGATTGCCACGGTCAACTCGCAACCGATCACGCGTCAGCAGCTCTCTGATGAATGCGTGGCCCGACAAGGCAAGGAAATCCTCGACACCCTGATCGCCCGGACGATCATCGAGCAGGCCCTCAAGGCCCAGAAGCTCGAAGTGACCTCCGCCGAGATCGACCAGGAGATCGAGAACGTGGCGAATAATGTCGCTCACGTCGGCCGGGAAGCCTGGCTCCGCACGCTCGACAAGGAGCGAGGAATCAGCCCCGTCCAGTACGCCCGAGACATCATCTACCCCGCACTCGCACTCCGCAAGCTCTCAGCCAGTCGAGTGCAGATCACGCCCGAGGACATGCGACAGTCGTTCGAAGCTCAGTACGGCGAGAAGATTCGATGCCGGCTGATCATGGTCGACAAGATGCAGACCGCTCAGTCCATCTGGGAAGAGCTGCGGAAGAACCCGGGCGGGTTCGAGAAGATGGCTCAGGAGCGTTCAATGGACGCGGGAAGCCGATCCCTGGGCGGCCTGCTCGCCGAGCCGATCTCGCGCCATGCGTATCCGCAGAACGTCTCGGACGCCGCGTTCCGCCAGCTTGTTGACGGTGACCCCGACGACAAGGATCCGACCCACAAGCCCAAGGATGGCGACATCACGGGCCCGATCCAGCTTGCTGAATCGACCTGGATCATCCTGAAGCGCGAAGCCTTGACGCCAGGAAACAAGGATGCGAATCCGAAAGATGAGCGCATCCGCAAGAACGTGTACACCATGATCTACGAGGTGAAGCTCAAAGAAGCGATGAACGCCTGCTTCGTCGACCTGATGAAAGCCGCCGCCATCGACAACAAGCTCACCGGTCATGTGAAACTGGCCAACGAAGAGCTCAATCCCGACCACCAGGTTGACGGCGATGTCCAACTCATGAGCAACCCGGCGGCGGCCATCCCCCCCACGGGGACCGCTCCCTCGCAGTTGCCGGCCAGCGGTGCCCCGAGCCTCGGAGCTCCCGCGGGTATCGCGCCCGACGCCGCGAACCGGTAGGCCCCGGCCAGCCCAGGTTGACCTCACGCGATTGTCCTGATTGAAACCAAGCCGGACTCGAAGCCGAGCGGATGTTCGCATACGCATCGGCTTGAGTCGTAACGAGACTCCGGCGTCTGTAACAAAACCGGGCCGATGATCGCCTCGCGGTGTAACTGCTCTGGGGCAAAATCTCGGCTCGGCCTCAAGGGCGACTCGCCAGGGTGTTCCGATACGGACTTCGCGTCAAAGGTCGAGTGATCTGCTTTGCCCGAAACGCAGTGACCCGGAAGGGCGAGGCCAGCCTTCCCATCGCGCAGAGCACCCTTGCCCACCATGCCTCACCACTGGGGCCGGAACGGTAAGGGTCTGCTTGTTTTCTAATCCGGACCGGGTCTGACCTGTCCTGTCCTGTCCTGTCCTGTCTTGTCTCCTGGGCTGCGATTTGCGGTTCAATCGGTCGCTCGACGAGCGAAAGCGAGGCGCGAGACCATGTCGAAGTTGAAAATGCGAGCCCGAAATTGGACCGGCTCGCTCATGGTTCTCGGGTTGGTCGCGGCCCCGGGATGCGGAACCGTGAAAACCTCGAACACCCCGCGCACCGGCACCGAGCAACTCTTGCTCACCAATGCCTGGGATACCGCGCTTCAGAAAGTGGACTTCCGACCACTGACAGGCGTCCCTGTCTACCTGGAGACCGGCAGTATCACCGCCATTGACCAAGGGTGGGTTACCTCCAGCCTTCGCCAGGCGATGCTCACTCAAGGGGTTTTGCTTCGGGCCAAGCCGGAGCAGGCTCAGTGGATCGTCGAGGCCCGCGTCGGGGCTTATGGTACCGACGAACATAGCCTCATGATCGGACTCCCTCAAACAACGGTCCCCGCCACCATTCCCGGCATTCCCGCCGGCACCATCCCGGAGATGCCGCTCGTCAAGAAGAGCAACCAGCAAGGGCTCGCCAAGCTCGCGCTCTTCGCCTACGACCGAGCAAGCGGTCAATTCATCTGGAGCTCGGGTACGGTACTGGCCACCTCGAGTGCCAAAGACACCTACATAGGTGGAGTTGGCCCTATTCAAGGAGGCTCCATCCGAGGGGGTACCGAGTTCATCGGCATCAAACTCCCCATCGCCTCCGAAGCCAACGGCCCCGAAGCCGCCGCCGCCGCCCGCCAAAATGCCCCCTCAGACCCCTCCGCCCTCAGGCAATCCGCCACCACCGACCTTGATTCCTTCAAGCCTTGATCGCACCTAACCCTTCCATTTTCTTTTCTAAATCACGAACCTTAAACCTCGTTGAGTGAATCGTCTTTCACAAGCCCGAAGCGCCAGCGAGTGAATCGGTTTCTCTCCCATTTGCGCGAAAGAATGATGCCTCATGCATAACAAAGAGATTCACTCGCTCGCGCTTCGGGCTTGTAGGAAATCGAAGTGATTCACTCGCTCGCGCTTCGGGCTTGTAGAAAATCGAAGTGATTCACTCGTTTGCGCTTTGGGATTGTACGAAATCGAAGTGATTCACTCGCTCGCGCTTTGGGATTGTACGAAATCGAAGTGATTCACTCGCTCGCGTTTCGGGCTTGTAGGAAATCGAAGTGATTCACTCGCTCGCGCTTTGGGTTCGTGAAGATTTTCTGCGCCACGCCGACCCGCGATAAACATGCGTTCGAATCTGCTTCATCTTCCACGGCGAAGGGCATAAGATGGGTCCCTTTGAATGGAGCGGGGGCAGCACGACCGATCCGACGCCACTTGTCTCCGTTAGCCGATTTCTCACGATCGAAGGGTTTCGAAGGAGCTTTTCTCGCATGTCTCAACCTGCGTCGATCGACCCACGCGACTGGATTCGCGATATTCCCGACTTCCCCAAACCTGGCATCCTCTTCAAGGACATCACTCCTCTGCTTAGCAATGCAGAGGCCCTCAAGGTTGTCGTCGAGCAACTTGCCAGCCAATTCAAGGACCGGGGGATCGACGCGGTAGCCGCGGCCGAGGCGCGCGGGTTCCTCTTCGGTACGCCGCTCGCACTGGCCCTGAATGTGGGTTTCATCCCGATCCGTAAGCCGGGGAAACTTCCCTACAAGACTGTCACCCAGCAGTACGCGTTGGAATACGGAAGCGACCAGGTTGAGATGCACAGCGATGCCGTTAAGCCAGGTCAGCGCATCTTGCTCATGGATGACGTGCTCGCCACGGGCGGAACCATGAGAGCCTGCTGCGACCTGATCATCCAGGCCGGAGCGGAGGTCGTCGCTTGCGCCTTCGTCGTCGAGCTGGCTTTTCTCGAGGGGCGGGCCAAGCTCGAACCGACTGAAATATTCAGCCTGATTACTTACTAAGCTGAGAACAGCTTAACCGACGGATTGAGGAGAGAGGCGGGGGGGACCGAGCCAAGCATATCCATGCTTTCACGCACTAAGTCTGTCTCTCCTCCCCCCTGCCCTGCCTGGTACAAGCAGAGCAGCGAAGGCAGGCAAAGGAGCACTCAGAAGACGGCCCCGATCGAGAAGTTGAAGATGTTGACCTTATCGCCGGGGGCCTTCGCCACGGGGAAGCCAAGGTCGATGGAGATGGGGAGCGGGCCGAACTGAGGAAGCGTGAGCCGCCAGCCGACTCCCACCGAGGCGCGGAAGGTGGTAAAGTTATAGCTATTCTCAACCGTGCCGAAGTCGGTGAAGACGACCTGGCGAAGCATGTCATTCGCCAGGAGCGGGAACATATACTCAATCGAACCGATTGCCATCATGACACCGCCGATATTCGACCCCTGAACATGCGGGCCGACGCCACGGTACTGGAACCCTCGCAGGCTTCCCAGGTAGCCTGCGTAGAATTTCTCGTACACCGGGGTGTCACGTCCGGTGACGCCGAAGTGCCCTCGGAACGAGAGGATTCGCGGGCCCGAGCCGTCGGGACGAGTTCCGGTCGTGAAGTAGGTGCGTCCCTCGACTTCGGCCTTGGGGTAGGTGAAGGAACCCCACCCCTGCTCGAACGCGAACTCGACGTACTGCCCCTTGTTGGGCAGGAACGGCGAGTTTCGGTTATCGAACCGCACCGTGGGCCGCAAGGTGGCCAGGGTGGTATGACCGGACGCCGCGAGATACTCCGCAGGCGCGGGGATGCGGAAGCCGTTGAAGTTCACATCCTCAATGCGGGCGGCCAGGTCCACGTAGGTCGCGGTCCCGAACTGGCGGCCGAGCGAGAATCGCCCACCACCACGCGACTCGTTCCAGTCAGGATAAATACGCTGGAAGAGATAGCCGGTCGCTCCCGCTCCGATCGGTAAGTCGAAGATATAAGGATCACGCAAGGAGATGGTGAACCGATTAATCAAGGTTCCCACCATACCCGAGACCTGGAAATCTTGCCCAGCGCCCCGGAAGGCTTTCCCGCTGGTAATGTCGTCCCAGCTCCGGGGAATGTTAAACAGGTCGAAATTCTTTTCCGTGATCGTCAAACCACCGTTGAGCCCTTGAAATCCGCTGGCCCCCACGGTCGCCATGAAGTTTCCGGTCGGGGCTTCGGACACGGAGGTGAGAACGTCCACGAACGAATGTTCAGCAAAGGCATCCTGTCGGTCTGGGCCCACGTCGGTCATGTTCATGCCGGGGATGCTCGGCGAGAGCCCGTTCGGCTCGCGAGCTCCCACGGGGGGCGTCTGCGAAACGATCCCACCGGGGCCCGATGGCGGCACCACCACGGGCGGGGGTGCGACCGAGGGCGGATAGGGAGAAGTAGGTACCTCAATGGGGGGCACGTCTGGAGGGGGGGCGAATGCGTCGCCCGAACCGAATGGAGTCAGCCCACCGGGTCCGGGAGCAGCCACCTGCCCCTGCCCTGCCCCCGACCCCGGGGCGTTGCCGGAAGCGGGGGGATCGACAAACAGCGGGGGTGGGAGCGTGGGAACTTCCGCCTCGGCGCCTTGCATACGCGCCAGAGTTCCCTCACCCAGGTCCAGATTCGACGTCGGCCCGTACGGCTGATCGGAGGGGCGCCGGTTAACCGGCTTGATCTCGATTGGCTTTCCCCCCATCTGGGGCGACGTCGTGAAGAAGCCGGTATTCCCCAACCTTTGGCGGAAGATCTCGACCCGGTTCAGATCCAGAACCTCGCCAGGGAGCAACGCCGCCATGTTCGCCTCGCGCCGAATCACGCGATCCTGGGTCCGTTCGTTCCCTTTCACGATGAGGTTGCCCATTCGATAAGGAACGCCCTCGTCGATTTCATAGACGAGGTCCACGACCCCCCTGACGTCGGTGAAGTTATGCGTCGGCTGGATCTGGGTGTCGATGCAGCCGATCGCGTAATACTTCGACATCAAGCTCTTGCGATCCACCTCGCTCGTGGCCTGGAGCAGTGGCTCGCCCGTCTTCAGCACCATCCCGTCCTTGAGCTTGCCCGAGGCGATCCGCTTGTTCCCCTTGAACTCGATGTTGCGCACCTTGTAGCGCGGCCCTTCGGAGATGACGTACTCAATATCAACATCGCCCAGGTTGATCCCCGGACGAGTGACGGGCTTCACGTCGATCTCCATGAACCCTTGCCCCTGGTAGTACTCGGTCAGCTTCTGCACGTCCTCTTCCAGCCGATCCCGAATGTACTTCCCCCCAATCCAGCGCAAGATCGCCGCGCGGCTGGCGATCTTGGTCTGGAGCACCGCGTCGGTCACGAACGTATTGCCCACGAAGTTGATCGAGTGAATTCGGTGCTTCTTCCCCTCGAAAATCTGAAACACCGCCCGCGTATCGCCAGGGTTCCCCCCTTCAAGCAGGACCACCTCGGCCGAGTCGTACCCCTTATCGATATAGAGCCGCTTGATCTGGTCGACGGCCAGGCGAGTCCGCACGGCGTCGGCCCGGGCCCCCTGCTTGAGCTCCGTCGTCTGCTCCACATCCTTGAGCTTGATGCTCTTGAGGCCGCGGAACTCCACGTGCGTGAGCACGGGGAGCTCGCGGACGACGAAGGTCAGGATGTACCCCTTACCGTCCGGCGACTTGTCGAAGTAAGGCGAGACGTCGGAAAACCACTTGGTTCCGAGAAGCGTTTGGATGTCCTTGTCGATGGTGCGCTGATTCAGGTCGCGCCCAACCTGGCTAAGGAGCTTCCCTTTAATCGTCTCGGTCTTCACCGAGCTGTTCCCCTCGACCTTGATCTCCACGATCGGGCCTTCGGGAAGTCCGAACTCATCCGCGGCCCGAGCCCCGCTGGCAGCCCCGAGTAGGGAGAGGCAAAACCAGGTCAGCGCAAGGACCAGGCAAACGCCAGGCGAGCCCCGGAAGCTGTTCGATCCAGCCACCGCTGCCTTCCCTGGCACCGGCGGAACCGTCATGACGCCGCGTGTCATGTGAGCACTGTCCCCGAACCGATAAGAAAGAAGCCTGGATCCGCGGCGAGTCCCGCTCGGGTAAGCGAGTTGCCCGTCCACGACCAATACTTCCTCAGAGCGAATCAGCCTCGGCGCGACCATCGCGACCGAGCCGAGGATCAAATTGAGTCGAATCCGATCCAACCAAAGTACGGACCTCGCCCGCATCCAACCGAGATGAATGAGTTCGCTGGCGAGTCAATCCGGAATGGGCCCCTGTCCCTTCCCTGGGACCAAGCCCTGACTTGATGCGTCATTGGAAATGTGACGGACTTGTACCCCACTTAACGGGAACCCGCAACCCCGGATGTTCCCGCGTGGAACTCAAGTTTTTCTGGAAAGCCGACTCTTCCCCCCCGTGGACCTCCTTGTCCGCCCAACGTCTAGCGCATGAAAACGCCCACCTCGCCAAAATAGGGCGGAGGTGGGCGTTTCTGTCACGCGTGCATCAATCCTCGTCGACCTACACCTACAAATAGGTTCCCGTCAAGTCGTCGATCGAGAGGAATTAGTTGACAAAGGCGTCCTGGCTCACTGGCAATTGTCGAAGATTGAGTGGAAGCTTACTGCCGGCTGGGGTGATGAGTTTTGAATAGACAGTGCCATCAATGGTAGAGCTCAGGAACCGGGTCTCACCGCCGGCAAAGAACATATTGCAGCCCGAAGGATGCCCGCTATTGGAGAACGGGAAAACACCTTTCTCCACGATATTCTGGCCACCGTTGATGTAATCACCGTTTGTGGATGAATTGAAATTCGCCTGCTTCCAGAGCGTTCCGCTATCGTTTGGAGTGGTCGGAGTAGTGTACGCATTAAGCGTATTTCCCGAACCGCAGGTCAAGGTAGCTCCGCTGGTCGCGGCACCACAGACATTCGGTGAACCAATGAACATGCAGAAAGTTGGAAGAGGACATGCCCAGTTCGTGGGCCTGCCTCCGGCGATGGTCGGACCAGAATCATAACCCGCCGTGGTGTTCTCGCTAATCAGGATCGTATTGCTGGCACCATCCGTGATGGAGCTGATCGAGGTCTTGTAGTCCCAGGAGTACGTGCCCTCGGTTGTACCAAGGAACATCATGCCTAAACGCTGAGCAACAGCCTGCCCGCCCCAATTCGTGGACACATAACCTGGGGCCGGTGTCGGAGAGTTAGGTAGACCTCCGGTGAAGCTCGTTTGGGTCGCATGAAAGGCAGTAAATCCACCATTCACCACATAGCTGAGATTCCCCTGACCTTGTTGTGTGGTGGTATCATCGGGGCACTTAAGAACCCCCAATGAAGTGTTACCAAGGGCGAAATTCGCCTGTTGGCCGGTGATCGTGGCAGTTGATTGGAGATAGGGAGCCTTCATATCCCAGGCATTGGCCAGGTCCGTGCTATCCATGTACGAGAGGATATCCACGACCCAGTTCCGCATCCATTGAGAGGAAACGCCAGAGGCGCCGGATCCTAAGGAGGTTGCGATCACCGAGGTCGAGGGAGTGCCGGAGACCGCCGTGGTGGGATCCTCCAAAAACGTCCCCGCATTGGGAAACGTGTTCCTGGCGTTGGCGAAGTTGAGAAGTCCCAGGCCGATTTGGCGAATGTTGTTGGAGCACTGAGCCCGACGGCCCGCCTCGCGCGCAGCGTTGACGGCGGGGAGAAGTAGGCCCACGAGCACGCCGATGATACTGATGACCACCAACAGCTCGATCAAGGTGAAACCGGAACGTAGGCGTCGGCGATGAAGCATACCGTGTCCTTTCTCTGTTGAGCACGCGAGGCGACGGGAGTGACTGTTCATTCTACGCGGTTGGGGCCCGCCCCGACAAGTGATTGCATGATGAGGAAAAAGGCCGAGACTCGGTCCGACGTCCGTCAAGGCGACGTCGGACCGACTCGTAACTGCGAGGTGGGGCGGACGGGACGGATCATTCAATGGGTTGACGATACACGATGCATTCACGGAAGTTCCCTGGCGCCTGCGGGCTGAAGCCCACCGCGCGGGTCCGATCGATCACGAAGAACGAGCGATACCGAATGTTCTTCCCATTCTGAACGTTCAACTCCTGCCCCAGCCGGTCGTAAGCCAGGCCCGGTTGAACGTTCCCCACCATCGGATCCCCTTGCTTGGTGACCTCGAAGAACCCAACCGTGATCCAGACCGCATACTGGTGCGTACGGACGGTTGTCAGGTTTGTGACTTTATGCAACCAATCATACCGGAACGACGGATGCTGGCGGTTGTCGTCCACCTTGTTATCCGAGGCATTGGTATTCGATCCGAGATAAAACCAGGGTACCGCCGCATAATTCGGAGGGGTAACCGCTGGATTTCGCGAATTTGGCACAGCGGAAAGATCACCGTTCAAGTTAACAAGGCTACGGTAAGGCTCGGAAGTCAAGATTTGGTTAACCCAGTTGATGTTTGGATCACCGGTGAAATAAGTGGTACCCGCAGGCGGGAAGAGGTAAGGCCACGGCGAGGCGTTGCTTGATAAGATCGTGGGAGAATCTGTCCCCGGACCTGTAGGAAAGCCTTCAGTGACCGAGCCCCAAACATCCGGGAGTTCGAAGAGCCGCCGCGGAGGAATTGGTGGCGGTTGAACCGGATTGTTTTGCATGAAGAGATAATGGTTCTTCACACCAGGATCTCCAACGTATCCGTAGAAATCCGGGGTTACAACGCCAAGTTGGTTGACCTTGCCGGTGAATTCACCCCAGGTCAATTGAAACGGAGCAACGGTCTTGTGAGGAGCGGCATATACGTTGAAAGGTTTGAAAGTGGTCGACAACGAAGGAGGAAGGCCTGCAGGACGCATCAAAGTATAATTGATATCCGGATACGAGAATGAATGGAAAGGCCGTTCGGACGCAATAACAGTCGTTCCGGAAGTGACAGCCGGGTAGGTTGGGTTTCCAACATCACCCGACTGATGTGCAAACATATAACCTGAGCCACCGTGCCTCAACTTGAGGAAATCGCTAAACGCGGACTTCATCTTGTTGCCATAGAAGAACCCCGTCGAACCCGCAGCCTCAGAACGGGTAGGGTCAATGGCCATGAAGCCTTGATTTTTCATCTGATAGGTGGAATAGGGCAAACCGTTAGCTCGCACCGAAGTCACAACGACAGGGGTATTGGCGTCGGCCACTTGCGTCACATTAAGCCGAGTGTTCCCCATATTCTCAAAGTCATCCTTACCTGGAGCATAGGGAATCGATCCACCAGTAGTTACAACGTTACGAATCGAATCAAGAGTTTTCAGCCAGGTCTCACTCATGATTGAGAAAAAGACCTCTTCATCGGCAATCAGGTTGATATTCAAAAGCCCCGGCTTAAGGTCCTGGCGAGCCCAATCATAGTTCATTCCCTGAGCGACAGTGCTGATCGATCCGTTCGCAGGGCTTGGCACGTCGAAAAATTCAAACATGCGGAACCAACCGTCGCTGCTCGGGCCACCAATATAATTCGGCACAGACGGCAATGCAGGGTTGTTCACTGTAAAAGTGGTTGGGTCAGGGAAAGGGAAGCGTCCCGTGAAATTCGTCGTCGTGACCGGAGGCATAAGATAGTCATGGATCGGCGCAGGCCCAGATGCTGGCGTCGTGTTTTGGAGCAACGCCAACGTCGGTTCTGAAACTCCCGTGTAGAAGAACTTGTCCACCAAATAGGGGAACATATGGGGCTGAGAACTCGATCGATCATTCTCCGTGTCTTTGGTTCTGTTGACACTCTTTGGAGGAGCGGTAGGGCGTGAATAGGCGATTGGCTTTTTGCGATCAGCCTCCGCAACAGTAGTACCAGGAGGCTTAAATCGTGGATTTTCCAATTGAGTGATCGGAGGAGTAAACTCCGTGAATTGCTTCGTAAACAAACCAGGAGGGCAACCCGGTACCATCAAAAGTTCCGCGACACTTGTGAAGTCACGGTTATTGAACTGGAAATAGTCCCAGGCGTAATCCTTGTGGTCAGGGCGCTTCCCAAGAGACTCGTAAATCATTCCTGTTGCGTTATTCGAGCTACCAGCCCTGGGTTTCACATAATAATCATCATCGTCATCATCAGTTGCTGGTCCGACTTGCTCAGAGTATCCATAGTTTGGCACACCGTAGGCGGGAACATCCGGATCATTTCCATTCAGCAATGGCGATACAGCATGCCCACCACGGTATGGCTGAAGTCGTTGCGTGGAATAGAGATCCCCTCTTTGCGCGTTAGGTGTCGGCGAACCTGACGACAGCCCTGTTGGTCTCGCCATATTCATTGAAAATCTGAAACAATCGACCACGACACGATTCTCGTTGGGTCGACTAGGGTCGTAGCCCATGTCGAATGGATTGGCTGGTCGTCGAAGATAGAGCCAGTAAAATCGATCCACTGTATCGGTATCATCGCTCAACTTAGTGCCGTTGATAAGATCCAGCTTGATATCCGATGAGGGAGCATCCTCTTCTTCACCCATAGTCGTCGCGGAATCCTCGATCACAAAGTAATCTTCATCAGTACCCGATCGCGAATTCGTGCTTGGATTGATTGCTTTGATCGGTTTCGACATCTCGAGATTATCGGTAAGAGCAAGACTAGCGATATCCTTGTTTGAGAGAGTCAATCCTTTACGCGATGTATCCGCACCTGCAAGCACGGTGATGGGCAGTTGGCCAGTAATTGGATCTGGTCGGCCTTCGTAATCATCCTTGGTAATGACGATGTCCCAACCGGGAAGCTTCAGATCATTTGCGGTTTGATGCTCTTGAGGCTGTGTCAACGTATTAACGAGCTCAATCCACATCTTCTTCGCAGGAGTAGCCGCGGCCGAACCCGTGCCGTCATCATAATAATATTTAAACGCCAGGACCTCCGTGATCGCGATCGGATTGTACTCCATACCGTATTGAACGATGTAAGGCGAGTTACTATTGTCGTAGATCGGTGAAAAGTCCGGGGGCACGTCGCTGCTGACATTGGTTTTCCACGGTTCTCCCAGCAAAGCACGACGGACTGTTGGATCAGTAGGTGTAAATGCAACCTTGGCGGGACTTGTTGCGGAGGCTGGGGCCGCATAATAAATGTCTGTGTTTACGAAGCGAGTCGCCGTACCATCCGGATCGCGGAAATCTACTATATTCACAACAAATTGGCTAAGCTGAGCCAATTCTTCAGGAGTATCGATCGCTTTGGGGGGCAAAATTGATTTAAGCAATTGATACGTTTCACGAATCCACTTTTGGCGCACTGGCTCGTCGTAGCGATTAGACACGGGAAGCGGGAAATTCAGATTGATTTTCCGGTTCCGATGGGCGATGGAGGGCAAACGTCGAGGAATGGTATAATTGGGAGGTGTGGTAGTATCTGCTGGTTCATAGATACCGTGCTGAGTGGTAAGCAAATAGCTAAGAGTACTCAGGTTCATGGATTGATTTGAATACATCATGTCGGTGCGATTGGGCACCGAGTTTGATGCAAAAAACCACGAATTCCCATAAGGGGCACTCAACGGATCCGCAGTGACCAACGGCCATTGGAGATCATTGGCTGGATTATCATGGGCCCAGACGAAAGTCGTGGGCTCCCATGTATCCACCGAAAACATCCTGCGACGGCGTGTCCCGTCTTGAGGGTTCGTGAAGCTGACCGGAGCAAGATCCTTGAGTCGGCTCGATAACGACACACCATCCACGTCCTGATATCGGTAAAGCCACTCAAGATCAGTGAAGCCATATGCATGATCATGTGCCTGTGATACGTATGGATTCATTTCATCCGCTTCATTAAGAAGAGCAGAGGCATCCGTTGAATTGGCATATTGATCAAACGTCGGAGTCCACTTACCTGCTTCAGTCGGAATGTTATTTCTGGGCATTCCACCCAATAGACCATTTGGAACCAGCGTGACGACATTAGCACCATCATTGTCCACGGAGACGGGAGAACGATATGCTTCGTACCCATAGAGAGGATTTGTGGTCAAATCCGCTGATTGAAGTGGTGTTGTCGACGTATTAAGCGGTGGGACAGGCTGGCCAACGGCGTTCAACCACTTAGAATTCGCTTGGTATGGATACCAAATCCAATTTGTCAGAGCTGGTGCCGTCGCTTTAGAATCCCATACGGCCGCGCCCAATCCCCCTGGCAGTTCGAGGCCAGGCGGAGTCGCCTGAAGCACACCGTGTGGACGATGATGCTTAACGAAGGCCACGCGACCGTGAGGATCAGCGCCAAGAAGGACTGTGGGGACTGGAACCGGCATCAAAGCTGCGGAAGTTGACGGAACAGAGCCAACAAATCGATTCACAAATCCATCGCCCGCAACATTGATTGGCGTGACGAAGCGACGGAATCTCTCGACGGCGAGACTCACTGAACCTGATGGATCGAGGAAATCAGCATTTTCACCCGCCGAAGTAATCAAATACGGATTCGGTGAGATGAGGGGGTTCGGTACCGTCTGAGTTGGCTGAACATCACCTGGCGATTTGGCATACCATCTTGGGTACCAGTCGAGCGTGTTGTAATTGTCATCACGCGCATCAGCCGCTGCTGGAACATTAGGAATCCCCAGAGGTTGGCCAGAGTAACCAGCGCGAACTTCGTTCAGGTAATAATAGCGAGGAGGGCGTGCTTGAAATGGAGGGGCGAAAGGCACAAGCGAAGCGACTGCACTTGGGCTAACTGTTCCATTAAACAAGACTGGTTGTAATGCCCCTTCTCCCCAACGCCCTTCCACGGGCCTGGTATTGGTTGTAACGGTCTGACTAACAATCCGGTCGCCTTCATCGATCAACCCATTGGGCAAGTACATCTTTTGCCCATTAACCACAACAAAGTTCGCGTCTCCATTCGTTGGCACCAGGCCAAGCATCGGATCGGTGTATGGTTCAGGCGCTCGCGTGCCAGCCAAAATATTTCGAAGCTGTGTCGTGGATACCGGAATTCCCGCAGTCCCCCACCAAGGAGCGGACGTGTATGTGGTCGGATCACCTTGAGTCCCATCGCCAGCGACAAAAGCATGAGTCGTTTCGTTATACGTACCACCACTTGTCGCACCTGCATTGTCGACAGGGCTGTATAGATGTGGTCTTGTAACATCCTCATCGAATGCATTCTGAAGCGCGTAAGTAGGGTCAATCTCGGACGGTGAATAACCCTTATTTGACGCGTGCTCGAACAAAGATGTGCCGTAATTCGAGGTAGCGGGGTCAAACAGCGAACGAAGTTGCAGATTACCTGCCGTGTTGAGCGGAATTCTACCGTTTAGGCCAATAATCATGAATGCATACAATGGCTTAAACAAGCGTCCGTCGTTATTGCGTCGTGCTGGATATCCTAGATCAAGCCACACGGAATCAGAAATTCCGTCCCCATCGTTATCGACATCATAATCGATCGTTCCGTCACTTTTCGACACGAGATCCGGAAAGGCCAATGCGTTATGTCCATCGGCAGAGCGGGGCCGAAGAATCTTCGCGGCGGAGAAGGGATTCTGACTGGTCCAATCATTGTAAATTCCGTTGCCGGTCTTCGGATCCCTCTGAGAGGGGTCGTAGATAAGGATCCCTGGCCTGTGAAACGAAGGGACCATCACTTGACTGTCACCACTTTGGAGGGCGAGGAACCAATTCTCTAGATCACACGCATCATAGTCCTCATCCATGCCACACAAATTTGGCGATCCGTACGCCCAAGCGGTCTGAAAATTATTCGCGGCGTTTGTATCTCCAGATGCGATATTCCCAGTCAAAATGTTGCCATTGACCCGGAAATTCGCATATTGAGCCATCCCACGATTACGTAGGTTAAAGGTATTATCAACGTGTGTGTTTCCTTGAAGAACGGGATCGAGCGCGGACATCCCCGGTCCGTTGAAAGCATTCAAAAACCGACCGTCTAGTACAAAGTTGGATGCACTTGATCCCAGGGCAAATCGGTTTTCCAAACCCACAAGCCTGCTTCGTCCTGGAGAATTGGATTGCCAAATATTCGTAACATAATCAAAATTATAGAAACTATAATTTTGAATCGGTGGTTTCGTAGGATCAGGAGAAGCCGCCTGACTTGGCTGATAGCTTGTGGTTGAATAGTAGTTGGGGAGTGGGTAGGGAATGGTCGGCGCCAGTGAGTAGTTCGCTCCCGTGAAGTTGGCTGGTGTTTCAAGATTGGGCGCCGGGAGCATATCGATGACCGCACCCCACTGTGAGTTATCATCCCGCGCGACGTAGAAGATTCGATTACCCGAGGTCGGTACGAAGTCCGCAAGAATCTCATGCGTCTCGCTGGGGTAGAACGCATTCGGTTGGGTCGCGGGAGCGGTACTGATCTCCGTAAATTGCGGGAATCTCATGATCCATCGGGTGAAGTTGTAACCGTAGAGTGAGGGCTCATTCCATGCGATATTTGTCTGGACGGCAATCAGTCCTTCGATAGCCACGAGACGTGATGTTCCATCAACATCTATGATCCGCACAGGCGATGATCCCGTCGCGACGGGAGTGATCGAAACGATCTGGAACGGAGTTCCTGTCGAGGGTATGGCCGTGAGAGCGGCATTATAAAGAGCATCGTTGCCATACATGTCGCGTTTCAGACTGTGGCCTCGGATGGCGGACATCGGGTTGTCGGTATCGTCGATCAACTGGGACAAGGCGTAGTCCATCAACTCCGCCGACTCGGGCCAGTTCTGGGCCTGCGAGAAGTTCTTGGAGTTGACTTTCACCTGACCGCTGAAAGTCGCGAACGTCACGCCAATCAAGGCGAGCAATCCGAGCATGCCCAGTACAAGAACCAGGACCACGCCTCGGCGCTGATTCCGGTTGCGCGGGAAGGATGATGCAAACATGGGAGGAAGTCCCCTTTCCCTCTTCGATTCAGCTCTGATCACAGCTTGTCACTGAAATCATGACGGATTGTTATCGACCTGACTCGTTCGTTCCGGGGGTCGGCCACCCGGATCTGGATCTGTATTCCACGTAGCGGCACTGGATAGGGCGCGGGGTAGGAAGGATAGATAGGCGGCGAAACCGGAGGGCCGTACGGTAGCTTGGTGTCCGGATCAAATCCGTTCGCCGGGGCCGTGGTGTAGTCGGTGGACCATGTATCCCACACGCGCCTCAACCGCATGACCTTGGCGTTCGCATCTCCCACATTGCCTGTGTAGGAAGCGAATGACGGGCGAGTCGTGGAGGTATAGGTGCCCGCTGGAACCTGTCCGAATTGGGCGTCGTACCGATTGTCGGTCACGAGCGGCGGCATCCGCCCTTCGTGGGCAAAGGTCTGCGTCAAGGTATCCCACGTGCCGGAGGTCCAGTAGGTGGTCGCGAGGGTCCTGGTTTGAAACTGTGGGCCATTCGCCTGGGCCAGGAACGACGTGGCGGCCCCCGAGGGAATACTCGGAGGCTGAAGCCTCACATCATCGCCCCAGCCCAGGTCCACGTAGCCCGGAAACGCATTATCAAAGACCTTGATGTCGAAGCTTCGCACATTGGTCATGATCATGTCGTCGTCCCAACTCGACTGCCAGAGAGCCCGTGGGGCGACAGTAACAGTACCTGATGCCGTAACAACAGTATCTGCTGCTGGGAGCGCAAGCCCCAAACCATCGTTAAGCAGTTGCGGCGTGACCCGGTAGGTTTCGGTCATCGGAGGGAGGCTAAGACTTGCAAGGCCCGGGCGTGCATCGGCCGCTTGCGGATGAAGCCCAAATGGTTGCGTATTACCCACCTGAAGTTGAAGGGTCGGGTCGGTCCAGCGCGTTAGTAAAGTCTCACGCCAAGTTGGAAAGCCCCACCAGGTTTGAGTGCTCGTACCTGCGGGAATCGGAAGGCTATCACCCAACTCAAGGGGTGAGTGATTAAGTTTCCGCAATTGATCAAGCGTAACTGCAGGGTTTGGCGGATTATCAGGGTCAGGAAATGAGGGGTCGAGCGAGTGAATCCATCCATATCCCGCCAGAGAACCGCTAGTGGCATCAGGCCGAGAATAGGCTCCTGGATACACATAAGGAAATGCCATGGATTCCGAAGAAACGAGTCGCTTCGCATCAGTCGCATCATTTAACAAGATGCCAAACGGCATGTTCGAATAAAGGGTTGGCCAGTAGTCAGGCACACCATCGCCGACGATTTCGCCAGCTGTATTGGGATTATTGTCGTCGGGTATTCCATCGGGCATCCCGCTCGCAGCCAGATCCAGGTAATCCGACGCAAAACGGGGAGCGGGCCAGCGGTTCTCTCGGTTCGTCAAATCCCCAAGAGTATTGAGCTTGATCGGAAACATGGCCTGGCCGTTCGTGGTGTTCAAGGCGGAACCCACGGGCGAGGGATGCGCCGAGATGCTATTCACACCTTGCCAACTCACCCCAACCTTGTTCAACGAATCAGGAAAGAACACGGCCCGAGTTCCACTAGAAGTATTTCCCCCCGCGTTCGCCCAGGCGTCGTTGATAGCGCTCTGCCGTTCAGGAGCGACCAGGAGGACACGCCGGTAGAGGTTGCCGTTGCGCAGGAAGTAGATAATCTCGGCGTACTGGCTGGCGATCCGCACGGGCTGATTGGGTGAGTTACCCGACGCGCCGAACCAGGCGTAACCAGTGAAGAGCTGCCCTTCGGGGGCCTTGGCCGTGAATCGGAGATAGTCGTCGGTATCTTCGTTCTGGAGGTCGGCGAAGGCGTTCTCGCCCACCTCGAAGTACCCCCGCTCGTCCTTGGGGTTCAAGGGGGGGGATAGCTTGGCGGTCACCCCTTGGAGATCTCGCCGAATGGTGATGTCAACCTGGCGGAGGTCGCCATCAAGCTGATGAGTCGCCTGGAGTCCGTTGAGGGCTCCGGTGGCCGCGGAGAAGATCGTCACGATGACCGTCATCATCAGGACCAACAAGGTCACGGCGACGAGCATCTCGACGAGAGTCACACCGCGTCGTGATGAGTTCAGGCCCGAGCGTGAGCAAGGTCTCAAGCCTGGCGGACGGTTACGCATGACGAAGCTCTCCCTCGAACCGAACCATTGGTGCAGTCAGCCTGTCGACCTGTGAACATCCAGGTATACTTCCAGTCATACTGCGGTGTTTTGAGTCTTGTGACAAGGTTAGTGGCAAGTCGGAAGCTGAAGCCTCAGATCATCGTCCCATCCAAGGTCCATGTGCCCCGGCAGCGCATTATCACAGAGCTTGACATCGAAGCTTCGCACATTGGTCATGATTAGGTCATCGTCCCAGCTTGCTTGCTCCGAGGTCTCGGCAAGGGCGTTCTTATTCACCTCGGAGCAGCACGGCTCATTGTGGCGGTTCGAGGGAGGAAACATCTTGGCGGTCTCCCTCTCAGGGTCTCGCCGGATGGTAATGTCAGCTTGCTGGAGGTCGCTATCAAGCTGATATGTCGCCTGGAGTCCGTTGAGGGCTCCGGTGGCCGCGGAGAAGATCGTCACGATGACCGTCATCATCAGGACCAGCAAGGTCACGGCGACGAGCATGACACCGCGTCGGGATGTGTTCAGGCCCGAGCCTGAGCAGGATCTCAAGCCTGGCGGACGGTTACGCATGACGAAACTCTCCTTCGAACCGAACCCCGCGACAGGCGGGGTGTGGCGGCTTGGAACCTGTGCTCAACGCGTGTAAAAAGTTCGTGGAAACACGCTGACGACGTATGGAGACACCAGCGCCGCATTGACGTGGTAAGGGGAACCGTTGGACGAATTCAACAGGGTAAAGGCTCGAAGCGGGGTCGATACCCACACGGTCATTTCACGATAGGTCACACCACCAGGATCGCCCGTGAAGGCCTGGCCGACAGTGGGATCAGTCCGCTTGGATACCTGATACCAGTAACAGCGCTGATATGGATAATAGGCCTCGGGAGTGCCTGAGCCCGCCCCGGCCGAAGGATCCGTGTAAGCTCGCTTGAGGTCCTCGGTCGCATTGCGTTCATACGTGACATCCGCGATCCAGTTGCCCACCTTGATCTCCGGGTCAGGCATCTTGTCGGACCACCTCAGCAAGACCGCTCGACTCGCGTTCGACCCATAGCCGGCCGTGCCGGTCGTCCTCACGTTACCCGTATAGCCAAAGACCGCCTCGACCACCGTTTCACCCGCGACGGCCCCCGTCGGTACGGTGGACGAGGAAAAGTAAGGAGTACCACCGTTGCTCGCGAAGACGGACGCTGACGGATCAAACGCGAACGGCCGATTCTCAAAGACGACGATATCTCCTTCAAAAACCGAACCATTGGTGCAGTCGGCCTGCCGACCTGTGAACATCCAGGTATACTTCCAGTCAAACTGCGGTGTTTCCAGGTGCGTGAGCTCATTCACAGAAAACTTAAGGTCAGGCACAATAGGGCTGTACGTACCTGACCCAGCCCCGCTGTCCTCTCCTGACTGAAGCACTATATCCTCAGGTGAGACGAAAATATCAGGCACCGAACTGGACATTGGGTGGAGTAATGGAATCGAAGCGGGATTAGGATAGGTATAACCGGGTAGAGAGGGATTAAAATTTGTGATTCGCTGGAGCCCGTGCGCGCTGGGGTCCGTACGATTTCCCCCGTTAGGGTCAGGACGGACAAATCCAATTCCAGACGCGAAGCGGGCCTCGGGCTGCCCATTCACGTTCAGATAGATCCCTGTTTGATGACGCCAGAGTGGGTCGTATGCAACATAAAGTCCAGACCCCGCCCGGAATGAAGGCGGATTACTAATAGAGGGATCTTGAGCGGGTCCAACTCCTCGAAAGATTCCATAACCTGATGCCGAATCAAACGGATCGGCTCCATAACTCGGAGTGTCTTGCACCCACGGATCGTATTGACGACCGTTACCAAAGTACCAAGGGCTATAGTTCGTGTTCGTGAACGACATCTTGTTCAGGAGGTCGCGTGCTTCAAGGTCGCCCGCCGCCGACTCGGTGAGAATCGCGGAACGCGACATGCGGGTCGCGTCACGCAACCGCAAGAGTCCAAGTGGGAACAGTGTCGCCAGTGAGATGATCCCCACGCCCATGATCAGAATCGAGATGAGAATCTCCGTGAGCGTGATGCCCGAGGAGGCTCCTCGCCGTTTTGGTACAAGCATTAGCGAGCCTCCCTCAAGCCGAGTTGAGCTTTCAAGAATGGATAATTGACATCGCCCACATAAAAGCCTTCACCTGGGATTGGAAGGTTCTTTGTACCATCTGATGGATCAATGAGAGGAGGAACAGACTCAATCGTATTGGTGGTAACAAGCCCATTCTGAGCGAACATCGTGACAAGTCTTCGATCATTTTTGAGAACAGGACTGTTTGGATTCGTACCAGGGTAAAAACCACCTGGGGAACCTGGAGTTGTAATCAACATGCCGCTTAGCCCCATGGCGTCACTGGGCAGAGGAAGTTCGTAGAAGCTTCGAGACGCCGTGTTACTCGGATTCGATAACAACGGTGCTCCTGATGCGTCAAACCAAACCGATCCCCGGGGATACACATCGTCCTTGCTGGTAATCCAGAAGTGGAGAAAGGGAACAGGATCCGCTGAGGTCGGTGTCGAGTATTGCGTAGTCGGAATATAAAGCCCATTCGGATTGACCATGATATCGCAGTGAAGCGAGCCAAGCTGAATCGGGATTCTCGACCGTTCGCGTGTGGTGTTCCATGTCGTGGCGTCGATCACCATGCCGGCAGGAAGTTGTATCTCCCGAGCCCCAGGGCTTGGAACAGGACGGCGCTCGATGATGTACGACATATCTTGAGATGTCTGTTCCGACTTGGGTTTTGAAAACCAGTCGGCAGAGGGGCTGACTGTCGAAGTCGCAAATGAGTCGATGAGGCCGCTAGTGATCTGCGATCCTAACCAGATTTCATTCTCCCAATCCGCCAGTTCATCAGTAACGGCGTTTTGGCGAAACCCATCCCATCCTTCATCAACATACCCGTCATTGTCATCATCTTCGCCATTGACGAGGAACAAAAACTCGGGCCGCCGTACCGTCGTTGTAACTCCTCCACCCCCCGCCGTATTATCAATGTAGTAAGTCCGTACAAGAGGACTTTGAGTACCTGGCGCGCCAACATTTACAAATAACTCGGGATTCCCTAGAAGAGGACTTCCTGATGCAGCCCACGGATTGATCGTGCAAGGACCAACAACAGTGTAGGAACGGCCAGTACCCTGAAGTTTAATCTTATCGCCGACCCGAATGTTCCAATACCAGTTTGTCCCCTCATTGGGTTGAGCAGGATATTTGGTTGAGAACCCACCTACCATCGGCGACTCTTCAATCATCAATACCTTATATTCATTTTTGGGACTTGGACCAGGAAATGGGTACGTTCCATAACCATTGCTAGAATCCGGAATTGGATAATGGGGTGGAAATCCGCTCGGACTATCTCCTGGCAAGTAGTAAGGGCCAATGGAGACCTTTCCCTGGCTGTAATCGCCCGCGGGTTCGATGGGGATCACCCGGTTGTAGCATAGCTGAAGCGTGCCTGCGTCCGACCGCCCCAGCGCGGGGATGGTCAAGATTGGGTCGGGCAGGAGGCGAATGCCTCGAGGTTGGTTATAGCGAATGGCCGAGTCGCGAATCCCGACCAGCGAGCCGGTGAAGATACGGGCGGCGTCGGTAACCTGGCGGCCGTTCAATGCGCTGTAGATCGCGGGAAGGGCGATCACCGTGACGATACCGATGATCGCCACGACGACCAGGATCTCGATCAGGGTAAACCCCGGCCTGATGTTTGCTCGTTGAGTACTTCGCATGTGACCTCGATCCTCCCTATTCCCAACACGTTCTCAAGGCCGCCAGTGGTATCGTCGTCCAGACTCGCAAGATATGGCCTTTGCCTTTTAGTCCAACGTGCCCGAAGCGAAGTTGGTCAGGTTATCCTTTTCAACGGTCCGCGTATTCGAGGTGAGCGCTTGCCCCGAGGCGGTGACAACCGCGGCGTCGAGCGGGAGTCGATTGTTCCCATTGGATATGAACTGACCTCCGATCCCGAATAGGCGATCGGAACCTGCGGAAATGATCTGGTACTTATTCGGGTTCACCCAGGTCGGCGGCTGGGGGGTTAAAATGGGTGAGCTGGTGGTGTAGGGATTAGGCGCGGGGGAGACGACCACGCCCGCGACCGAGCTCGCGACACTGCCAGGAGCGTTCGGGGCTCGGAAGGGCCCTTGAATCTGGGCGATGTTGCCGTCGGAGCTCGGCTCCTGGAAATCGACGTCTCCGGGGTCATATCCAACACCACCATAGGCTGAGAAATAGCAATAGAACGGTAGCACCGTAGTTTCGCTCGGGGCCCCCAAGGAATCGAGATAACCAGGAAACTCAAGTCCATCTTTATAATTTGGATTGAGGATATTTGTTACGAGACGACCGTTATTGAACTCGAACAGCGGCGGGGTTCGGTTCGTGGTCTTGAGATTGTTCTCGAATGGGTTGACCGGGTTCTTCGAGAAGCCCGTCACTGCCCAGCCAGCGTCGGTCTTCTGTGGGATTCCGCCCAGGAACAGAACGAGGCATTCCGGTCCCGTAAGAACATAGGCAGCGGAATCAATAGTGTTATTTCCATTCACATCATATCCAGGGCCGACTGCCCCTGACGTGCTGAGTTGAATGCGTGGGAAAATTTTGCGAAGCGCGGCCATAGAACGCTGCGCAAGAAGGTTTTTGCCAGTCCCCAAGTAGGTAGAGTTATAGTTCCCTGTCTCACTGATCACGATCCGGCTCGGCGGGTAGGTGCCGTATTTCGAGTGAAACTCCTCCAGCGCCTGAGACAACGCGTTGATCTCCGCGGTGACCGCGGCCTGGTTCGCCTTTTTCACCGCCCCCATGATGGCCGGGAGCAGCAGCCCGACCAGCATCGCCAGGACCACGATCACCACCAACAACTCGATCAGGGTGAAACCCGCCCGAGAGCCGGCGGCCGGGTCCGTCACACTAGTCCGTCTTCTCATGGCTTCAGTCTCCCTGGCACAAGTCCGCGTCCGGATCTCGTGGTGAATGGCGCATCGTGCGAAAAAGTAATTTCCAGCTCAAAAACTCATGTTTTGATTTGAGAATTCGATTGATTTGCTCGTTTGACACCCTGGGCGGGGCCGGTGAAGAAGGTCGCTTCACCGGCCTGCGCGGGCCAGGTATCGGGCTTTGAATTCCGGGGTTTAGCCGGACAGCTTGGTAATCAGGGTGATCAGGGGCAGGAACAACGCGATCACGATGAACCCGATGATTCCGCCCAAGGTGACGATCATGATCGGCTCGAGCAAGCTGACGAGACTCTCGACCAGGGCCTCAACCTCTTCGTCGTAGTTGTCGGCGATCTTGTTGAGCATGGTGTCGAGGTCGCCGGTCTCCTCGCCGACGTCGATCATGTTGACGACGATGTCGTCCACGATGCGGGCTTCCCGCAACGGCTGAGCGATCGTTTCACCCTCGCGAATGCTGTCGTAGATGCGGGTGAAGGCACGCTCGAAGACCATGTTGCCCGCCGTGTCGCGCACGATACTGAGCGACTCGAGAATCGGCACGCCCGACTGGACCAGGGTTCCCAGGGTCCGCATGGTTCGCGCCACGGTCGATTTCTCGACGATCTGCCCCATGACCGGAATCATCAACAAGATTCGGTCACAAACATAAGCACCTGTTTTATTGCGATAGAGCAGCTTCAGGAAGATCCAGAGGAACAAAGGCGCCAGGAAGACCAGGTAGAAGTATTCGATGACGAAGTGGCTCGCCTCGATCAGGAAGACCGTCATCGCTGGCAGGGGAACGCCGAAGTCTTTGAAGATCGCTTCAAACTTGGGGATGATGAAATAAAGGATGAACCCGACGATCACGCACGCGACGAAGATGACCACGATCGGGTAGACCATGGCCGACTTGATCCGCCGTTTCAACGTCTGGCTCTTTTCCTTGAAGTCGGCGAGGCGCTGAAGGATCGCTTCGAGCGCACCGCCCGCTTCACCAGCCTTGATCATGTTGCAATAGAGCCGGTCGAACGCCTTGGGATGCTTGGCGAACGCCTCGGAGAGAGTCTGGCCGCTTTCGATATCCTCGACCACGTCGCCCAGCGAGTTCTTGAGCACGCCCGGCTTGCACTGGCCTTCCAGGATGCGGAGGCTTCTCAAAATCGGCAGGCCGGCGTCTTGCAGCGTGGAGAGCTGCCGGGTGAAGGTACAGAGTTGCTTGGTCGAGATCTTACCGATGGTGAACGACCGCTTCTTCCCCTTGCGCCCCCCCTTTTTCTTGGTCGCCGCGGCCTTTTTCGCCTTCTTCTCCGCGCGTTCGGAGATCTTCGTGACAAAGAAGCCCTTCTGACGAATCAGTTGCTGGGCTTCTTCCTGGGTGGAGGCGCTGATGGTGTCTTTAACCTCGCGACCCGTATGGTCCATCGCCTCGTACTGGTAGGTCGGCATCGGCGTTCCCTTGTGTATCGAAGTATGACTGTCCTGAGTCGCGGGGGAAAAGATTACTCAGCAGGTCATGAAATCTTGATTCGTCGACGTTGCGTTGTGTCAGCCCTGGTCGGTCGACCGGATGCGCGGACGGCAAGCCGAGAACGTAGCGTGGTCAATCGTCAAGCATCGTTTCTCGCAAGATTTCCTCAACCGAGGTCAGGCCGGTATGGATGGCGTACAAGCCCGACTCGCGCAAGGTACGCATGCCGAACTTGCGGCAAGCGATGCGGAAGTCGTCGAGCGACGTCTCAGCCACGACCATTTCTCGGAGCGGGTCATTCATAACCAAAAGTTCATAAATACCCATGCGTCCCTTGTAACCGGTGTTGTTGCATTTCTCGCAGCCCTTGCCGTAGTAGAATTTCTTCGTGGCGGCCTCGGCCGTGGTCATGCCCAACTCCATCGCCACTTCCTGGCTGGGCTGAAACTCCGTCCGGCAGTTCGTGCAGATTTTCCGCACGAGACGCTGGGCGAGCACCCCTTCGATGGTGGCGGTGATCAAGAACGTGGGGAGCCCCATGTCGCGCAAGCGGGTGATGGCCGAAGGGGCGTCGTTCGTGTGCAAGGTGGTGAAGACGACGTGCCCGGTCAAGGACGCCTGGATCGCGATCTGGGCCGTCTCCAGGTCGCGTGTTTCACCGACCAGGATCTTGTCGGGGTCTTGTCGGAGGATCGCGCGAAGGCAGGCGGCGAACGTCACGCCGATCTCGGGGTTGATGGGGACCTGGATCAGCCCCTCGACCTCGTACTCGACCGGCTCCTCGGTCGTGATGATCTTGTCCTCGATCCGGTTCAGCTCGTTGAGCGTCGCGTAGAGGGTGGTCGTCTTGCCCGAGGAGGTGGGCCCGGTCACCAGGATGATGCCGTTGGGCTTGTGGATCACGTCCTTCCAACGGGCCAGGGTGTCCTCGGGCATCCCCAGCTTCTTCAGGTCGAGCTGCACCACCGAGCGGTCGAGAATCCGCAGCACCACGCTCTCGCCGAACATCGTCGGCAGGGTCGAAACCCGGATGTCGACGCTGTTGCCGCCCAGGGCGAGCTGAATCTTGCCGTCCTGGGGCAGCCGGCGCTCGGCGATGTCGAGGTTCGACATGACCTTGATCCGGCTGGAGATCGCCGGCGCGAGGTGGCGGGGGGGCGGCACCAGCTCGTACAGGATGCCGTCGACCCGATACCGCATCTTGTACTCCTCCTCGAACGGTTCGAAGTGAATGTCCGAGGCCTTGTCACGAATCGCCAGCAGCAGCACCATGTTCAGGAGCTTGCGCACCGGCGCGGCCTCGGCCATCTCCTCGATCGCCTCCAGGTCGATCGTGTTCTCGTTGCGGCCGGCCATCCGCTGAAGGCCC
>Ga0182745_1000770_pt1 | contig 33209 bp, 21 predicted proteins | sample eDN3rd30CKraftBY_FD_128523 | JGI IMG/M metagenome (GOLD analysis project Ga0182745, IMG submission 128523) | Enriched backyard soil microbial communities from Emeryville, California, USA - eDNA 3rd pass 30_C Kraft BY (version 2) (version 2) | ecosystem: Environmental > Terrestrial > Soil >...
CGTACGAACACTCCTTTGCAGGCGCTGGTGACACTGAATGATCCCGTCTTTATCGAAGCAGCGCAAAGCCTGGCACGGCGAGTTTTAAGAGAAGGGGGCCAGACCACCGCAGACCGGGCCACGTTCCTGCTGCAACTTTGCCTGGCTCGCGCACCACACGCAATGGAACATGCAAAACTTGTCGATCTGCATGCCAAGGCCCTCGCCCACTACTCAGCACATCAAGCTGCAGCACAAGAACTGGCCACTGTCCCGCTGGGAAAGGCTCCCCCGGGGATGGAGATCAAGGAACTGGCTGCCTGGACGGCCATGGCCAATGTCGTTTTGAATCTCGATGAAGTACTCATGAAACGCTGAGCACTCTGTGTGGCATCTCCAGTGAAAGACAAGGACCTCTGATGAACCCCCTCCTGGAATTTCGACTGCAACGGACCCGCCGCAATTTTCTTCAGTCCACAGGATTGGGGCTGGGAGGCATGGCGTTATCAGCGCTGATGTCGGGTGATGCGCGTGCAGGATCGAGTGCCGTCGTGAATCCGCTGGCCTCGCGTCAGCCTCCATTTCGCGGTCGAGCTCAGCGTGTCATTTACCTGCATCTGACGGGTTCTCCTCCGCACCTGGACATGTACGACTACAAGCCGGAACTCGTCAAGCATGATGGCCAGGACTGCCCCGACGCCTTTCTGAAAGGCAAGAAATTCGCCTTCACCACGGGAGTCCCCAAGTTGCTGGGGACTCGTCGCAAGTTTGCCCAGCATGGTGAATCGGGCATGTGGTTATCGGATGCAATCCCTCATCTGCATGGCGTGGCGGATGAAATCTGCCTGGTGAATTCCATGTTTACCGAACAGTTTAATCATGCTCCGGCAGAACTTCTGCTACTCACGGGGTCTGCCCGTCAGGGGCGGCCGTCATTAGGGTCCTGGGTCACTTATGGACTGGGATCAGAAAACGAAAATCTACCGGGGTTCGTGGTCCTGATCTCCAGCGGAGTCCAACCCAATGGTGGTAAGAATTCATACGGCAGCGGATTTCTGCCTTCGGTCTTTCAAGGTGTGCAATGCCGATCGAAGGGGGACCCTGTTCTGTATGCTTCGGACCCCGCTGGCATGAACCGGGATCTGCGCAGGCAGACGCTGGACACGTTAAGGGATCTGAATGAAATGCAGGCACAGGAGCTCGGACATCCAGAGACGCTCACGCGGATCGCCCAGTATGAACTGGCATTCCGCATGCAGACCGCCGTCCCAGAGGTGATGGATATCTCGAAAGAACCCAGGCATATTATCGAGGCTTATGGAGCCACCCCGGGTGAAGCGACATTCGCGAATAACTGTCTGCTGGCCCGCAGGCTGGCGGAGCATGGAGTTCGATTCATTCAGTTGTTCGACTGGGGCTGGGACTTTCATGGGACGAGTCCATCAGAAGGGATTACAGACGGCCTGACAAAGAAATGCGCGACGATGGATCGCCCCGTGGCCGCCTTGATTCAGGACCTCAAGCAACGGGGGCTGCTGGAAGAGACGTTAATCATCTGTGGAGGCGAATTTGGTCGCACCCCATTTCGCGAGGGGCGCACCGCGGGCAGCAAAGTCCTGGGGCGAGATCATTATCCAGACTGCTTCTCGATGTGGATGGCGGGGGGCGGAGTCAAAGGGGGGCTGACCTACGGAGAATCCGACGAACTGGGATTCTCGATTGCCCATGACAAAGTCCATATCCACGACCTGCAGGCGACCATCCTGCATCTCCTGGGATTTGATCACACCCGGCTGATTTATCGGTTTCAGGGACGTGACTTTCGCCTGACCGACGTGGCTGGTGAGGTGGTTTCCCCGCTGTTGGCATAGTGATGTGGTTGCTCAGTGATCTCGTCACAGAGAGCATTTTTGTAAATCTTGAAGTGAGCTTGCCTCGCGGCATTCAGTCTTTCATCAAGTGAAGCTCTTTCGATGCGGGTATATCGACGCGGGCACATGAGAGACCAAACTGGTCTATTTCTACAGATTTTGCAGACAATTCAGCGTTTTGCAGCAGCCTGCGCATCGTTGTGGTGGATTTCTGCTGGAGTCCCCCTGACCGAAGACAGGTGTCGATGCGGTGCCGCCACTTCAGATGTTCCAGTCTGATATCTCAGGGATTCCGTCAGAGATGCTGGCGGCCGGGGAGAGTCGTTGGCCGTCGGCGTTTCCAATCGATGGATCTCTGCGGAGAATGGCAATGTTTCTGCCAGATCGGCGAATTCCTGTTGGATGTACGTGAGCATTTTCTTTCGAAATGGGACGCCATCCTGCGCAAAGAAAGGATCGAATTCCGGAGTAGGAATAATCACGATGAACCCTGACATGCGGTTTGCTGTGAATGTGACGCCCGACGCAGCCGGTTTGTGCCGACCGCAACTTCGAGCCTGTCCTGAAAGGTCAATTTGTGCTGCGATCGGCTCTTGCCAGAATACAAATCGCTCGATCTTGCCTGATACAGCACCCTTCCGGACAGGCTCTTAGACCAGTTTGGTCTTTCATGTGCCCGCGTCGAACGGATTTCACTTGATGAAAGACTGAATGTCGCGAGGCAAGTCCGCTACAAGATTTACAAAAACTCTCATCGTGTTGCAGACGTCTCGAAATCCTCTCGCGTACGAAAATCCGAAACATTTGTCATACGGAGAATCCGACTGCTCCTCAAAATGTGCACTGACTACAGAAAAACAAAGCTGGAAGTATGGGGAATCGGGTAGATTTGGTGGTAAAATACGGTAGGATATTAGTGCTTTGTCAATTTTAAAAATTCGGGTCGGGCTTAACACAAAGTCCGACAACGGAGGACGTTTCGCGATCGCGTACCCCAAATCCAAGCCCTGACAGGGCATTTGTTCGTGCAACATGGTATTTGCCCACCAGTGACCGCAGGTGTTACTTCATCTCATATGTGACCATCAGTTGCGACCCGATGTGTCAGGCAGTCAGAGATTGCTTCACGTTTGATACAAATGGGTTCTCTCATGGAGATTCTGGACCTCACGATCAGGGAGAGCCCGTTGCAGACCACAACTCTAAAACAGCGCGACTGCCCTGCCAGGACTTACTCTGCCAGGGCTTACTTTGGAGAGATGTCATCGCGAAACATGCTTCGTTGTCGAATTTTGTGTTAAGAGTCTGTCCGGAAAGGTCAATTTGTGCTGCGATCGGCTCTTTTGCGTTCTGAACGTCGTCAGCCTGCATCGACGAATCCTGGGGATTCGTCTGCTTCGGCTTCCTTGTCAGAACGCAAATCGTCAGAACACAAATCGCTCGATCTCGACTGACAAAGCACCTTTCGGGACAGACTCTAAGGCTCACCCTGATTTTCAAAGTTGACAAGTTTTCAAAGTTGACAAGGCACGACTGATGAGCGTCCGATCGCTCCACTTCTCCCGAATCAATCCTGTCGGTTCGAAATGGTGAGTGAAATGACTCCAATCTTCGAGGAGCGGTCGAATGTCGAAGTTGTCCATCTGATTGTCCGAATTGGCGGGGTGATGCATGCCATTCCGATTATGTCGGTTGAAGAAGTCCTGCCTGATTTGCCCATTGAAAAGATTTCACAGCTTCCCTCATTTGTCTGTGGAGTGGTCTTTGTGCGAGGCCATTTAATTCCGGTGCTGGATGGAGCAGAACGACTCGGATTGCGATCTGAAGCGGAATGTCAGACGTCCCAATTGATCTGCCTGCGAAATGGGGAAAAGTTGATTGGATTAAGAGTTGACGAAGCTGTTGATTTGATGGAATTACCCCTTGAGGGGCGAATTCCGGTGCCAGACCTGGGAGGAGAATCACAGTTTTTCTCCACAGTTGTGGATCATCTGGGTGATGTGATTCGAATCCTCAATCCGGACAAACTCTTGCGGGCGGACGAAGCAATGGAATGAAAACGCATCGACCATGCATCGGCCGGAAACAGCCATACGGACTCCAGAAAACAATCCATTCAGACACATTCACTCACAGATCCTGATCAGAGCAACTTGCTCTGATGATTTCCTGCCCCTTTGATCGATGACTTTGGATTCTTCCTTGTCCAACTCTGAGCCTCGCGCCTCGCGTTCCATTAAAACTGACCAGATGTCGAGTGGGCATCAAGGGCTGCACCTGGTGCAATTGCCCGCAGCCTGGTGGGAATCTCTCCGGCAGATTCTGGAGTTCGAAACAGGCATGGATCTCTCTGATTCGCGCGGTGGCCGGTTGCGTGACGCCGTGGCAAAGGTCTTTCGAAAAAGCAGTCATTTTACAGCAGAGTCTTTGGAGAATACCGAAACTCATGCCCGGTTTGTAGAACATCTGGCCGCGGAACTCACCGTTGGAGAATCGTTCTTTCTGCGGAATGAAAACCAGATGCAACTGCTACGGCAGAAAATTCTTCCCAGCATTCTGCAGGATAATCAACAACGTCAAGAGATCCGTATCTGGAGTGCGGGCTGCGCCGGTGGAGAAGAACCGTATTCCATGGCAATTCTGCTGCAGGAACTGCTGGGAGCGGACGGGAGCTGGAATGTCTCTATTCTGGGGACGGATCTGAATCCCGTATTTCTGGAGAGAGCCCGGGCCGCGCGGTATCGTCCCTGGTCCTTTCGGCAGACGAAGATTTATGAGGACAGCCGGTTCTTCACACCGGTCAGCGGGGGATACCAGGTCTGCGAGCCTTTGCGTCGGCAAGTGCGGTTTGGCTATTTGAATCTGATGAAAGATGTGTATCCCAGCGGGTTGAACGGGACTCTTGGGCAGGACCTGATTTTGTTTCGAAACGTCGCCATTTACTTGAAACCGGAGGTGACCCGGCAGATTCTCAAACGTCTGTATCAGGCATTACGTCCTGGGGGATGGTTGCTGCTGGGGGAAATTGAAGTCGCACTCGTGCCCGATCTGGGATTCGAGGTTCATCGTTTTCCTCAGGCGACATTTCATCGCAAACCCTGGGAGACAAATTCTGTCTCGGCATCTTCGGGGGAAATTCCTGTGAATCCGGCAGCAGATGTCGATCTACGGAACCCGCGGACTTCTCCCATGAAGGAACCATCCAATTGGAAGCTTCCGGTGGTCCCGCCTCTGCCGGAATGGGTTCCACTCCCCGCGGTTCAACGCGGGGGGCGTGCAGAACCTCGAGTGCCGGAATTACAGGCACAAAAACCAACTTTTGTTGCTCCGGCAAGCTGGCAGACTCAAATCAGGCAGGCAACAGATCCGGTGCAGCGAGCTGCATTCCGATTGCGTCTGGCCCAGTCATTTCTGGAACTGGCCCGGACGCAGGAGGCTCGCGAAGAACTTGAACAGTCTCTTCGGGAAAACCCCTTGAGCATTGAAGCCCACCTTTTGCTGGCGGGGTTGTTTGAGGATCTGGGGCAACTGTCCCAGGCGGAGCGTTCCTATCGCCATGCACTCTATTTGAATCGCGATTGCGCGCTGACTCATTTTCATCTGGGGCTTGTGTTGCAGCAGCAGGACGATCCGCTGGCCAGTTGGAAGTGCATGCAGACGGCTTTGCAGTTGATCGACAATCACGATTCACAGGCGCTGGTCGAACATGGAGACGGGGTTTGTTACGGTCGGTTGCGGGAGATGATTATGATGGTTACGGGAGACATTCGTGAATGATTCACTGGTGGCATCGGACGGCCTGTGGGAGCGGGTTCGTGCTCAACTGCAACAGTTGCAGACTCAGGAAACATCGCAGGCTGCATCCAGTGCCCTGGCAGCAAAACTGGCGCAACGGGCACTGGCCTATCGCGAGCGGATTCAGAGCACGCTCCCTTCCGGGCCAACCTTACCGGTCATTTTATTTTCGAATCAACGTATCCGGTTTGGCCTGCCGCTGGATTCCGTTCTGGAGATTCAGGCATTGGAATCCTTCAGTCCGGTTCCTCGCGGACCGGAATTCCTTTATGGGGTGATTCATTTTCGTGGTGTCATTTTGTCGTTGCTCAATCTGCCGCGACTGTTTGGGACCATTGAAGTAGGCCTTGCCGATGTTCATTTTTATATTGTGGCACAAGCGGCAGGTCGCAGAGTGGCCATTGCTGCGGGGGATGTCGAAGATTTGAAGTTGATCCCGATACAGGAGATCAAGGCCGCACCGGAATGGAATGACCGTGTTCCTCAACACTGGGTACGTGGGGTGCATGGAGAGAATTGTCTGATCCTGCAGCTGGATGCAATTCTGGGAGACGCTGTGATGACCGAATGGAATGGCGCGGGGAGTGCTCTTCCTGCATTATAAAAGGAACATGAAATGAACAGAGAAATATTTGGCCGCGTTTCGTAAAGTATGCAGGCAACTTAGTTAACGATCTCGAGATGTTGCACGAGACAGGAAGATCTTCCTCCCCTTTCACCAGAGAGAGCGTTTTTGTAAATCTTGTCGTGAACTTGCCTCGCGGCATTCAAGCTTTCATCAAGTGAAACACTTTCGACGCGGGCACATGATAGACCAAACTGGTCTAGCGTTTTTTTAAATCTTGTCGTGAACTTGCCTCGCGGCATTCAAGCTTTCATCAAGTGAAACCTTTTCGACGCGGGCACATGATAGACCAAACTGGTCTGGAGCGTTTTTGTAAATCTTGTCGTGAACTTGCCTCGCGGTATTCAAGCTTTCATCGAGTGAAACACTTTCGACGCGGGCACATGATAGACCAAACTGGTCTGGAACAGACGAATTCAAAATGATGCGATGGACGATAGGCCAGAAGCTTGGGCTCGGATTCGGGGGAGTGATCCTGCTGATTGTGGTCAGCGGGCTGGTGGTCTACCAGGCCCTGGACCGGATCAATTCCAGTTCGATCATTGTTACCCGGGAGGCCATTCCGGCTCTGCGGGCCTGTGATGATCTGCTGACTGCGATCAGCCAGACAACCTCGGCGATGCGGGGACTGTTGTTGCTGTCGGAGAATCCGAAAGCTGCCGTGGAGTTCCGCAACGAATTTGACGCCGCATTACAAAATGTGTCGCACGCCATGGAGAAGTTGAAGTCGCTACATGAAGAAAGCGGGTCCATCACGAATCGTCAGGAGTTTTTACAGATCAGCGAACTGACGGAAAATTTCAGAATCACCCAACTTCGGGTTCATGAAGCAGCAGCCCGGCCGGGATCGACCGCGGAAGAGAAGCTCCAGGAATCGGTGGCATTGATGGAAAGTGCTTCGGCCCCCAAGGCCAGGGAGGTTCGCAAAGCCGCGGAACGTTTGAAAGAGTCTGCACTGGAACAGATGAAACAAGCACAGAAAACGTTGACGGAGCACCGGTTGGCAGCCACCACGATTCTGTCGATTACAACTGTGCTGGCAGTTTTTATCGGGCTGGGACTGGCGTTCGCATTAACACGCAGTCTGACAACGTCCGTTCGCTCTTTGTTGAATGGAGTGCAATTTGTCTCCGAGGGCAATCTGACCCAACCCGAACTTCGTGTGACTTCGTATGATGAAGTGGGTGAACTCACGCAGGGCTTTAACAAGATGTTGGACTCACTGCGGTCGGTGCTGTCCGAAACCGACCGGGCCACCACCGAGGTCTCGGTAGCCAGTCAAGAAATCGCCACCGGGGCGCAGCAACAACTCACCAGCCTGAGCCAGACAGCTGCCGCCTTGAATGAAATCACCACGACCGCGGAGGAATTCAAAGCCACCATGCAGGAGTTTGCGGACCGTGCCAAGGCGGTGCATGAAGCGGCGGACGAAACAGCAAGACGAGCCGGAGAAGGACTTTCGCTGAGCAAAGATTCTGCCACGCGAATCGAAAAAGTACGAGAGAATGCACTCTCCGCAGGGGAAAGCGTCTTGCTGCTGGCGGAACAGATGCAGCGAATCGGTGAAGTGACCGCGTCTGTGAATGAAATTGCGGAACAGACAAAACTTCTGGCACTCAATGCATCCATTGAAGCGGCCCGGGCGGGCGAAGAGGGACGCGGCTTCGCCGTGGTGGCCATGCAGGTGCGGGAACTTGCCAATCAGTCCAAAGAGGCAGCCGGGCGAATCGAAGAACTGATTACGCAGACTCAGAAATCCATGCACAACGTCGTCGAAAAAATTGAGGAAGGAGGGCGACTCTCTGAAGACTCCACAATTAAGGTGCGTGGCGTTTCCACAGCTTTCGACGAAATCGTCAGAGCAATCGATCAGACTCGACAGGCCATGGCTCAAATCAATACCGGTGCACGGCAACAGGAGCTGGGGATCACCGAACTGGTCAATAGTATTGTGGAGATTGATTCTGCATCCAAAGAGGCGGTCTCCGCTGCGGAACAGACGCAACAGGCCATTCACGCCATTGACCAACGGTTGCAGACGCTGGACAGTCTGATCGGTCGCTTCAGAATTTGAGAACGCGGCACGGCCGACCAGAGTGATCTCATGCACGATCCCATCTTTAATATCTTTCGAGAGGAAACGCGAGAGCACCTGAAGCAACTCGAGCAGGGTTTCCTTGAACTGGATACAGACGCGAACCTGACAGAACGTGCGCGGATTGTCGCCAAGCTCTTTCGGCATGCCCACAATCTAAAAGGAGATGCCCGTGCATTGGATCTCGATGGTCAGCAACAGGCCGCAACGCAACTCGAAGAGACCCTCGAACAACTTCGCGACGACCCGGCGGCCATCGATGCAGAGTCCATCGAAAAAGGTTTGAGCGAATTTGACCTGCTCCAGCAGGAATTCGAACAATGGGAATCCACCTTCCTCACAGAAGCTTCCGCTGCCAGCGAAGAGCAGGGAGCCCCGCCCGTAGAACCATCGGAAATGGAGCAACTTGTCGAAGACTCGGCCCTCAGTCTGTCGACATCGGCCTGGGGAGAGGACGTCCAGACGGTGCGGGTTTCGTCGGAACGCCTGGATCGAATGCTCAATCTGGTGGGAGAAGTTCGGGTGCTGCAACGCAGCAGCTCCGAAATGCAGCGACAACTGCGCAATCTGAGGAGCCGACTGGATGATTTAACCCGTCAGCTGGAAGGAGAGGTACGGCTCGATCTGGAGTCCCTGTTCAACCAGGTACGCCGCGTCGAAACCACGCTACATCATCACGAGACGCGAGAACAAGTGCTGATGCAGTCACTGGAAGATGATGTGAGTGCAGCTCGACTGTTGCCGCTGACTCTTCTGGCCGATTCGCTTCGGCGTCCTATTCGAGATCTGGCCAAGAGCCTGGGAAAAAATGTCCACTATCATGTGGACGTTGGTGAAATTTTGCTGGACAAGGCTGTGATTGAATCGTTGCGGGCGCCGCTGATGCACCTGATGCGTAATGCGATCGATCATGGAATTGAAAATCCGCAAACTCGCCTGACCTGCGGCAAGCCGACACAGGGCCTGATTCACTTCCGGGCGGGGCGCCGGGGTGGAAAAGTGATGATTCAGATTTCCGATGACGGTGCCGGGCCGGACTTCGACAAGATCCGCCAGCAACTGCTCTCCCGGAAGCTGCTCTCCGAAGCAGAAATCCAGGGGTTGTCTTTGGAGCAACTCTCTGAATGGTTGTTTCATCCTGGTTTCAGCACAACGGAAGTGGGAGACATTTCCGGACGAGGAGTGGGATTGGATGTGGTCCGGGATGCCCTGCAGCGCATCCAGGGGCGGATCGAACTCGATTCACATCGCGGTATCGGGACGACGTTCACACTGGTTCTGCCCGTGACGCTTTCCACCATTCGCGTCTTGACGGTCTGGTGCCTGGGGCAATGTTTCGGACTGCCCAGTTCCAGCATTCTGAAAACCGGTCGAGTGAAAGTCAGCGAACTGCGAAGCATTAAAGGAACTCCTGTCCTTCAATATGAGGGAGAGCCCATTCGCTGGGTGACGCTGGCGGACTTGCTGCAACTGGGCCGGCCTCGAACCCCTACAGAAAGCCAGTACGAAACGTACGTTGTCATTCGGAAAGAGTCTCGCACACTGGCAGTGCGCATTGATCGCATCGAAGAAGAACGGGAAGTCCTGCTCAAATCATTGAGTTTTCCGCTTTCGGGAATGCCGGGTGTGCTGGGGGGAACAATTCGCCCGGACGGGTCGGTGCAACTGGTTCTGGATGTTTCTCTCAATCAGATTCGACGAGTCAGCAGTCGGAGTGGAGTCTTTGAAATCGCGACGAGCCCCAAGATTCCCAAAATTCTCGTTGTGGATGACTCTCCCACGACGCGGGCGATATTAAGAAATGTTCTCGCCGCTGCCGGCTACCAGGTGCGCACTGCCATCGATGGCATTGATGCCTTGGAGAAGTTGCATGCGGAACTTCCAGACCTGGTGGTCTGTGATTTCGAGATGCCGCGTCTGAACGGCGTGGATCTGACCCGTCAGATCAAGGCGAAATGGAATTTGCCGGTCATCCTGGTCACCGGGCGTGAAAAAGAACATCATCGCCGGGAAGGTCTGGAAGCTGGCGCAGACGCCTATGTCATCAAATCTTCCTTCCAAGGCGAGAGCCTGCTGGACGTTGTCCGACAGTTGATCGTGGAATAGACCAGTTTGGTCTATCATGTGCCCGCGTCGAAAAGGTTTCACCTGATGAAAGACTGAATGCCGCGAGGCAAGATCACGACAAGATTTACAAAAACGCTCTAGTGCTTTGTCAATTTAAAAAATTCGGGTAGGGCTTAACACAAAGTCCGACAACGGAGGACGTTTCGCGATCACGTACCCTAAATCCAAGCCCTGACAGGGCTCTAGACAACGACTCTCCTCTCAGCTGCCTCCGGAGCCGCTGCGCTTGTCCTGCTTGTTCTTGCGTTTTTCTTTCAATGTTTGTTGAGGCTTCTTCTTCTGTTCTTTCTGACCCTTGTCTTTGCTGCCGCGATCGCCCATGGTCACTCTCCTTGCCTGATGGACATTTTAAGGGGGAACTCTTTGCATCAGCTTACCTGTTTCATGGCAGCCGGTCCATTGACGAATGCCAGCCGATCTCGTTGCAATGGTATCGCAGGCTGACTCAGGCGGATCATATGAAAAACATGAATCGGGAATGGCTGGAAACAGACGGGTTGGGAGGTTTTGCCTCGGGGACGATCTCCGGAAGACGGACAAGACGCTACCACGCACTGCTGCTGTCTGCCGTGGCGGCGGAAAATGCCCGCTACGTTCTGGTGAATGGAGTGGAAGTGCAGGTGCAGTCCGCGGCAGGGACTTCCGCGCTCTCTTCCCAGAGATTCCTCCCTAATGTGATTCATCCTCATGGGGATCGCCTGATTCAGACATTTCAAACCGATCCCTGGCCAACATGGGATTTTCTGCTGGAAGATGGCACACGCATTCGACAGGAGTTCTTCGTTCCCCAAGGATTCTCTGCGGTGGTCTTGAAATGGTCGTTACTGGCGCCGGTGAAGACGCCGGTGACGCTTTCCTTGCGGTTACTGATGTCCGGACGGACCTATCATGCCCTGCATCACGCCAACAACGATTTCCGCTTTGAACACCACGGGGACAATCGGCGGTTACAGTGGAACCCTTATCCGGGAGTTCCCGGTACTGCGGCCATGACGAATGGAACCTATACCCGCGATCCACTCTGGTATTATCAGTTTTATTACACGCTGGAAGCTGAACGTGGGCTGGATTCTGCCGAAGACCTGGCCTCCCCGGGAGTGTTTCGTTTTGAACTGCAGGCAGCCCCCGCACTCTGCATTTTGACAGCCACCGATGAGGGGACCTTAACTGCGAATGAACTCGAAACAACCGAAAGGCTGGTGGATCGCCTGACCAAAGAGGAACGCACACGCCGGCAGAACTTCTCAACCCCGCTGCATTGTTCCGCGAAACAATTTCTGATTCAGTCCGGGACCCGAGCCACGATCGTGGCGGGTTATCCGTGGTTTACGGACTGGGGCCGGGACACCTTCATCGCCCTGCGCGGACTCTGCCTGGCAACCGGCCAACTGGACCATGCCGGGAAGATTCTTCACGACTGGTCCGAAATGGTCTCCACGGGAATGCTTCCCAACCGGTTTCCCGATGGCAAATCCCAGCCTGAATATCATTCCGTCGATGCCTCGTTATGGTTCATCATTGCAGTTCATGATTATCTGGCTGCCCTGCAGGCTTCCGGGTTGATTGCCCCACCCGCTGAAATCCGGCAACTGCAATATGCGGTTGCCCAGATCCTCGAAGGGTATTCCCAGGGAACTCGATTCGGGATTCGGGCAGATGTTGACGGCTTGCTCTCGGCCGGCGAAGCAGGGGTGCAGTTGACATGGATGGATGCCAAGGTCGACGATTGGGTAGTGACTCCACGGATCGGGAAACCTGTGGAAATTCAGGCCCTTTGGATCAATGCACTCTCCATTGCCAGCCAGTTCGATCGCCGTTGGCGGGCACGGTTTCAACAGGCCCGCACCAGTTTTCAGAAACGCTTCTGGAACGCCTCGCAAAACTGCTTGTATGACGTTGTCGATGTGGATCATCAGCCCGGACAGATGGACGGCAAGATTCGCCCCAACCAGATCCTGGCGATCGGAGGCTTACCGCTCAATTTGCTGGAACGGGATCGGGCAGCAAGAGTGGTGAAAACTGTTGAAGACCGGTTGCTGACGCCCGTCGGGCTGAGAACACTTTCTCCGGACGATCCCGATTATCATCCACATTATCATGGCGATGTCCGAGCCCGTGATGCCGCCTATCATCAAGGAACCGTCTGGCCCTGGCTGATGGGGCCGTTCATGGATGCCTGGCTGCGTGTGAATGGAAACTCTTCCGAAAACCGCAACACAGCCCGGACTCGTTTTGTGCAACCATTACGTGAACATCTGCAGGAAGCCGGACTGGGGCACGTTTCCGAAATCCTGGACGCTGAACCGACCGATACCGCTCGCGGACTGCGGCAATTACCCCGCGGTTGCCCCTTTCAGGCATGGTCGCTGGGAGAACTCCTGCGGATGGAAGCCAGTCTGGCTCAGCATAAAAAATTATGACGCAAATTCCTCACCAAGGGACCTCGAAAATCACGTGTGATGCCGGAAGAGGGGAAATGAGGAGAGGGCGTTTTTGTAAATCTTGTCGCGGACATGCCTCGCGGTTTTCAGTCTCTCATCGAGTGAAACCTTTTCGACGCGGGCCCAGGAGAGACCAAACTGGTCTCGCGCCCTGTCAGGGCTTGGATTTGGGGTGCATGATCGCGAAACGTCCTCCGTTGTCGAACTTTCCGCGAAGGCCTCCCCTAAATTTTAGAGTAGACGAAGCAATAGGAGAAAGTCTCAAGATTCGTACTTTCCTTGTTCTCTCTTCTTTTCTCTTGCCTGCATCACATCGAATTTGGAAGTATTGAGTGAGAAGCAGTTGAAGACAGGAACGAGGGGATTTTGATGGCAGGCAAAGCAGATCAGACTCGTGTCATTCCGGCAGCTCTGAAAAAGGCGGGCAGGGCCGGTCGACAAATCTTGTGTCACGAAGAGGCACGTCTGCAGGCTTCGGAATCCCGCACTGCAAACTGGAAACGCTGGGGGCCGTATCTGGCGGAACGTGAATGGGGAACCGTTCGCGAAGACTATTCGGCCACCGGCGAGTGCTGGGATTATTTCCCGCACGACCATGCGCGCAGCCGGGCCTATCGTTGGGGAGAAGACGGCCTGATGGGCTTTACGGACCGGGAATGCCGTCTCTGTTTTGCCATCGCCCTGTGGAACGGTCAGGACCCCATCCTCAAAGAGCGTCTCTTCGGGCTCACGGGACCGGAAGGGAATCATGGGGAAGATGTCAAAGAACTTTATTACTATCTGGATTCTCTGCCCACGCATGCCTATGTCAAGATGCTTTATAAGTATCCGCAAACCCGGTTTCCTTATGATCAACTCGTCAAAGAAAACCGGCAACGTGACCGGAGTCGTCCTGAATTCGAATTGTTCGACACCGGTGTCTTTCAGGAGAACAGATACTTCGATGTCTGTACAGAATACGCCAAGGCCGACCCGAATGATATTCTGACTCGCATTACCGTTGTCAACCATGGGCCAGAGACAGCAACGCTGCATCTGCTGCCGACATTATGGTTTCGAAACACCTGGAGTTTTGACTGTCAGTATGAATCGGGGCAGGCCAAGCCGCACCTCAAACAGAATTCCCCGGCAGGCGTGCTGGCACAGCACACCACGCTGGGAAGTTTTCACTGGGAAACAGCACCCGCCTCGGATGGAACAAACGCTCAATTATTATTTACAGAGAATAACACAAATTCAGTACGCCTGTATCAATATGGAGACGCTTCAGACTTTGTGAAAGATGCTTTTCATGAATACGTCGTGCAGGGCCATCGGGCCGCAGTCAATCCGCTGCAGAATGGAACGAAGGCGGCTGCATATTATGTTCTGAAGATGGCTCCCGGAAGCACACAAGTGGTGAAGCTGCGACTGAGCCAGATGGACGTAGCGTCACAGAAGCCATTTGGCCCGGAATTCGAACAGATTTTTGAAACCCGAAAGCGGGAATGCGATGAATTTTACGATGCCGTCCTGCCAGAGGGATTCAATACGCAAGAACGATTGATCGCCCGGCAATCTTATGCCGGTTTACTCATTAATAAGCAGTTTTATCATTATGTTGTGCAGGAATGGTTACAGGGAGATTCGGGTCAACCCGCTCCACCGCCCGCACACCAGAGTATTCGCAATCTGGAATGGACGCATCTTTATAGCCGTGATGTCATTTCTATGCCGGATAAATGGGAATATCCCTGGTTTGCGGCTTGGGATCTGGCATTCCACATGCTTCCAATGGCCCGTCTGGATGGCGACTTTGCCAAGCGGCAACTGCTCCTGCTCCTCCGGGAATGGTATATGCATCCGAACGGGCAGATTCCCGCCTATGAATTTGCCTTTAGTGATGTCAATCCCCCAGTGCATGCCTGGGCCAGTTGGCGCGTCTATAAAATGACCGGGCTTCGAGGGGAACGGGATGTCCCGTTTCTGAAAAAAGTGTTTACGAAACTCCTGATTAATTTCACCTGGTGGGTCAATCGTAAAGATCCGGATGGAAAAAATCTTTTTTCAGGTGGCTTTCTCGGTCTGGATAATATCGGTGTGTTCGATCGTTCCAAACCATTGCCAAACGGGGGGAATCTGCAGCAGGCAGACGGTACGGCCTGGATGGCCTTTTACTGCTCCACCATGCTGGGAATGGCTCTGGAGCTGGCGACATTTGACGACACCTATGAAGACATCGCATCGAAGTTCTTCGAACATTTTATTCAGATTGTGGATGCAATGAATACTCTCGGAGGAACAGGGCTCTGGGATGAAAGCGATGGGTTTTATTATGATTTTCTGAATGCCGATGGAAATACATTTCCATTGCGGGTCCGTTCCATGGTGGGAATTATCCCACTCTTCGCTGTGGAAGTCCTGGAGCAGAAGAAGATCGATCAGTTGCCCGGATTTAAAAAACGGTTGGAATGGTTTTTGAAACACCGTTCGGATTTAGCACAGCATATTTCGTATCTGCAGTCAGACCCAGAAGCGGAGTCGCCAGCGGTCCATGATCATCGACTGCTGGCGATTCCATCCCGAGAACGGCTGATTCGCATGTTAAAATATCTGCTGGATGAAGAAGAATTCCTGTCTCCTTATGGAGTGCGGGCATTATCGAAATTTCACCTCCAGCATCCATATACCTGCCAGGCTGGAGGAGAGACTCATGGTGTTTCTTATGATCCGGCGGAGTCTACAACCGGGTTGTTTGGCGGAAATTCGAACTGGCGGGGGCCCATCTGGTTCCCTGTTAATTATCTGCTTGTGGAGGCACTGGAACGATATCACCATTTTTTTGGTGACACACTCAAGGTGGAATGCCCGACAGGCTCGGGAGTCTGGATGAATCTGAAAGAGGTCTCACTCGAATTGTCACGTCGGCTGGCAAATCTCTTTCTACCCGACGAAACTGGCCGGCGACCCGCGCATGGTCAGGAGTCGCGGTATACACAAGATCCTCAGTGGAAAGATCTCGTGCTCTTCTATGAATATTTCGATGCGGAAAATGGTCGCGGTTGTGGAGCGAGCCATCAGACTGGCTGGACTTCGTTGATCTCTTTATTACTAGAGAATATTGCCAAGAAGCGGGATGAATCCACAGCAACAAAGAAGTCTGTTCCTCGTCGCGAGCCGCTGCTTAAATAAAGAAATAGGGAATAGAAAATAAGGAATGTCGTGCCCGTCAGGGCTTAGATTTGGGATACGTGATCGCGAAACGTCCTCCGTTGTCGGACTTTGCGTTAAGGCCTACTCTCAGTTTTAGGGTCGGCGAAGCAGTCGGTTTGCCTTCAGGCGACTGCTGCCGCGTGATATACTCCTGGCGGAACTTTTTGAAGTCGGCCGTTCTCCGAAAGAAGATTCGAGATGTCGCGACATGCTTTAGAGCGTTTTTGTAAATCTTGTCGTGGACTTGCCTCGCGGCATTCAGTCTTTCATCAAGTGAAACCCTTTCGACGCGGGCACATGAGAGACCAAACTGGTCTCGCCACCAGTCTTCTCTTGCTGCTGTTTGCCGTGACAGGAATGGCGGAAGAGCCGCTGGTGATTGACGAATCGAAATACCAGCTCCCCGGTGCCGATGCGACCATCCCCGCCTGGGCTGGCACGCGAAAAGATGAACCGTTCCAGGTGAAGGAGTTTTTGGAAAGCCGGACCGCTCCGGCAGGCAATGCTGCTCCACTGTACCTGTATGCCATGAGTCGGTTTGCAAATGACTTTGCCTATCTGGTTCCGGAAGAAGATCGCCCCGCCTTACAAGTGCGTTCCAAGGCGATCCTTGGCGAAGCGGCAAAACTGACTGATCGTGACTCACTTAAAGAGATCGCCACCTCCCCCGAAGTGGAAGCGTATCTTCAACAGGTCAGGCCATATCTCAAACTCGTTGATCAGGCTCAGCAGCGCCCGCAATGCGTGTTCATCTCAGGATTGCAGATTGATTCGCTTCTACCACACGCGCAGACATCACGAAGTATCGCGAGAATGTGTCAGCTGGAAATCGCCAATGCCTGTGCCCGGTCCGATTTCAAAACGGCGGAAGCAGCGGAGTTTCGGATCTTCCGAATGTCGCGAGACATTCGCCCTCGTGGAATGTTGATCAGTCAACTGGTCTCCTGTGCGCTGGACGCCGTGATGGTCCATGCCATTCTGAACGATCATCTCAGTCAGCCTTCCCTGACATTTGCAGACTGCGACAGACTTCTGGCGATTCTGCAAGAACATCAGCAGGACCCCATCGATATGTATGTGGAAGGTTTGAAGATGGAGTTTGTGATGGAGGGAAACATTGTGGATGGGTTTCAAAAAAAGATGCTGGCTCCCAAGATGCTGGATCTCAATTCGATTGTCGTGTCCCGGTTTAATTTCGATGTGGAATGGAAAGCTATCAGTGAAATCACGGCATTGTCTCTGGCGATTCCGTTGTCGGAAGATGTCCGCGGTGTGAGCGCCAGGTTGATTGATCAAAAAGTTGAGAACATGCGAAAAAACTTCGACAAAGAGATCAAGTCACCACTCAATTCCATCCCGTTATTATTGGGAACCACGAAGCTGGATGTTCCCGTTCTGGCCTCGATTCTGCTTCCAGCCACGAGCCAGTTTGGCGAAGCCTGCCGCAGGCACCGGGCCCGTCTTCAGGGAGTGATCCTCTTTACAGCCGTGCGCAGATATCAACTTAAGCATGGGCGCCTGCCGGAAACGCTGCTGGTGGCTGCCCGCGAAGCTGGAATTCAGGAGATTCCGATCGACCCCTACGACGGCCAACCGATGCGCTACGTGGTGATCGATGGAAAACCAGTCGTCTATTCCGTGGCCGTCGACCGCGTGGATGACGGCGGCCAGGCCGATTGGGAATTCGGCAAGCAGCCCGGAGACTTCCTGTTCAAATTGCCTTGATCGAAAACCGCGGCGGCAATGGATTCCAATCGAGTATTTATGGCTTGCAGTACAGGTTGAAAGAATTGACTTCTGGTCGTGCAGACTTCTGGTGAATGATTGAGAAGCCCTAACAAAACTTGCAGCGAACTTGCTCGCGGACAGAGGATTCCCTTTATTCGAGAGGTTTTGTTCGCGGCTCCAACAAGGTGAATCCATTATGCCGCAACGCACATCTGAAATTGGACGACAAATGTCTGCAATCCATTTCCTGGACCAGTTTGGTGTCTCATGTGCCCGCGTCGAAAGGGTTTCACTTGATGAAAGACTGAATGCCGCGAGGCGAGTTCGCCACAAGATTTACAAAAACGCTCTAACCATTCAGGCCGTCCATTTTCTGTTGGTCACGTTGTTGTTGGCCTCACCTGGTTGGGGGGCGGAGCCATCAGAATCGACGCCACATCAACCCAACATTGTCATCTTTCTTGTGGATGACATGGGGCTGATGGATACCTCGGTCCCCTTCCTGGCAGACACACAGGGCCGGCCAGACGCCCAGCCGCTCAATGCGTATTATCGCACTCCGAATATGGCACGGCTGGCGGCGCAAGGAACCCGCTTCAGTAACTTCTACGCAATGAGTGTCTGCTCTCCTTCGCGCGTGTCACTGCTCACGGGACAAAACTCCGCCCGGCACCGGGTCACGAACTGGATTCACCCCGAGAAGAACAACTCCGGACCGTTGGGCCCGGCAGATTGGAACTGGCAAGGGCTGGGGAAAGACTCCGTGACATTGCCCCGGTTGCTCAAACAGCAGAATTATCACACGATCCTCGTTGGAAAAGCACATTTCGCCCCCAAAAACGCGGCCGGTGCAGACCCCCGATCACTGGGATTTGACGTATCCATTGCTGGAAGTTCCATCGGTCATCCTGGCACCTATTACGGCAAAACGAATTACGGTGCGGGCACAAATAATCCCGTCCCGGATCTGGAAAAATATCACGGCACCGAAACCTTCCTGACGGAAGCACTGTCGCTGGAAACGAAATCACAACTCTCCCAGGCGGTACAGGGCAAGCAGCCGTTCTTCCTTTATTTTGCACAATATGCCGTGCACTCTCCTTTTCAGTCTGACCCCCGATTCGCCGAGCATTACCGGGACTCCGGCAAGCCTCGTCCCGCACAGGCGTTCGCCACTCTGATCGAAGGGATGGATCAAGCGCTGGGGGAATTGCTGGATCACCTCGACGCGCTGGGGGTGGCCGAAGAAACGCTGGTCATCTTCCTGGGAGACAACGGGACCGATGCTCCTCTGGGAGGAGCGCACGAGGTGGCCTGTGCTGCTCCACTACGAGGTAAAAAGGGAAGTCATTATGAAGGGGGCATGCGAGTTCCCTGCATTGCAGCCTGGGCGGCCCCCAATTCCGACAATCCCGTGCAGCAGAAACTTCCCATTGAAAAGGCAAAAATTCAGACGCAACTGGGGGCGATCTATGACGTCTTCCCCACTCTGCTGCAACTTGCCGATGTGCCCGTTCCCGCTGGCCATGACGTTGATGGAGCTGCTTTGCAACCGTTGCTCGCCGGCCAGCATGTCGCGGACCGGGGCGAACTCTTTTTGATGCATTACCCGCATGCCAAACACCGCACCGATTACTTCACCTGCCTGCGCCATGGAGACTGGAAAGTGATCTATCATTACTTTCCCACGAAAGTTTCAGACGGCAGCCATTACCAGTTGTTCAATCTGACTGATGATCCTTCAGAATCGCACGACCTCTCGAAGACTCAGCCGGAGAAGCTGCGCCAGATGATGCAGGAACTGGTAAAAAAACTGGAAGATCAACATGCGCAGTATCCTTTCGAGCAACCCGAAAGAATCACGGTCGTCAAACCGATCATTCCGTGAAGAAAGCCAGTAGTGCTTCGTCTATTCTAGACCAGTTTGGTCTCTCATGTGCCCGCGTCGAAAGAGTTTCACTCGATGAAAGACTGAATGCCGCGAGGCAAGTCTGCGACAAGATTTACAAAAACGCTCTAAAATTTGAGGTCGGCCTTCACGCCAAGTCCGACAAAGGAGGATGTTTCGCGATCACGCACCCCAAATCCAAGCCTTGACAGGGCAGTAGAGTCCCTCAATGATGCCCCTTGCCCCCCGTTGATGTTCAGGGGCTGTGTACAATCTGATCCGGCTGCTTCAGGCAAAGTCTGATTAAGAGCCCTTGCACCAGATCACGTCCGCCATGTTGCCAGGATAGACCCAGAACAGATTCTGCAAATTGATAATGATCAATGTCCGGGTCTTCGGCCTGATGCTGCAGGAGTTCCAGTTCTTCTTTGGAGACAATGTCTTCCAAGATGGCCCGGAGTTCCCCGGACTGTTCGGCACGCAAAAACTGTCCCAGTTGCTGCAGTTGTTTTTTTCCTGTGGGCCAGGCCAGCATGAGAAGTTGAAGATCGTGACGAAAACGCTCTTCATCGAGGCACGTTAATCCCTGCGAGGCGATTTTGTCGGAAATTTTGGCATGACTGAATCGGAACAGACCCGCAATCAATAGGTGCGTGAGTCCTCCCAGTCCGGACTGCTTCAATTCGGAAAGAGCGTGATCAAACTGTGTGGCGTCTTTAACAATGACGGCAGTGGCCAGTTTCTGAATCTGTGCATTCAGCAGGGGAGGTGTCGAAGGCTCATAAAGAATTCTCGAGATCAGCCGTAACCATTCCAGTCCGTAAATCTGGTTGTCCGATGGCATCTGGAAGGCAGTTTTTGATGAGAAGTCTGGCAGCTGTAACGTGAAGTCATCGACTTCCCGGCAATAGCGATTTGCCAGCTGGAGAATCATTTGCCAGCGTTTCAGTCTGGAATGGTCCTCCTCTGCCGTGAAACGTGCCAGGATTTTCTCAGCGAAGAACACGGCTTCGCTGAGGCGAATCGCGGGTTCGTGGTCCCGGTATTCCACCGCGGCCAGCGTGTTTTGTTGATATTGAGTGAACAGGTCCTGTTGCAGCGTGACGGTCATCACAAAGGGATCAATCAGCAACTTAAACTCTTTCAGCCGTCCGGTGGCCGCTTCATAGACAATTCGGGAGCCTTCGTCTTGAAAGATCAGCTCTTCAGAATTCAACGTAAAATGGTCACGATTTTGCTCCAGATGACGTAACATCCACATGGGTGAGACAGAAAGCTGCATGGCGGCAATATCGCTGGGATGCTCAGCAGTCGTGAAACCGAAACCGAACGTCAGCCTGGATTCCCGGCCTTCTTTGACTGGTTCAGGCATGCCATCGGCAATCAGCTTGACCATCAACTGGGTTTGCGAAGAATAGGGAATCATGGTCCCCTGCCCTTGCTGTGGATCGGCCACACTCATTGATCTTCGAGAAAATGTAAAGGCCAGACGCTCGCCAAAGGCGTTTTCCAGAGAGGTCCCATTCAGATCCAGCAAGATGCCTTTTTCAGTAGAAAGGATAAAAGTGGCGGGTAATAGCCTGAGAAGATCGCTCTTTGAATCATTCTCCGGCTCAGCAATCGATTCAATCTGAACCCGAAGATCGAGCCCCTTGGCATAAGACGTACTGAACCAGTGGGCAGCACGAATGGCGACTTGCTGCATTTCATCCAGGGAATCCTGCAGCAGCGGAGCTTGAGTCCATTCTTCCACTTCAACATTCAAGGTGCGAGGATCGTCCGGAAACAATGCGGACCCCAGGGTGACGCGACTGGTACGAAATCGACCAGTTTCCCAGAGGCGCTGTTGAATTTGTTCCAGAGCTTGTCGAGGACAAGGATCTCCTGGTTTCAGCGGGATCAGCTTGAGAACTTCTGCCACGGATTGCCGTTGGCATCCCTGCACTGCAATCTCGCTGAAGGTCGCTCTGGGACCTGGCCGAGACATATTGACGACGAGATCCGCTTGCGCGGCCGGCGAATCCAGATCGATCCGCATATCGAATTGGGCATTCATCAGGGCATGCCTGGCCAGTTGCATCTCCACCAGCTTCTGTGCATTCCGCAACATCCCGGGGGTGTTGGAAATAAACTTGCCGGCGCTGAACACGGCGTCGATTTCTTCATCGGACGTTCCGGGCATGCCTTCCGTTTCAGGCTGAAGCCCCTGTTGCAAACCCGTCAGAATCAAGTTTCGGCAATCTTCCGGAACGCCTTGTAAGACAATATTTCGCCAGCGAAAACGGGGGCCTTCAACGACATTGATCTCGACCCCCTGCTGCTCCTCATTCCATTGAGATGTGACCTGCGCCTCGGCAAACCCAAGTTCTCCAAAGCAGGCGGTCAGACGTTTATCGAGCCGTTGCAGCAGGTTGGTCAGCAGGGCATCCGGCCTGCGAACCGGAAAGAGGTAAGGGTCCAGCTTCAATTCGAACACCACCTCTTCGACAGGAAAGCTTACTATCCCTTGGAGTTGGATTTTGTCGAGCCGACCGGCGTCTCCCACGAGAAACGGCGGAGCAGCCAGAGAAAGTTCAGTCATGCACAAGAACAAAAAGCAGGCCCAGGCCGTCGATTCCTTCATGACCGATCTCCTGAAGTGCTCCAATGATCTTCTGTTTCCTTCGGGACCGTTCCTGACTTATATCATCACTTAGAGTCTGTCCCGAAAGGTGCTTTGTCAGGCGAGATCGAGCGATTTGTGTTCTGACAAGGAAGCCGAAGCAGACGAATCCACAGGATTCGTCGATGCAGGCTGACGAAGTTCAGAACGCAAATGAGCCGATCGCAGCACAAATTGACCTTTCGGGACAGACTCTTACATCATCACGGGGGCTTCGATTCCCAGCAGGTTCAGGCCATGGGCCAGAATGCGGCCAGCCAGATCACTGAGCCGCAAACGACTGATGCGGGTGGCTTCATCCGGAGCCCGCAAGACCGGGCACTGGTCATAAAAGGAGGTTAAATTTCCGGCCAGTTCGAACAGGTATTGGGCCAGCACATTAGGTCGGGCATCGACCACGACGGCATCAAGTGTTTCCGGATATTGACAGAGTTTCAACGCCAGCACCCGCTCGGACTGATCACGAATCTGAATCGGGTTGCTATGATTGCGAATCAACTCCGCATCGATTCCCCCCTTGCGAAAGATGCCATGCACGCGGGCATGGGCATATTGCAGATAAGTTGCGGTGTTCCCGTTTTTAGCTAGCATTTTATCGGCATCAAAGACATAATCGCTGTCACGATTATGCATCAGGTCGGCATATTTAATGCCACCGATCCCCACCATCTCTGCAATCTGATTCCGTTGTTCCGTATTGAGTTCCGGGGCAGAATTTCCCTCCACATCTGTGCGTGATTCATCATTGTTGACAACGATATCATGGGCTTTGGAGAAGGCTTCATCCATCAGGCTTTCCAGTCCGACAGTATCGCCAGAACGAGTTTTATAAGGTCGTCCATCCCGCCCCATGACCGTCCCGAAACTGACATGACGCAGTTCCACAGAACCACATCCCCACAATTTGGCGGTGGCGAAGAGGAGTTTAAAGTGCTCGGACTGCCGGGCATCCACAACATAGAGAATGTGTTCCGCATTCAGAGACTGGACGCGATAGCGAATCGTGGCCAGGTCCGTTGTCGCATAGGTATAGGCTCCATCACTTTTACGAACAATAAATGGAGCGGCGATGCCAGGAATAAACACACAGACCGCGCCGTCGCTGGTTTGTGCCAGCCCCTGTTTTTCCAGATCCGCCACGACGTCGGCTAAATAAGGATGATAATAACTTTCCCCCAGGGCTGTATCGAAATGAATGTTCAGACGATCATAAATGCGTTGCAGAGCCTGCAGGCATTGTGGCAGAAATTCTTCCCAGAGCCTCACATTCTCCACATCACCGGCATGCAACCTGGCAGTTTCTTCACGAGACAGACGATTGATGTCCGGGTGTTTTTGAGCGGCAGCTTTGAGCGCAGAGTTCTCGTCGACTTCTATAATTTTCCGTTTCAATCCATGAATCGTATCCGTCAGGGCCGTGACTTCAGCCCGCTGTTTCTTCAGGAGTTTCTTTTGTGCTGCATTGCTGGCGCCGACTTCGGTGGAGTTTAATTCCGCCTCAAGCAGGCTCAAACGGGCTTCTTCCGTGGGAAGAGTTGCTAGCGCGTCGTGATAATCGCAGAGCTGATTGACGAGACGATAAAGCCGGGCCAGTTCGCCGACGGCATCGGCCTCGTAGCCTTTAGGATCGACCAGATGCTTGAAGCCATAAATAATCATGCCGAACTGAGTCCCCCAGTCCCCGATATGATTATCAGCAATCACGGTATGTCCCAGAAAACGGAGGACACGTACCAGGCAATCGCCAATCACGGTGCTGCGGAGATGCCCCACGTGCATCGGCTTGGCGACATTGGGTGAGGAAAAATCGACCACCACCGTGCGAGGTTGCTGCACGGGAAGAACGCCTAATCGGGCATCGTTCGCAACCGCATTGATCTGCTTTTCGAGCCAGGCATCCTGAATCGTCAGATTGATAAATCCTGGCCCGGCAATCTCGACCGGTAAACAGACGTCGGAGACATCCAGCTTTTCGGCCACGCGCAGGGCCACTTCTCGAGAGTTGCTCCCATTGCGATTCGCCAGTGGCATTGCAAAGTTTGCCTGGTAGTCCCCAAAGCGGGAGTCCTGGGCCGGTCGAATCATCTCCAGATATGGAGCAGTCTCATCGGTGAAGTCTCCCAGGACTTCAGAAAAGCGAACACGCAGCAAGCGGAGAATATTCATAGAGGTCACGCCGTATCACGGCTGAGTTTTGAGGGGCTTCATACAGCGTTTTCGGTCTGGGCCTGGACCAGCTTTTGTGCAATTGGTGGCCAATCCACACGTGTCGCATCGCCCCACAGGTTTTCCAGGTCATACAGAGCCCGGGCATCGGGAGTGAAGACGTGCAGGATTACATCACCGAAGTCATGACAGATCCACGGAACGTCGTCCCCATCGCAACCCAGCCGATCCGATTGCCGTGCATTCATCACGTCGTCGGCCGTATCCACCATCGCTCTGAGTTGACGGCGGTTATTCCCCGTGGCGATGACAAAAAAATCGAACAACGAGGTGACATTGGTGACATCCAGAACGGTGACATCCTGGCCACGAAAATCTTCACAGACCTTCGCCAGAAGGCAAGCATTTTCCAGGCTTTGCTGCAGGGCGGATTCGTTGCGAATCCCTGCCAATTCGCCGCGCACGCGAGTGATCCGCGTTCCAGTATTTTCAATCAATGTCTATTCGCTCCTGTTGAGATGAAGATTCCCTAGCGCTTTGTCAATTTACAAAAATTCGAGTAAGGCTTAACACAAAGTCCGACAACGGAGGACGTTTCGCGATCATGTCTCCCTAAAACCAAGCCCTGACAGGGTACTACATCTTGTACGACTCTCGTCGCAAACACAATACTGTAAATCTGGATGTGAGAACTGTTCCCGGATTTACCAGGAATAGACCGTTCGCAGCCGTGTCAGAATGGCTTCTTCCAGCAATGGGTCGCGCCCCAGCGGCAACCATCTGGACGGTCCGGACTGTCCCACGACAGGGTTCAGGTCACGCATGAGAGGGGTGCTCTCGGGAAAGGTGGCCGCCCCCGCGGAACTGCCTGCCACGCCGATCAGGTCTTCAATTTCTTTTAAGACGGTGACGCTCACCAGATAACCCTGGCCCTGGTCATCCGGTTGCAGGCTGACCAGCACGATCCGACGAATCGACTGTAGAGAGCTTTCCAGACGATTGGTGAACCCCACCGAATCGTGATGCCATGGTTCCAGCAGGCCCGCGCCCACTTTAGGGGCTGTTTCAATCACCCGGCCCAGTCGATTTTCCCGGCCAATTTCAAACTGAAAGTCGTGCAAAACATCAATGGCCCGTTCCCAGACCAGCTCTTCATTTTGAGAAGCCACCAGCAGGGGATTCGAAACTGGAACAGGTGCCGCACCCATCTGGCCCGGCCCCGGCAGGGCGCAACCCAGTAAGCTGCAGAGTGTTCCAGTGATAAACAGGCGGCGTGGGACCACGAGAAATGTTTCGCGAAGGGCGATCAAAAGGATGGATCGGTGAGGCGGGGAAGTGTGGCAGGAACTCGCAAATGTCGCAAGATCGATCTTGTGATTCATAACATGTTTTATTGTAATATGTTATGGATTTATTTCACCGATTCCAGAGAACGTAAGTCGACCGTTCAGGCCCTTGAGCGGAGCGGTTCCACCCAACTCCCGGGTGATGGTGGTGACGTTGTGGTCAAACATCCCCAGATAAGTCCCTTCATAGGTTTTTGGAGCCCCCGTGGAGTCGGAATACAAAGTTCCGCCCTTGTGAATCTGCCAGTTGCGTTGCTGAGCCCCTTCAATGACCGCCTGGAGATTGGCTGCATTCACCGTCGCTTCTACAAACAGGGCCGGAATGCGATTTTTGACCATAAAATCGACCAGATTGTTGATGTCCTGGACCCCCGGTTCGGACTCCGTCGTGATTCCTTGAACGGCTCTCTCTTCAATCTGGTAAGCTCGGGCAAAATAGGAAAAAGCGTCATGGGCCGTAATCAGAAAACGGCTCTCTTTCGGAATACTGGCAATGGAATCGCGGGCATATTGGTCCATTTTCTGCAGTTTTTTTCGATAATCTTCGGCATTGGTGCTAAATTCGGCTGCATGCTCGGGGGCTGCACGAGAAAGCACGCTTACCACTTCGTCCAGACATTCCGCCCACAAACCGGCATCGTTCCAGACATGCGGGTCTGGATGATTGGAGAATCGTTTGGAGAAAATCAGGCGGTCATGAGGGAGCTGGCTGGTCACGGCGCTCACGATTTTCCCATTTTTCTGCACTCGTTCCAGTGCAGATTGCATGGCCCCTTCCAGTCCCAGCCCCGAATAAAAGATGATCTCGGACTGCATCATCAAGCCCAGGTCTCTGGAAGTGGGGCGAAAGAGATGGGGGTCGACCCCTTCTCCCATCAACCCGGAAACGTGTGCATGTTCACCCGCGACTTGACGGACCAGATCTCCCACCATACTGGTGGTGACCACGACCTTTAATGGCTGCTGAGCGGCGGCCGCTCCTGCTGGCAGAGAGCGGCCGGTGGTGTCACAACCACTGATTCCACAGAGCATCAGCAATAAGAAACCGAGGGTCGACATCACGGTCAGCACCGTGATGACCGGCCCCGTGATGACCGGACGTCGGCAGCGGGAGACAGAGAATAAAGCGTGATGCAAAATGGGAGTCAGACTCCTTATCAACCAAAAGGAAGACAGCAATCGTCAAGGAACACGGGGCCGCGGCGAGAGCAAGTTGCTCTCGCCTGTGCCCGCGGGAAAGGTATTTTGATTGATGAAACGCTGAATGCCGCGAGGCAGAACCCGGACAATGCGGGGTGAATGCGCTCGAGTTCAGCGATTGACTGTCAGAATAAAGGTAAACTGGCATGACGGTCAAACTCTCGGAGCGAGACTTCCTTGCTCATCGATCGCAGGCGATTCGCCCTCTGCACGACCTGGCCTGGCTTGTTCAAGGCGAACGCCCTGACACCGATCGGACGAGGGTTTGACGTACGACTCGAAAAGATTAACAATTGACGGAATTAAAGATGAGTGTTGGGGATCTGGATTGATTCCAGTCCCTTATCTTTCGAAATTTCTGCACAGCGGTACAATGTGTCGGTTTCTCATCGCGCGTCTTTCCGTCAAGTAAGTCATCATGGACAACAAAGAATCCATTGTCGGCCGCATTCTCATTGCGGATGACAACGAACAGAACCGGGAATTGCTGGAGGCCTACCTCAGCGATGACGGGCATGAAATCCTGATGGCGGCCGATGGTCAACAGACCATCGACGTGGCCCTGGAAAAGACGCCGGACCTGGTCCTGCTGGACATCATGATGCCCAAGTTGAGCGGTTATGAAGTCTGCCAGCAACTGAAGCAAAATCCCGTCACCCGCATGATTCCTGTCTTGATGGTGACCGCACTCAAAGAAATTGGCGATATTCAGAAAGCGGTGGATGCGGGAGCCGATGATTTTCTGACAAAACCAGTACATCGTCTGGAATTGAAAACGCGGGTCCGTTCCCTGCTGCGAGTGCGACATCTGACCAGCGAACGGGATCGCCTGCTGGCCTATGTCAAACAGGTGGACTCGACCCATCCCCGGTAGCCTCCAACTGCTCGAATGCAGTGATTTCTCTCCATCTGCAGTCTCGTTCTGTTTGTCTCCTTTTCAGTTTCCGGCAGGGGCCTGGAAGAATCGATCCTCCACGACTGCTTTGGCAACTTTAGAGCGTTTTTGTACCTCTTATGTCCGCTCCTTCAAATTCACCGGTCGTGATCCTCAAACCCCGTCGAGCACTTCCTTTTTTCAGTCAACACCCCTGGGTTTTTGCCGGGGCCATCGGCAGCGTCTCCGGACGTCCGGATGTTGGAACGGAAGTCCTGGTTCGCTCCCATGAAGGGAAATTCATCGCCCGGGGATTGTTCAATCCGCATAGCAACATCCGTGTGCGGCTCTATCGCTGGGAGGAAGACTCTCCTCTGGATGAAGGTTTCTGGCAAGAGCGAGTCCGCAGTGCGGTGAAGTTTCGCCAGAAACTATTTGCCGGAACATCGGCAGAGACAGCCTGCCGACTGATCTTCAGTGAAGCCGACGGCCTGTCTGGATTGATTGTGGACCGAGTGAACGACTGGCTGGTTGTGCAGTGGACCAGTGCCGCTTTGCATCACCATCAACAGGCTATTCTGGAAGAATTGCAAACGCTGCTCGTTCCCAAGGGAATCTGGTTACGAACCGAAAAAGGAATCAAGACTCAAGAGGGACTGGAAGTTGAAGATGGACTGCTGGCCGGCGAAATCCCACCGACCAAGCTGGAAATTGAAGAGAACGGGATGAAACTGGCGGTCGACCTGCAGGCGGGGCAGAAGACCGGATTTTATTACGATCAGCGAGAGAATCGACGCCTGCTGGCGACTTATGTCCGCGGCGGGCGCGTGCTGGACATGTTCTGCTATTCCGGCTCATTCGCGTTGGCGGCAGCAAAACTGGGACAGGCGAGAGAAGTTGTGGCGGTCGATTCCTCGAATTTCGCACTGGACCTGGCCCGCCGCAATGCAGAGTTGAACGAGGTCAGTGATCGCATCCATTTTCACTGTGAAGATGGCTTCGAATTTCTGGCAGCACAAGTCGAAGCGGGCGAGAAATATGACGTCGTCATTCTCGATCCACCCAAACTCGCCCGCTCCCGTAGCGGACTGGAACGGGCCGCCAAAGCTTATGTCCGATTGAATCAACTGGCGATGAAAGCCTTGAACCCCGACGGCATTCTGGTGACTTGCAGTTGCTCCGGACATGTGCAGCGGGAAGATTTTCAACAGATCATCGCTCGCGCCAGCCTGGAAGCAGGGCGGCGCGTGCAGATCCTGGAAGAACGCGGTCAGGCTGTGGACCATCCGGTTTCCGTGAGCTGCCTGGAAACCAGCTATCTGAAATGCACCGTCTGTCGAGTAGTGTGAGAGCCCGATAGACCGCTTCTCGTGCACGGCAGTCGATCCTTGCCGGAGTCAAGTCGTGCGTCTGAGACAATTGCGTGCCTGAGACAATTGTGCGACTGAGACAGTCGTTGTTCCAGTCCCGAAAACGTTGCAGACCAGTCCCCCAGCGTTTTTTTTGTTCTTTGTTCTTGTTCACAGCATCGTTTTTTTTCTGCCATTCCTGATCATGGAGACAGGGGGAGGGAAAGAGGCGTTGCTGAAATTCGCTCGCCCTCCCTTCCTTATTGTGAAAAGCAGGCAGGGAAAGTGGACAATTCCCTGCGGCCGCCCGTACACTGGGAGATTCTCAAAACTTTCGTCGAACCGTGCATTGTTCTTGAACTGCACGGTTTCGGCAGTGGTCCCCTGGGGACACGAAGAAGAGTGGTGCTTTCCCGCATCCGATCTGGAAATTCAATTATGAGTGACAAGCGCAATCTGTTTGAAAAGGTTTGGGATTTACACACCGTGGGGACGCTGCCGTCCGGGCAGACGCAACTGTTCATTGGCTTGCATCTCATTCACGAAGTGACGAGTCCGCAGGCGTTTGAGATGCTGCGGGATCGGAATCTGAAGGTGATGTGTCCGGAGCGGACCGTTGCGACTGTCGATCATATCGTCCCGACAGACACCCAGGCCCGTCCGTTTCAGGACGCATTGGCTGAGCAGATGATGTCTTCCATCGAGAAGAACTGCCGGGAATTCGGGATCACTCTACTCGACCTGACGGATGATCGGCAGGGGATCGTGCATGCCGTCGGCCCGGAACAGGGACTCACCCAGCCCGGCCTGACGATTGCCTGCGGAGATAGCCATACCTCTACACATGGTGCCTTCGGAACGATTGCGTTCGGGATCGGCACTTCGCAGGTCGCCTATGTGCTGGCGACCCAGACACTCGCCATGAGCAAACCAAAAGTTCGCCGGGTGGTCGTCAACGGCCAACTGGCTCCGGGGGTCTACGCCAAGGATGTCGCTCTCTACATCATCCGGCAACTCGGGGTAAAGGGGGGGATCGGGTACGCCTATGAGTTCGCGGGAGAAGTCTTCGACTCCATGACCATGGAAGAACGGATGACGGTCTGCAACATGAGCATCGAGGGGGGAGCCCGGTGCGGATACTGCAATCCGGACCAGACAACGGTGGAATATCTGCGTGGGCGTCCCTTTTCTCCCCAGGGAGACGACTTTGAACGGGCCGCAGCATGGTGGCTGTCGTTGGCTTCACCAGCGGATGCGGAATTTGATGACAAAGTGGTTTACGAGGCTGCCGAGATCGAACCGACCGTCACCTGGGGCATTAACCCGGGCCAGTCCGTGGGCATCAGTGAACCGATCCCCGCGGTCAGCGCTTTCCCCGCAGAAGACCAGGCGGGTGTCAAGGAAGCCCTGCAATTCATGGAACTGGAAGCGGGCCAGTCCATGAACGGCGTGAAGATTGACGTCGCCTTCATCGGGTCCTGCACAAATGGCCGAATCTCCGATCTGCGGGAAGCTGCGGAAGTCGCCCGGGGGCGGCATGTAGCTGCCGGCGTAAAAGCCCTGGTGGTTCCCGGCTCCAAGCTGATTGCCAGGCAAGCCATCGCGGAAGGACTGGATAAGATCTTTACGGAAGCCGGGTTTGAATGGCGGGAAGCAGGCTGTTCGATGTGCCTGGCGATGAATCCCGACAAGCTCAAGGGGCGGGAAATCTGTGCCTCGTCATCCAACCGGAACTTCAAAGGCCGCCAGGGCAGCCCCACCGGGCGGACGTTGCTGATGAGTCCCGCGATGGTTGCCGCCGCTGCCATTGATGGACATGTCACCGATGTTCGCATGCATCAGGGAGTGCCTGCTTAGAGTCTGTCCGGAAAGGTGCTTTGTCAGGCGAGATCGAGCGATTTGTATTCTGACAAGGAAGCCGAAGCAGGCGAATCCCCAGGTTTCGTCGATGCAGGCTGACGAAGTTCAGAACGCAAAAGAGCCGATCGCAGCCCAAATTGACCTTTTCGGATAGACTCTGAGAGCATCTTGCTCCACCAACGGTCCCTTTCCCGATTCTTGCATTGACATTACAGTCTTCCAGTGGCGATCAGTTTGCGAGGGGGGGCAATGTCGAAAAATGCGCGCGTGGGATTGTGGCTGTTTGGCATCTATCTCGCCTTCTATGCGGGGTTTGTCTGGCTGAATGCGTTCTCGCCTGAAACCATGAAATTGACTCCGATTCCCGGGCTGAATCTGGCGGTTCTCTATGGTTTCGCATTGATCATTACTGCGTTTGCGTTGGCCTTGCTGTATGGCATTCTCTGTCATCCTTCTGGAGATCGTCGGGAGGATCAGAAATGATCTATGAAAGAAACTGGACGGCCGTCATCATTTTCGCCGTCTTCGTCGGACTGACGATGGGGCTGAGCTTCTATCTGGGCAGCCGGGCCCGTTCGTCGAAAGGCTATTTCACCGCCCACGGACAGATCCCCTGGTTCATTAACGGAATTGCCTTCGCGGGAGATTACCTTTCCGCAGCCTCGTTCCTGGGGATCTGCGGAATGATTGCCTTTTACGGCTACGACGGATTCCTCTATTCCATTGGATATCTGGCGGGCTGGATTGTGGCCCTGTTCGTCGTGGCGGAGCCGCTCAAGCGGTTGGGAAAATTTACGTTTGCAGACGCACTGGATGCCAGGTTTCAGTCACGGGGAATCAAGTTGGCTGTGGGGATCAGCACGCTGGTGGTCAGCATTTTTTATCTGATCCCGCAAATGGTGGGAGCTGGAGCACTGGTCCAGCCTCTTCTGGGGTTGTCGCACTGGCAGGGTGTGACATTGGTCGGGGCGACAGTCATTGTGATTGTGGTCTCGGCCGGCATGGTCTCGACCACTTATGTGCAATTCCTGAAAGGGGCCTTGCTGGTGGTCTTCAGCTTCGTCTTGACTCTCATGATTCTGCAGCAAGGTTTCACGGTGAAGGATGGCGGGATTGACGGTCACCACTTCCGTGTTGTGGGCCCGGTGCCCGGAGAGAATCTGATCGATCCAGACTGGCAACAGCAGTTTCTCCCGGATCTCGTTATTCTCACTCCGGATCCAGCATGGATGGAATTTCCTTACTTGCGCACAGAAGACCAACGGACCGGTGAAGTGGTCACCTGGAGGCTGGAAGAAAACGAACAGGGTGAGACCTCTTTGCATGAAGCCCAGACACTCACCAAAACGAAAGAAGGGCAGTTCCTGGTCAATGGCCGTCCGATCGGGCTGAAGGAAGGGGAACCAGAACTGCATCCGATCGGCTTCATCAGCGAACTACCGGATGGTCAGGAACGGACAGGCTCGTTGGGGCCGCTCCAGTTTTTTCAAAAGCTGCATGGCAGCCGCATCGTGCAATGGCCCAGCGAAGTGGTTCAGGAAACAGATGGCAGCCAGACCACGGTTTACTACCAGAAAGTCACGACCGGCGCAGATGTTCTATTGCCGGGCAACAGTCCTACCTTCAAAGGGGTGCGCAGTCCCTATGCATCCGACAAGGTGAATTTCATCTCGTTGATGCTGGCGCTGTTTTGCGGAACGGCCTCTCTGCCGCACATCCTCATTCGCTATTACACCGTGAAAGACGAAGTGAGTGCCCGTAAGAGCACCATTGTCGGTATTGGAGCGATCGGATTCTTTTATGTGCTGACTTTATATCTGGGACTGGGGGCCATGGTGAGCGGAGCATTGGATGTTACCGACACCAATATGGCGGCGCCTTTACTGGCCAAAAGCATGAACGAATGGCTGTTTGCCATGATCTCCGCCATTGCCTTTACCACGGTGCTGGGAACGGTGAGCGGCCTGATTCTGGCCTCCAGCGGCGCAGTGACGCACGACTTGCTGATCAC